>Ga0224558_1003911_pt1 | contig 11999 bp, 11 predicted proteins | sample 714S32024metaG_FD_180682 | JGI IMG/M metagenome (GOLD analysis project Ga0224558, IMG submission 180682) | Peat soil microbial communities from Stordalen Mire, Sweden - 717 S3 20-24 | ecosystem: Environmental > Terrestrial > Soil > Wetlands > Peat | place: Sweden: Norrbotten County, Stordalen... | reverse complement strand
CTTCAGCTTCCTCCAGATTCCGCCTCGCGACGGACACCCTTGCTGTTCGGCTAACACTTCCCCTTGCCGGGTGTGTAGAGGACTTTCACCTCCAAGTGAGTGCGCCCTGCCGGGCGCACCAGAAAAATGCGGACGGCCTCGCGGCCGCCCGCATCGCAGTACTAGCTTGCCGAGTTAGTTCGAGTTCGCCGGTGGTTCTGCCACAAGACCGGCAAAGAAGGCAAGATTGCCGGGGCTGTTGGGGTCTTGCAGCAAGAGACCGCGCGTGATCAGCGGCACCGCAGTGGTGTCGCCGGCCAGCGCGCTCAGACCGCTCAGATTAAAGAACAGAGTATCGTTGCCGGTGTAGACGGTCACCGGCCCACCGGCAGCGTAGCCAACCAAGCCGTTGTTCAAGAGCTTGAAGAACCCCGCGTTGCCGTTGCTGACAGTGACGATTCCCGGCACGAACAGGCCGTAGACGCCCTGGCGCCGCAGCGAAATCATCTGCGGCGTAAACGTAGAGTTCACGTAGCTGCCGCCGATAAAGATTCTCTGGCCGACTTCAATGGAGGTGTTGTTGAACAGCGCGCCGGTTAGCGGGCCATCGAGGAAGCAGATTTCGTAGTTGGATACCGCGCTGATGTCGATATTGGGCTGGACAGTGTCCACCTCGCTGACGAGGTCTGCGCCGGTTTCGCCCACCCACATGGTCACTGACTGAGCTTGGCCTGCACCGTTATTCGTCACCTGTAGAACGCGCCCGGAGAGGAACGATTCGGCGGTGGTGATGACTTCTACGCCGCTGGCCATCAGGCTGCCATCCGCCTGAAATGCGCCTTGAACCCCTACAATCGCCGGAGCGGCGAGGTCGGTCATGTTCCAGCCACTGTTGAACCGTCTGCTGTCGTTGACATACACCGTCCATTGGCGACCGTAAGGCCCTTGCATGACAAATGAGTTATTGGCGGTATTCACCGAAACCAGCCCGCCGGTCAGATCCGTAACTTGGCCATCAGGATCGCTAGCCTTCGTGGCTTTTACATAAATGACCGGATTCACGGCGCCGGTAATTTGTCCGCTGTTGACGGCCAGGGATTGCCGGATGTCGAATTCCACTTTCAGGCCGGCGAGCCCATTGCTTCCCACCACCATCGGTGTGGGAAAATTCACCGTCAGGGTGTAAGGAGACTGGGGCAGCGTACCGGGCATCGGAGTCACCACCGGCGGATTCTGGCTCATGTCCACCCAGGAAATGACCGGGTTCGCCAGCACGAAGGTCGCGCTGCTGTAAGTGTCGGCAGGAACGGAGTTGAAGGCAAGCGGGGACCGCAGCCCTAAGAGGCGTGCGAAGTCCACGGTGGTCGGGGTCGAGATTACCTGTGGCGAATTGCTCTGTCCATTCAGGGTGATGGAGTTGATGGTGAGGTCAAGGCCCACTACCGAGGGCAAGGGCGCATCTTCGCCGGTGACGAACACGTTGCCGGACTGCGATTGTCCAGGATTGGGGTTCGAGGAGTTAGAACCGCAACCAACGAGTATGAAGGTTGCGAGCAGGGTGGTAGCGGTCAATGCAAGGAATCTTTTCATGCCAAGCTCCGGATGAACAAGTTTGGGGGAGCGAACTATCTTACGGATATGGAAACACACTTAATTCAGGAATGTCGCGTGACTATGGTGCATTATTTTTGGGGAGTCGCTCCGCGCGTCCGCCGCGATTACCCTTGCTTTTGAGTAAGTTAGATAGGCGGCGGGGAGTGGGCCTGCTCGGACATGTACCGCGGAACCGGCGTTTCCGGAGCTGGGCCGAGCTTCGCACGGCTTGGACGGGCGAGGCGCCCGTCCCCACACGGCCCCCCACACTAGCCGTCCTCACGCGAGTCGAATCTTTTCCATCCCGCTCGGCGGTTTGGCCATCTACTTGGAGTAACGGTTTTGGGGTAATCTTTATTGGGGAGATCCCCAGTTATGGTGATCTCTCGCGCCACCGATGGCCTCCGATCAGGAAGAGGAAGTATTAGGGAAAGCGTACGACGGCCGGCTGATGCGGCGGCTGCTTACGTATCTGCGTCCGTACAAGTGGCACGTGGTGGTGGCGCTCGGGGCGATCATCCTGAAGTCGGCGGCGGACGTGCTGGGGCCGTTCCTCACCAAGATTGCCATCGACAAATATCTGGCGAAGTCGCCGAACTCGCACTCCTGGATTGGCGACCGGCTGAGCGACGCTCCGCTGACCGGCATCGCGCAGATTGGCGGGCTGTACGTCGCGATTCTCATCTTCACTTTCGCGCTTGAGTTCGTCCAGACTTACCTGATGCAGTGGACCGGGCAGAAGGTGATGTTCGATCTGCGCAGCCAGATTTTCCGCCACCTGCAGCACATGCACGTCGGGTTTTTCGACAAGAACCCGGTGGGCCGGCTGGTGACGCGCGTGACCACCGACGTCGATGCGCTGAATGAAATGTTCACGGCGGGCGTGGTCTCCATTTTTGAAGATGTCTTCGTGCTGGCCGGCATTATCTTCATCATGATGAAGATGAACTGGAAGCTGGCGCTCATCACCTTCGCGATGCTTCCGCTGATCGTATACGCCACCAAGATTTTTCGCGACAAGGTGCGCGATTCCTACCGGCGCATCCGCACCGCGATCGCCCGCATCAACGCTTACTTGCAGGAAGCGGTCTCGGGAATGCTGGTGCTGCAGCTTTTCAATCGCGAGAAGCGCGCCTTCAATAAATTTTCCGACATCAACGCTTCGCACATGGAGGCGTTCAAAGACGCCATCATGGCGTATGCGGTTTACTACCCGGTGGTAGAAATAATGTCGGCGATTGCCATCGCCAGCATTATCTGGTGGGGTGGGAAGGATGTGATCCGGGGCGTGGCGACCATCGGCGTGCTGGTCGCGTTCATGCAGTACGCGCAGCGGTTCTTCCGTCCGATTCAGGATCTGAGCGAGAAGTACAACATCCTGCAGTCGGCGATGGCGGCGGGGGAGCGCGTGTTCAAGCTTCTGGATACGAAGATTGAAGTGACCTCGGCGGCGATCACGAAACAACCGCAAGGGCCGGGGCGCATTGAATTCGATCATGTGTGGTTCGCGTACAACGCAAGTGGAGCGACGGGCGTCCCCGCCCGTCCGGAGGGCGCGGGTGTGGCAGCGGGGCTTCGCCCCGCCGGGACGGGGCAAAGCCCCGTCCTCACACCAACAACAGAGCCCGACTGGGTGCTGCGCGACGTTAGCTTTGTGCTTGAACCGGGCGAGACGATCGCCGTCGTCGGGCACACCGGGGCGGGCAAAACCACGCTGATCTCGCTGCTGATGCGCTTCTACGACGTGCAGCGGGGAGCGGTGCGCATCGACGGCGTGGATATCAAAGAGATGAACCTCGACGAACTGCGCAGCCGTTTCGGCGTCGTCTTGCAGGATCCGTTTCTATTCAGCGGCACGGTCGAGAGCAACATCCGGCTGGGAACGGCGCGCATTCAGGACCAGGACGTGGAGCAGGCGGCGGAGGACGTCAACCTCGCCGACTTTATCCGGAGCTTGCCGGGAGGATTCAAGGAGGAAGTGCGCGAACGCGGCTCGACGCTCTCGACCGGACAAAAGCAGCTGATTTCGTTCGCGCGCGCGCTGGCGCATAGTCCTAAGATTCTGATTCTCGATGAGGCGACTTCGAGCGTCGATACGGAGACCGAGTTCCGGGTGCGCGACGCGCTCAACCGCATGGTGGAAGGGCGAACGGCGCTGATCATCGCGCACCGCCTCTCGACCATCCAGCGCGCCGACAAGATCATTGTGATGCACAAAGGCCAGGTCCGCGAGATGGGATCGCACCAGCAACTGCTGGCCCAGCGCGGGATTTATTACAAGCTGTACCAACTGCAATACAAAGATCAGGAAGTCAATGTGGCGCGGGCGCCCTCGCCCGCGAACGTCCCGCAGCCCACCGTCAGCGCCGACGACTAGGGGCTTGCATGGATTGTGAAAGCGTCAGCCTCACCCCACGTACTTGCTCCGCAGCCCCGCCGCTGCTAAGCAGAGGTCGGAAAACGCTCGAGCGGTAAATAACGACGTCGTCCCTGCGTTGTGCAGGATCTTCGGAACGCCACGCCGTAGGTCGCCGTACATCTTCATCATCTGCGGGACGGTCGGCTGGTGGGGCCTTACGAAGGCGTTGCACACTTCGCGCATTACCCCGCGCACCGTCCCGTCGTGGATGTAAGGGTCTGTGCCGTCCAAATCGCTCATTGATTTGGCCAAACGACGCTTGACAGACTCGAAGACGAGCCATCGGTGGCGCCGATTGGCACGAGCCCAGGCCACAGCGAGGCCAAGTTCAAACGGCATGTTGAAACGGGGTGTGCGTGGAGCGTTGCGATCGAGTTGGACGCGGGACAGGTCATGAATCGAATACGAGCAGCTTTCGATGAGCGAGGCTATACGGTCTAGCCTGCGGTTACCTCCGATGCCGAGCGTCGCCCGCGGCAGAAAGCCCATCGCGCTCAACGCCGTAACGTAGGCAAGATAGAGATGCTCGAACTGTTCGTCGTAGGGAATATTGAGAAATACACGTTGCTGTTTGGGCGTTGGCATAGCAACGGCACGACGTGGTCACCGGATACAAAATCCTGATTGAGAAGCTAGCGACTGCGGGCGGACTTACGAGCCAACTTGTAACGGACGGTCCGGCGCTTTCCTGCGCGAAGGACGTGTGGGCCCGGTACGGCGTCGGCGCCAATCAAGGCAAGAATTCGCTGCGCCCTCTGGTGCGGAATGCCCAACTGCTTCGCCGTTTCTTCCAGCGAGAGTGGTTCAAACTCAAGCTTAGTGCGACGAGACATCGACCGTTCTCCCCCTCCACTTTCTTTTTGATTTTATCACGCCTGCGCTAAGTTCTTTTGGTTCATCTACGGACTGCCTTGCGCCGTCGCAGTAACGCGGGCGTTTACAATTGCCCCGTGCGGATTCTCATCTCGGCCGGCGAAGCCTCGGGCGAAATGTACGGCGCGCAGCTGATGGAAGCGCTGCGCCGGCGTGTAGCCATTCCTGCTTATGTGGGGACGGGGCTCCGCCCCGTCCAGGCGGGGCCAAGACCCGCCTCCACACAGGCCGGGCAGCTTGAATTCTTCGGTGCGGGTGGGGAGCGCATGCGCGCCGCCGGTTGCGAAATCGTTGTCGATGCGAAAGACCTTGCGGTCGTCGGCATCACTGAGGTTATCAGCCGTCTGCCGAAGATTCTTGGGCTCTATCGGAAATTGATTCGCGCGGCCGATGAGAAACGGCCGGCGCTTGCCGTCGTCATCGACGCACCGGCTTTTAACTGGCGAGTGGCGCGGCAGATGCGCAGGCGCGGCATTCCGGTCGTCTACTACGTCTGCCCGCAGTTCTGGGCGTGGCGGCAGGGACGCGTGAAGTTGCTGCGCAAGTATGTCGACAAAGCGCTGGTGATTTTTCCCTTCGAAGAAAAGTTCTATCGCGATCGCGGAGTGGACGCGACGTTTGTTGGCCATCCGCTGGCCGATCTGCCCGCGCCTGAAATTACTCGCGAAGCTTATGCGGCCGAGAACCAGATTGACGCCGCGAAACCCTGGATCACGCTGATGCCAGGCAGCCGCCGGAAAGAAGTGGGCATGAACCTGCCGACGATCCTTGACGCGGCGGATCGCCTGGAGAAAGATCGCCTGGGCAGCGGTTATGAATTTCTGTTGCCGGTCGCGCGCACGCTCGACGCGTCGTTTCTAACAGGATTGATGGAGGCACGGCCGAAGGAGACGCGGCAAGCCGCGTCTCTACAGGCAAGACTTAGCATTCATCTGGTCCCCGAGGCGCTCCCTGCGCTGTTTCACTCGCGCGCCGCAATTGTCGCCAGCGGCACGGCTACGGTCGAAGCCGCCCTCATGGGCACTCCGTTTGTCATGGTGTACCGCGTATCTCGGCTGACCTACGCGCTGGGCAAGCCGCGGGTGAAAGTTCCTTACTTTGCGATGGTCAACCTGATTGCCGGCGAAGCAGTCGTCCCCGAACTGGTGCAGCACAAGTTCACGGTGGAAAATGTCGTCACAGAGCTGAACAAGATCATCCCTGATGGCGAGCCGCGAGCGCGCATGATCGAGCGATTGGCGGCGGTTAAAGCGCGACTGAAGCGCGGGAGCGGCTCGGGTACACATCCTTCGGAAACGGCGGCGGAGATCATCCTGGGGGAGATCAGCTGAAGGAGATCCTCTGAAAGTGATCAAGTCGTTCAGCAAACAAATTTCTCTAACCCTTGTCGGCACAGCATCTTTTGCGTGAAAATTAACATCTTAGAAACTGTAGCCCTGCCAGGAGACTCTACTTGAAGCTCTGCCACTCTCGACCAGCGCGCCGGGCGCTCTGTCTATCTGTTGTCTTTTTTCTCGGCTTGTTTACCTCGGTCGCGAATCGGCCGGCGCTGGCGGCCGAGAAAACCCGTTTGCGCGCGGACGACTACCAGATCGACATCGAACTGCTGCCGCAGACTCACAAGCTCACCGCGCACGCCACGGTAAGAGTCACGGCGCTCGAAGACCTCAGCGTGGTCACGTTGCAGTTGAACAACGCGCTGCGCATTACCAAGCTCACCGATGCGAATGACAAGCCACTCACTCCGGAGCGCAACATGCAGGATTCGACCGTGCGCTTCTCGCTCACGAGCGGCCTGGCAAAAAATACGAACACCACCTTTTACTTCGAATACGAAGGCACGCTGGAAAGCGCCGACGACAGCCCGGTGCAGGGACTGAAGCTCGCCTACGTCGGCCCGGATACCAGCTACCTGCTTTACTCCGGACTGTGGTTTCCGGTGGCGGGCTACGGCGTCAACCGCTTTACAGCGACGATCAGCGTTACCGTCCCGGCGCACATGGTGGTGATCGGGAGCGGTAAGGAAGCGGCGGCGGCAACGGCAACATCAAAGAAGCCCGCGGCCGTGATTGCGAACTCCAGGACCTTCACCTTTACGTGGGACAAGCCGAGTTTCCCGGGCACGATCATTGCGGGCACCTTCCAGGAATTCAAGGACGACGAAGCGGGCATCGACCTGCACGTGTTCTTCAAGCCAAATAAACAAGACCTGGGCGCGGAGTACGCATCGACGGCGATCAAGGCGTTCACTTATTTCGTCACCCAGTATGGGGTCGCACCCTCGACGCGGCTAAAAATCGTTGAGATCCCGGATGACACGGTGCCCTCGGCGTGGGCGCCTGAAATCGCAGCGCTTTCGAGCCGCGCGATCACACAGAAGACCAACTACCGGTTACTGGCCAATACGATTGCGCATCAGTGGTGGGGCGTCTCGGTGAGTCCGGCGTCGAAAGACGACTGGTGGATCAACGACGGCTTCGCGCGCTACTCCGAAGCTCGCTACGTAGAGAGCGCGGCGGGCGCAGCCGGGCTCGGGGAAATGGTGAAGGACATGTCGGTGGGCGCGCTCGCCTATGACAGCGTGCCGCTTTCAAGCGCCAACAAGCTTGACTATTTTTCTCCCGAATTTCAGTCTCTGGTGACCGACAAGGGCGCCATGATCCTGCACATGCTGCGCTGGGTTGTGGGCGAGAAGAAGTATCTGGAGATCATGCGCGACTTCGCCACCAAGTATGCGGGTAAATCCGCCAGCACCGATGATTTCCGCGAACTCAGCGAGAAAGTGTATGGCGAAAAACTCACCTGGTTCTACTCGCAGTGGATGGATTCGACCAGCGCCCCCGAGTTCAAGGCCAAGTACACGTTCTACCGGCTGGGCAACAACAAAGGCTTCCGCATTGTCGGCGCCATCACCCAGGATCTGGATCTGTTCCGCATGCCGGTTAATTTGAGAATCGATACCGATGGAAGAACGGAAGAAAAACGCATTGAGGTGGTGGGCACAGATTCTCCGTTTTCGGTCGAAACCTTTGGGCGCCCGCGACGGATCACGGTCGATCCCGAAAACCGCGTGCTGACCAACTCCAAGGACATCAAGCTGCGTTCCTCGATCGTGCGTGGACAGGGGCTGATCCAGCAAGGCGATCTGGCGGGAGCTCTGAGCGAATTCAACAAGGCGCTCGAAGTCAACAAGAACAGTTCGCTCGCTCACTACCGGATCGCCGAGGTGTTTTACATGCAGAAGAACTATCAGGCGTCGGCGAACGCCTACCGCGCATCGCTGAATGGCGACGGGGAGCCGCGCTGGACCGAGGTTTGGAGCCACTTGCAGCTGGGCAAGATTTTCGACGTAACCGGCCAGCGCGAACGCGCCGTCAATGAATATCGCCAGGCCATCCAGACCAACGACAATACCCAGGGCGCGCTCGAGGAATGCCGCCGCTACATGCAAAAGCCTTACGAGCGGGAAAAAGGAAGCTAAGCGGCGAAGATAACCGCCCACGCCAAGTCGTCCACATCCTATCGAGAGCAGGATGTGTGTTCGAATCTATCCGGCGCTATTCTCCGGTCACGGTTGCGCGGGCAGCAACTCAGGAGCTGGCTTCTTAACGCGTTCGCACTCACTACCCGCGATTGACAAGTCACCGTTCGAGTTGGCAGTATTAGATTCACAAGCTTCCGCGGTTACACAAGCTTCCGCGGTTACACAAGTTTCCACGGGAATCTGTTCCTCGGCCCGGAGAATCTATGATGCAGTTCCTTCGCAATATTTATAAGGACGATCAGGGGCAAGATATCGCTGAATATGCCGTCATGCTCGCCGTCATCCTGGTGTTGGTGATCGGCACCGTGCGTCTGATCGGCGGTAACGCTAACAATGCGTTCTCCACTGTTGCCAGTTCTCTAGGGGCGCAGTAATCCTGGCTCCTCTTGACCCCACACTCCTTGACCCGTAACAGGGCAGCGCGTAGAGTCTTAAGCAAAGGGTGGGGTGTTTTATGTTGAGCGAAGGCAGCAAATATTTGAAATTTGGTTCCGTCACCGTGGTCATTCTGCTCTCGCTCGGCTATCTTGCCTACACCGGCGTGCAGGACAGCAAGAGCTACTACGTCACCATCAAGGAATTGAACGGCATGGGAAAAGAGGCGTACGCCAAGCGCCTGCGTGTGGCTGGAAACGTGGTTCCCGGATCGATCAAGCGCTCCGGAACCCGCGTGGAGTTCATGTTGAAGGAAAATGATCTGACGCTGCCGGTTTCCTACACTGGAACGGAAGCTCCTCCCGACACTTTTAAAGACGATTCGCAAGCTTTAGCCGACGGCAGCTTCGGGCGCGACGGCGTATTCCACGCCAAACAACTACAAGCCAAGTGCGCGTCGAAGTACGCGCCGCAGCCCGGAGCCACTCCGGCGACTGAGCCCGGCAAGAGCATGTCGCAGAACCAGAGTTCGCAGAACCAGAGTTCGCAGAGTCAGAGTTCCGGGTCGCGCGGGATGGCGAATTAACCTTCATTCCTTATTTCCTTTGACTGAAAACACGCCCGTCCCCGTCATCACTGTCACGAACCTGATCAAGCAGTTTGGCCGTTTTGCCGCGCTGCGCGGCGTAACCGCGGAATTTTTCGGCGGCAAACTCTATGCCATTCTCGGCGATAACGGCGCCGGGAAGACTACGCTCCTGCGCGCGATGGCGGGGCTCAACCAGCCGTCGAGCGGACATATCTCAATCCTCGGCTCCAGCAAGTTTCACGACGTCTGCCAGCAGGTGGGCTACATGGCGCATCCTTCTCTGCTCTATGACGAGATGAGCGGGATGGAGAACCTCGAATACTTTGCCCGGCTGTACGGAATCACCGGAAGCACGCGGTGCGCGGAAGTCATTCGCGCGGTCATTCTCTCGGTTGGGCTCGATCCCGATCTTGTTCGTCCCGTCGGCCAGTATTCGCAAGGCATGCGGCAGCGGATGTCTTTGGCGCGGGCTTTGCTCAATGACCCCAAAATCCTTTTGCTCGATGAGCCCTTCTCAAATGTGGACACCCATTCCGCAACGGAAATGGTCCGCCTGCTGGCCCGTACCCGCGATCAGGGCAAAACACTATTCATCGTCACCCACCAGGCATCGTTGCTCGAGGGCGCAGCCGACGAGTTCGTCTGGATGGAATCCGGCAAGATTGTTGGGCGCACACGGGAACTGAAACGGCCAGAGAGTCATGGGGCGAGCGCGGGGGGGGAAGTTAACGGGGGAAACTTGAAATGAGCGCGCCCGCCGGCATCACCCGCGTCAGCCTGCTCAAGGACCTCCGCCTGGAGTGGAGATCGAAGGACGCCATCAACTCCATGCTGTTTTTTTCTCTGCTGGTGGTGGTCGTGTTCAGTTTTTCGTTCGATCCGAGCGCTGAGGAATCGCGCCAGATCGCCGGCGGCCTGATCTGGGTGGCGTTCCTGTTCGCGGCGGTGGTGGCGCTCAACCAGACCTGGGCGCGCGAGATCCGCAACCAGGTGCTCGACGCCTACCGCGTCTCGCCCGCTCCTGCGAACTCGCTGTTCATGGCGAAGACGCTGGGCAATTTTATTTTTGTGAGCGTGCTGGAAGCGCTCATGACTCCGTTGTTCATCGTGTTTTATCGGCTCCGGGCGCTCGGCCCGGCGTGGCAACTGCTGCTGGCGGCGGTGCTCGGGACCTGGGCGCTGGTGGTAAACGGAACTTTCTTCGCCGCCATGTCCCTGCGTACCCGCAGCCGCGAGATTATGCTGCCTTTGCTGCTGTTCCCCATCTCGATCCCGGCCCTCCTCGCCATGGTGCAATCCACGACCGCTATACTGAACGGCGAAGGCGCGCGCTTCTGGATCGTGTTGCTTGTGACCTACGATCTGGTGTTTACTACGGTGTGCTTGATCTTGTTTGAAACGGTATTGAACGCGGAATGACGAACGCAGAATATGTCCCCTGTAAACTCTGTGGCCCCTGTGGTTAAGATCAAAAGCGATAACCACAGGGGACACAGAGGTTCACAGAGGTTCTTAGAATGAAACGAGTCTTCCCCATCCTCGGCGTACTGACCGCGATTCTGTTGAGCTACGCGCTTTACCAGGCGCTGGTGGTTGCGCCCACCGAGCGGACCATGGGCGACGTTCAGCGGATTTTCTACTACCACGTGCCTTCGGCGTGGACGGCGTTCATCCTCTTCTTCATTAACTTCGGAGCCTCGGTCTTCTATCTGATCAAGCGCCGCCCGGCTGCCGATATCGTCGCGCTGGTCACGGCCGAAGTCGGCGTGGTTTTCTGCACCGTCGTGCTGGTCACGGGCCCGATCTGGGCGCGTCCGGTCTGGGGCATCTGGTGGACGTGGGACATGCGGCTGACCTCGACGCTGGTGCTGTGGCTCATTTACGTGAGCTATCTTTTTCTGCGCCGCTTCTCTTCCAGCGGAGAGACGCCCTTACTGGCGGCTTCCCTGGCGGTTCTGGGCGCGCTGTGCGTGCCCTTCGTTTACTTCTCGATCTGGTTCTTCCGCACCCAGCACCCGCAGCCGGTCATGGGCGGAGGCGGATCGATTGATCCGCGCATGCTGCATGTGCTGCTCATCAACTGGCTGGCATTTTCCTGCTTCGCTTTTTTGGTTTGCTGGTCACGCTATAGACTGGAAAAGCTGCAGCGCGACGTCGACCACGCCCATGCCCTGGAATCGCTGTTGGCCCCCCGCGGGAGCGTGCGATGAACAAAATCTATTACCTCTTTGCCGCCTACGCCGTCACCTGGATCATCCACATCACCTATTTGTGGACCATCGTCCACCGCTACGCGCGCCTGAAGCGAGAGATCGAGGAATTGAAGAAACCAGGCGTTTGACGGGGCATAGCCCGTCACCACACGAGCACGTCACCACACGGAGCACGTCACCACACGGGCCTCGATCAGGCTGAAAAAAAATAGATGTTGCCTTTCTTTAGAATCATTGGGTTAGGGGGAAATTCCTCCTAAATCTTTGAGTTTACAGGACTTATATCTAAAATATTATGGAATAAGGGGTTAGGGGCGGTTCTCGGGGCTTTGTTCTTGGGTCTTGGGAAAGGGCGGGGCGCTTTGGGTTTTTCGGGCGGCCGCTAATTCGCGTGGGGTGAGGTCTAGATAATTT
>Ga0224558_1003908_pt1 | contig 12002 bp, 9 predicted proteins | sample 714S32024metaG_FD_180682 | JGI IMG/M metagenome (GOLD analysis project Ga0224558, IMG submission 180682) | Peat soil microbial communities from Stordalen Mire, Sweden - 717 S3 20-24 | ecosystem: Environmental > Terrestrial > Soil > Wetlands > Peat | place: Sweden: Norrbotten County, Stordalen... | reverse complement strand
GCTAAGGCGTCGAAAGCGGCAGAGACCCACGATAAATCCAAAAGAGGTCAGCGCAACAAGCCGCGTTGACCGTGAACCTCCGAAGCCGTGTTTCACCGGAGCCGCTGGCGGAGGTGGATGGAACGGAATGGTTTCGTATTTGCCGCTGCCCCGCCGGGGCGCTCTTAGCGGCAAATCTGCGCGCACATGCCGCCGCTGGCGGCTGTTTTCGTGCGTGCTCATCCTGGCATGTTCTCCGCCGTGCCGGACTCGGGCCGCTTCGGCCCGCGCTTAGTCCGGCGCTGTGAGGCGTTTCGCGAAACTACGCGACGGGCGCGACCTGCTCCCGGCTCTGCTCCAGACATGGGAAGGAGGGCTCTCTTACGAGAACCAGACGCGCTTGAAAAATGAGGAATTGCCATTCGATGAAGCATTGCGCATGGCGACCAGCGCAAAACGCGCCACTGTAGCCAACACACAGCGGTGGATTGACCACGTATCGAACCGGATTGCCTATGAGCAGGCAATGATCGACGAGAAGGGCGGCGCGGTCAGGTGCTGGTGTTCCCCCGGTTATGGCCGTCGATGGTCATACATCGTCAAGGTCAACAAGGTATCCGTGACCGTGCTCGACAACTGGGGCAACGGAGGAGCGAACTTCACCCGCACAATACCCTTTACCGACCTGAAAGGTGTAATCAAGAAAGCGGAAGTTGACGCCGCCCGCGCCGAGGGTCGGTTGATGGAGAGCGAAAACAAACAGGGTTTCTATCTGACGGACCCCACGCCGAGACAGACACCGGAGGCCGAAGCCGCGCCGGTGCCGGAGCCGACCAGGGCGACGACCGACAGCCGCGCCAAGATCGAGGAAATGCAGTCTGCTTTGAAAGCCGGTGTGCAGGTAATCGCCGCCCCGCAACTTTTCCCGACACCGCCCGCGCTGGCCGAGCGCATGGTCGAGGAGGCCGACATTCAACCGAATCATCGGGTCTTGGAACCTAGCGCCGGAACCGGGGCAATCGTGGACGCAATCAGAGCCGCCATTCAGGCCGCAGGTGGTCAGTGTGACATAGAAGTGGTCGAGATCAACCCGGCTCTGGCCCACAGGCTGGCCTTCCATGACGCGCTTGGAGGGAACCGAGTACACCCAGGCGATTTTCTGGAGCAGAACGGCAATTTGGGCCAGTTCTACCGCATTTGATTCCGGCATTATGAAGTGGCCCACTTCGGCGGTTTGTTTCGGCGGTTTGTTTTGGCCCACCCCTTGGACAGAGCGAACTCCTAGTCTGTACTGAGCGCGAGCTTAGGACGGGGGCGGGAGTTGGACTGGAGAACCAAGGTGGAGCTTTACGAGCAGATTCGCCGGGAGTATGAGTTTGGGGCGGGTTCGATTATCGGTGTGGCGCGGAAGCTGGGTGTGCATCGTCGCACAGTTCGAGAGGCAGTTCGAAGTGCGTTGCCGGCGCGGCGCGAGAAGACCGAACGCCCTCATTTGAAGATTGGACCGGCGGCGGCATTCATCGACGCGGTTCTGGAAGCCGATCGCAAGGCGCCGCGCAAGCAGAGGCACACGGCGAAGCGCATCTGGGAACGGATACATCTTGAGGTGCCGGGATGCACGGCAGCCGAGCGGACAGTTCGCCAGTATGTAGAGCGGCGGAAGCAGGAGCAGGGTCTCGGGCGTCGCGAGACTTTTGTGCCGCAGAGCTACGAGTTTGGCGTCGAGGTCCAGATCGACTGGTACGAAGCGCACGGAAATCCCCGAAGGTTTCTCGCGGGTGCCATACGTCGTGCTGCCTTCTCCATTACGCGCTCAATTCGGCGGAGAATTCGGCGAAATTTTGTACAGCACGCCGCACCCTGGACGGTGCAGCCAACAGCTTCTGGATACCTGGTCGTGGACAGAACGCACGATACGCGCTTGAGGCCCATCCTGGCCTAAACATTCGTCGCTGCATCCCGCAAGCAGATCTTGTGACCTTGCTTTCGTCGCGCGAGTTCAGTAAAGAGGTTCGAGTTGCCGAGGAATATGAGCTGGCATAGCAGTGTCCTCAAATGGGTCTTATCTTTCCGCAGCCCCCAGAACGGCCAGTTCTTGCTTGGCTTGCTGTAGCAGGGGTTGACCGGGATCGGCGCGGGCCCAGAGGGCGAGAAAGGATTTGTAGGCTTCGACTGCGGCAGCCTTATTGTTTCCCTTGGCGAGGGTGCGGGCCAAATAAAGCTCGGACATGGGGAGTGCGTAGGCCGTCGCTTCAATCTGCGGATGGACGAGCAGGTAACGAAATTCGGCTTCAGCCTTGGGAAGCTGGTTGGCCTGGAGATAAGCTTTGCCGCGCAGGTAGAAGCCATCGGAGCTCTGTCCGTCGAAGGGGCGGCTGGGTTCCATGTCAGCAAGTGCCTGCGCCGGCTTGTGCGCGATGAGGTCGAGGTCTCCGCGGAGCAGCGGAGCGTAGCGGAGATTCCAAAGAGTTGATTGCGGATGAGCGGCGAGTTGCTGGTTGAGGAGCTTTGCTGCGGTGGCGGGATCGCCCGTGTCGGCGAGGCTCATCAGAGCGTTGAAGTCATCGGGGTCGAGGGGACCGAGGTGGAGCATTTTGCGAGCCAGGTCGGGGTTACCGAATTCGTTGTAGGCTTCTGACATCCCCTGGCGGATCCGCGTGATGGCCTCGGGAGCGCCTTCGCGTCTGAATGCCTCCGCGGCGCGGTCGAAATACTTCTCGGCGTCGATCATGCTGCCCTCGTTCTGGGCAAAGACGGCTAGGTTGACCAACAGGATAGGGGAGTTGGGATGTGTGTCCGCCCATTTCTCCTGCGCGGCCACAAGCGCCGGATCGTGCATCAGGTGACCGAGACGAAGCAGCAGGTAGCGGGTGGTTTCATCGTCGTAGCCGCGGCTGAGGGCAAGGTCGCAGGCTGCACGCGCCGCTGGGAAATCGCCCACGCCAATCTGGGCTTCGGCGAGCTCCTGATAGGCTGCCGAATTATTGGGAACCAGATCCTTCAGGCGCTTAGCGGCGACTAGTTCTTCCTGCGCGTTGCCGAGCTGATGATGCACGTTTGCCAGCCCGGACCAAGGCTGCGGGCTACGGGGGTAGAGATCGACCCAGGCCTGATAGTTACGTAGGCTCTCGTAGAGATCGCCGGTGATCTCAGATTGGTAGCGCGCGGTGATAAAGAGGCGGGTGGGCTCGGTGCCATAGTCGCGTTGCTCGTAGGCCTTGAGCAGCCAAGCGTGAGCGCCGGTGGGATTGAGCGCGTTGGCTGAAAAGTTGGCGAGATCGAGGTACGCGGCGGCGAACTTTGGGTCAATGGCGACCGCCTGCTTGAGCAGCTCAATGGCCTCGGTGAAATGGCCCTGCTGGGAGAGGAAAGAGGCCTGACTGTAGTCCTTGAGGGCATCCAGCGAGCCAGTGCTGACCGGTGCGAGAGGTTTGTTGAAGCGAGCGATGGACCGTCGGGACTCACCCAGGCTGTGGCGGATAGAGGAGCCTAGCTTCTCTATGGAGCGGGGCAGGTCCTCGGGGCGTGAGACTTCCTGTTTGGCGGAGCCGAGACTGGCGCCGTCCGCGCAGTTGATAGCTTCCTCGGTAAGGATGTAGTTTTTACCGGCGTGGGCCACGGCGCCATGTAGCACGGCCTGGCTGGCGGTGCGCTCGCAGATGTCGCGGGCTAGCTCCACGGTGATGGGGTCGGTGGGTTTATGCATCATCTGCGTCAGGGTCTGGCGGACGGTACTGCCGGAAACCACGGAGACGAACGGGCTCTGGGCGAGCTCAATGCGGAAGACGCTGTTGAGGGTGCGGTCGAGGACAGGGTCGCCGGTGCCGCCTTCAAGGTCGGTGAGGACGACCTGGACGGGTGGACCGGAGACGTGATCCTGCCAGCGCTGCCAACCGAGCCAGGCGGTTACGCCGATCAGAACGACGGCGGCAGCGACGAAGGTCATGGCTAGCGGAGAGCGCCAGACCGCGATGCGGTCTTCTGCCTCTTCTTCGTAGACGATGCGTGAGTGAGTGGCTTCGAGCTGGGCAGCTTGATGTAGCGCGGCGGTGCCCGGTGAAGCTTCCGCGAGAACAGAGACGGGGGCCGTGAACTGGTAGCCGCGGCCGGGGACGGTAAGGATGGGGCTGTCAGCGCCGAGAGCTTTGCGGAGAAGGAAGACGTTCTGCGTGAGATTGGATTCTTCGACGAATGCGTCGGGCCAGACGGCCGTTAGCAGCTCGCTCTTGGGAAGCAGCCGGCCGGCGTTGGCGGCCATGTAGACCAGCAGGTCGAACGCTTTGCCGGGGAGCGCAAGTGGCTCTTCACCACGGCGGAGCTGCCGGCGCGAAAGATCGATGCGAAATTCGCCGAACTGTAAGTCCTTCATTTTGCTGGCCATGAGAAACAAAGATATCCATTGAGCAATTTTTGACGTGCCCTGAGGACATCTTACAGCGGTTTGCCCGATTGTATGTGGAGGCCGGGTGCTGGAAGCAAACTTCCCGCTGTCCGCCAAGCCAAGAGGGAGCGCCAAGCATGATCTTCCGCCGTCGCCGCATCCGGGTCGAGGTCGAACACAGTACGTTGCACATGGAAACCATGACCGAAAGCATCGGTTCCGCACCGACTCCCTCGCCCCAAATACCAGCGGAGGCGTTATCGCCCAAGACAGTGGAGATGCCGACCGCTCTACAGACCACCTCAGGTTTACCCCGCAAGCAGGAGACCCGCTGATGAACTCACCCGCCGACCGCCTTCATGCGTTCCTGCTCGCCGCCGCCGTCTGCTTGCTCCCGCCAAGTCTCCTCGCGCAAGCGGCCCCCCTCGCCACGTTCCCCGCAACGAACGTAGGGTCAACCAGCCTTCCGCAGGCCGTCACCTTCACCTTGCCTGCCGCCGCGACCATATCGAGCATCGCGCCCGCAGCCTCTCTCGGCAATAAGAACGAGTACACCGCCGGCACGGTGACAGGCTGCGTCGTCGACGGCGCGACATCCAACCCCATCGGGACGATCTGCTCCATCCCCATTACCTTCACACCGGCCTACCCGGGACTTCGCGCCATCCCCCTGCAGGCGGTGACGAGTGCGGGCAAGTTCAATTTTGGCCTGAACGCTATAGGTCTCGGCCCGCTCGCGGCGCTGACGCCAGGCATCATCTCCATTTACGCGGGACTGCCATATGATACAAACCGCAGTTCAGGCGACGGCGGACCTGCTACCAGTGCCCAGCTGACCCTCCCTACGGGTATTGCGATCGATAGCGCGGGCGACACCTACGTGTCGGACCTCGCCTATAGCGTCGTTCGCAGGATCGACGGAGTGACGGGAGTCATCACGACGGTCGCCGGTATGGCAGCGTCACCCAATGGCTTCTCCGGTGACGGTGGTCCCGCCACGAGCGCTCAGTTGAATCATGCAGAGGGCCTGGCTCTGGATAGCGCCGGGAACTTATACATTGCCGACACCGAAAACAGTCGCATTCGAAGGGTAACTGCTGCTACCGGCATCATCTCCACGGTCGTCGGCGACGGCACATCCGCGACTGCCGGGGACGGCGGCCTGGGAACGAGTGCGGAGATCCATGCGCCCTATGGAGTTGCGATAGATAGCGCAGGCAATCTCTATATTGCGGAGCTTGGAGCTTCCGTCATTCGACGTGTCGACGCATCGACCGGGATCATCACGACCATCGCGGGTATAGCCGGCGTTCCCGGTTACGCAGGGGACGGCGGCCCAGCCACCAGTGCCAATCTGGAAGCCCTCTATTCCATCGCCTTCGATAGTGGCGACAACCTCTATCTAACCGATGGCACTCATGGAGTCATCCGCAAGATCACCGCCACGACAGGCATCATTACCACCGTGGTCGGTAACGGCTCCAACGCGTCTACCGTGGACGGGGTACTAGCGACCGAGACAGCATTCCACCAGATCAGGGGTGTTGCAGTTGATAGCGCCGGAGATATTTACTTCACGTGTGGCACTGTAGTTGATCTAGATATCTCCAAAGTGATCCGCAAAGTAAGCGCGAATACCGGAATTGTTACCACGGTAGTTGGTGGCGACGGTGTGGACCGCGATCCACCTTCGGGCATGGGTGGTCCAGCCACTGCGGCAGGCATCGGTTCCCTTCCTAATCTAGTCGTTGATAGCGCCGGCAACCTATATTTCCCTACCGATTCAAACATTCTCAAGGTCGATGTATCGACCTCCGCGCTCACCTACCCGCAGACCACTCCCGTCGGAACCCCGGACGCTGTCGACGATCCGCAGACCGCCATCCTGAACAACATCGGCAACGAGCCGCTCACGGGTTCCTCCGGCAACGGGGCGATCACTTCTTCCTGGCTGATCGATGCCTCCTCCACCTGTTTTCCGTTCACTTCACTCGCCTCCGGCAATAGTTGCACACTGCCGGTGGACTTCAAGCCAACGCTCTCCGGCGCGCTCACCGGAACGCTGACGCTTGAGGACAACTCACTCAACGCCAGCCCCGCTACCCAGAGCATCACGCTCACCGGAACGGCGACGGGAGGCACGGTCACCATCGCGCCTGCCTTGCAAGCCTTCCCCGCTACAGCCGTAGGCAACACCAGCGCGGCACAATCTTCCACCCTTACCAATGGCACTGCAAGTGCAATCACCCTCCACAGCGGATCGCTGACCGATGCGACTGACTTTACGCAAAGCGATAACTGTAACGGTCAAGTCGCGGCGGGCGGCAGTTGCACCGTAACCTTTACCTTTACTCCGCAGAGTGCAGGCGCGCTTTCATCAAGTTACTCGATCGCGACGGGCTCTCAGGGCTGGACCGTCGCGCTGTCCGGCACCGGTACAGCGGCTCTAACGCCGCAGGCAAGTCTTTCTCCCACCTCTCTTTCCTTCACGACCGTCGTGAACACGGTCGCGTCCAACCAGACCGTGACGCTGACGAACTCCGGGACGGCTGACCTTATCATCAATTCACTTGTGATCACCGGCACGAATGCAAGCTCCTTCACAATCGTAAGCGAGTCGTGCGGACCGACCAAGCCGGATCACGCCACACTGGCCGCCGGAGCCAGTTGCCAAATCGTCATCGGCTTTCCCACCATCGTTGCCGGTACTTATACCGCCAACTTGACCGTTACCGACGATGCCAGCGCGACAATCCAGACGGTCGCCCTGAATGGGACGGTAACCGGTACGTCCCAGGCGGTATTCTCACCGGCTTCTCTCAGCTTTGCCACTGTCGTCAATACCGCAGCCCCCAACCAGACTGTAACGCTTTCCAATCCGGGTACGGCGCCACTCGCAATCTCGTCCGTCGCCCTTGGCGGCGTCAATGCCAGTTCCTTCAACGTAGTGTCCAACGCCTGCGGCGCGACGCTCGCTGCCGGAGCCAACTGCATCATGACAATCGGATTTCCGGTCACCGTGGCTGGCACCTACAACGCAACGCTTACGGCCAATGACAACGCGATTCCGGCAACCCAGACGGTCGCACTCAGTGGGACGGTGACCGGTACGCCACAGGCTGCACTCTCACCGGCTACTCTTAGCTTCACCACGTCTGCCGGAGTTCCTTCCACTACAGCCACATCTACCCTATCCAACGCTGGCACCGCGGCGCTGACCATTGCTTCGATCAATTTGTCCGGAAGCGGGGCCAGTACATTCTCGCAGACAAACACCTGCGGGACGACGCTTGCTCCTGCAGCATACTGCACGATCAGCGTTGTCTTCTCGCCATCGGCGGCGGGCAGCTACTCGGCAAATCTGGTCGTGACCGACAACGCCGCAACCACCACCCAGACCGCAACGCTCACCGGTACGGCTACATCGTCAGCTGCGCCGCAGGCTGCATTGAGCCCCGCGAACGCCAGCTTCGGCAGCGTAGCCACGGGTTTGACGAGCACCGCACAGACCTTCACCCTGGCGAACGCCGGAACCGCATCCCTGGCGATCACCTCCATCAGCATCGGCGGTGCCAACGCGGCATCGTTCGCCATCACCTCGAATGCCTGCGGAGCGGCGCTGGCGGCAGGTGCGAGTTGCACGTTGACCATTGCGTTCAGCCCGACTTCCGCAGGGAACCTGGCGGCTACGCTTTCGGTGGTGGATGCGGTGGGGACGCAGACGTCGGCGCTGAGCGGTGTGGGTGTGTCGACTACGCCGCCGGACTTCAGCATCACGGCTACGCCGGCGGCGCAGAGCACGTATCGCGGGGCCAGTGTGAGTTACACGATCCAATTGGCGTCGCTGCTGGCGGGTAATCCATTCAACAGCGCGGTGACGCTAAGTGCGGGCGGATTGCCGGCGGGCGCGATGGCGAAGTTCTCCCCAGCGATGGTAACGCCAGGGACCGTTCAGCAGACCTCTACGCTGACGGTCGAGGTGCCAGGGCTGGTGAGCCGCGTTGTGCCGGGCGCAACACGGCCGGGAGAATCGGAGGGCATCACGCCGGCGATGCTTGCACTGGGGCTATTGCTGGTAAGACGCGCAAGACGGCGCATGTTCAGGGTGCTGTCGGTGCTGCTGCTGGCGGGGATCGCGGGGCTGAGTTTCACAATCATGGGTTGTGGAACTGGTAATGGCTTCAAGATTCCGACGTCCACGTCGACCATCATCGTCACGGCTACGGGCGGGAGTACGACGCACTCGACCACCGTAACCTTAACCATTCAGTAAGGAGTAAATTCGATGGCCGGACATATTTGGAAACTCGGTGCAGTGGCGGTTATGGCGATGAGTGCGGCGGTTGCCGTGGCGCAGAACGCTCATGCGGTGAGCTTAGGTGTGGACTACACGTACGTGCGCTCGAACGTGCTGCCGGGGTGCTCGTGCTTTTCGCTGAATGGCGGAGGGGTGCAGATGCAGGTAGCACTGACGCCGCATGTAGCTGTGATCGGCGACATGACGCTCGCGCATAAAGGCGGCATTACCGCAGACCATTACAGCCTGACTCAGCTTACGTATACGGGCGGCTTGCGCGTTCGACCGTCCTCTCCGGGCGCGCTGTTGCGGCCGTTCGGCGAGGTGCTGCTGGGCGGCGCGAGCACGTTCGGGACACTCTCTCCATCGCGCAGCGGAGTGGGGGGTGGCTCGAATGCGTTCGCCTTTGAGCCGGGCGGCGGGTTAGAGCTGCGGCTGAATTCTCGTGTGTCGCTGGTGCCTGTGGAGGCCGATTACCTGCTGACCACGTTCAGCAACACGGAGAACAACCGACAGAATGACCTGCGGTTCTCGGCAGGGTTTGTGATCCGACTCTCCCGTTAAAGTATGGGGGCGGACAACTACGTTTCAAGTACCGGAAGCAGGTGTACAATGATGCCTCCGCAAACAACATTTAGTTCCACGAGGGGGGTTGTAATGAAGCACGCACAACGTTGGATGGCGGCAGCTTTGATAACCATTTTGATCGGAGCAGTGACGATGACTGAAGCACAAACCGCAAGTGTGTCGGCAAATGATGCCGCGGAGATAAAGGCCGTACTCAACTCGATGCAGACAGCTTGGAACCATCACGATATGAAGGCCTTCTGTAGTTACATGACGGACGACGTGGAGTGGGTCAATGTAGTTGGAATGTGGTGGCGTGGGAAGCCGCAGGTGTATAAGGCGCACGACAACATGCATAAGGGTATGTTCAAAGATCGAGACCTGCATGATCCTGAAACCCTCATTATGCGAGGAATCGCGCCTGGGGTCGTTGTGGTTACGCAGATCATTCCCGCGGACGGGTATACGACGCCCGATGGATTCAAGGTGCCACCAAATCGAAACGTGCTGACGGAGACATTTGTGAATCGCGGAGGGTCTTGGTTGATCGCGGAAGGGCACAATACCGTCATCGACGAACGGGCGCAGGCAAACGACCCTGGGAGATAATCGGAGGCGATCGTTGAATCAATGGGCTCTGTGGGATGAGGACCCCAGGATACCGCAGCACCGTCAGCCCACAACTGAACCGGAGCTTTGAGCTGCAACCCGCGCGCATCGACTACGAACTCGCCACTTTTCACAACGACCAGGCAAACCGTCAGAACGACATTCGCTTGTCCGCGGGAGTGCTCTACCGGTTCGGCGCTCGAAATAAATAAATCGGGTGTTCGAGATCTCGAACACCCATCTCCAGGAGGTACACCATGAAGACTATTTCTCTCGCACAGGCCCGCATTCAGCCTTTCATCATGGCGATCTTGGTTTGTTCGCCCCTTGTCGCAAAACCGCAATCCTTGCATGTAGAAACCCCTGCTCCACTTCACGCCGGCGACAACCGCGCCGCAGTCGATAGCTTCGTCGGAGAGCACTACTGGTTCTTCTACGCGGAACCAGGCAGTTTTCATCTACGGTTCACTGGAGGCGACACGCAAGAGGGTTTCACAATAGGCGGCCGCGCTGGTGCCGGGGCCGCCTTTGCGCCAAAAACCCCTGGCGCGATCCTCAAATGGCAGGAGTCGGCCTCCGGCACCACCTTCGAAGGGTCAGTCAAACAACGAACCCGAATCATCGTCGAAGTAGACCCGAGAAAAAGCCCTCTAGTGCGCCAGACGACAAACTACATCCTCACTGCCAGCGGCAACATCTCCTTCGCTGCGCTCGGCAACGGCACAGGTCCGTCTCCCATCGTTGGGACCTACATGGCGAAACTCAAGGACTTCGGAGCTGTCAAATTCCTCCCCGACGGAAGCATCGTTGCCTCAAATGGCGCGCATGGTACGTGGACACTGTTCGATGCGGGTAGCGGCATCTACTCGGTTGTTTTGGGTGGAGCACGACTAACCCTTACCCTTGCGCCAGGACGAGGCCTTGTCGATTCCGGCACTCGCAATCTCTATTTCGAGTTGCAGCACTAAAACACTGTTTCCCGCAATCGCCGAATGTCGGGGCACAGCCTTCCTCGATTTGTTTCTGTGGAACGGGCAACTGGGAACGGCAGGAAAGTTCTCTGCCATGCCTCCCGCCACCTGGTTGAACCATGGGTGCTCTCGCAGCCACGCCTCCCTCTCTGAAGGGCGTATACGCTCCGGTGGCCGAGTCCCCAGCAGCTTCTGTTCTGCGAAAGCGATTTTTGCCCTCTGCTTCGCTGCATCCGCGGCAGGGGGGAACTCCCGAGCGAAGGAGACTCTAGTTCCCAGCAGAAAGATCGGCCAAAGGTCATCTTCTCACCGAAACAAGGTTGCAACGAAGGTGACCGCATCCGGCTCAATGACTCGTTTTGTATGTGAAGTAGGTGCTACGAACGCAGCTGTTCCGCCTGAAGCTGTTTCCACTGGTCGGGGAGCCAGTTAGGCAGTTCGCTTTTGCGCGTCTGCGATAAGTTCGTCAGCAACTGGGTGAGATACAGCTGCGGGTCTATATCGTGCCGGCGGCAAGTGCTGGTGAGGCTGGCCAGGATCGCCGCCGTTCTGCCGCCACGTGGATTGCCAACGAAGAGACTGTTCTTTCTGTTATGGAAAGATTTCCATAATCGCAAAAACTGGATCCACATCGGCAGCCAGCAGGCCGGACCGGGGGTGGCCGCAATCCTCTCCGTGGTTGAGAACTGCCGCCAGCTTGGCATCCCTGTCCGCGAATACCTTCATGAGATCCTGCCCGGACTGGCAAACATGTCCATCCAACTCGTCGCCGATCTCACGCCCACCGCATGGGCCGCAAGGCACACTCACGCTAACCTTTAAACTTCCGCGCCTCACTAAGTCAACCGTGTGTTTGGCCTACGCATACCATTACTCGGCCCCATGACTTTCCGCCAACGGCAATGATTGACGACCCACGCCGGCGCTTTTCGGCCTGGCCCGCGAGGTTCCGGTGAACTTTTTGAGCTGAGGCGCGATCTCCTTTTTGGTCACAATCAACTCGGCCATCATGGAGGCGTCAAGAACGCTCTCGCCCTGCGGCGACGGCGCAAACTCTTCCGCTGCGCTTTACGGATTCCTCTCCCCAGGCAAGCTGTGGTCCCTCTCCGCAAAAGACTTTGCTTGGCACTTGGGAGTTCACTGCGCCCCATGTCCGTTCCGGCAGTATGTCCCGATTCACTCGCGACCAAATTCAAAA
>Ga0224558_1003907_pt1 | contig 12008 bp, 15 predicted proteins | sample 714S32024metaG_FD_180682 | JGI IMG/M metagenome (GOLD analysis project Ga0224558, IMG submission 180682) | Peat soil microbial communities from Stordalen Mire, Sweden - 717 S3 20-24 | ecosystem: Environmental > Terrestrial > Soil > Wetlands > Peat | place: Sweden: Norrbotten County, Stordalen... | reverse complement strand
CCGCACTCGCGTCTCCGGCGACAAATAACTGAACATCTGACTCTGCTGATGATCTACGCCTCGCATGCTTCACTCTTAACACGATTGGCCTGCAGAAGAGGAGTAGTTTTTCAGCAGCCTGCTAGAATTCAATGATGGATCAGGCGGCCGCCGTTACGGCTTTCCATTTATTGTCCTTGACCGTGGCGACAATGTGAACAGAGTTCTTAGTGTATTCCCAAGCTGCCATAAGGTCTGGAAGAGTGGGCCCCAGTTGCTCAATCAGGATTGGATCTCGCGAGACCAGTGCGTAGTAAAGACGAATGAGCTTGTCAGTTCTCTCATGCGTGCGCGTTTCTCCTGTTTCAAATCGGGATAGAGTTTCGGGGCGTACCCCAATTTCATTTGCGAAATCGATTTGTTCCTTACCAAGGCGTTTGCGCAAGAATCGAATCTCTTCTGGTGCCAAGGATTTTGGCTTTTCTACCAACTCCCTCGCGATGAGCGATAGCAACTGTCGAATGGCGGGGATTTCGGCCACGATCTTGCCACATTCGCACACAAAATAACGGATTCCCACCAGATAGACATCACTCAGCCCTGAATCAACAAATCGAAAGGGTTTGTCAGACGTGGTCCAGACTTCCTGCCGTGTCTGTCGGCTGCATTGGTGATCTATGGTTATTATAGCCATCTCGTTATAACCTCAAATGACCTATCGACCGTATTCACGGCGACGATTATTAGGATCCGGCCCCCGTCCACGTTTTCGGTGTCGATGTAGTACCTCCATTGCCAGTGGGATTTGTTAAAGTAAGGGGGACGTCGAACGGCCATTCCCGCTCAATCCCATGAATGACGTCCTCTGTCTGAAGGCCCCGATCCAGGTGATCAAAGCGGGCATGGAACGTTTCGGGATTGTCTGTGTCTGCCGTTTAATTAATCGCCTCAAGAAGCAGCTTCTTGAGTGCTGTTCGATATTCGGCCGAACCATGAACTCTATCGGCCAACTTTTTGTGCTTTCTCCAACAGAGGTCCGTCCAGACCCCTCTCTCCAGAGCGCAGCATTTCGAAGACAGCTTGCTGGTCCGTCCGGATTCGGGTGGCGAGAACGTCCCCATCATTCTCGGGAGTGTGGATCTCTTGCGCCACAGCCAAAGCACGACCGTACAGTGCATAAGCCACGACGTAATTGTGATTTTCGCGATGCCGCTTCGCCAGCAAGCATAAGTTCTCTGCAATCGCTCGAAGTTGCCGAAGATGGATTGGGTCCAAGCCATTGGAGTTAGTCATCGAATGTTTTTTTTGAAACGCTAGGTAGATCGCGGCGAAAGTCAGGAGGATCGACACGGCCGCCCACAGAAAGGTGAGTGTCAATTGACCTTTCGCCCAAAATGGATCCTTCGTCTGCAGACTTACTTTCTGTCGCGCCTTGCCCACGATTGGCCGAAACTGCATCTGCAATCTGACTCCTCTCCCGTTGCTCAGGGCTCGAAGTGGTGCTTTCCGGGCGCCTCGTTAGCCGGCCTATCTGCGTCGCCTCCTTGCGCAGGACTTCGGGTACTTCGGCGCCAACGTCAAGCGCCAGCTCATAATCCGCACAATTTTTCAATGCCATCGTGATCAGGTCGGGTACGCGCCTATCCGGCATCAGTCGTCCCAAGCGTCGCGTCTGCTTGGCGAGGACTGTGCAGAGCATAAAGGAATTGACCCGCCCCTCGCGCCATACTTTCATCCGTGACTGCGCTTGCATCGGTATCCTCTACTTCTATCTGCGATTCTCGGCGACAGACCGTTCCTCCACAGGGTGGTCAACTCGCCTTTGCGCCTCTTCGAGCGTCAAACCACGAGTCATGAAGAGCAGGATTCCCTTGAGTCGGTACAGATCCCGGGACGAATAAAAGACACGCCCGCCTTCGGGATTCCCTTAACGATCCCCTTCTGTTCGAAGTCGCTGAGTTCCGCGCCCGAAATTTGCAGCTTGTCTAACAAGTGTTCCGCAGGAAAGTACATCAGCGCTCCTTGTAGGACCGTTATCCGTTAAACTTCAGAAGCGTTTCTTCCACGGTTGGGAATCGTCGCTTCAAAGGTGGTGCTGCGTAGAGGCGATGCGCTCGGGATCTCTGGGCAGCTTGCCAGCCCAAATCTCCGCCGCTCTATTTCATGCGTACCGGCGATTGTCGGAGCGACGAGAACTCTCACGGCATACGCGTTTAATTGTCGCGCTCCCCATTCCGAGATCGTAGAGTTCGACCTCAACGCATTGGCCTTCTTTGAGGTCATCGATTCCGATACCATCCAATGCGTAAGGGCCGAAGAAACTTTCGTCTCCTCCCTCAGTTAATACGAAGCCGCAGCCAAGTTGCCTTAGGATTTTTGTGACCGAACCCCGCATTTCACTCTCCATCGATCTGCTGATCACCCCGTAAACTCCTCGGCCTCATCCGTGCGGTTGAGGTGCCTCGGGACGTCGCTCAATATCGCGGCGCGAACGCTTGATGCCTGTGGCACGCAACTGTTCAGATTTGTACTGAAGTTCAAACTCCACCCAGTGACCTACCCTGAGATCATCAACGCCACTGCTGCCAATCCCTGACCTCTCGAAGTAAACTTCATTTCCATCTTCAGCCAGAATGCAACCGGAACCATCTCCTGAAACTTGTGTAATCGAACCACGCATTACGGTTTCTCCCCTGGCGTAGCGGAAGTCGCCATGAATATTCGGACACTGCGATTGGATTGTTGGCACTTGACATCGCCGGGCCCACGGGTGCGATCGAGATTGTCCCAACCCTTGACCCCTGCGAGTTGTTCAGGGGCGATGCCGGAATTTTGGAGAAATTTCTGAATCGCGGCGCCGCGTCCTTCAGCCAATGCGTGCGTACAAGTCTCCGATCCGCTGGAATCACAGGAGCCGACGATGAGAACTCGGGCCTCTCTGTGTTCTCGCAGCCATGTGGCTGCACTCTTCAGCATATTTCTGGCCGCAAAGTTCGGTTGCAAACTGTTCGGGTCGAAAAGGATGGGATGCCGAAGGAAAGGAGGTTCCGCAATTGACACAGCGGGTGACTGGGCGACACTGCGAGAAGTCTTGGACTGTTCGAGACGGGAGTTCGGTTCTTGCTGACTGAAGAATACCGTAGAAGACACCACAGTCGGACGACGCATCCCCAAAAAGGCTGCTGCTTGTGACCTAGGTGACACCATAGAACAAACTGCCTGGGTTCGCTTCAGCGGCAGATTCCCTGCGAATAAAACCGAAGTACCTAATATTACGATATTTGAATATATGCTCACAAAAAAAACACGGCCTAGCTTCTGCTAGCAGACGTGACGGCCAACTGCGATAGCAGGTCTTTTACGTCGATCAGGTGGTTGTTAAAAATCTTCTTGGCGACATCCAACAGCTTGAAGATTTCGGGGTCGGGAACCGAATACAAGACACTCTGTCCGTCTTTCCTGCCCACAACAATGCTGCGGGTCCTCAGGACGGCTAATTGCTGCGACAGCGTGCTCTGTTCCGCATCCAGGCGCAAGCAAAGTTCATTCACGCCGACTTCACCGCGGCGCAACTCGTCCAAGATCTTAATACGTAAGGGGTGAGCTAGTGCTTTGAAGAACTCTGCCTTGAATTGGCTCAGTTCGGGCATTCAATTAATTATATTTGCATATAACAATTTACAGCGTCAAGCTGAATTTACCCGCATTCGATCATCAAGAACGGAGCTAGAGAATGGGTGCGGTCAAATACACTCTCCCCCGCGGCGTAGTACTTGCAAGATACCTGTGAGGAGCATGCTCGGAGTTGGCGGGCATCCTGGAATATACGCATCTACGGGAATTACTGCGTCCACAGGGCCGACCACGGCGTGGCTGCCGCCGAAGATTCCACCGCTGCAACCGCATGCCCCAACCGCAACGACCAGCTTCGGAGAAGGCACCGCATCATAAGTTTGTTTCAACGCAGCTGCCATGTTTCGTGTTACTGGCCCGGTGACCAGCAGCATATCTGCATGCTTCGGTGATGCGACGAAGTGAATTCCAAATCGCTCCAAATCGTAGTAGGGGTTCGTAAGGGCGATGATTTCTCCCTCGCAGCCGTTGCACGATCCGGCATCAACTTGCCGGATGTTCAGCGCTCGCCCGACCAGAGAACGAATCTGCTCTGCTGCCTCAGATAAAACAGGCTCGTCCTGGACAACTTCGGCTCGACTCTGGATGTCCCAGCGCCGAATCAGTGCTTTCTTGCTGACACCGCAACAGGCAAACTTTTCCGCGTACCGGAACGCCCCATTGCTCGCCGCGACGCACCGGGAGCAACCGATACATTCACCGTAGTTGAGAATCAGATGTTTTCGCCCGGCAACCTGCTCAACCTTCAATGCTGATGTCGGACAGGCATCCAGTACACGACGCGCAACCTCGTCCGTAAGCAAGTCCGGCCGGACCTCTGGCATGCGGCTTCCTGCTGTGTTCGAAAATAATTCACTGACCGAAATCAGCACCTTGGGGCTTCTGAGACTGCGTTCAACGGCGTCGCCGATCATCGATCACACCCGGAGTAAGAGAGATTGAAGCTCTTATTGATCAATGGAAAGTCCGCAATAATGTTCCCGGGCATAGCCAAAGGCAGCGCGGGCCAATTCTGAAACGACGGTGATTTGATGTGGCAACGGGTGATCTTCCCGTCGCGTATTCTCACCCAGTAGAGAAGCTCGCCACGTGGTGATTCGATTGCCGACAAAGCCTCTGCGTTTCCAGATAATGGAACGGGCACAAGAACTGATCCCGCCGGGAGTTCCTTCAGTGTTTCATTGATCAGGTCCATTGATATGGCGGTTTCGTCGATTCGGATTCGCGCGCGGGCGAGCACATCTCCGTACTTGTAATGTGGGACGTCCACATTGATGTCGCGATAGCGCCCGCTAGGATGATCGCGACGGACGTCAAGTCTAATTCCGCTGGCGCGCGCCACGGGCCCAACTACCGCCAACTGCTGGGCTATTTCGGCGGTCAGGATTCCCGTCGATTCAAAGCGGTTCTGAACTGACGACGTGTGCAGGATGAGGCGTGCCATCTGCTGGAATTCACGGGCCGCTGAGGTGACCATCCGGCCGAACTCACCCGTCTCCGCGGAGGACAAGTCACGTGTGACGCCCCCAGGCACAGCAATGCCGCGCCAGAAGCGCGTGCAAAAAAAGCGGGTGGAGGCCTGCAGCAGACTCTCCTTGATGCGCGCGTTGTACGCGGCAGGCACGTTGAATCCGACATCTCCGCACAGCGCCCCGACGTCCGCAATGTGCGCAATCATGCGCTCCAGTTCGAGTCCGATAAGGCGGATTGCCTGCGCCCGCGGTGGCACAGAGATCGCGAATGCATTTTCAATTGCCTGGCAGTACGCCACCGCATGTGAAAAACAGTTGTCGCCGGAAACCGATTCGGCAATCATCACCCCGTCCATGACCGGAGAGTTCTCAAAGAGCTTCTCCGCGCCTTTGTGCGTATAGAAGTGACGCAATTCGAGATGGAGGACGGTATCGCCGACGACACTGAAGCGAAAATGCCCAGGCTCAATAATGCCGGCGTGTACGGGACCCACCGGCACTTCGCAAACCCCGTCCCCTTGCACTCTGAGGAAGCGGTACTGGCCTTCGTCGTTGATCCAGGGCACATTCGAGACATCGTCGATCATCGGATGGACGTTTTCCGGCCAATTTTCGTGGAACAACAGAGGACGCGGGTCAGGGTGCCCCTCGCACTCGATGCCGTACTGGTCATGGAGTTCGCGTTCGTACCAGGCGGCCGCGGGCGCGATCGGCGTTGCCGAAGGAATGGGTCCGGTGACTGGCGAACTGAGCATGCGGTATTCGCGGCTATTCACGTCGATGAGGTAGTGAACGCGGCGTACGCGGTTGTCATCGGTGCTGCCAAAAATGGAGACCAGACGCGTGTTCGCGGTACGCAGGAGATCCAGCGCTCGTGATACACCCGCTTCGCCATTGGTGAGGGTCACTGTCATGGCCGCAATACCGCCATCGCTCCACGCAAAACGGCAGCGAAGGCCGCTGGGATATGTACGCCCAACACCACCAGGCATAGAGTGCAAACGCCCATGACGACGAACCAGGAAGCCGGCAAGGCCGGTCGCACGGGAACATCCTCCGGTTCGCCCATGAGCATGTGCTGGAAATGGTGGAGCAGCGCGCCAAAGACCACCGAAATCGCTGCCAGCATCAGCACCGCAACGAAATAGTGCGCCGTCGAGAAAGCGCCGGTGAGAATCACGAGTTCACTGACAAACAACCCAAATGGTGGCATCCCAGCGATTGCGAGGGCGCCCAAGATAAGGGCACTCCCTGTCCAGGGCAGTGAACGGGCCATCCCGCGGATGCGCTCCATGCTTAGGGTGCCGAAGTTTTCTCGAACATTGCCCGCGGTGAAGAACAGGAATGTCTTGGCGATCGAGTGATTGAAAGTGTGCAGCAAAGCGCCATAGAGGCCCAGTACACCGCCAAGACCGATGCCGATGGCCACAATGCCCATGTGCTCAATGCTGCTGTAGGCGAGCAGGCGTTTCAGATCGCGCTGCACAATCATCAGCAAGCTGGCCACAGCGAGGGAAACGCCGCCAAATATCAGAAGCAGAGTATGACTGAAGCCAGTGCCGATGGCCCGCGATGTGATCGCGTCAAAACGCAGCAGCGCGTACATCGCGCAATTGAGGAGGACCGCGGACAAGAGCGCGCTGATGGGCGAGGGGGCCTCGGCGTGGGCATCGGGCAACCAGCTATGCATGGGGACAAAGCCAACCTTGGTCCCGTATCCCACCGCCACAAAAACAAAGGCCAGTTTCAGCAACTCGCGCCCACCCACCAGACCCGGAGCGGCGGCCATCAAGGTGCCCCAATCGAGCGCAGACTGGGGGCTGACTCCGCCCTTCACTGCTGCCAGGTAGAGAGCGATCGTACCAAACAGGGCGAAGGCGATGCCCACGGTGCAGACAATCAGATACTTCCAGCCGGCCTCGACTGCGCCTTCGGTGTTGTAAAAGCCCACCAGCAAGGCGGATGCGAGGGTTGTGGCTTCAACAAAAATCCACATCATTCCGAGATTGGCCGAGAGGTACACCGCGACCATGGTGAACAGGAACAAGAAGACCAGCCCATAAAACCAACGGAGAGAAGAGAACCTTCCTTCCGGAACATGGCGGAGGTATCCGGACGAATAGACGAGCACGAGGGCGGAGATCAGGCCCAGACTAATGAGGAAGAACGATGTGAGGCCGTCGGCACGCAGATAGCGTCCTGCATTTAGAACGCCCTCGGAATGAATGCGGTACACCGTGATACCGATGGCGGCCAGTTCCAGAGCGCCTGTCGTGAGCGCCGCGCGCACCACTACGCGCGGATTGCGGCACAGGAACACGAAGAGCGCACCGGCCAGCGGGATGAATAATGGAAGAAGGAGGACCATGCATCAGCCTCTTAACCGCCGCAGCTTTGAAACGTCGAGATGGTCGAAGGTGTCGCGGATGCGAAAGACAAACAGTCCCATCAAGAAGACTCCCATCAATAGATCGAACACAATGCCGATTTCGATGACCAGCGGCATGCCAAAGGTGGTGGTCAGAGCAGCCAGGAAGATGCCGTTGTCCAATACCAGGAGACCGACCACCTGCATCAATGCCTTCTTACGGCTCACCATGAGGAACCCGCCGGTCAGCACCAATGCCACGGCGGCCGCGAGCATGGCTTGGTCGCCGCCCAGGACGCCGACATAGGGGCGCACCGCAAAGAAGGAGAGAAGAATGAGTCCGGCGGCAATGAACACGGATTGGGAAGACGAGGTTGAAGAAGAGACGTCGCGCGGCGCTTTCAGCTCTTCGACGATGCGATAGAGGACGTACGGAATGGCGACCACCTTGACTGTCAACACCATGGCGGCGATGACGAAGCCTTCCGCTGAATGGTGCATGCGGGACACGGCGATGATCTGTGCGGTGATGACCAGCGACTGCACGCTGAACAAAGCGATGCAGGTGGAAATCCGTTTAGCGGCCGCGATCAGCAGCACGGTCATGAACAAGAACACCCCGGACGACGCCAGGGCTTTAGCCGCAGCCGTCTCAAATAAACCCATCGTTCACCTCATGAGCGCTGTAAAAACCACAGCGAGGATCGCCAGCGCCGACGCTACGCCGAGAAAATCAGGGACCAGGTACATCCGCAATTTCGCAACACTGCTTTCAACCAACGCGAGTGCCAGTACGAGTGCGGCCATTTTCAAGAGCAGCACGATCGACGCGACTGCGATTGCCAGCGCCGAAATGCTACCCGCCATTCCCCAGGGGACAAAAAGCGCGATCAGCAACGCCATGACCACGGTGAGCTTGATGGCGCTTGCCCATTCAATCAGAGCGAGGCTCGGTCCCGAATACTCCAACACCATCGCCTCGTGAATCATGGTCAGTTCCAGGTGCGTCGTGGGATTGTCCACCGGAATGCGTCCCGTTTCTGCGATGGCGACCAGGGCCAGGGCCGCAAACGCCAGGGCGTGAACGGCTGAGAACTGAAAGAAGTCTTGCCCCAGGGTCCACTGCACCATGCCAGCGATGCTGCCGGTACGCGCCGCGATCGCCGCCGACACGAGCGCCAGCAGGAATGGAGCTTCGGCCAAAGTCGAAACCAGGGCTTCCCGACTCGCTCCCATGCCTCCGAAGGAACTGCCGCCATCCATCGCTCCCAGCATAAGGAAGAAGCGCCCCAGAGCCAGCAGGTAAACCAGAAGCACGAAATCGCCGGTCGCGTCCAGCAGCGCCGAGCCGTGCAGCAGCGGAACAAACGCCGCGACCACCAGGGTGGCAGCAAACAGGACGATGGGGGCGAGGCGAAAAACAAAAGAAGCCGAATCCGGGACGAGATCCTCTTTGCGAAAGAGCTTTAACAGATCGGTGTACGGCCTCCACACGCTGGCCCCGCGCCGGTTCTGGATTCTGGCTTTGAGCCGGGCGATGACACCGCGCACCAGGGGCGCCAGCAGAAGCAGCAGCAGTACCTGCACCGCATTGATCAGGAGTTTCATACGAACCTCATGAACATCAACAGGGCGATCAGGGCGGCGAAGATATAGAGCAGGTAGATCTGAATATTACCGGTCTGGAGCTGTCTCAAACGGAGCGCCGCCGCGACGATCGCGTCAACGCCTGGCCGGTACAAGAACTTTTCAAAAGAGGTAGTGCGAACCGAGCGGTACGAGATCGATGTCGGAAAATATGGTGGGTCGCCAGGAACCACTTCGAGGGTTCGGTCCGCCTTATACACCTGCGAGAATACTCTTCGCAGCGGTTTGGAGAATGCGGTGGATGTGTACTGCATGCGCTCGTCCAGGCCGGGAAGTCCGCAAGCCCAGGTAGCGGTCAGCTTTTTCGCCCTGTTGAAAGCAGCAATGCCGACGACCAACACCAGAAAGAACAGAGCGATCCAGGGAAGCACTCCGGAGAGTGATGCGGCCGCTTGCGGCAAAGCAGCGCCGGGAATGAGTTCCTCTGTCAGCGTACCCAGGCCGCGCAACACCAAGCTGGGGAAAACTCCGATCACGACGCACGCCGTCGCCAGGGCTCCCATGCCTGCCTGCATGGGCAGAGAAACTTCGTTGGCGATCCCCGCCTCGAGACTGCGCGGGCGCCCCAAGAAGGCAACACCATAGACTTTGGCAAAACATGCGGCTGCCAATCCGCCGATCAACGCGAGTACGCCGGCAGCCAAGGGCAGAACGATGGCTGCGGAGAGATTTGTCAGTTCTGAAGCTGCCAGAAAACTGCGGAAGGTGAGCCATTCGCTCACGAAACCGCTGAACAACGGCAAGCCAACAATAGAACAGCAGGCAATCAGGAACACGACGCCGGTCAGAGGCATCCGTTTCTGCAATCCGCCGAGGTCTTCCAGGTCGAGCGTGTGAGCTGCATCAGAAATTGCGCCGGCCCCGAGAAACAGAAGGCTCTTGAAAATGGCGTGGTTCAAGCAGTGAAGCAGGGCCGCAGTGAGGGCAAGAGCCGCCCATAGTGGGGCATGGTTTGCCAGGAACACGAGCGCCGCCCCCAGACCGAGATAGATGATGCCAATGTTTTCGACGCTGTGATAGGCCAGCAAGCGTTTCAGATCATGTTCCGAGATCGCGTACAGCACGCCCAGCAGGCCTGACACACCGCCTGCCAATAGCACCAGATATCCCCACCAACTGGGGCCGCCGCCGAGAAAATCAAAAGCGAAGCGGACAAATCCGTAGATCGCGGTTTTCAGCATGACGCCTGACATCAAGGCGGACACCGGACTGGGCGCAATCGGATGCGCCCTGGGGAGCCATAAATGCAGCGGAACAATTCCGGCTTTCGTTCCGAAACCTACAAACGCCAGCAAGAACACAGCAGTGCGTAGAGATGGCGGCATCGAGGTTGCACTCGCCCGCATCTGTGCGAAGTTGCCGGCGTGCGGCAGGAATAAGAGGAAAGCTCCGATAACGGCCGCCGCACCGGCATGCATCATGAGTAGATAGACAAAAATGTTGTGGCGCCGCTGTTCTGAGTCGCCGTCAATCAGGATCAGGCCAGCGGAGAACAGGGTCATCAGTTCCCATCCGAACAGAAACGCAAACGCTGTGGAAGCGGTTACGACCAGAACCATAGACATCAGGAACAGAGGCAAAAGCACCCACAGCCAATGCCGGCGTGCTCCGGCATAGTGTCGCGTGACGTATGAGCTCGAAAACAGGATGACGGGCAGTGAGACAGAGCAAATCAGCAACAAGAAGAACGCGCTGAGCCGGTCGACGCCGAGTGCGAAGGGGAACGATGCCACTTGAGAAACATCAACCGTGAACCTTTGCCCACGCCAGAACCCCTCCGCTGCGGCAGCGATTCCGACAGCTAACGATCCCATGAGCACTACAGCGGGGATAGCGTGCGCCTTCCTCCAACGTTGGGATACCAGAGTCACCACTGGAACCGTGAGCATTGCCAGAAGGAACGAATTGAAAACGATTTGCGTCATCGGGAGATTTCTCTGTCGGCCTGACGACTAGATCGGCGCAGCCGAACGGGGAATTCCAACTGCGGGGACAACGCGCAATCGCCAGAGTCGAACGTGGCGCTCACTTTTCCCCCGCTGGTTTGAGTTGAGAAAGGAGATCCCTCATATCTACGAGTTGGTTATTGAAGACCTGCCGGGCGTCGTCCAGCAGACGGAAGATGGCCTGGTCTGGTACTGAGTAGTAGACGCTCTGGCCTTCCTTGCGGCCGACCACGATGCTGCTTTTCCGAAGAACCGCAAGTTGTTGAGATAGCGTACTTTGTTCAACTCCAAGGCGGACGCTGAGGTCGTTTACGTTGACTTCCCCAGATCGCAGAGTATCCAGTATTCTCACCCGCATCGTGTGCGCTAAGGCCTTGAAAAACTCGGCCGTAAACTGGGATAGCTCCGGCATATCTGTATCTAAGAATATTTGCATATAGGTCTATATAAATCAATATGACTTTCGTGACTGGTGTCCGCGGAACCGTTCGGAGCAAAACCGCCAGGGTGATTTCGCCCGCCCCATAAGGAAGGAAAGACCTAAACCAAGATCAAGATCAAAAACGTCCCCTTACCTCCTTTTCAAGGGGAACAGTTGTGAGTCCGTCAGGGTTTTACGGGCCGTTCGGGTACCAACTGAGGAAGTTCAGCGAGTGATTGAACGGGGCAAGGCGGCGCGCGGGACGCAAGATGTCAGCAGCCGCCCGTAGAAAGATTGTCGCAGCTCAGAAAGCGCGCTGGGCAAAATGGCGGAAAGCTCAGAAGAAGGGTTAGCTTGTGTATCTTTCTGCCGAAAGATTATTCAATCTGTTTTTGGCGGTCCGGCAGCGGGGGGGCGCTAGACATCTGCATACATCTGCGCGATCGTGTGACGCAGAGCCATCAGATTGCTACGCGAAGATTCGGTAGCGCAACTGGTAGGGTCACTGGCAAGTTCTGCCTGGTACAGCCTTAGCAGCAAGG
>Ga0224558_1003906_pt1 | contig 12011 bp, 7 predicted proteins | sample 714S32024metaG_FD_180682 | JGI IMG/M metagenome (GOLD analysis project Ga0224558, IMG submission 180682) | Peat soil microbial communities from Stordalen Mire, Sweden - 717 S3 20-24 | ecosystem: Environmental > Terrestrial > Soil > Wetlands > Peat | place: Sweden: Norrbotten County, Stordalen... | reverse complement strand
AACCCAACCGCAGCTAAAGCTCTCATAGCGGCTGGGTTAGAAAAGACAAATGCTCATTGGGGGAAAACACTTACAAAAGTTGATAATTGTCGCCAGATGGCATTTCTAATTGTCGCTGAACAGCGAGGCTACCGTGAAGCCACCCTGAGGCTACCCTGAAGCCACCCTGAGGCTACCCGGAGGCTACCCTGAAGCTACCCCTGAGGCTCTCGAACCTGCTGGTAGCCACAGGATTTGTGACCGGGACCACTTAACTTACCCCCCGCAGATTCTTTTCGATCAGGCGGCAACGCTGCTCCACGCAGATCTTCGAGCGCAGGCCGTCCTGCGGCGTGTTCAGCACGTAGTCGAGCAGTTTGTCCACGGTGCTGGTCGCCACGTGCGTCCGGGTGTCCGACGAGCCGTAATAGATGAAGATGTCGCCGTTCTTGCGCGCCACCCAGCCGTTCGCAAATACCACGTTCGACACATCGCCCACCCGCTCCTCGCCTTCCGGGGCCATGAAGTACCCGCCCGGCGCGGCGATGAGTTTCCAGGGCTGGTCCAGGTCGCAAAGGAACAGGTAGAGCACGTAGCGCATGCCGGCCGCCGTGTTGCGCACGCCGTGCGCCAGGTGCAGCCACCCTTTCTCGGTCTTGATTGGGGCCGGACCAAGCCCGTTCTTTCCCTCTTTGATCGTATGATAAAAGCGGTGGTCAATGATGGTCTCCCGCTCAACGACCGCGTTGGCAATGTCATCGCATAGACCCCAGCCAATGCCGTCGCCCGTGCCCGTGGCCGCGAAGTCAGCCATTGGCCGCGTATAGAAGGCGTACTTGCCCTCCACGAACTCCGGATGCAGGACACAATTGCGCTGATGCAACGCGTTGGTCTTCAGGTCCGCCAAGCGCTCCCACTTCACCAGATCCTTCGTGCGCGCAATCCCGCACCGGGCAATGGCGGCCGAAAGATCGTCTGGTTTGGAATCATCATGGCGCTCGGCGCAGAATAGTCCGTAAACCCAGCCATCCTCGTGGCGGACCAGCCGCATGTCGTAAAGGTTGGTTTCCCGGTCGTCCAATTCCGGCATACACACCGGGTAATCCCAAAACCGGAACCCATCCACGCCATTCTTGCTCTCAGCGATGGCAAAGAACGATTTACGGTCCCACCCCTCCACGCGCGCCGCCAGCACAATGTTGCCGTTCCACTCCATCGCGCCGACATTGAACACGCAGTTGACACCCAGCCGCGTCATCAGGTGCGGGTTCGTCTTGTAGTCAAAATCGTAGCGCCACGTGAGCGGGACGTGTTCGGCGGTGAGCACAGGCTGCTCGTAACGGTCAAAGATGCCGTTGCCGTGCGGCTGGGGGCGGTTCCGTCGCCGGATTAGCGCTTGGTGCCGCTGTTGCAGTTGTTTGAGTGCTTGCGTGAATGATTTTCGGGTCATGGCTTCAGGTCTGTTTCAAGTTGGGCACAAACCTCCAATGTCACTGAGACTTGGGGTGCTGGGACCAATGCAAAGGCGCAGTTCTGCCGCTGTCCCAGAGGGACAAGTGAGAATAGCCCAGCCTTTCAAGGCTGGGACCGAGGCGAAACGGCAGCTAGTCCCGAAGGGACGGCTGACACGGCGGTTGTCATCCGTCCCTTCGGGACTCATTCGCATGCCTGCGGCTACCCAGCGTTGAAACGCTGGGCTATTCTCGATCATCCCTTCGGGATGAAGCTGCTCAGATCCGAGTGGCATTGGACAATCTTTCGAGACGGCGCATGGTTTCGAGGCACGCCCGGGTGCCGTGATACGGGCCTTTCCACTCGCTTACCTTCGGCAATTCGGGATCGGGCCGGCCGTCGGGGCTGATACGCCAGAACCATTCGCCGTGAACACGGTCCACCAGGTTTTGCTCCACGTACTGCCAGACGCGCCGCGCGGATTCCAGATAAGTCCTATCGCCGCTGAGTTCCAGGGCGTTGAGGAAGCCGACCACCGCTTCGGCCTGCGGCCAGCATTCGCGACCGCGGTCAATGACCTGACCGGACTTGCCCTCGTAATACAGTCCACCGTCGGCGGCAAGGCCTTCGTCGCGGACAGCCGCCGCCATGCGCAAGGCCGCGTAGCGGGCTCGCTCGCGCAACGCGGTGTCCCGTAACCCGAGCATATCACACCCTCCGGAGCGCCGGTCTCCGACCCGGCGTCTACCAGCCATTCGGCCGACGCCGGGTCGGAGACCGGCGCTCCGGGCTGTCGGCGTTCCGTGCTGGGTATGAACTATCCGGACTAGCTCCTCCGCCGCCTCGCACAACAGCCAGCTCGCCTCAATGTCGTGCCCGAAGGTGTAGGTGTCCGAGCGCACGCGCCATTCTTCGTCAAAGAAATGGCGCAGATGACCCGTGCGCGGGTCGAAGATGCGCTCCAGGAACAATTGAATCAGTTCGCGCAGCCGCTGTTGCACTGCCGGCGACGCAGCAACGCGGTGCAGGTTGGTATAGGCCTCCAGAACATGCAGATGGTTGTTCATGGACTTCTTCTCGCTCAGGTCCTTCTCACTGAGGCGCGCGTCCGGCCCGGCCTCGGACCAGTCGCGCGCGCAGACCTCGACGTAGCCTCCGAACCTGGCGTCGTGGGCATGGCGCTCGACCAACTCGAACGTCTCCAGCGCCCTCGCGAGCGCAGGCGCTGAGCCGAAGACCCGATGATACTCCGCCAGCGCGTAGATGTAGAAGGCCTGCCCGTACGTTTTCTTCGTGTCATCCCGCACCTGGCCCGCGTCGTCCAACCGCCAGAACGCGCCGCCATGTTGCGTGTCCCAGAAACGGTTCATCACATATTCAAACGCGCGCTCCGCCATCTGCCGGTACAAGGGATTCGGTTGCGCCTGGTAGGCTGCGGAGAACGCCCACAGAACCCGGCTGTGGAGAATGAGTCCCTTGGGCTTGGTGCGGTCGGACTGAAGGTCGTTCGTCAGCCAGCCCATCCAGCCGCCTTGCTCGTGATCTACCGCCGGGCCACACCAGAATGGCAGGATATGCTCGAAGAGCTGCGCGCGAACGCGCCGCGCCAGATCAAACGCGCTGGCAGTTTCTGCCTCAGTTAGGGAGAGGGTTTCCTGTGCCGACTGTTCGCGCTTCGAACCACTGAGCCCCTCACCCGCCCTAACGGGCACCCTCTCCCCCTCGGAGGGAGAGAGGGAGAACGCCAATGACTGCTGATGATCCTCCCTCGCCCCCGCCGAGGGGGAGAGGGAAGGGGTGAGGGGGCCGTCCAGCGAGTCCGGGTTCATGGAGAACGTCATCGGCTAGCAGCTTTGTGCTGAATCTCCACCCGTCCAATCTGGGCCTCGCCCGTGAACTCGATCTTGACGAAGCGATCGGCTGCCGGGGCGGAGGTCACTTCGTAAATCGCACGCCGCCAATAACTGTAATCGTTCGAAGCCGATGAGAAGTCCGTCCGCTGCGCCGCCACAGGCCGAAACGCCTGGCCATCTGCCGACAGACTGATCTTCAGCTCGGCGACGTCCTTCGGGAAGAACACGAAGACTCTTGCTTTGGCGATAGGGGAGGCGATGCGATACACCAGCGTGCTCCCGGCCTGGCCGGCGGCGCGGTGCGCGTCCTCCAGCGCGGAGCGACAATCGCGAGACTTGATCTCCAGTTCGCCCGAGCGCGCATGCACTTTGGAGAAATCCGCCAGTTCATCCACGAAGGTGACCTGCGAGACTTCGACCGGGCCGACGACGTTCGAGGAGGCCGAACGACCGTCAGCATTCCTTGCGTGCACACGGTAGAACCATTTCCCCTTGCGAACCGTCTCATCACTGAACGAGGGCCGGTATTGGGTGAAGCTCTCATCCACGCCGTCGGCGACGATTGTCCAGGGCCCGTTTTGCCCAGGCGCGCGTTCCACCTGGTAGCCGGTGGCGCCCACCGAACCTTGCCACGAGATGCTGCCGGCCTCGGCCACCGGCAGCAACACCGGTGGCGCGGGCGCGGGGATTGCGGGCAACGGCAGGCCGCGAATGGCGAACGCCTCCCGCCGAACCAAAGCCATAAAAGCGGTTTCATCGTATTCGTCCGCGATAGGCGACCCCGGCCAATGGAAAGACTTGTACTTGTTGCCGCCCGCCGGCTCGCTGTGCCAGTAAAAGCCGCCGTTGCGGCTGCGGAAGCGCAGGCTCCACGCCAGCGCGCCCGCCGTCTGGGTCTCCCGCGTGGCCTGTATCGCTTCCGCCATTTGCTGCATGCTCACAAAACCGAATTCGCCGACCACGTAGGGCTTGCGGCCCTTGGCGCGCGCGGCATTCTCGCGGATGAGCTGTGCGAACGACTTCTTAGCCCCCGGATAATGATGCGTAGTGACGATGTCCACCTCCGGCATGGCCAGTGATTCCTCGCGCAACTCGGTGGTGTTGAAGCCGTCCATCACGGGATGATTTTGGTCCAGCGACTTGATATAGCCGGCAATCTCCCGCGTCCAGGCGGGCGGGCACTCCAGCTCGTTGCCTGTTTCCCAGCAGAGAATCGCCTTATCATCCATGTAACGCACCCCGGTCAGCGTGTTGGTACGCGTGAGGACAAACCGGATAGTCTCCTTGAAGTCGGCGATAAGCTGCGGGTCGGTCCAGAAATCGTCCTTGGTCTTGCCGCGGAACCCGGCGTACTGTGCGCGCCCACCCCACCAGTGCCAATTGTCCACGAACGGAATGATCAGGCGGACCCCTTGTTCATTGGCAACCGCCAACACCTGGTCGAGCGCCCGGAAGGCCTGCTCGTTGAACTGCCCCGGCCCCAGCACGTGGCGCGGCACATCCGGCGGGTCCTGCGGCCGATGCACCGACAAGACGTAGGTACGCACCACTTGTCCCCCCATCTGCCGCACCGTGGCGAGCGCATCGGTGATCTCAAAACGGTCGGGCAACCGCCACCCCGACCCGGCGTTCGCGGCTGCGCCGGTGCCGCCTTGGCTATTCGCTCCGCCAACCTCGAACGGGATGTAATCCTCAACCAGGTGCAGGTTAGGGATGTCCCACGAGACGAAGCGGAACGGATTGCCCTCCTCTGTCAACTGGTCGCCCTGCACTCGGACGAAGTCGCGGAATTGGGATTCGGCATGAAGTGCGCCAACGAGAGTCAGCGTGGCTGCGCATACAAAGGTTCGTTTCATAGGAAATAACTCTGAGCAACTGCCGCAGATTAAAATGCCGCGACGGGAGTCTGTCACGTCCAGAAAACTGACCCGGTCCACCTGGCAGCGCGTATGCATGAAGCCGTTAGTAGTGGGGCGGGCGTCTCGCCTGCCAATGGGCCTCCCGCCTTCGAACGATTGGCAGGCGAGACGCCCGCCCCACTATGGCTTCATGCAAACGCGCTGTGCGCCTGGAGTTCCCTCGGCCACTTCAGCGCGGTTGCTGAGCGGCTGGAACTGGCTGAGGTTCGTGGAAAGGCAGCCCGGCCCGATATAGGTCGAGTTGCGAAGACAAAGCACTGGCAAGCTGGGGATTGGAATGCTGTGATGCCAGCTCGATGGCTCGCTGCGTGGTGTCCACGGCTTCCTGAAACCGACCCGCCTCGGCAAACGCCGCCGCCAAAGTCCCCAGCGTGAACGGGTCGGAACCGCCGGCAAGTTGGCTGGCTCTTTGGGCGGATTCCACCGCCCGCTTCCCGTTCCGGATCGACGGGTCCCAACTGCAAGCCAGCAGCGTGGCCAGATTATTCCACGTGCGCGCGTTGGCCGGTTCCAGCTTCAGGGACAGTTCATAATGCGCAATCGCCTCACGAGCCGATCCCGTCAGGCGCAGGGCGTTGGCCAGGTTATTATGCGCGTGGGCGGAATCGGGGCGAAGTTCGACCGCCTTGCGAAAGTGCGTCACCGCCTCATCCACCTGCCCTGTGCGGAAGAGCAAAAGGCCGAGATTATTGTGGGCCATATCGGCAGCGGGATTGCACGACAACGTAGTTCGAAAGAGCGTCTCATTGTCGCGGTACATCGCGCTCTGCCGCCGGGTGAGCATGGCAAACAGAGCCAGGGTGACGGCTGCCAACGCACAGCCGGGCCGCGCAATGCCCAGCCGCCGGGCGCCCTGTGTCGCCAGCGCCGCACCCAACGCAATTGGAGCCAGACTCGACAAATACGACCAATGATCGCACACGAACGAGTAACGCATGAAGAAGGCGTTCATAAACCCGATCACGGGAAATAGAGTGCCGCCAAAGTACAACGCCGCCGCCAGAGGCCCTCGCCCAATCCGCTTTCGCAGCAGCCACAAAGCCACAACGACAACCAGGGCGGCCAAGGGAAAAAGCCACTGCACCAGCGAGCTGGAATCCAGGCGCCATCGGGGGTAGATGAAGCACAAATCCGCCGGCCAAACGAGTTTCCCCAAATAAAACCAAACCGCTCGACCGGCGATAAGGCAGCGCTCCCCCCACGAGAAACCCCACTCCGGTCCGCTGGCGCCCAATTTGGTGCGCTCCAACCAGAAGATGACCGCGCCCAGACCAATGCTCACGACGAAGAAGGGCAAAGCTGGCAGGACATCCACGCGCCACCTAAGCCGCCCCCGCTTCCACCAAGCCACCAACAAGAGCACCGCCGGTAACGAAAAAGCCGTAGCCTTGGCCAGATCCGCTGCCGTGAACAAAAGCAAAGCGGCGACATAAGCGCCCCAATGGCGATCCTCTGGAGAGGATTGGCCTGGCGCACCTTCCGAGGGTCGGCCCCAAAAACCCGTGAACCGTCCGTAGCTCAACAATGCTCCCAGGTAGAGCCCCAGCGACAGCACGTTCTTCCGTTCCGTGATCCATGCGGCGGACTCCGTCATGAGCGGATGCAATGCGAAAATGGCCGCGGCTAAGCCCGCCCCCGGCACAGCCAGGCGCTTCAATAGCCGCCAAGAGAGCAACGCATTCAGCAGATGCAGCAAAACGTTCTCAACGTGGTACGCCGGCGTCCAGAAACCCCACAACTGATAATCCAGCCAGAAAGTGGTCCCGGTCAGGGGGTAGTACTGTTGCAGGACCGTCACATGGCGCCACATCGTCGCCAGACCGGAGAAGCTCTCAAACAGGCCTTCCAGCTTCACCGTCCAGGCGTCGTCATCCCAAACAAACTCGCCGTTCAGGCAGGGACCATAGGCCCAGAAAGTGGCTCCGGCGATAAGCAGCATCGGCAGCCAGCCCCTTTGCCACCAGAGCTGTAGCCGCCCTTTGAGCCCGCCGCCGCCTAACGCGAGTCCAATATGCGAGGTCGGAGTTTCAATTCGCACTGCGCCAATCCTATTGTGCCCTTGGCCGAGTTGCGCTGGCAGAGTCCGTTTCGGTGAGGAGCGGAGCACGGTACAGGCGAAGTCCGCCGTCCCGCGAGGGAAAGCCCGAGCTGCCGACGAGCCACTGGCCGTCGGGGGAAAACAGCAAGTTGCGAAGTGATCCACCGAGCCGGCGGACGGTGAGCAGTTCCTGCTGGGTGGCGACGTTCCAGAGTTTGAGCGTACTGTCGTCACTGGCCGAAGCCAGAGTCTTGCTGTCGGGGGCAAACGCAACGGACCACACACTCTGCTTGTGACCGGTGCAGGCGCCAACCAACTTACCGCTGCCCACGGCCCAGAGATGGATCACATCGAAATTGGCGGTAGCGAGGAGGCTGCTGTCCGGCGAGAAGGCGGCGCCGATGCCGGGCTGGTTGTCCATGACCAGGCTGGTCCGCAAGGATGCAGTTGGGACATCCCAGAGCAGAACCGAGTTGGTCGCCGGAGTGGAGGTCTGAGTTCGCGCCCCCATGCCAGGCGGAAAACCCGCCAGAAAGGATCGTTGAAAGGCGGCGAGCGTCCGTCCGTCGGGCGAGAACAAGACGTGCATCGCTTCGATTGGCAGCGGAGAATTAGTGTTGCTGCGAAGATCCCAGGCATGGAGTTTCCCGCCCCGTCCGCCGGTGATCAACATTCGGCCGTCGGGCGAAAGCGCGACGAGTTCCACCGGTCTGTCCGAAGCCTTCAGGGTGCGGGCCTCAAGCGTCTCGGTGTCCCAGAGTTTGATGCTGCCATCCTCGAGGCCCTGGGCCAGAGTCCGGAAGTCCCCGCTGACGGCTAGGGCCGAAGGCCCGCGCATTCTAGGGCCATTCATCGGCGGGCGCTGGGTCTCCAAAGGAAAATGCCGCTCGGCTACGCCCGTGTTCAGGTCGAGGAAGCAGATGGAATTACTCTGGGACAGGCAAGCCAGGGTCTGGCCGTCGTTCGAGAACGCAAGCGGCCTCGCAAAGCCGGGGAGGAAATCTTCTTTGTGTTCGGATTGGGTGGGCCAAATCTTCACGGCGCCGCCACGGGCACCGCTGACGAGTGATTGGCCATCAGGCGCAAATGCGACAGCCATCACTTCATTCAGATGTCCCTGGAGGATGGTGGTCGGCTGGCGCTTCGCGAAGTCCCATAAGCGGACTGAGTGGTCCATGCTGGCGGTTGCGAGGGTCTTTCCGTCTGGGGAAAAGGCGAGACTGGTAATGATGCCGGTGTGTTCGATGTGCTCCGGATCTTCGGGCATGACAGCGATTTCTTTTCCGGAGGTCGTGTCCCAGACGCTGAGAATGAAAACGCCCTTGGCGGAAAGGGTGTTTCGTGCGGCAACGAATGACTTGCCGTCCGGCGAGAAGGCCATCGCGCGATCAGCCATCATGCCGGGACCGAAGCCGCGGATAAAGACATTCGTGGAATCTTCGAGCACCAGGCCATTGGTGGCGCCTTGCAGCGGCCACAGGGTGATGCCGGCGTCAGCGTCCGTGGCGAGCGTGTTGGCGTCGGGTGAAAAAGCGTCCGGCGCTGAGGCTCCAGGGAGGTAACGGATTTCCTTCCATGACGCGGTACTGCGAATGGTGATCCCTTCGCGAGTCGAGACCGCCAGGAGTGAGGCATCGCTCGAAAGGGTGACGCCGGGTCCGGAGCCCGGTCCTGGACCCGGGCCCGGGCCAAAGCCGAAGCCCGGGCCCGCACCGGTTTGCCAAGAAGCTTGCTCCGTCCAATCGGAGACGCGCCACACCCGAACGCCTCGGCTGGCGGTTACGAGTGCTTTGCCATCAGGCGAGAAAGCGATGGACGAGCCCCCCTGCGCCTGGCTGGTTACCAAGGACCGCGTTCGAACATTCCAGATGTTCACCTTGTCTCGGGTGCCGACGGCCAGCAAATCACCCGAGGGAGAGAACGCGACCGAATCCACCGGGCCGCCCTGGTCGGGAAGCGCGACGTGCGCGTCACCTTGGCAGAGTTGCCAAAGGTAGCGCCACTCAAAGCCGCGCAAGTCGGGCTCGCCGGCCTGCGGGCGATGCTGCTCGAGCAGCCGGAAAGCGCGTCCGTAGTTGCCGTCCTTCAACGAGTGCCAGGCGAGATTCATGTGGGCGACGTATTCGTTGATACGGGCCAGAGTGGTTTCTTTCTCCGCTCGCTTCTGCTCCTGTTCGGCGAGGCGGCGCAACTGCGACTCGTTGCGCTCGGCTTTAATGGCTCGGATCGCCTGCCAGGTGCTGACCGAAATTCCGCCCACGAGAGTCACCGTAATGGCGGCGACGGCGGCAAAGGCTCGGCGATGGCGGTGGACCAGCTTCTTCAAGCGGTACACATTGCTGGGCGGCCGAGCCAGGACTGGTTCCTCATCGAGGTAGCACTGGACATCCATCGCGAGGCCGTTGACAGTGGCGTAGCGCCGGGTGCGGTCTTTCTCAAGGCACTTCATCGCGATCCAGTCCAGATCGCCGCTGAGGAGGTGGATGAGCTTGGGGGCCTCGAGGCCGCGCTGTTGGGCGGCGGTGGTCAGGTCGGGACCGACGAGTGTGGCGAGGCGGGAGGAAGGCCGCACGGGTTCCTGCTCGCGGATGGTGCGGCGGCATTCGTCCAAGCCTGCTCGAAGGAGGGTCTCGCCGTCAAAAGGCGTTTTGCCGGTGAGCAACTCGTAGAGCAGAACGCCCAGAGCATAGATGTCGCTGCGCGTATCTATGTCGAGGCCGCTCATCTCGGCCTGTTCCGGGCTCATGTAGGCAGGCGTGCCGATGAAGGCGGTGAACTCGGTGAAGAGGGTCTTGTCGGTAAGCCTTCGCTCGGTCGCCTTGGCGATGCCGAAGTCAATGACCTTGGGGACGGGCGTGCCGTCGTGCAGGGTTACGAGGATGTTAGATGGCTTGATGTCGCGATGGATGATGCCTTTTTGGTGGGCATGCTGGATGGCCAGGCAAACCTGGATGAACAGCTTCAGGCGCTCCGCGGTGGGAAGGCGGTGCTGGTCGCAATACTCGGTGATGCGCACCCCGCGGACGAGTTCCATGACGAAATAGGGGCGGCCCGTTTCGGTGGCGCCGGCGTCCAGCACTTTGGCGATGTTGGGATGGTCCATCAGGGCCAAGGCCTGGCGCTCCGATTCGAAGCGGGCGATGACCTGTTTGGTGTCCATGCCGAGCTTGATGACCTTGAGGGCGACCCGGCGACGCAGGTGTTCCTCCTGCTCTGCCATGTAAACGACGCCGCAGCCGCCTTCGCCGATTTGCTGGAGCAATTTGTATCGTCCGATGCAGTCGCCAGGCTTTTCGGTGACGTTCGCCTCGACGCTGGTGCCGCCGGGGCCGAGGGTTGGCCCCGCCGGAGCGTTTTTGGCGCCGCGGACAGTGGCGGTTTGCGCAGAGCCGCTGACCGCCTGTTGATCGCGCAGCAGGTTCTCTACGCGCTGGCGCAAGGCCGGATCGCCGCCGCACGCCGCGTCGAGGAACGCCGCTCGGTCAGCCGGCTTCTTTGCCATGACAGCGAGGAAGACGTCACGTTCTCGCGCGCCCGAGGAAAGTGGTGATCCGTTAATCATGAGACCTTGAAGCAACCCGAGGTTACCCCATCATGGAGGCAAAGCAACACTCCTTTATGGAGTGCAACTCACGTTATCGGAGTGCGGACATTCCTGTCCGCCTCGGAGCTTGCCAGCGCGGTCGAAGCGGACAAGAATGTCCGCGCTCCTGTGCGGTTTGGAACTGCAATGCTGTCTATAATCGGGCTGGCCCTTATGGCTATTGTTTGGCAGTGTTGACGGGCATGAAATACACCTACGAGCAACTCGCCAAGATGATTGACCATTCGCTCCTGCACCCGACGATGACGGATCAGGAACTGGAGGACGGCTGCAAGGTAGCGGCCAAATACGGCGTCGCGTCGGTCTGTATCAAACCTTACGCGGTGAAGCGCGCCGCCGAGCTGCTGCATGGGACCGGCGTCCTCGTCGGTGCCGTCATCGGCTTTCCGCATGGCAACTCTACGACTGAGTCCAAGCGCTACGAGAGCGAGCTGGCCTGTAAGGACGGAGCCGCCGAGATTGACATGGTCATCAACATCGGCAAGGCGCTCTCGGGCGATTGGGATTACGTCGAGCGCGAGGTGAAGGCTGTCTGCGCCGAGGCCCACCAACGCGGAGCGAAGGTGAAGGTCATCTTCGAGAACGATTACCTGGCCAAGGGCGGCGCCGGATTGAGCGGCGATGCCTTCAAGCAGAAGCTTTGCCAGCTCTGCGAGCGCGCTGGGGCCGACTGGGTGAAGACGTCCTCCGGCTACGGCTTCGTGAAACAACCCGACGGCAGCTACAACTACAAAGGTGCAACCGAGCCCGACCTCGCCCTCATGCGCGCAAGCGTGTCGGCCAAAGTCCAGGTGAAAGCCGCCGGCGGTGTGCGTGACTTGGATGGCCTGATCAAAGTCCGCGACCTCGGCTGCTCACGCTGCGGCGCGACCGCCACCGCCGCCATGCTGGAAGAATACAAACGCCGCGCCGCGGCCGAGAAACCGGGCGCCTCGCCAGCCAGCCAGCCCTGACAACGTTCAGACCTGCCCGGTCCCCCGTAGCCTCCCCGTCACCCCGCCGGAGCCTCGCCGGACACTCGCCGTAGCACCTCTTATCGGCGATAAGGGATAACGTAATTGCTAACATACCATTTATAGGTATTTTCATGTGCAACAAGAAAGAGAGCCAAGCACATGAAGAAATCCCTGTTGGAAAACAGACAGATACCGGAATGCGCGGTCGAG
>Ga0224558_1003903_pt1 | contig 12026 bp, 6 predicted proteins | sample 714S32024metaG_FD_180682 | JGI IMG/M metagenome (GOLD analysis project Ga0224558, IMG submission 180682) | Peat soil microbial communities from Stordalen Mire, Sweden - 717 S3 20-24 | ecosystem: Environmental > Terrestrial > Soil > Wetlands > Peat | place: Sweden: Norrbotten County, Stordalen... | reverse complement strand
CGTTCACTGAAGTGGCCCATCCTTTCTTGGGTGGGGGTAATGGTCATGGTCATCGCGGTGGTCAGCGGCCACGTTATGGTTCAAAACGGCCACTTTATGCTTCAAGTCACAGGCCCCGCCGTCGCACAACTTTCATTGAAGCCTGCACCAACTCGTCTCCGGCCATCGGCGGATTCCCAGCGCCTGCGCGAGACAGAATCTGCAGCGCCTTTTTCACGTCGCCATGAGCCGCCATCCGCCGAAAGTAGTCGCCGGTGGCCGTTGGGCATCCCGCCGGCTCTTGGTTGGCGCCTCGGCCGGACGTTTCGCTCTGCTGGTCTCCGTGCTGTATGCCCACTCGGACTCAATATACCACCCGTGGTATCACAACTTGGCAGACGGGTCCGCCAGGGATGTTTAACCGTTCTGGGAAGCCGGCTCCCGGCCTGAGTGCCTGTCGTTTCTCGGATGGGGACGTCACGGGATCTATCGTACACCGCGGCTCTTTTCAGGGCCGCCTACCGACTAACCTAAGCGGTCTAAACCAAGCACAAGTCTATGTTGCACAAGCGGTTAACGATCCTCTCGCTTAGCACCGTTCGGGCTAGAACGGGTAACATCCGCCCCTTGGATGTTCCCGTATTGTCCCTCGGCACGCAGCCCCACGGGAATCGCTGCGCCAGTTCGCACCGTGCGCCCTTCAGAAGAAGCAAGGCTTCTAACTGAAACGGACGGGAACCGAAGCTCGCTCGATTCCCACCGAAACCCGCGCAGGTGGACAATTCGTCTAGCCTCCATGTTCCGCACCAGCGCCTTGCGGCTCCGCCGCATAGAACGCAAACTGCAAAACCAAGTGCACCCATCTAACCGCCGAAAACACTCTCTACTCCGGCCGCTTCCTGATGATCAGAATATCTTCCTCGCCAAAGCGACGACCACCGCCATCGCCGGCAGCTCTTCCAGCGTGGACCGCAAAGTAGGAACCCCGACTCATCACCCTCCTATCCTCAATCACAGCATCGACGGACGCGATCGTCGAATCTGCATTAACACCCTTCAATGCCTGAAGACATAAATCAACGATTCGTACAACTTCCGCCTTTTTCCCGACAACAATCCGTGCCCTCCCTCCGACCAGCACCAGGCGCCCTCCTGGCTTCACCACTGAAAGAATCGCACGCAACGACCTTTGCATGGCGTCTACGAACAACTGAACACTGCCCGTCTCCAAGGACCGTTTGGCAACCTCCCTGTGGTCGTACCCCAGAAACCACTGTCGCAACCACGCGTCCTTACTATATGTCTGTCGATTCAAATAAGGCGGCGACGTGATAACTAGATCAATCGCACCGCTCCACCTTCCCAAATACTCAGTGCAGACCTCAGCGGACCCTTGGAAGACCCTAGCCCTACCAATTAACGCTGGGCGTGGCAGTAATAGCATCATCTTGTCCAAGAGACACTGCCGCACATCTCGCCTGGGGCGTTCCAAACCATGCTCGCGAACATATCGCCGCACATAATTGGGCGCCATCGCGAAACACTGATTGCACGGAAGGGAGAGCGAGGACCGCGAATGGCCATGCAGAATACCCAGCATCACACCGCACACAAACGTAGCAGCATTCCTAGTGGGTCCGCACGGTGACGCCATGTCGTCAAGAAGCTGATCGCGAACACTCACAATCTGCTTAAATGTGTCCGAGTGAAAAAACAATCGAACATCCGCACTTACCACCTCGCCTGACCGGCCTCTCTGGTAATCGAGCCCCTGTACATAATTCGCCACTTGGCTGAAAGACACGGGAACGCATTTCGCTCGCGTCGCTATGACCGCGTCCGGCGCAACATCCCCCCCAAGCGCAGTGCGACCTCCTGTTGTCGCCTCGAAAAGCACCGTACCTTTCCCGCAGTACGGATCAAACACAATATCACCGGGCCCACTATACGCCGCGATGAAGTACCTAGCCAGAGCCGGTGGAAATCCTCCAACACGCGGCATCATCTTATGAATTGAATGTTCCGGGCTGATGCCATTTTGGCGCCATGAGCGGACCTGCTGTGAGGAAAACCCGTCAACTACAGCCGGCAAGAGATCCGCGCTAATTGTGGGCGACAGCGTTCGTGCCAACAGTCTACATTCCGCCAATAACCGCTTGCGGCTGTCCGTAATCACAGTATCTACCCTACCCACCAATCCACTTGGGATACGCAAAGTATAGGCTATCTTTGGTCTGCTCTAAAAGAGCAAGGACATCCCGTGCTTCGACTATCTTGTCCAACAAGTCTCGGTCTGACAAGGCCGCCATGCTAATCCGCGCCGCCACCGTGGCCGGTCTGGTAATGAGCAGCCGTCGCAAAATCAGTGCTGCGTCCTCACTTGCTGACAGACCGCGCCTATCATCCTGAATGCTGTCTACAAAGGCTAAAAGGGAGGCAAATGGAAAAATGGTGGTTACTATTCGACAATCCCCACATGCATTTCGTACGTGGTCGCGAAACTGCCAGTCATGAAACGGGATGGAGCAGGAGGCCAAATAGACCGTTTGAAGGAGCACATCCTGCGCTATTGGAACCATCCGGTCAAGGTCATCACTGTAGTCACAGAATAGCCGAACCGCGCCGAACGCACCATGACTCTCTCGAAGGTTAGCGGACAGCGCCGCCTGTATCTGTGTAGCCCGCACGCCAAGGTTAGCCCTTGGGCCGGGCCTCATCCATTGTGTCCGGACTCCCTCTGCGTCAAGGAGGTGGGCAAGCAGAGAACTCAAGGTTCGGAGTGCCTCGTGGGTCTCCGGCCTTTGCAGGAACGTCTCTTTGATCGTGATTCCCACGTCGTCCTGGGCTTCGTAGCCGAGCGCGGAATTTACAAACTCACCAACACGCTGAAACGGGTACCCTACGTCGTGCCACAGGGCCGTCAGGAACCAGACATTACAGGGCTCAACGTTCCAGTACAGCTTAGCACGGTCTTTGTACGCCTCAAATTGGTCACGGAGATCCAAGATCGCACGAAGGCCCAGAAAGTAGTTCTGAAATGAGTGAAAGAAATGGTCCCGCCGCGCACCGAGGCCCCCGCGTTCAAGAGTCCGCACCATCTGCGCAGCCGCAATCCCATCCGGACGTAGTCCCATTCCACCCAGAATCCGTCCTGCGTATTCGAGCAAAAGGACCTCCTCGCGCTGGTCGGAGTCTGATCTGCGTCGGCGGAGTGCGCAATACTGTCGCGCCAACCGCTTCAGTGATCCTGCCAACGGCGCCGGTGCTCTACTCGTGCGAGTCAATCCCTTTATGAGGTCAAGGGGTACCCGGGTAGGTGAGGAGTTCGAAATCACCCTGGAATGGCGTGGCAGGACTGGGGGTGAGATCAAATGGCCTCGCCCCGCGATCTCGCAGATAAGATAGGGCCGCAATCGGCGGTATGCAGGCGAAATGGCCTTCACCGCGCGGTAATCGGGTGCGATGAAGACGGGGTTTAGGCCGTGAGTGCGGGCTTGGCTGGCTCCTTCCTGGTCCGAATTAGAGACGTACTCTCCGATGATGGGAAACATCGCCCAGTCTGAACCACCACTCCTCCAAAACTTCCAGGCCTGAGGAACCTCTTTGGCTAAGCGAGATCTTCGAAGTTCTTGGCCAGGGAGACCCTGAGAAATGAGTTCATCGATCGCTTTCACGAACGCGCCCCCGCCAACTGTTCCATGACTCCCTGAAGAGTGACGCTCAGGGAGCGAGCCGCCGCCAGTAACTCGCTTGGTTTCGCCTTAGCCCGATGCTGTGCTTTTCCAACAGAACTCACATCGAACTCCCCGAGTTGGTCGTCCAGGTTGGTCATATCGGTCAACAAACGCCGGGGTGATGGAGGCTCGCGCTTGAGGATGTCCGGGAATGCCCGGTGAAATTCCTCCTGAGCGTCCGCGTAAGTCATCTCTGGATCTCCCTTAAGCCTGTCGAGAATTCTTCCAACCACTCTCTTATCAGACGTCTTGCTCAGAGCTTCCCGAAGAAACGGAGCCACCTTGCGGACTTCGGTTGCCCTTTCTAGCGAGACGTTCAATTTCTTGTAGAGATCCTTCCGCACATCATTGACAGAGACCTTCTCGAAATATTCTGGATAGTTGCACAACGCTGGAATGACTATTTTGTCTTCGATCTCACAGATATACCAGTAGCTGCCATCGCTCGGAGTGTGGTAAAGAGGAGTCTTTACATCATCTGGCCAACGCAAGAACTTTACTCGATCAAATGTCGTCCGCTGATCGATTCCTGTGATAGCCGCTAACTCGTCCGTCACTGCCTTCACTTGCACCTTGACATCAACCAGTGACTTGATATCTTTGCGACGAATGACGCGATCATAAGTAGCCTCAAGTGCGTGACACTGCTGTATTGGGCCCCACTGTTCTCTGAGATGATGGATCTGAAACATACGAAACAGCAGATCGCGCGAGGATAGCTCATCACCTTTGTCATTCGTGATTATGTAGGCGGGTAGCTTGTCAAGACCGACGGACTTTGCCGCGAAGTATCTTCGTTCGCCGTCCACAAGGAGGTAGCGGTCTCCGTGGGGTGTGACGACAACTGGCACCATTACGCCAAACTTTGCGATTGAGTCCTTAAGGTACGAGAGGCGTGAATCTTCTGTGGGAATGTCAATCCCTCGGGGATTATCTTTATTCGTGTCGATCTTCGAGATCTCTAGATTCGCAAACTTCATAATCACGACCTCTTTCAGCAGTTCTGATGCTTCGCCCCGCGCGAGAGAGCCGGGGAACGTCGATTGCAGGCCCGAAATCTGCCTTTTGCGCTTCATGTTGATTATAACCGGTGGGAGTGCTAATCCAAGGGTCGCGAGGTCGAGCCGGCGGACTTGGGCCGTTGCCGCTCGCTGTAGGCGGGCGGATGCTCGGGATCGGTGAGAGCTTTGGCCAGAGACCCAGCTTTCGATTCGGTACCGCGCAAACGGTGGTGGCGCTAGGACTTGCGCCTTCTGTACGAGGTCCATCTGGAGGCGGAGGTACGCTACTATGTGTTGGGAGGCCCCCCGACCGGGACGAATCCGAGCGGCGGAGATTATTCCCGTGACACGCCGTTCCCGTCAGCGCCGCCCCATGCCGCTTTCATGATGAGCCAAGTGCCTCCTCGACCGCCTTGGGGTTCTTTGCAATGACGACAAGGAGGGTACGCGCAGGCCCTTCCGGCTGCCGGTGACCCTGTTCCCAGTTCTGAATCGAATCCAGCGAGAAACCAAACTTCGCGGCAAACCGCGTTTGACTCAATCCCATCCTGGCGCGCAGTTTTCGCACGTCCACCTGCGGTGCCGGGACGTAGGTGACTCGCACTCGGACTGGCTTGCCTTGTACCGAGTCGCATGCCTGCCGTGCGCTTCGCAGGAGCTTGTCTCCAAACGAACTGTCTTCCGGTCGCTTCCGTCGGCTGGCTTTTTTCATTTCGGTATCTTCTCCCCGCAATCCGATTTCAGGCCGCGTGGTTGCTTGGTCAGGGCCTTCCGTTGTCGCGTCGACAAATCGGTTTGGACATTTTTCGCGAAGATCGCCATCGGGAACAAAGGAACGTGGATGTCGTGAAAGTAGTATATGATGCGCGATCCGCCTCTTTTGCCCCTGCCTTTAGCCATCCACCGCATTTTCCGCAACCCGCCCGTCCCGGGTATCGCATCACCCGCTTCAGGATGCAGTGCGACATACAGGATGCGGTCGTCATGTTCATCTTCTGAGAGCACACCTTTCACATCGGCCAGGAACTCCTCCGTTTCCACGACCGCGATCGTCTCGCTCACCCCACTGGTATACGCCAATGACGGATAGGCGTGCTGCAAAACCTGGACGGCGTGATCTCGGTGAAAGCCGCCCGCATCGAGCCGCTACGCGCGGGCGCGGCCCCGTCGTCGCACAACTTTCATTGAAGGCTTCATTGCACGTAAAGCGGCACCTGGTTGGATGACACGCCCAGAATGGAAACATACACCAGTTTGGCGCCGGGCGTCTCGCCGGCAGCCACCTGGAAATTCACCTGGTACAGGCCGGCGAAGCCCGGCGCCAGGCCTGCGTATGGCGCAGAATCTGCGAGCCGTGAATCGACCACCACTTCAAAGCCCTGCTGGATAGGCGCCGCTGGGGCGGCATCACCCGCTCGAACGCTCCCGTTAACAGCTCCCAAACCAGTACAGAAAATCGCCAGGTACTCGCCTGCATGGGCCGGGTTCTGTGGCGTCACCTGGGTGTAATCGGAAGTGTGGACGACCATCGGCGAGTTGTACCCATCACCCGCCGCCGTGAAGATGCCGGGGTTGGCGGAAATAACAAAGACGGACCGTACCACAGCGGAGACCACGGGCGACCCACTGCCGCGCGTCACTACGATCGAAGTTCCGCCCAGGGCCACTCCGAACGGGACCTGAAAATTGATCTGCGTGGGAGAGACGTAGAATTGCGGCGCGGCAACTCCCCCGACCGTCACCGTGACGCCCTGCAAATTCTGCGGCAGCGGAAAGCCAGTTGCCGAGCCCGCCGCCGGCGCCAGTTCCTCCCCGAAAATTGTCACGATCTGGCCGGGCGAGACAACGTCTCCCAATTGCCAACTGGCAGCGTTGAAGACGGCGCGCACCAGCGGTATTCCCGGTGTCGCCGGAGCCAGAGGCTCGAGGTCCAGCCGTGCTAGAAAACCGCCGGATTCGAACGCGGCGCCGCCGAGAAAATTCGGTGAATTTGCCGTCCCGGCCATCCAGATGCTTCCGGTTGGGCCGATCGCGATCTCGGCGATGCTGTCATCCGCGCTGCCGACATAAGTAGAAAAGCCCAGGACGATCCCTGTGCCCGAAGGCGTCAGCTTCGCGATATATGCCCCGCCTCCGCTGCTTGAAATGGGGAGGACCAGCGGGAGCCCGATCCCGGCCTGACCCGCCACCCAGGCGCTTCCCTGGGCATCCACCGCGATACTCGATCCGCCGCCTCCGCTGAGGTATGTGGAGTACAGCAGTTTCCCACCTGTCGCATCGAACTTGGCCACGAACGAACCGCCGGAGTTGCTGCCCGGCGCCGCTTGGATGGCGTTGACCGTGGGGAAGTCGGTCCAGTCCGTGGATCCCGTAATGTACGCTTCCCCGGCGGAATCCACCGCGACGGCGTTGGCGGCATCGTCACCGCTCCCGCCCAGATATGTGGAATAGAGGAGCTTCGTTCCGTCGCTGGAGATTTTGGTGAGGAAGGCATCGAACCCGTACCCGACAGCCTTACCCCTGACGGCCTGAACCGGGTTCGCCAGCGGGAAATCCAGAGAATTGGTGGTGCCCGCGACGTAGGCGTCGCCCGCGGAATCCACCGCCACGGCGAGTGCTTGATCCTGTATCGAACCGGCAATCAGCGTAGCCCAGAGAATCGAGCCCGCCGGGTCGAGCTTCGCGGCGAAGGCATGCTCGAAGCGTCCCATCCCCGTAAAGCCCACATAGATCGTGGAAGACGGGCTGACGGGATCGAGCGCCAGAATGTGCGCTCCCTGCGCGTTCGCGGAACTATTCGTCCACGGCCCGTACCGGACCGTCCACGCGAGGCCGTCATCCGTGCTGCGCAGCAGAATGCCGGCGTCATTGACCAGGTAAAGCGCACCCAAACGATCGATCGCCAAGCCGTTGAAGTTGGAGCCTGGAGGCGCGATGGAGGGGAGTGCGACGTCCGTCCAGGATTGGCCGGCGTCGATGCTGCGCAGCAGGCCGGTCCCCGACGACGCGTACAGAGTCGCGCCATTGCGCGGATCCACCACGGGAGTCGAGATGTTGGCGCGCCCGCCTTCCACCCAGGTCTTTCCGCCATCCTCGGTGCGGAACACGGCGGGTACCACGTATGTGAGTCCATAAGCACAGCAGGCATAAACGCGCGCGGAGTTCGTCGGGTCTACAACTATGGCGCCGCCGGAAAGAGAATCTCCCTGCCCGATAAAAGATACCGGAAAATCATGGACGTCGCTCCAGTGTGCCCCGCCATCCGCGCTCCTGTAGATGGAGGGAATCTGGTTCGCGAAGCTGGTCAGCCACACGACCGAAGGCTGCGAAGGATCGAGAGCCAGAGATCCGAATTGCCTACCCGGCGCTGGAAAACTGGGCGGTGGCAGGACGCCGGTGAGGATTTGCCAGGTAGTGCCGGCATCCACACTCTTCGCGACTTGGTTGTTGTCGCCGGAGTCCGCGTACAGGGCGTACAAGGTGGATGGCGTGTTCGGATCGAGGACCACCTGGTAAGCGTTCTGCGCCGTGAGAAGTTGCGTCCAGTTTGCGCCCGCATCCAGCGATTTGTAGAGACCGATGGTGGTCGCGGCGTATAGCGTAGCCGGCCGGGTGGGGTCGATGGCCAGCGAGTTTACGATGAGCGCCGCCAGGTTGTTATTCAGTGCGCGCCACGTGGCGCCGCCATCGTTGGTAACGAACAGCGATTTTACCAGCGTCTGAGCTTCGAGGGCATTCACGGCCGGAAAATCGAGCGCCAGGCTGGTGCCGGCAAGGTAGGCGTTGCCTTGCGTATCGACGGCGACCGCGCTGGCAGCGGTGTCGCCCGCGATGGTGCGGTTATAGAGCAACGCGGAACCGCTGGGGTTCAACTTCATCACCCATGCACGCGGCGTGGTATATCCCACTGTTCGCGTGGTCCCCGCGACGTAGGCGTTGCCGTCGCGATCGACGGCAATTCCAGCAGCGTCGTCGCGCGTGTCACCGCCCAGGTAGGTGGAATAGAGCAGCTTCGCACCGGTGGGGTCGAACTTGGCCACAAAGACACCTTCGCACTGCTGAAAACAGTTGCCGGCGCCCGGTTTCGGGTCAATGGGATTGAGCAGCGGAATTGCCGAAGTGGTGGTTCCAGCGATATAGACGTTGCCGGCCGGATCCACCGCGAGAGCCTGAATGGGATCGTTGCCCTGACTCCCGAACCGGGCGGCATACCCGAGCACGGGGTCGATCAGAAGCGCGCGGGTCCGGTCATATCGCCCCACGCGAAAGCCCACCCGATTCCGCCCGAGCAGTCGATAGACGCCGCGAATGCGCTTGCCTTCCTGAAAGACACGGGGGCGAAGGAAGCGGAAATCATCGACGATCAACTCGCCGGAAGAGCCGAGGCGCACGCTTTCGGCGCCGTCAAACTCAACGACGATCTGATCCGGCGACCCGCCCGGCGCCACGTCGAAATCGTATTCCACTTCTTCGGGTTCCTCGCCGTGGAACACCAGATCGATGCCCGGATAGACTCGCGCGAACCGCACCCGGCCATACTGCGCCACACCCGTGCGCCATCGTGCGGGATCGTTGCCGCGGAGATCGTTTGTATAGCCAGGAAGACGGTTCGAAAGAGACGATCCACCGGCGGGATCTCGCCCCAGCAGGCGCATTTCGACTCGTGAAGACAGGCGCAGATTACCGGACGCGGCCAGGTAGTAAGCGCCCCTGCCGGCGCGAACGACAAAGCCACCGTCGTCCGCCGCTTCGATCCACACCGGCAGAGACACGTGGGGAGCCGCGTACAGGGCTGACGCTAAAAGAAGAAGAAGCCAAGTCCGTTGCATAAAAACCCCCAGGAGGCCAACAGACGCGGCACAACACTATCCTAGCACTGGGTCGTGGCGCACGCTCTCAGCGTGCCGTGTCGGCACTCGTGCCGACACGTTTTGGCCGGCCGCGAACCATATGATGCTCGTCCTGCGCAAACGGGGAGAAGAGTAAACCATGATGGAACCAACCCGCGCCGGAACGCGCCTTATCCGCTCTGCCTGATCAGGTTGACCAGGTCGCTGAACACGCCGTAGGCCGTCTGCTCCACCGTTGGCTCGATCGAGACCGTGCCGAACGTGCCCATCAGGTCCGTGTGGAAAAGGATCAGGTTTGAAGTGCCGGGCGTGCAAGCCAGTATGTCGCAGCGGTCCAGCACTTCCGCGCGCACGCGCAGCGAGACGCGCCCTCCGCTGCGGCGCGCGCGGCTGATCAAGCGCACGGTCTTGCCCCGGCGCGCGATTTCCGCGACGCGCTCCGGCGTCAGCCTCACAATGCCGCGCGTCGAGACCTGCTGCGGCGTGGTGCGCGCGTCCATCAGCACGTTGGCCAACGCGGCCGTCTTGGCGGCGGAGTCCCAGCCTTCCACGTCGAACGTGCCATCGGCTTCCGTGATGCCCATGGCGCGCGCGGCCTTCAAACCGTCCTCGAACGAGCCGCCGCGCTCCATGGCTTCCACCACCACTTTCGAGGTGGAATTCAGCACGCCGGTGAAGCCCAGAACCTTCACGCCCGGCAGGCTGTAGTGCCACAGGTTGAATACGGGCGCGCCATCCATCACCGCCGATTCGAAGCGGAATCCCACGCCCGCGCGGGCGGCTTCGTCGCGCAATTCGGCGTAAGCGTGGGCGATGGGCCCTTTATTCGCGGTCGCCACGTGCATGCGCCGCGCGAAGGCGGCGCGGATGTGCGCAATCGCCGGCTGGCCCGTGGCAGGATTGAGCGTGGTCAGCTCCACCGCGATATCGGCGCGCGCGGCATCCAGGAACTCCTCGACGGAGGCCGCGCGCGGGCCGAAGGGCGGATCGTCCGGCAGGCCGCCGGCGGAAACCGCCGTGCCGTGGCGCAGCGTGTGGATGCCGGTCACAAGGAACGGAAACTCCTGGCGCTTGTGCCGGAGCAGTCGCGCCAGCGCGCGGCCCGCGTGGCCGTATCCGATGAGAGCGAGCTTCAAAACGTCAGCGCCTCCGTCAGCTTGTTCAGCTCGGTTTCGAGCGCCGATTTCTTCTTCTGCAACTCCGCCTGGCGGTCGCGCAAAGTGGCAAGCTGCTGCTCGTGCGCGTCGAGTTGGCGCGCGTAGTTCTGCACCTGCTGTTGCTGGCCGCTCACGTTGTTGAGGCTGCCGATGTTCTGCCGGATGCGCTCTTCGTCGGCGGTCAAATCGCGCGTCTGCCCCTCGGCTTCCTCGAGCGCCCGGTCGTTCGCGGCGACCTGCCGCTTCTGATCCGCGATGCGCTGTAACTGCGCGCGGCCCGCGTCGCTGAGAGTCCGGTTACTTACGTAACCCACAATCACGTCCGGCGTCAGGCTGGTCACCTGGTAGGTCTGGTCATACACGCGCTCTTCGGAAACCGGAAAGTCCTGCGATGCTCCGGGCGCAAGCTGCATCTCGAACCGGTAGGCGCTGGCCGTCTTCTCCGCCGGCTTCTGATTCAGCAGCGTGTAGCCCTGCCGCAGCGGGTGCTCGATGATCAGGGTCTTGGCCTTCTTGTCCACGTTGCGGACGGTGTAAGTTCGCGTCTCTTCCGCTGCCAGTTTGGTGGTCAGGACGCCACGCGCGGCGTGAATCTCGCGCACCACCGCCTGTTTGCCGCCGAAGGCTTCGGTGATGCGGGTGCCGATGTCGACGGCGTAGCTGATCAGCCGTTTGTCGGCGGTCTTTAGAGTCTCCATGAGCGCTTCGCCGCCATACGCGCCGCCGTCGTAGACCGTGATGGGTCCGCCGTCGAGCGTCTTGCCGCTGGAGTTGGTCAACTCAGCGGCGTTGGTGGGATGCTGCGAGCTGTGGTCGGAATAGATCAGCAGCTTGCGGGCTTCGATCGGCTGCTGCAAGAACGGCAGCATGGCGGATTCGTCCTTACGGATGGTCACCGGCTGGGCGATGCGGTACTCGAACAGCTCGCCCAGTTCGCCCGCGGTAGCGCTGGCCACGATGGAACTCGGCGCAACCTGCATGATCTCGGCCATGGCCCTGCCAGCCACAGGCGCCATCGCCATCGGCGCCGGGGGCACCGCCCGCATTTGCGCCCGCCCCACACCTCCGCCCATGCCACCCCCAAGGCCGGCGCTTGGCTCAAAGGCGCCGTCATGTACCACGGGTCTCGCCGCGCGGTCGTCCGCCAGTTCCGCCGTGGGCCGGTCCACATACTTGGGTGCATAGAGCTGGCTGACAAAGGAAATCGGCCGGCCCGAGACCAGCGAGAGCTGCACCTTGGTCCAATCCTCGCCGGTGGTGTTGTCCACAATGGCCCAGCCCTCCAACACGGGCTGCCCGCTGGCG
>Ga0224558_1003901_pt1 | contig 12029 bp, 8 predicted proteins | sample 714S32024metaG_FD_180682 | JGI IMG/M metagenome (GOLD analysis project Ga0224558, IMG submission 180682) | Peat soil microbial communities from Stordalen Mire, Sweden - 717 S3 20-24 | ecosystem: Environmental > Terrestrial > Soil > Wetlands > Peat | place: Sweden: Norrbotten County, Stordalen... | reverse complement strand
AAGGCGGTGTATGCGTCGCGGGTGCGGTCGCTGGTGGACGCGGTGTATGACTGGTCGCGTTTCAACGGCATCCCGCGTGGTTACGAGTGGATTCGCCAGGAGTTGAAGACAAAGCGAGTGAGCGCGGCGGAGTTGGCGAAATGCACGTTGCGCTACGGTGACACGGGCACGATTCGGCGCATGGGCGCGTTGCTGGAGTGCGAAGGTGTGGACGCCGCGCTGTTGCGGAAGCTGGAGCGGGCGCTGAAACGGACGAGCGGCCTGATTCCGTGGATACCCAACCGACCCAAGCGAGGCACGTTCAACCTCCGCTGGGGCGTCGTGATGAACGATCAACGCTGACCAACGCATGAACTGGTTGCACAAAGACGCCGAAATATTTCGCGACGCACTGGCCCTGACACGGGAACGAACGGGGTTTGCAGAGAGGTTGATCGAGAAGGACTATTTTTGCACGGCACTCTTGGAGTATCTGGCAGCCACCGCAAACAAACTGGTGTTCAAAGGAGGGACGTGTCTGGCCAAAGTTCACGCGAATTTCTATCGCTTGAGCGAGGATCTGGATTTTGTCATCCCGGTGCCCACGGATGCCCCACGCGCAAAAAGGAGCAAACAAGCAGCGGCGGTGAAGGAAGCCGTCGCCGCGCTTCCGAGGCAGATTCCGTTTTTCCGGCTGGTCGAGCCGTTGACCGGCGCAAACAACTCGACGCAATACAACGCGGTCATTGGCTATGCATCTCTGGTCGGCAGGCAGGAGGAGACGATCAAGATCGAAGTGGCGTTGCGCGAACCATTGCTGCTCGATCCCCTGAACGATCTGGCGCAGACGATTCTGCTCGATCCAGTATCCCGAAAACCGTTGCTAAAACCGCTGGAAGTGCGCTGCATTGCCAAAATGGAAGCGTTCGCGGAAAAATTTCGCGCGGCGCTATCGCGGCGGGAAGTGGCCGTGCGCGATTTCTTCGACCTTGATTACGCGGTGCGACGACTGGGACTTCAGTCTGAGAATCCAGAATTGATTGATCTGGTCCGGCGAAAGCTGTCCGTACCGGGCAACGAACCGGTGGACGTTTCCGCTAATCGCTTGGCCGCGCTGCGGCAACAGGTCGGGCCTCAATTGCAGCCTGTGTTGCGGGCGGAAGATTTTGCGGAATTCGACTTGGAGAGAGCGTTCCAGACCGTGGCGACGATGGCTGCCAAGATGTCATGAAACGATGGCCCATTTACAGCAGTCGGCAGTCGGTCATCAATTACGGCTTGAAAACGAATGAAGAGCCGCCGCGGAAACAAACTGGACGCAGTGATTCCACTTGCCAAAGTGAGGCCGCATCGCCCAATGTTGACTCATTGTTTACGCGATTTCTCTGTAACCGAACGGTTACAAGTGTAAACGCCTGTGGATGTTGAAAAACTCTTTTCAGGGAATCTCAATAGCAAATTTCGTTCGCAAGTTATTGAATGTTGGCTCGCCGCAGGCGTTGAAATTCACTGAAATTACTGCTTTGGTTCCTTTTTCAACACCCACGCCTGTTTCCAACAACTATCGTCCCGACTCGATGGCCGACCCAATACAACTTCATGCGTTTCCCAGAAGACGCGAGCGTGCTAATCGTCTGCACCGCGTTCAGGTTGCCATTCACTTCACCACCAGCGTAAGGGTTGTCGAGTGTGACAGGCCTGACGCTGTGGCCGTCGCCGTTACCGTGTACGTGCCCCCTGGCGTGCCGCCGCCGCCACCACCACCGCCGCCGCCGCAGCCGTTGAAGCTGACAAGCGAAAACCCCACCAGCAGTATGAACAGCATCGCCCTGTCAACTCCGGATCTACGTTTTCCTCTGCCGCCCGCTCCCAGAATGAGCAGGCCCGGAACCGCCAGCGCGAAGAAGATACCCTGCCTGCCCCCGAGCGGCCAGCGTGGAATGGCCGCCGATGCCGCCGTGGTCGCAAAGGTCAGCGTGGTACTGGCAGGCCCGCCGTTCGGCTTTACGCTCCCCGGATTGAACGAGCAACTCGCGCCCGTGGGCAACCCGCTGCAACCGGCTCCCGTGAAGGTGATGGTCTGGTTGAATCCCCCGCTCGGGGTAATCGTAATCGTCGTCGTTCCCGACTGCCCCGGCGAGCTGATGGTCACCGTCGTCGGACTGGCGCCAATAGTGAAATCCCCTGAGGAGGCCGACGTCACCGTCAGCGTCAGCGTCGTGGTCTGCGTCAAACTGCCCGAGGTGCCTATCACGGTCACCGTCGTCGTACCCGTCGTCGCCGTCCCGCTCGCGGTCAGCGTCAGCGTGCTCGTGCTGGTTGCCGGATTCGGATTGAAAGCCGCCGTTACCCCACTCGGCAAGCCCGAAGCCGAAAACGACACGCTGCCGTTGAAACCATTCTCCGGCGTGATCGTGATCGTGCTCGTCCCCTGGCTGCCTTGCACCACGCTCAAACTGTTCGGACTGGCCGACAGCGTGAAGCTCGGCGCCGGCGCCGGCGTCACCGTCACCGTCAGCGTCGTAGTCTGCGTCAAACTGCCCGAGGTGCCTATCACGGTCACTGTCGTCGTACCCGTCGTCGCCGTCCCGCTCGCGGTCAGCGTCAGCGTGCTTGTGCTGGTTGCCGGATTCGGATTGAAAACCGCCGTTACCCCACTCGGCAAGCCCGAAGCCGAAAACGACACGCTGCTGTTGAAACCGTTCTCCGGCGTGATCGTGATCGTGCTCGTCCCTTGGTTGCCTTGCACTATGCTCAAACTGTTCGGACTGGCCGACAGCGTGTAGAGCGGTCCCGAAGACCCAAACACGTACTCCGCTCCCTGGTAGGAATTCGAACCGACTGTGTGACCAATGGCCCCCGCCACAGCCGTGCTGCCGTCCACCGCGACGGAATGGCCAAACCCATCATTGTCAGCACCGTCGGACGCCGTCAGCTCCGCCTGCTGATTCCACGTTCCGCCACTTTCGACGAAGACGTACGATGCTCCCGGACCTGGAGCCGACAACATGACGTTATACGGGTGCTGAGGGGCTCCCGCCACGACCGTGCTGCCGCTGAGCGCGACGGAATAGCCGAAGAAGTCATATGCCACGCCGTCGGACGACGACAGCTCCGCCTGCTGATTCCACGTTCCTCCACTTTCCACGAATACGTACGCCGCTCCCTGAGTAATATTCGAGCCAACCATGTGGTGAGGGGCCCCCACTACGAGCGTGCTGCTGCCGAGCGCGACGGACCAGCCGAAGTCGTCTTTTTTCGCGCCGTCGGACACCGTTAGCTCCGTCTGCTGACTCCACGTTCCGCCGCTTTCGACGAACACGTACGCCGCTCCTTGACAGAGAAAGTCGACCGAGTGGCAAGGTGCTCCGGCCACGACCGTGCTGCCGCTGAGCGCGACGGAAGAACCGAGCTGGTCATACGCCGCGCCGTCGGATGCGGTCAGCTCCGCCTGTTGGCTCCACGTTCCGCCACTTTCGACGAACACGTACGCCGCTCCCTGAGCAACATTCGAGCCGACCGCAGGGTGCCCAGTGGCGCCCACCACGACCGTGCTGCCGCTGAGCGCGACGGAAAAGCCAAAGTAGTTATTGTTCGCGCCGTCGGACGCCGTCAGCTCCGCCTGCTGGCTCCACGTTCCGCCGCTTTCGCCGAACACGTACACCGCCCCCTGGGAGTTATTCGAGCCGACCGTGCGCCAACCGGCCCCCACCACGACCGTGCTGCCGCTGACCGCGACGGAAGAACCGAACTGGTCATATGCCGCACCGTCGGACGCCGTCAGCTCCGCCTGCTGACTCCACGTTCCGCCGCTTTGAACGAACACGTATGCCGCTCCCTGCGTGCTATTCGAGCCGACTGTTTTTTGAGGGGCCCCCACCACGACTGTGCTGCCGTCCATCGCGACGGACGTGCCGAACTTGTCAGCAGCCACGCCGTCGGATGCCGTCAGTTCTGCCTGCTGCACCCACGGGTCCACCACCACCGGATACCGCGCTCCTGCATCGCCCACCCGCACCAGCAAGCGCTCGCCCCGAACCTCCAGCCAGCTCCGCAACTCGCGTCCCGTCGCGTCCTGTGCTTTCAAACCCGTGTAGCGCAACACCGTTTCCCCGTCCTTGCGCCTGAGGTCCAGCGCCTTTCCTCCCGGCTCCAGCACCGCCACCAATTCTCCACGCAGCCCCAGCTCCACCGTCAGCGGCTGCCCGTTCGCTTTTCCCGGCGGATGGTCCAGAGTGAACCCCTGCTCCAACCCCAGCGGCCCGTTCTCATACCACTCCCTCACTCCAGCCCGCCGGTACTCTACCCGGTTAGCGTTTGCCTGAGGAGCCACCGCCTTTACCCGATGCACAGCACCGCCGTATCCATAGCCGCCTGTCTCCAGCCCCCAACGCAGGTTGTGGCTGCGCACCTCGGCCCCTGCCCGCGTGAACTCCGCCACCAGTGCGTGCTGCGGATTTTCCCCACGGAAACCCTTAGCGCTTGGATGAACCCAATAGCCGGAGTCGTCCTTTCCCAACGCCGCCGAGATGGGACCTTGGGCGTCGGGCGGCAGACTCGACAGGCTCGTCGCAGACTTGCCAGCAGAAGGTGTGCTCGCCGACGCACTCGGACTGGTCAGGTTCGTCACCGGCACGCTACTGTTTAGGTTCACGAACGACGCATCCTTTTGTGTGTTCAACTGCGCCCGTCCGCGCTCGCATACCCCACCCACCAGGGCCACCGCCAAACTCAAAGCAAGAACGTCCCGAAAACTTTTCCCGATACGATTCATGACTGCCCAATGCAGAGTCCACTCCATGTTTTGATCTCTTCTCGCGCATCCTCAGTTTCTCGCCGGGATGCGTGTATGTCCGGCAATATTATGCTCCTTCCGCAACGTAGTTGGCGTTAAATCGCCTTTGCGCTCTTTGAAGGGTTGTGAGCGCTATTGATTACGTGAGCCGCCGACCCGTGCCGTGATCCCGATCCGATTCGCCGTCCTTTGCGCTCCCGATTCGTAGCCCGATCCCGATCCAATTAGCCGCCTTTTCCGATCCCAATTAGGCCTCCGATTGGCCGTGCTTTGCGGTGCCTATTACACCACCGATTAGCTTCCCGGAAACGTAGCGAATGCGATGAGGCCGATGCGGGGCCGGTTGCGGCGGGATGCGGCGTGGAATCGGTGAGAGTCAAAACCTGGCCATGCTTCGCATGGGGAGGAGGTTGACACGTCATCCCCAAGTGGGGAGCTGCAGGGATACCGGAGGCGGCGGCCGCGTTTACGTGCGTAAACTTGTTGTGAGGCAGCGACTTAGATTTTTCCCGCGTCCCTGCCGTTTCCGTTCGTAAACGGCAGAACCGCTGCGGGCGGCCATCGCGTAAACACGTTGATCCGCCGAGGGTTGCGCGAAGATGCAAAATCCGGGCCGTTGACGCCGCGCCTGCGGCATCCGGTGTGTGTGTCCGGGCTTTGTTCGGTGTCGGTCCGGTGGTTGTGCGAGTCACGAAGTGCTACCCTTGCGGCGAACTCCAATCCAGGTGCGCGATGGAATACGACCAAGACAAAGTGGACGAGATGGTGCTGGCGCTGCTCTCCCTGACGATGTTCGAGGAAGACCAAGATGGGGCGAGAGCGTGGAAAGGGCACGACTGGGTCGCAATGGATCGGCTGCACGCGAAGGGCTATGTCTCCGATCCCAAGAGCAAGGCCAAGTCGGTCGTGGTGACCGTGAAAGGCGTGCAGCGATCCCCCGAGCTGTTCGAGAAACACTTCGGCAAGAAAGAACCGGACGCGCGTCAGCGGTAGGCTCCGCCGTAACAGGAACCGAGCCATTCCGAAGCGGGAAGAGAGTACGGGCGCGGATCACGGCCCGTCAAGCCCCGTCCCGCAAAGAACGCGGGACGCCTTCGGCTGCGCTTCGCTCCGGGGCGTTGACAGGCCGTGCCCACGCCGGTAAAAAAGGCCCTCCCGCTATGTTCGGAATGTCTCTCTCTGCCCCAGCCGGGCGCACGAAGAGGTAATGCATATAGACTCCGCAAAATCTCGGCTTCTACAGGGTCGATCAAGCACCTGAAAGCCGACGAACCCCTGGCCAAATCGTGTGCGAATTCCGGCGCTCATCCGCCGGAGAAAGAAACACGATTCCCTCTGGCCTTCCTCGGCGTTCAAGGTGACGGATTGCTGCTCCTCTGGCCGCCCTTTTCTGCCTTCCGACAACAGGGCATGAGTCGAAGTGGCAACCGCTTCATAGGCACGAATTGGCAGGCATCCGATTGAGGTTCCTACGCCACTCACAAGGCTGGTATCGCCATCGGATATCCAGCGGAATTGGGAGGCGGACCAGTACGGTATCTGCGGACAATTGTGACGACAAAATGGCCTCTTTCAGTTGGCCCAAAAGCTTCTGCCAACCTGGACCAATTGGACTCGCCAACTCCACAGCAATGTCGAGGCCACCCGCACCCACTTGGCAGGTGAAATCGGCCCGCGATAGTACACCGCATACAGCGACTATCTCGCCCCTCATTGACGCAGTCTCAGCCAGCGCATTCGACCCCGCAACCAGGGGAGAAGACACCACCTCCCGGCTCTCCAAAGAAGCACGCAAAAGGCAGACAATATCCTCAGGATCGCCGAGGTAAACGACCAGGGATGAAAAAGCCGAACAGCCGGGACAAGTCACGGCAATCGACCGAGCTAATCGGCGCTCCAATCGCAAGAGATTCGATACCAAATGAAGGGTTTATGTGCTCCATTTGCACGACACGCAGTAGCGACCTTGAAGACTGTCAATCGCACAAATAAAGCTCAGGTCAGTGTGCTTGACAAGATGGTATAACTCGCCTCCAAATTCCATTTCTTCCGTGGCAGATATTGCCTGTCTATCTGCTTCGACTTACTCTCGCGAATGCCATGCTTTCCTGCCTCCAATGAGCAGTGACAATAGGTGCCGATGCCAAGTGTTGTGGTCTTGCTCTTACTCTCGTTAGACCTGCCGATGAGCGTGCTTTCGCGTTGCCGATTCGGGTCGACGTTGTAAGTAGGATCAATAACACGAGGCAAGATAACTACTGAAATATAAGTTTTCCACATAGATGAGCCTTGAATACTACGGCAATAAATAATACAAACAGTGAGCATCTCTTGCGAGGCATAGTTAGTCTAAGTCATAAAACAGGAGCCGAGATATTGCTGCAGTTGTAGAGCTGAAACGCATGTTGACCATTTCCAAAGCACTGTCGGCGGCCCAGGCGCGGACCTACCACGCGCGCGAGTTTGTGTCGGAGACGCAGAACTACTGGAGTCGTGACGCGCAGGTGCATAACGAGTGGCAGGGAAGGCTTGCACAGGAGTGGGGACTGCGCGGTTCTGTTGGTGCCGAGGAATTTGCTCGATTAAGCGAAGGACAGCATCCTGAAAGCGGCGCGCAGCTCATCAAGCACCAGCCGGCAAAGACCTACGACAACGAGTACGGCAAGGAAATCACCAGCGTCGAACATCGCGCCGGGTGGGACGCGACATTCTCAGCGCCGAAATCCGTCTCTCTCACCGCGCTTGTCGGCGGTGATGCGCATGTGCGCCAAGCGCACCGTGAGAGCGTCCGCCTAGCACTTGGCGAATTGGAGCGGTATGCGCAAGCGCGCATCGGCAATGTCCACGCGCCCGAGACGACGGCCAAGTTCATCGCCGCCACCTTCGAGCATGACACCGCCCGCCCAGTAGATGGTTATGCGGCGCCGCAACTTCATACGCATGCCGTCATTTTCAATATGACCGAGCGTGAGAACAGCCAGACGCGGGCACTTCAGGAACGAAGCCTTTTCCAATCGCAGCAGTATGCGACCAGCGTATATCGCTCCGAGCTTGCGATACGGCTGCAAGAGCTCGGTTATGAGATCGAACGCGGCAAGCATGGCCAGCCGGAGATCAAGGGCTACACGCAAGAATATCTGGATGCATCCAGTCCGAGACGAGAACAGATCAAGAATCATTTGCAGGAGGTTGGAAGAGAAGGTGCGGGTGCGGCTCAGGTTGCTGCCCATCGTACGCGGGACAGCAAGGAGATTCGTTCACCAGAAGAGGTATTGCAGCGGCACCGCGAACTGGCAGCACGGCACGGCCATCAGGCGGATCGGGTTGTCGCCCAGGCGCGCGAACATACACAGATTCATGCACTCTGCTCGGACAAGACTGACCTTCAGCCTGAACGACCGGCCGTAACCTATGCCCGCAATCACGTCTTCGAGCGGTCTGCCGTTCAGGATGAGCGAAGCATCTTGCAGGCAGCGATCAGTCGTAGCATGGCACAAGCAACCTACGAACAAGTGCGGCATGAATTTGCGCAACGAGTCCAGCGCGGGGAGTTCCTTGTCGTTGGCCGGGTTGAAGGACGTGCAACGCCGCTCTATACGACTGCTGAGATGGTCCGCATGGAGCAGGAGATCGTCGGACGGATGCAGAGCGGCAATCAGCGCTACTACTGCGATCCGATGCTGGTTTCGCCTTCGCTGCGGATTGCAACAGAGGACCGCCATACAGAACTGAGTCCGACGCAGCGCGAGGTGGTCGATGACATCTTTGTGAGCCGAGAGAAGATCGTCGGCTTGGATGGGATCGCTGGTACGGGCAAGACAACGACCTTGGCGGTGATCCGGGAAGGAGTGGAGGCCGAAGGCTACAAGGTCGAAGGTTTTGCTCCAACTTCGCGAGCGGCGCAGAAGCTGGCCGAGGCCGGCGTCGAGACCTCGACCCTGCAACGCCATCTTGCGCGGGGAGAGCAGCCGGACACAGGTCAGAAGAGGTTCTATGTGCTCGACGAGTCTTCGCTTGCCTCGACGCGCCAGATGCACGAGTTCATCGAACGGCTTCATGCGAGAGATCGGGTTTTGCTAGTAGGCGACACGCGGCAACATGAAGCGGTCGAAGCGGGCCGTCCTTTCGCGCAGCTTCAGGAAGCTGGAATGCGGACGATGAGACTCGAAGAGATTGTGCGGCAGAAGGACCCGGAACTGAAGCAAGCTGTCGAGCAATTGGCGCGTGGCCAGGTTGGCGCGGCTATCAACAGCCTTGACCGGCAGGGCCGCGTGCATGAAGTGAAAGGCTACGAGGAGCGCATCACGGCCATTGCGCGCGAGTATGCCAAGTCGCCGGAAAGTGTGCTGGTGGTGTCGCCGGACAATCAGTCACGCACAGAGATCAATCAGCGCATCCATGCCGAGTTGCAATCGCGCGGCATCGTGAGCAAGGAAGAGCACTCCGTCCGAACGCTGGTGCCGCGTCAGGAGATGACCGGCGCAGATCGATCTTGGGCGCAGCAGTACCAGATGAACGACATTCTGCGCTACTCGCGCAGTTCGCGGGAGACTGGCATTGCGAAGGGCGAATACACACGCGTCAAAAGTGTCGATGCGCAAAACAATCAGCTGACGGTACTCCGCGCGGGTGGAAGTGAAACGACCTATGACCCTCGACGGCAGATGGGCGTCTCGGTGTATCGCGAGCAGGAGAAGGCCTTCTCAGTTGGAGACCGCATCCAGTTCACCGCACCCAATCATGAGTTGAAGATTGCGAACCGCGACCTGGGTACAGTGGAAAGCATCGCGCCGGACGGCACGATGCGGTTGAAGCTTGAAAACGGGCGCACCCTGGACTACGAACCTCAGCACCATCCGCATCTCGACCGCGGCTATGCCGTTACCAGTCATTCCAGTCAGGGACAGACCGCCGAGCGCGTACTCATTCATGTGGATACGGATCTTGCGGCGAAAGACTTGCTTAATAGCCGGATGGCGTATGTCTCGGTTTCGCGGGGACAGTGGGACGCACAGATTTTTACAAACAACCGCGAAAAGCTGTCGCAGGCTCTTGGTCGCGATGTCTCGCACCAGAGCGCACATAAGCCAGAACAGGCGATTGCGCCATTGCAGCACGAGGCTGCCAGGTCACAGCAGCCAGCGCAGGATATGGGAATGGGTATGGGCATAGGTTTGGGCTTCTGATCTTAAACAGGAATCAACGATAGTTTCACGCGGGAAGGCAATGATAGGCGGAGAGTCAATGGGCGAACAATCAATCCAGAAAGCGAACCTAGCGGCATAATGAGACGCACGAACCACATCCCGCGCATCTGGCACTTTCTTTCGCTTCCAAGTGCACGAAACCGGAACTGCGAAGAACCCGTCAAGGGGCAGGCCCGCTGGCGCGGCTCCCTTCGGTCGCCCTTGACTGAACCTTCGCAGTTCCAGTCCACCCCGCCATTATGGAAGCGAATGAAGAAAACCGAAAGATCGCCTGCACCCCATCAACCCATCAACCCAACGGAGTCAAAATGTATCCCCAATCCCAGCCCTCTGATCCAGAACATTCTTCCACCGAATCGGTCACCCAATGTCGCGTCGCCGCCGAACGCCGAACATGGCTAACCGCCGCAGAGGCGGCGCAATACCTCAACGTGAAGACGCGCACAATTCTGCTCTGGGCGCGACAAGGCAAGGTAAAAGCCTATGCGCTCACCGGGACGCAACGCCGAGTCTGGCGTTTTCTGCACGCAGACTTGGAAGCAATGGTGACCCAGAAGAAACCTGTGGTAATCTCGGCCCAGCCGTCCGTGCTCGCAAACGAAAGGAGCATATGAAACGAGCACGGCATAAGCAGGGATCTGTTGTTTGCGATAAACGTCGCAGGGTATGGAATTACCTATTCTGCGAAAACGGAGTCCGTCGAACCAGGTTGATCGGTTCGCTGCGCGACTTTCCTACTAAGGCAGCCGCATGGCAAGCAGCAGAGTCGTTTCGTCAGACGGTTGTCAACAAACCAATTAGCCAAACGCACACGGTGAAAGAGTTGGCTCAACGCTACCAATCCGAAAGAATGCCCTCGCGTTCCGAGACCTCTCGCGTGTATCGGTCATGGCTGCAGAACCATATTTTGCCTCACTGGGGCGACAAGTCTATCGCTGACGTACAACCCAGACCCGTTGAACTCTGGCTTCGCCAGCTTGATCTGTCTCCCAAGAGCAGGTCTCACGTTCGCAACCTGCTTCGTGCCTTGATGGAGTTTGCGATGTGGTGCGGCGTGCTGGAAGTTGCACGCAACCCCATCGACCTTGTAGTTGTGAAGGGTGCTACAAGGCGCATTCGCAAACCGCGAAGCCTCACTTTGGAGCAGTTCCAGAGACTCACTGCATCCCTGAAGACACCGTTCAACACAATGGCTCTGGTGTCGGTCTGTTTGGGATTGCGAGTTTCGGAGCTACTTGCTTTGAAGTGGCGTGACGTGGACTGGCTCAGTGCCAAGTTGAACATTGAGCGGGGCATCGTGAAGCAGATTGTGGATGATGTGAAAACCGATTCATCGCGAAAGTTCCTGGCAGTCGACAAGGAACTGCTGGAGCTACTGAGGGTCTGGAAGCAGACCACGCAGTTCTCAGCCGAAGAGGATTGGATCTTTGCCAGTCCTGTGAAACTGGGCCGCCTACCCTATTCGTACACGGGGTTTTGGCGCGAACTTGAGCGGGCATCCAAGGAAGCGGGAATCGGGCATCTCGGCACTCACGCCTTCCGGCACACCTACCGCAGTTGGCTGGATGCCGTCGGAACGCCAATCGCTGTTCAACAGAAGCTGATGCGGCACAGCGACATCAGAACGACGATGAACATTTATGGCGACGTGGTGACCGACGAGATGGGGCAGGCGCACTCGAAGGTTGTTGGGCTGGCACTGAGCCGACCGGCTTAACTGATTGCAGTGGTGATTGCAGGCTTGCTAAGCCACTGAAAGAATGGCTCCTCAGGTAGGACTCGAACCTACAACCCTCCGGTTAACAGCCGGATGCTCTGCCATTGAGCTACTGAGGAGTGGGAGCACGCTTGCCTGCGTGCTTTCATTATCAAAGAAATCATATCAGAGGCTACAGCGGATTGGAAACACACGCCCGGCTATTGAGCCATTGAATCATCGCGTGATTGAGTTCAATGATTTAATGCCTCAATGATTCAATTCGCCGGTTCTGCTAACCTAAATTTCGACGTCTCGTCCACAATAAGAGTGAGGTGTTCATGCTGGGAGG
>Ga0224558_1003900_pt1 | contig 12032 bp, 5 predicted proteins | sample 714S32024metaG_FD_180682 | JGI IMG/M metagenome (GOLD analysis project Ga0224558, IMG submission 180682) | Peat soil microbial communities from Stordalen Mire, Sweden - 717 S3 20-24 | ecosystem: Environmental > Terrestrial > Soil > Wetlands > Peat | place: Sweden: Norrbotten County, Stordalen... | reverse complement strand
GGTTCACGTAAACCAATTGGTCCTGCTCGGTGGTGTCCGCGCCGAAGAGTTCGTTGAGCTTCTCGATCAGCTCGGCCATGGCAACCTTCGCCTTCTCGTGCAGGGCGCCGCTGCCTGCTTCGACGATAGGGTCCAGCGTGGGTGTCTTGCCGGCGTAGAGAGGCATGGGCCGCTTGCCCAGGTTCCGGAGGTGGTGGTGGGTCAGGACAACTTTTGAGAGGTCGATGCCCTCACGCTCGCGGCCAAATTCCAGCAGGGGCAGCAGGCGACAGTAGAAGATGGCGCGTTTCTCGATGGCGGTATTGCCGTAATCGAAGATCTGGGAGAGGAACGTGTAGAGCCGGATGAACGCGCCCATGTCCGTCTTGAACAGCACCAGGGCGTTGAGTTCGTTCTGGGCGGACTCGGTGGCTTTGTCGTCCTGCGCCTGCCGGGCGACCTTGAGAGCCTCCTGGGCGGCCTTGTATTTCTTGATCAAGCGATCGCGGACCGGCTCAAGGGCCTGGACCAGCTCGCTTTGCTTGGCGCCGGGCTTCAGTTCCACCGCCACCACGCGGTCTATTTCGAAGTCGTCGTAGTGGCCGGCGGCATCGAGCTTGGCGCGGAGGTTGAAGACGAGGTTGGGGTCGGTAGTGGCGGAGAGTTCGGCCGTGGTGTGGTAGGCCTTGAAGGAGGCGAGGACTTCCTCGGGGTCGTTGACGAAGTCCACGACGTAGGTGGTATCCTTGCCGGGGTAGGCGCGATTAAGGCGGGAGAGGGTCTGCACGGCCTGAATGCCGGCCAGGCGTTTGTCCACGTACATGCCGCACAACAGCGGCTGGTCGAAGCCGGTCTGGAATTTGTTGGCCACGAGGAGAATCTGATACTCGTCGCCCTTGAAGGCTTCGCGGATGTCGCGGCCTTTCAGATTGGGGTTGAGCACGGGGCTGTGTTCGGTGAAACCGTCCGTGCCGGACTCTTTGTCGTCCACCTCCCCGGAGAAGGCCACCAGGGCGCGGATCTTGTAGTCGCGGTCGGTGATGTATTTCTGGATGGCCAGTTGCCAGCGCACAGCCTCGACCCGGCTGGGGACGACCACCATCGCCTTGGCCCGGCCGTTGAGGAGGGGGGCGACGTATTCGCGGTAGTGTTCCACTACGACCTGCACTTTTTGGGCGATGTTGTAGGGGTGCAGCCGCACCCAGCCCATGATGCTTTTCAGCGCGGCGCTGCGCTCCACCGTCTTTTCGTCGTAGTCCTTGCCGTCGTGCGCCAACCGGAAGGCCAGCCGGTAGGGGGTGTAGTTGTGGAGGACATCGAGGATGAAGTGTTCCTCGATCGCCTGGCGCATGGAATAGACGTGAAACGGGGCCGGCAGATTGCCCGGGCCGGCGGCCTGGCCGGGGTTGGGGCGGGTGCCGAACAGCTCCATCGTCTTGGTTTTGGGCGTCGCGGTGAGGGCCACGAAGGTGATGCCGTGGTCCTGCGCGCGGGCGGCCATCTGGGCGGCCAAGATGTCTTCCGTGCTGACCTCGCCGCCGTCGGCGAGCTCGGCGATCTCTTCGGCGCTGAGGACTGCCTTTAGCTTGGCGGCGGCCTCGCCGGACTGGGAGCTGTGGGCTTCGTCGGCGATGACGGCAAAGCGTTTGCCCTGGGTGGCGGCCAGCTTGCGGACGGCTTCCAAGGCAAAGGGGAAGGTCTGGATGGTGCAAACGACGATCTTCTTGTCGCCAGAGAGGGCAGCCGCCAGTTCGCCGCTCTTGCTGCCATCGTTGCCGGTGATGGTGGCCACCACGCCGCTGGTGCGCTGGAAATCGAAGAGCGCCTCCTGGAGCTGCGAGTCGATGACCGTGCGGTCTGAGACCACCAGGACCGTGTCGAATACCTTTTTGGCGTGGGCGTCATGCAGCTCGGCGAAGAAGTGGGCGGTCCAGGCGATGGAATTGGTCTTGCCGGAGCCGGCGGAGTGCTGGATGAGATACTTGCCGCCGGGCCCGTCCCGGAGCACGGCGGCCTGGAGTGCGCGGGTGACGTCGAGCTGGTGGTAGCGGGGGAAGATGATTTGCTGGATCTGTTTCTTCTTATCCCGCTGTGCGATGAGGTAGCGGCCCAGGATTTCGAGCCAGCTTTCGCGCGCCCATACCTGTTCCCAGAGATAAGCGGTGCGGTGGCCGCCCTGCGGGTTGACCGGGTTGCCCGCCGCGCCGTGGTCGCCCTGGTTGAAGGGCAGAAAGACCGTGGCCGGGCCGGCCAGGCGCGTGACCATGTGGACCTCGGTATTGCTGACCGCAAAATGGACCAGGGCGCCGTGGGGAAACCCGAGGAGGGGCTCGGGGGCCTGGCCCTTGGGGCGGGGATGGCGGTCAAAGCGGTACTGGTCAATGGCGTCGCCGATGCTCTGGGTGAAATCGGTCTTCAGCTCCGCGGTGGCCACCGGCAAGCCGTTGAGGAAGAGAACGAGGTCGAGGCTGTTCTCGTTGTGCTGTGAATAGTGGACCTGGCGCACCACCCGGAGTCGGTTGGCGGCGTAGCGGGCGAGGATGTCGGCATTGATGGCCAGGGCGGGCTTGAACTGGGCCATCAGCAGGGGCTGTTTGAGGCCGAGCAACTCGATGCCGTGGCGGAGCACATCGAGGGTGCCGCGCTGGTCGAGCTGGTCACGCAGACGGGCCAGGAGAACGTCGCCGGCCTGGGAGCCGTGGTTCTTGGCCAGAACTTCCCATGCGTTCGGCTGAGTGGCCTGCACCCAGGCGAGGACATCGGCCGGGAAGATCGCCCGTGCCCGGTCGTAGCCGGTGGCGTCGCCCCCGACATAGAGCCAGCCTTGAGCGGCGAGATGTTCGCAAATCTCGGTCTCGAAGCTTATTTCTTTGTTGAGGGTCATGGGTGGGGCGTGGCGAGCGTTTGTTGTATGTCGGCCAACAGGGCAACCACGTCTTTGGCAGAATCGTTGAACCACTGGATGGCATCCTGGGGATGCTCAAGGCCCCAGGCGACGACGGCCTCCGCTAATTTGCCTTTCTCCTTTGTACACTCGAGGTCGTTACTGAGCGCAAGCACTCTTTCGACGTCTGCCCTGAACGTGGGAGGGTAGTATTCTTCGAACTTGGCGGCGGCAAAGCACTTGAAACGGGTCAGGTCCCAAGTTTTGAACTTGTCCTTGAGTCGGGAGACCACCAACTCGCCCTCCGCCCCAGCGTCAACAGCAGCCCAAGCCCGGTTGCGGTACTGCGGCGCCGTGTGAAGGTAAACAAAAAGCCGGTGGAAGTCGTGGAAGCACGGCTCGACCTTGGAGATTCCGCCTGCGGCGATGGTGCGTAACCTGCCCTGCAGCTTGGGGAACATGCGAGGAAGGATGAGGTCGCGAATGACTCGCTCGGCAGAGGATTCCTCCAAGACGAGGTAGGCATCGTAGAAGTAGAGGTCAGAAGGCTCGTAGCCGAGATCTTCGAGGAGGCGGAGGCGGCTTTCCGGGGCGTCGTCAAGAAGCGTGCAGGTGGAGGTGGGAACCTGATCCGCAGGGTCGACCTTCATCTCGATGGAGAATACGTGAGCGTCGGAGGCACCACCCAGGAGCTTGAGGACAATGTTGCTGTGGGTAGAGATGAGAAACTGGTTTTCGGAGGATTTGGAAATAATAAACTCCAGTAGGGCCTTGAGGGCCTTTGGATGAATATCATTTTCGAGCTCTTCAATGAGGAAGAGTTTCCCTTTCGCGACGCAGAGATGTGAGAGAAGGGACAGGATGCCTGGGGTGCCCTCGCCCATTTTATCGACCGAGAGGAGAGTGCCGTCTGTGAGCATGAGGCCGACTTCTTTGCCGCTCTGGTGGGTGGCGGTCGAGATTGGAAGGTTAAGGCACCTTGAGCATATTTCTTCGAAGGGCTTGTAGCCGAAGTGGCGAGGGTTGGAGAGACGATCGATTTTCGCGGGCAGGTGGGTGAAGGTTTCTTCGATCACGGTCTCGTTTTGACGGTTGATTCCGAGGTCAAACGTGGAGGGTTTACGGCGGGAAAAGTAGGGGTAAATGAAATTCTCCGGCTCCCTTTGGCGGCAGATCGGCTGACTGCAGCCGACAAACTCCGTGGGCGGGTTGTTCTTGCGCATGGCGAACGAGATCTGGTTCTGCTTGCGGAGGAAAAGGAACTCGGGTGTCCAGCCTGCCATGTCGAACTCCGGTCGCAGGCAGTTCAACTGCTTCTTTTGAGCGTCCGCAAGCAAGAGCCGGACCTCGCCGTCTTGAGTGCCAACCCTTGCGGTCTGCTGGAGAAAAGCGGATTGGGAGTTGGGATCGCTCTCGGGGCCTTGGAGGAGGTAGGCACTTCTAAGAATGATAGATTTCCCGGCATTATTTGGGCCAACCAGGATGTTGATTCCTTTGGAAAGTTGAATATCGCCCGAGTCGGCGAAGCTTTTGATGTTCTTGAGCTGAATGGATTTTAGCCACATAGCCTGTAAGTGGATTAGTTGGGTTGCTAGCCGATTCTCAATGATCGCTCATGACTCATCGGTGTTACGTACATCAATCTGGCCGGTGACGGCGGCGGAGATCAGGGCGGTGCGGCGTTCTTGCAGGAGGTCGATGGCGCGCTGGGATTCGGTGGTGAGGGTGTAGAATTTGGCGAGTTCAGTGTCGAGATAGGCGGCGAGTGCGAACTGTTCATTGATCGGTGGAAAGGCAAAGCGGTATCTCCGTAGTTTTTCGGCTGGCAGGTGTTCAATGGTGGTTTCGTTGCCTCCGGCGACGAAGACTCCTTGATTAGCGGCCCAGCTCATTACGTAGTAGAAGAACCGGGTGTTGTCTGCTTCGGGCCGATACGGCCTCATCCGATGCAATGCCTTCTGATAGTAGCACTCGTCAATTTGTCCTATCCAGATCGCTGAGCGCCCCGGATAACTTCCACCTTCGTTGACAAGAAGGTCGCCGGGAATCAGCCGAAACTTGGCGCGGGCATCGTGATCGAAGTCCATCTGCGGGAGATCCTCGGCATTGATGGCTCCCCACTGCACATCGTATACCCGGAGGTAAGGCCTCAAATGGTCCCCCGTGATCTTCGTTGAGTCGAGCATCTTTCCCAGTTGGACGCTGTAGCGAGAGGCCACCGGTGCTACACTCCAATGCGCCGGAACGTCGCCAAGCCATTCGATGCCGGAGGACTTCATGGGGGCGTGGGGGTTCAGGCCTTTGGTGACGGCGTGGGAGATGACGGCCTGTCGTTTCTCTTTCAGCAGTTCCATCAGGCGCTGCTGCTCCGCCACCAGGGCGTCGATCTTGGCGGTCTCGCGGTCAAGGAAAGCGGCGATAGCGGTTTGCTCGAGGAATGGGGGAAGAACCGTTGCAATCCTGCTGACGAGATCCACCGAAAGGCCCGGTTGCGCCGCTGAGACCGAAAACTGATTGAGGTTCATCGCGCGCATCATCTCGCCAAGCCAAACGGTCTTGACCTGCTTGACGGGCGACGCGACAACCGCGTGCTCTGACGCCCAGAACTTGCCGCATCCGTAGTTGATGTTCCCACAAAGCGCGCCCTGCCTACCAACTAGGACAAAATGCCCGTCGTGCGTGAACGCAGATGTATAGCCCCGCAGTCCGTTCCCTCCAAAGACCGGATACTCGCCAGATTCCTGGATGCCCTCAGCCGTGATTGATTCGCCGCTTTGCATTCTGACGATTCGTTTCAAGGCGCAAACTTCCCAATGCGCGGGCACCTGGCCGAGCCATTCCACGCCGCTGTCCTTGTATTTCGGATAGCGGGGGAAGCTCATGGCAAAGGCTGAAGGTGGAGAGCAGGCGTCATTTGACCTGTTTGGCAGTTTTGCTCGGTGGCAGATAGTTCTCGTGAGTGACGACCTTCTGGCCGGTTTTGGCCTCCAGTTCCAGGCGAGCTTTTTTGGCGATGCGCCCGCCGGTCTTGGCGGCGGCTTTGTTTTCCACCATGCCGGTGGCCGACACGCTGGCGGCGATCTGGCGGGTGGAGAGCTCGGCCAGGGCGGTGAAAATCAATTCCGCCTCGCTCATGTGGTCGCGCAGGTTTTCGGTCTTGAGCCCCTTGATCTGCTTGTGACCCTGGACGCTGACGCTCGACCATTCCTGATGAATCAGGTTGGTGAGGATGGCAAACTCATCTCCTTTTTTGATGTCATGCGTGGCCCAGTAATCGGTGAGTTTGTTGCGCGTTTCCTGTCCGGTCATGCGCTGCTCGATCCATTTGGGGCTGCGGCCCTGTTTCTGCCAGGTCTCGCGAGCGCGGGCGAGCGAGCGGGCGGGGTCGGCGATTTCCTGCATCCGCTCGTAACCGACCTTGGCCAGCCAGAGTTTGATGGGCTCGGCCTTGGGACTGGGGACGCTTTGCACGAGGCGCAGAAGGGTTTCGGCGGTGGCGACGTCGGTGAGGTAGCTTTTGCCGTCGGCGGCGGGCATTTTCAGGTGGTCACATTTTGTGACCACCTGACTTCCCTCGGCTTTTAGGCGGTTTTTTAACGTCGTCCAGTAGCTTTGCGCTTTCCGGTGGTTCGGCTGCTGCGTCAGCACCCGGACGATGTCCACGACCGAGAACCACCAGGTCTCGGTCTTTTCGTCGTAGCGGCGGCGGATTTGGTAGCCTTCAAAAATGGCGAGGTCGTTGTTCACGGCAGCGGGATGAGGTTGCGTGGATTTGGCACTATATTCAACCGGTAACAGCTTGTTTCCGGTTGGCTGGGGCGGAAAGCGCTGGAATTCAGTTGGTGACAGTTTGTAACCAACTGGCGGGCGGCGAAGGGGAGGAGCCGTTCGTCGAAATAATCTTTGCCGAAGGCGTGCTTGCCCTGCTTGAGCCGCTCGTCGTCCATGACGAAGCCCTTGATGATGAACTCGCGCAAGGTTTTGGTGGCCCAGATGCGGAACTGGGTGGCCTGGTAGCTGTTGACCCGGTAGCCGACAGCGATGATGGCGTCGAGGTCGTAATACTCCACCTGCCGGGCAACCTCTCGGTTGCCTTCGGGGCGAACTATTTCCATTTTGGAAATAGTTGCCTCCCGTTGCAACTCACCCGACTCGAAGATGTTCTTAAGGTGCTTGTTGATAGCGGGGACGTTGACCCCAAACAACTCCGCCAGGGCCTTCTGCGTTAGCCAAACGGTCTCGTCTCTGACGAAGACGTCCACCTTCACCGCACCATCCGGGGCGGTGTAGAGGAGGAATTGATCGGGGGCGCTCATTTGGTCAGGCCTCCGATCATGGTCAGGATGCGGTCGGTGACGCCTTTTAGCTCGGCGTCAATCTCGGCCAGGGGGCGCGGGGGTTTGAAGACGTAGAAATGGCGGTTGAAGGGGATTTCGTAGCCGACCTGGGTCTTCTCGGGGTCAACCCACGCATCGGGCGCGTGGGGCAGGACCTCGCGTTTGAAATAGGCCTCCACGTCCTCGCTCAGCGGGACGTTCTCGGTGTCGCGTAGGCTGGAATCGGGCACGGGCTGGCCTTTGCCCTTGCCCTTGGCGCCGAGGACGACCTTGCCTTTGGCGTCGCGTTCGGGGCGCTCGACGGTGATGGTGCGGTAGCCAAAGTCCTCGTTCTTGAAAATGCGGCTGATGGGCACGCCGGCGCGGGTGACTTTCTTGCACTCGCCAAACAGCCGGGTGATGTCCTCGATGTGTTCGGGGCTGAGTTCCTTGCGTTTGCTGCCCAGGCTTTTGCGCATCTTCTGCCAGAAGCTGCTGGCGTCGATGAGCTGGACCTTGCCTACGCGGGCCTCGGGCTTGCGGTTGCTGACAATCCAGACGTAGGTGCTGATGCCGGTGTTGTAGAACATGTCGGTGGGCAGGCCGATGATGGCCTCGACCAGGTCGTTCTCCAGCACGTAGCGGCGGATCTCGCTTTCGCCCGAGCCGGCGCCGCCGGTGAACAGGGGCGAGCCATTCAGGACGATGCCGAAGCGGCTGCCGCCGTCTTTGGCGGGGCGCATCTTGGAAATGAGGTGGAGCAGGAATAACAGCGAGCCATCGCTGACGCGCGGGAGGCCGGGGCCGAAGCGACCGTTGAAGCCCTGCTCCTCGGCTTCCTTGCGGATTTCGCGCTCGATCTTCTTCCATTCGACGCCGAAGGGCGGATTGGAGAGGCCGTAATCGAAATGTTTGCCGGGCAGGCCGTCGGCGGAGAGGGTGTTGCCGAAGATGATGTTGGCGATGTCCTGACCCTTGATGAGCATGTCGGCCTTGCAGATGGCATAGGACTCGGCGTTGAGCTCCTGGCCGTATATCACGAGGCGGGCGTCGGGATTCAGGCTGGCGAGGTGCTCCTCGGCCACGCTGAGCATGCCGCCAGTGCCGGCGGTGGGGTCGTAGAGGGAGCGGACCACACCGGGCTTGGTCAGGGCTTCGTCGTCCTCGATGAAGAGAAGATTGACCATGAGGCGGATGACTTCGCGCGGGGTGAAGTGTTCGCCGGCGGTTTCGTTGGAGAGCTCGGCGAACTTGCGGATGAGTTCCTCGAACACGGCGCCCATCTGGGCATTGCTGACGGTATCGGGGTGGAGGTCGATGGTGGCAAACTTTTCGGTGACGAGGTAGAGGAGGCCGGCCTTGGTCAGGCGGTCGATCTGGGTGTGGAAATCGAAGCTCTCAAAGATGTCACGCACGGCGGGCGAGAAGGCGTGCATGTAGGCGCGCAGGTTTTCGCCGATGTGGTCCTGGTCGCCCATGAGCTTTTTGAGGTCGAGGGGCGAGGTGTTGTAGAAAAGCTGGCCGGATTTGCGCAGGAGGAAGGGCTCGGGGTTGATCTTGGCCTGGGTGCGCTTGGCCAGCTCGGCCAGGACGGTGGCCTTGGTGGGCTCCAGGACGCAATCGAGGCGGCGCAGCACGGTGAACGGGAGAATGACTTTGCCGTAATCGGATTGCTTATAATCGCCGCGTAGGAGATCGGCGACGGACCAAATGAAGGAGGAGAGATTGGGATCGGGCATTGGGGTCAGATGCGAGGAAATCGTGCTTTGGGCGACACTGGTGGCAACAGGTTTATAGAGGGATTGCCGCGCTTGATCGGGTCCCGGAGCGCGCCATCGGCGATACCCCGGATTAAGGAGACATATTTGTGCTGAGTGACTTGGTGCATTTAGTTGAATTGGGTCAAGAGGGGGCGGTGTCCCGGAAGGGACACCTGCCGACCAATTGGTAGCTGTGCAATCGTGCCGCCCATGACGAAAAGTCGCGTAATGGTGCGCCGAATCGGGAAAAGTTGGAAGGGGAAAGTGGGCAGCGGAAAGTGGGCAGCGGAAAAGAGACCACGAGACCACGAGACCACGAGACCACCGACCACGGACCACAGGGGAAAAGCTGAAATGCTGATAAGCTGAAAGCAGAAATGGGACCGCAAGACGGCGAGACCACCCGACCGCAGACCACGGACTACGGACTACGGGGGAATGCCGCAACCAAAGGCAGCAGGGATTAACCGCAGAACACGCGAAATGCGCGCAAATCTGTCGTTGGGCAATCACCGGAAGGTTTTTCTTCCGGCCATAGGGGTGAAGTGAATTTGATTTACTTGCGGGCGCGCGTAGCCGGCGTTGCCGGCCACGCGCGCCGTTGCAAGAATACACAAACATCTTCCGCGTGGTTGTAGCAATAGTTCTTAAGGGATGTCGCAAAATCCCGAGGCAATCTGGCCGGTGTAAAGGATAGCCGCCATAAATGCCGGTAAGGATCGGGAGTCATCTGCGGGCTAACCCCGTAAGCCACCCCGAAGCCACCCCGAGGCCACCTTCAAGCCATCTGGTAGCCAACCGGTAGCCACCCCGAAGCCACCCAGAGGCTACCCGGAGGCTACCCGGAGGCTACCCGGAGGCTACCCCGAGCGACAAGGTCCACCCTGAGGGGCGAAAAATGGTGCAATCCACGGTAAGTTATGTATTCACAGTCAGTTAAGCTTAGTTGTCCTGCACGAAGTTGTGGGTAATGACAAGTGTCGGGAAGGCGTGAATCGTGAAACGTGATCCGTGATACGTGAGGAGTGAAAAGTGAGGAGTGAAAGGTGAAGAGTTCCAGCAGGCGCGCCGGGTTCCAGTATCGGTTTCCCGCGCGTGACAAGCGCGCGCCTTCCTGCTAATTTGCGCCGGCCTTTGGGCCATAGACAATACAACCTGGCAATTGAAAATTATGCGCTCTGACACCATCAAGAAAGGCTTTGAACGGGCCCCGCACCGCTCGCTACTGCGAGCCACTGGTTCCATCGAATCGGAGGCGGACTGGGACAAGCCGTTTATCGCGATTTGTAACTCCTACACGGACTGCATCCCGGGCCATGCGCACCTGAACGAGGTCGGCATGCTGGTCAAGCGTCTGGTCCGGGAGGCGGGCGGCGTGCCCTTTATCTTCAATACCATCGGGGTGGATGATGGCATCGCGATGGGCCACGGCGGCATGAAGTATTCGCTGCCCTCGCGCGAATTGATTGCCGACTGCGTAGAGACCATGATGCGCGCGCATTGCTTTGACGGTATGGTTTGCATCCCGAACTGCGACAAGATCGTGCCGGGGATGCTCATGGCCAGCATGCGCCTTAATGTTCCGACAGTCTTCGTGAGCGGCGGGCCGATGGCGGCAGGCGTTGCGCAACAGGCCGCCGAGGGCGACCTTCCGGCGCACCTCCAGCCGGCGGTGCAGAAGTCCGACCTCATCTCCGTATTCAAAGGGGTAGGGGAGTTGCAGGCGGGCAAGATCACTGCGGAGGATTTGAAGAAGCTGGAACAGAGCGCCTGCCCCACGTGCGGCTCCTGTTCGGGCATGTTCACCGCCAACTCGATGAACTGCCTCTGCGAGGCGCTCGGGATGGCGCTGCCCGGGAACGGCACGATCCTGGCCGTCTCGAAGGAGCGCGAGGCGCTTTATGAGCGCGCGGCCCGGGCCATCGTGAAACTGGTCGAGGCGGACCTCAAGCCGCGCGACATCGCCACGGTGGAAGCATTCGACAACGCCATCGCCCTGGATGTCGCCATGGGTGGCTCGACCAATACCATTCTTCACACGCTGGCCATTGCGCGGGAGGCGGGCATCCCGTACGACATCAAGCGCATTGACGACATCTCGCGCCGCGTGCCCTGCCTGTGCAAGGTGTCGCCGTCATCCGCCTACCATGTGCAGGACGTGCATCGGGCGGGGGGCATCCATACGATCCTGGGCGAGCTTAAGCGCATGGGGGCGCTTACGCCGACTTGCAAGACCGTGACCGGCAAGACCATCGGCGAGAACATTGACGAATGGGACGTGCGCTCGGAGAAATGCACCCCTTGGGCCAAGACATCACGCGTCGCCGGCTGTGCGGCGCTGGTGCTCGACCCAAACGACAAGCTCGGTGCGGTAGCGCGCGCCGCCAGCGGCAACCTGGCGCCGAAGCCGTTGCTGTTCTTCCCCGGCGACCCGCGCGGCATCACACTTTGGCGCTTCGCCGCGGCGTTCAACGCGGGAGATGCGGCGACGGTCGCGGCCCTGTTTACCGAGGACGCGGAGTTTCAGGTGGACGACACGACCACGTGGAAAGGGGCGGCGGCCATCGAAGCCGGGCTTAAGGAGAAACTCGCCGCCGCGAAAGGAATGGTACGCGCCGAATTGGGGCAACTGAAAGGGACACCGTTGCTGGTCATGTGGCAATATGCCAAAGGCGAGGAAAAGAAGGTCGGCTGCCTGGTGCGAACCGGCCGGTTGCGCGGCTGGCAGATCCACAAGGCTTATCACGAACGCCGGCCGGCGATGCTTAAGGATGCCCAGCCCGGCGGTCTCATGCCCTACGACTCGGCGTTTATGTTCAACGAGAAGGATTGCATCCGCACAAAGGACACGGCTTATACTCCGGATGGGGGCTTAGCGATCCTCTATGGCCAACTGGCGCCCGACGGCTGCGTGGTCAAGACCGCCGGCATCAGCGAGGAATTCAAGAAGAACTGCGGCCCGGGCTTTGTCTTTGAGGGCCCCTGTGTGATTTTTGAGAGCCAGGACGAAGCTTGCGAAGGCATCCTGGCAGCAAAGGTCAAGGCGGGCGACGTGGTCGTCATCCGAAACGAGGGACCGCTCGGTGGTCCGGG
>Ga0224558_1003899_pt1 | contig 12033 bp, 7 predicted proteins | sample 714S32024metaG_FD_180682 | JGI IMG/M metagenome (GOLD analysis project Ga0224558, IMG submission 180682) | Peat soil microbial communities from Stordalen Mire, Sweden - 717 S3 20-24 | ecosystem: Environmental > Terrestrial > Soil > Wetlands > Peat | place: Sweden: Norrbotten County, Stordalen... | reverse complement strand
GCAACGTCAATCTTTTTTTCGTATATCGCATGCACATCGAAGCGCGACGTGCTGCGCGCGCCCGGCAAATTCGCCAGCGAGCTTTCCACAAACGTGATCTTCTCCACATTCGCCGGACGATCGAGCAGAACCGCGCCCAGATTCTTTTCCAGCATCGCGCGAATCTCCGCTTCGTGGGCAAACACCTCAATCGGCACTTTGACCTTAGGCTCCACTTTCAATTCCGCACGCAGATTGCGCACACTGACAATCAGGTCTTGCAGTATGGCCATCTCCGTCTCCGCGCCCAGATCAATCTGCTTCTCATCAGCCGCCGGATAAGCCGCCAGCGCAATAGACTTCAGCGGAGGCTTGCCGTCGTAGATCGCATGCCAGATTTCTTCGGTGATAAACGGCATCACCGGATGAAGCAGTCGCAGCGAAGCCTCGAACAGATTCATCAGGTTCGCGCACGCCGCCCGCGCCGTCTCGGCGTCGGCACCCTCTGCCATCCGAGGCTTGATCAGCTCAATGTACCAATCGCAAAACTCGCCCCAAAAAAAATCGTAGATCCGGTTCGCCGCTTCATGAAACCGGTAAGTCTCGATCGCGTCATTCACGTCCCGAGTAGCCCGATTGAAGCGAGAAAGAATCCACCGATCCTCAAGCAAGGCAACCGCGAACCCGGCAACGCCCGCGCCGCGGGTGGAGAGACGGGCGTCCGGCGAGCCTGCCCTGAGCGAAGCCGAAGGGTTCCCTGGCCGCAGGCCGGCGTCAATCCGATCCACATTCATGAACAGGAACCGCGCCGCATTCCATATCTTGTTGGCAAAATTCCGATAGCCCGCCGTGCGGCTCTCGCTGAACGCAATATCCGTCCCCGGAGCCGCCATAGCCGCCAGCGTGAACCGCGTAGCGTCCGTCCCAAAGCGGTCGATAATCTCCAGCGGATCAATTACGTTCCCTTTCGTCTTCGACATCTTCTGCCGCTCGGCATCGCGCACCAGCGCATGAATATAGACCTCGCGGAACGGAACGCTGTCGTTCTTCTTCTCCGCCCAGCCGCTCGCCTGCTTGATCGCCGCATCCTGCTCGTGCCCCTCCATGAAGTGGCAGCCAAACATGATCATGCGCGCCACCCAGAAGAACAGGATCTCGTAAGCCGTAATCAGCAGCGTAGTCGGATAGAAAACCTGCGCATCGCGCGTCTTCTCCGGCCAGCCCAGCGTAGTGAACGGCAGCAGGCCCGATGAGAACCAGGTGTCGAGCACGTCTGTATCCTGCTCCAGCTTCGCGCTGCCGCACTTCGGACACTTCGCCGGCGTCTCGCGCGCCACAATCACATCCTGGCAATCGCCGCAGTGCCACACCGGAATCCGATGTCCCCACCACAGCTGCCGCGAAATCGTCCAGTCGTGGATGTTGTACATCCAGTTCAAATAAATCTGCTTGTAGTTCTCCGGAGTGATCGTGATCTCGCCCGATTCCACCGCCGCGATCGCCTTCTTCGCCAGCGGCGCAATCTTCACGAACCACTGCTCCGACAGACGGGGTTCGACGACCGTGCCGCACCGGTCGCACTTCCCCAGCGGCACCGTGTAATCCTTCTCGGCGACCAGGAAGCCCTGTTCCTTCAAATCCGCCAGCACCGCCGCGCGCGCCTCGTAACGATCCAGCCCCTTATAAGGCCCCGCGTTCTCATTCATGCGAGCGTGCAGATCCATCACGTCGATCTGCGGCAGATTGTGCCGCTTCCCCGCCTCAAAATCATTCGGATCATGCGCCGGAGTAATCTTCACCGCGCCCGTGCCAAACTCCGGCTTGGCAATCTCATCAAGGATGATAGGAATCTCCCGCTTCATCAGCGGCAGCAGCACTTTCTTCCCATGCAAGTGCGTGTAACGCTCATCGGCCGCATTCACCGCAACCGCCGTATCGCCCAACATAGTCTCCGGACGAGTAGTAGCGACGGTGATGAATTCCTGCGTAGGGACAGCCGCCCCCGGCTGTCCAGCGGCGCGCGGCGCCGCACCCTCCCCAAGCCCCGCGTCCACCACGGGATACCGAATCTCCCAAAGCTTCCCCGCCACGTCTTCGTGCTTCACCTCAAGATCCGAAATCGCCGTCTCGCATCGCGGACACCAGTTCACGATGTACTTCCCCCGATAAATCAATCCCTCCTCATACAGCCGGACGAACACTTCGCGCACCGCGCGCGAAAGGTTCTCGTCCATGGTGAAATATTCGCGCCCCCAATCCACCGAAGCGCCCAGCCGCTTCATCTGGTCGAGGATCGCGCCGCCATAATGCCGCTTCCATTCCCACACCCGCTCGACGAACTTCTCGCGCCCCAGGTCGCGCCGCTTCTTGCCCTCGCTGGCCAACTGGCGCTCCACCATCATCTGCGTAGCGATGCCGGCATGATCCGTGCCCGGCAGCCAAAGCGTGATAAACCCGCGCATGCGATGCCAGCGCACGAGAATATCCATCTGCGTCTGGTTCAGCATGTGCCCCATGTGCAGCCTCCCCGTCACATTCGGAGGAGGCAAGAGCAGCGTAAACACCGGACGCGAATCTCCCGGCGCCGGAGTCTCCACATGAAACAGTTTTTCCCGGACCCAATACTCGGCCCAGCGCGTTTCAATAGCGCCCGGTTCGTAAGCTTTCGGCAATTCGTGCGGCATCGTGTTCCTGATCGTGTGGTGACCTGATCGTGTGGTGACGGGGCTCCGCCCCGTCCCGGCCGTCCCAGCCAAGCGAAGCTCGGCAGATTTCCCAGCAGTAAGGAGGGAATCATCGATCTTACAGGCGCAAGAAAAGAAGGGTCAAACGGCAAGCGGGGTATTGCGCATTGAGGGCAAACTACTACACCCCCCACGGAAACTTGGCCTCAGAGTCTCGCGCTTTCCGAGACCTGGGATTCCACTACCTCGAACGGGAACTCGACTGGGATGCCCGCGCACCAAATCGTAATTTGTAAAAAATTACAGCGTAATAAGTACCCGCGAGTGGGGGTGTAACCACACCCCAAACTCTGAGCATTATCAATGACTTGGGCGGACGGCGCAGAAGCGGTTTGATCGCCAAAAAAACACCGGCAAACCCGTATTTTCGCTGTGTGTTCGCCGTAACCTGGCTCCAACTGCCCTCTAAATGTACATTCTTATACATACGTACAATTAAACCTGCACAAATTTCCACGTGGAACACTGTACGTACAATTAGAGGCAGCCGGGCGGCATAACCTGATGGCTGATGGCTGATGGCTGACGGCTGACGGCTGATCGCTGAAAGCTGCCCTACTTCCCCGCCAGCTTCTTCGTAATCTCTTCCAAGATCTTCGGGCGAAGATCGGCCATTACGCTGTCCACGATGCGGGCAATCGTGCTGGCGTCCGGCACGGACGCCGCCATAGACGAGGTCGCAGAGCCCTTTGCCGCCGCCGCTGCCATGGCCTTCGGAGCCTCTTCGGCCGCGTCTTCGGCCTGTTTCGCCGCTTCCACCGCGTCACTGTTCGCGGCTTCGCTGGTCGGCGCGGTGCGAATCTGATGCCACTTCGATTTCCGCGATTTCGCTTTCACGGTCTTGCCCATGGCTTCCCGACCCCCAGCATCTGAACTCGAATCCTGATTCTCTTCCGCCGTCACAGGCGTCGCGACCGCAGTCCCCGTCCCGCTGACGGGCTCCCCATTCTGTTCCCCCGTAACCTCGATCTCGTCCGTGCCCACCGCATCCGCGAAGGTCGCTGCCGCGACTTCTTCCGCAGGTGCTTCCTCAGCCGGGGAATCTTTCTGCTCCGTTTCGATCTTCTCCGCTTCGACCTCTTGTCCGATCTGTGGTGCGACCTCTGGTGCGCTCCCCTCCACCAAAGAACTCGCGGCGTTCGAAGCCTCCGTCATCAGTTCTGCCGGTGCTTCCCCGTCCGATGCTTCAGTAGCTGTGGTCTCTGAACCATGCTCAGATGAACAGCGCTCGGCCCCTCGTTCTGCCCAACTGGTCGAACTGGCCGCCAACCCTGCTTCCGCCAGTCTGTTCTCAACCGCAGCCGCAATCGCTGAAACTCTGGGCATCCGTACCGGTTCACTTTCGCCGCCGGGCGCTGTCGCCGGCATTGTGCCGAAAGAGCGGAACATTTCCGCCTCCAGCGAAATCGCCGCTTCCTCCGGACTCAGCGTCACTGGCTCCGCTACCCACCTCGGACCGGATGCCGCAATGCGTGCCGCTTCTTCCGCCAGCACCTGGCCAGCCGCCGCCAAGTTTCCGTGCGATGGAACCGTCGCGACATCCGCGGAACCAGTAGCGGGTGTCAGCCAGCGCAACGCTTCGGCCAGTTCCGCATCGCTCGGCATCGGCTCTTCCGCCTCCGCCGTCTCTGGCACGCTCGCCGCAACCGGGACAGGTGGCTCAATCGTCTCCGCCTGCAACTCTTCGGCCTGCAACTCTTCGCCCTTCAACTCCTCGGCCTTCGATTCTTCGGGCTCGGATTCCAGACCCTTCGCATCTCCTGCTTCCGCCGGCGTGCTCGCCGCGGCCGCCTCGCTATTGGCGACGGCCTCGGCCGGCTTCGCTTCAATCTCTTGTTCGCCCTTGTCTTCCGCCGCCTTTTCTTCCGCGGCCTGCCCCATCGCGCTCGCAGCCAACGCAAACATCGGCTCGTCGGTTCTGTCCACAGGCGCGGGCTCCTGCACAAACTGGGCGGTATTCACCGCGACCGCGGTCAACCCCGCCGCCGCTTCGGAGTCCTGGCTTTCGGCAACTACCGCAGCGCCTTCGCTCGCCGGCTCCAACTGCGCGGCCGGAATTTCGACTTCACTCTTTCCTTCGACGGCTGACGCCCGAGCTTCAACGGCTGCCTCCGCGGCCTCAACGGCTGCCCCCGCGGGCGCAACGACCGGCGCCGGATTTTCAACCTCTCTCTTCGATTCCGCCGCAGCAGCAGGATCTTCCACTTCAGCGTTTGCCGCCGCCAACGCATCCAGCGGAGCCTCAACCGGGCCCATCTTTTCCGCTAGCTTTTCCGCCAGCGGCGCAATATTCTCAGCCTCCGGAATCGGTCCATCGAGCTTCGCGGCCAACTCACTCAGTGCATCCAACTCAGCCGCCGTGATGTCGCGCGGAAGATCCGGGACCAACCCTGGTTCCTGTCCCGGCGGCGCCGCCGCCTTCACCGTGAACGCCGCGCTCGCGCCCGTCTTTCCCTTCCCCTTGCGGAAATCCCGGAAGGTCGCCCCCGCAGCGACATCCTCTGGTTCTGGTTCTTCCTTCTTGTTCTTCGACGGAAAACCCAGCCGACTCTTCCATCCGGCATCGGCCATTGTGTTTTTTTCCGTTTTCCTGTCGCTTTCCTCGCCGCCGAACCTCTCCATGCCCAAAACCGACGTGCTAAAACGCCCGCCCTCGGATGCCTGCGGCACCAGGCGGTCTTCGAGTCGCGTGATCGCAGTCAGCAACTCACTGGCTTCAAATGGCTTCACGATGTGAGCGTCGGCCTTGACCCGGCGCGCTTCATCCGCCTTGAAAGGTTCCAGCTTGCCCACTGTCAGCAGCACGGGAATGTGCGCCGTCTCCTCCGAATCCTTCATCCGCTGGCAGACTTCCAGCCCGCTGTAACCAGGCATATAAACATCGAGCACGATCAAATCGGGCTTGAGTTCGGTGATTTTCTTCAGGGCGGCAGATCCGTTATTGACCGTGACCACGTCATACCCGGCATCGGCCAGGATTTTTCGCCCCATGTTCTGGGCTGTCACACTATCATCGGCAAGCAGTATTTTCCGCGCCAAGCGTCATCCTTCGCAAAAAAAGGAGAGATAACGCGAAACTATCCTGTCCCTTAACCTAAGTCAACGATTCCCGCACCGGTAACAGGTTACGACTGTTCCTAGCCCGTTGGTGGGGTGGAAGAGGTCAGGGTTAAGAGGTCAGAGTTAAGAGGGCAGATTGAGGAAGTGAGAGGCAAGACTTGCAGAGTTGAGGGGCGGATTCCACAAGTCGGCTGACAAAACCGGTAGAAACCTCTGCAATCTGCCCTCTTAACTCTGACCTCCCTAGAACGGGTTCAGCTTTGCCAGTCCCTTCTTCTTTTTCTTCTTGCTCGAAGAAATATCCGCCATCTCTTCGTTTTTCGTCGTCGCACTCGAGGAGGCTGCGCTCGTTGCTCCGCCACCACTGTCCAGTTGATTGCTCTGCTGTAGTGGGGGAAGCACGTTCGGATCGGGCTCGACGTTCGGCCTCAGTTCATTCGGATCCGCCACAGTTGGTTTCAACTCGGCTGCCGCAGCCGCAGCCGGAACCGCTGCCGCCGGAGAGACCGCATTTGCTACCCCAGCATCCGAACGCGGCGCCTCCTGGTTCGGCGGCGGAGTCCCGCTTACAGTCTCCACCTTCAGCTTGCTGTTCCCGCCGCCCATCGCACTGGTCAGCTCTTTCACCACGCCCGTTGCCGTCACCGGCTCCGGATCCACCATCGTCGGCTCGCCCACGCGTGCGGCCCTGGACACGTCGGGAGACTTCTCGAAGTTCCCCAGCCCCTTCGACAGCATGCCCGTCTGTTGCCGGCTCGCCTCTTCCTTCTTGCTATTTTCGAGCGCCGCCCGCGTCGGCCGCGGCACCGGTTGATGCAGCGCCTCCAGCCGCGACTTGGCATCCACCGCCCGGTCCATTGCCGGATACCGCTTGATGATCCTCCCGTACGCCTCCGCCGCATTCTTCGTCAGTTCCTCGATCATCCTGGTCTTGGCCACTTCGTTCAAGCGCGGATTCTTCCGCACCGCATTGATCTCGCCTTCGTACGATTGTCCCAGCAGATACAGCGCCTCGTCCGCACCGCTATATAACGGATAGCGGTCCACCAGCGTTTTCAGCCGCGCAATCGCCGCCGGATACGCCATCCGCAGATAGTAGAACCGTCCGATCCCGAACTCCCGGTCCGCCAGCACTTCCTGCACTTCCCGCAACCGCTGTTTCGCCTGCGACACCAGTTTGCTGTCCGGATACTCCATGATCAGCGCCCGGTATTCCTCCTCCGCCCGCATCGCGTGCGTGTAGTCGCGATCCGGCTTTTCCATCTCCTGATAGTGGATGTTTGCCACCTTCAGCTGCGCCTCGGCCGCCTCCGGCATATTGGGAAAGAACGTCCGGAAATCCTTGTACTGGATCTCGGCCTGCTGCAACGCCGTCGTGCCGCCCTCGGCGTACCACGAATCCGCCACCGCCAGCTTCGCCCGTGCTACATACTCCGAATCCGGATACGTGTTGATCAACGTCTGTAGCGTCATCCGCGCCACGTCGAAGTGGTTGTGTTTCATGGCGTCCATGGCCCGGTCAAACAGCACTTTGTCGGGCTGCTTCGACCCGACGTTGGCCAGCGGATTCACTGCCTTCTTGTTGGTGCATGCCGCCGTCAACGCCAGCAGCAACGCGAGAACTACAACCGTAGAATAACGACGCATAGAAGACCTCAAGAAAACCATTTGTAATTGGTGACTTGTAATTTGGTAAACCAAAATCTAAACCTCAGTGGGCCAATTGGTTTCCAAATCACAAATCGCAAATTACCAATTACAAATTACCCTACACTCTTTGCAAACTCGCGCTCCGCGCCGCTTCCAGCAGCGCCTGCGCGTTCACCCTGGCATCGCCCTTGCCGAACACCGCATTCCCCGCCACCAGAATCTCCGCCCCGGCGCGCACCACTTCCGCCACTGTGTCCATCCCGACGCCCCCATCTACTTCGATGCGATATTGGTATCCCCGCGCCGCGCGAATCTCCGCCAACTTCCTCATTTTGTGCAGCGTCCCCGGGATAAACTTCTGCCCCCCAAACCCCGGATTCACGCTCATCACCAGCACATAATCCACAATGTCGAGCACTTCGCTGAGCGTATCCACCGGTGTCGCCGGATTAATCACCACTCCCGCCAGGCATTCATGCTGCTTAATAAGGTGCAGCGTCCGGTTCAAATGCCGGCACGCCTCCTGATGCACCGAAATCCAGTCCGCTCCAGCTTCCGCAAATTCCGCGATGTACTGGTCGGGGCTCTCAATCATCAGATGGCAGTCCAGCGGAAGCCGGGTCGCCCGGCGCAGAGATTTCACCACCGGCGGCCCGATGGTCAGGTTAGGCACAAAGTGCCCGTCCATGATATCCACGTGGACGACGCTGCCGCCGCCCGCCGTCGCCAGCTCTATCTGGTCCGCCAGGTGGGCGAAATCCGCCGAGAGTATCGAGGGTGCAAGTTCGATTAAATGCCCGATCAAAACAGGGTCCAGGAGTATAGGGTCAAAGCTGTGGAAATTCTAGCACGCCCGAATGGTGACGGGGCTCAGCCCCGTCCAGTTTCACGTGAGGACGGACGCCCTCGCCCGACCAGTCTCGACCTTGATCCACTCCTGCCTCCGCTTCACAGCTTCGCGAGCGGCAGTCCCGACAGGATATCGTTGCGACGCTACGGCTACGGATCAAGCCTCTTGAGGAAAGGAACCGCGAACTGACCGAACAGCTGGAGCGCGCTTACGGTGTGATCGCTCAGACTCAAACCTCCGGTTCAGTATAACTTCCGAGTTGCCCGAATCTCATGGGTGAACCCTTTCTGAATTTCTATTTTTGGCCCGGCGGGACTTAACGTTTGCCGCTGGGTCATTACATGCTCGGTGCCGGCGTTCCATCGGACCATTTGTCCACCATTACTAAGAAGACGGACATTGGGGGGAAGGCTTTGAGTTGCGGGTAGGCGTCGGCGGAGAAATACCAGTAATTTACGGAGAGGACCGGGGAGTTGGTGAGGTTTGCGCCCCAGGCTGCATCGTTTCTGTCTTTGTCGGTTGCGTAGAACATCAGGTGGGGGGCGTTGTGGCCGCCGTTGTCGGTCAAGTAGGAGGACTTGGACATCATGTAGCAGACAGTTCCCTGCTCCAAAGCGGGTAATTCTTTTTTGTCGATCGCTGCTTTGATTGCGGCGATGACTTCGAGTTTGGAATGGCCGGCCAGCAGCAATTCGGTGCGTTTGTAGTCATACGGCAGAATGGAGCGGGCGGCTGGTGGATTAAAGCAACCTGCGGCGCGAACTTTCGGGCTCCAAAACTCGGGATTATCGAACATGGCCAGCCATCCGCGAGCAACCGTGCAGACCCAGCCGTTTTTGCCTTCGACTGCGGTTTCGTAGCCGTGGCGGGTCAGGACGATAACTGAGGCGTCGTGCGAGATGGAGTCTGGGGCGGCGCGGCGGGCCAAGGCGATTTCGGCGTCGCGATCCATCAGGTATTGTTCTACCGGGGCCATCGTTGGATATGATTGTTTGGAGCCTTGTGCGGCTGCGGGCCGGGTTGCTATCAGCGCGGCAACGAATACGAATGCGCTTAGGAAAATGCTGTGTATTTGATTTCGGGTCATCGCTTTCCTCCATACTTTTTCGTCTTCTACTGCTCCGCTCATACTTCGACCGAACCCACACTTGTCGAACATTTAGCGAGCGTCTGTTCCGTCTGACCAGCGTTGCACGCCAATTGCGAACGCATCGCTCCGGGTTCCATCGCCGGGAGTTCTTTTTTGGCGACGGCGGCGACGCTAGGCCGACGCCGACTTCTTGGCCAGGACTTCGGCGACCGAGGCCAGGATGTGCGCCCAGCCCCATTCAGTCTGGCGCCCCAGCTCATCGTCGGGCAGATTCAAATGCCGCAACGTGACCTCTGTCTCTTTGCCGCGGCCTTCAAACGTGACCCTCACGGTGGACTCCACGCCCTTGGTCCCTTCCGACATCCACGTGTACTCCACTTTACCCGGCCGCTGAATCTCGACAAAGCGCCCGTAAAGCGCCCAGCTCTGCCCTTCCCACAACACGGTGAAATAGAAGAGCGAGCCGACTGCGGGCGGCACCGGCGCCATGATCAGCGTCTCCGACTCGAACCACGGCCCACCCGGACACTTCGGATCCATCCACGCGTCAAAGACCTTGTCGGCCGACGCGGGAATCGTTCGCTTCACAGTGATGTCCATCAGCTTCGTCTTCGGAATCATCATTCCTCCTTATTCCTCTTTCTCAAAGAAAGCCTGCAGCCGATCGAGCCGCTCATTCCAGAACTTTTCGTATTGCAGCGTCCACTCCGCCACTTCCCGCAGCGGTTCCGGCGAAAGCGCCAGCACTTTCGCGCGTCCGCGACGAGTGCGGCGCACGAGTCTGGCGCGCTCGAGAACGCGCACGTGCTTGCAGAACCCAGTGAGCGTCATGGAGAAAGCAGCGGCAACATCCGAAACGGTCGTCGGTCCGCGCGAAAGCCGCGCCAGAATCGCTCGCCGCGTCGGATCGGCAATCGCCCCCGCGACCAGATCGAGTCTCTTCGCTCCCTGATACTGAACCATATGGTTCAGTATCCACGAAACACGACGCGCTGTCAAACCCTCTGGCTCTTGGTCTACCAGCCTGCCTTGACGTGCGTTACGTTATGTGTTTCGGTGAGAGGTGCGATCCGGTCGGTAAAGAGTCTCAATGGTCCTGCTGAGTTGTTTGGGTACAGGCGGCGGCATCTACGCCAAACTAGCAAACGGAGTGGCTCGACACAACTGCACTCGGGCTTCCCCTACCCACAACTCAGTGGCCCGCCACTGCGCCGGTCGAGGGTTTGCAAAGGGACAACAGCATAGGTCCTCGCAAAAAACTTTTCGCCGCACTCCCGAATTGTCGGCGGAAATTGAGTCCTCATCAAAATCTCATTTCTTCGGTAATTTCGGTATCGAACGAGAGTAGCTGTTGCAAAATCCCGATTACACCAACAACTGAATCCGCACCAGCCCACCCAATCAACCCCCGTAGCCAGAAATCTCCGTCTCCTTCGCCTTGGCGGCCCTTTCCCTCACCTTCTCCACCCCCTCCGCCATAGCAAACTTCAGCTTCTCAATCCCCTCGCCCGTAACCGCTGAAATCGGATACAGCTTCATCTTCTTCCGCGTAGCCCACGCCTTCAGCTTCTTAAGTTTCTCCGGATTCGCCACATCGATCTTCGACGCCACCATCAAAGTCGGCTTCTTCTCCAGTTCCGCCCCGAAACTAGCCAGCTCGCCCAGAATCACCTCAACGTCCTTCACCACATCTGTTCGCCCGCTGCCATCGGATACATCCACCATATGCACCAGCAACCGCGTGCGCTCAATGTGCCGCAGAAACTGCGTGCCCAGCCCCGATCCCGTATGCGCGCCCTCGATCAGCCCCGGAATATCCGCCACCACAAAACTTTCTTCGCGTCCCTTATCGCCCACCAGCACCACGCCCAGGTTCGGCTCCAGCGTAGTGAACGGATAATCCGCCACCTTCGGCCGCGCCGCCGAGATGCGCGAGATCAGCGTCGACTTGCCCACATTCGGATATCCCACCAGCCCAACATCGGCGAGCAGCTTCAACTCCAGCCGGAAGTTGCGGTCCTCGCCCGGACGTCCCTCTTCGTGCTCGCGCGGCGCCTGATGTGTCGAAGTGGCAAACTGCGCGTTGCCGCGTCCGCCGCGTCCGCCGCGCGCGATCACGACGCGTTCGTCGGCGCGCGAAAAATCGTGAACCTTCTCTCCCGTGTCCTCGTCGTAGACAATCGTTCCCACCGGCACCTTCAGCACAATCCCTTCGCCGTCCCGCCCAGTTTTCTTCGATCCCTCGCCGTGCCGTCCCCGCTCCGCCGTGTATTCCGGATTAAACCGGAAATGTATCAGCGTATTGTGCTGCTCGCTCGACTCCATCCAAATGTCGCCGCCCCGGCCGCCATCGCCGCCCGAAGGCCCGCCCCGCGGAATAAATTTCTCCCGCCGGAACGCCATGCAGCCGTTGCCGCCATCCCCAGCCTTCACTCGAATTTTGGCTTCATCGATGAACATGTTGGCCCAGCAAAAAATCGCGTAGGGGCGGACGCCCTCGTCCGCCCCAGCGGAGCGAAGCTCTGCAATTTCGGCGATCGGGTAGGAGGCGAGGTCACCCTCGCCGTCCTCCCACACCACCGGACGTGCGGTTCCGCATCCGGCGGTTCATGAAGCAGACGAGAAGCGCCGCTGGGTGTCCAGCAGCGAGACCAGTTCCA
>Ga0224558_1003898_pt1 | contig 12035 bp, 9 predicted proteins | sample 714S32024metaG_FD_180682 | JGI IMG/M metagenome (GOLD analysis project Ga0224558, IMG submission 180682) | Peat soil microbial communities from Stordalen Mire, Sweden - 717 S3 20-24 | ecosystem: Environmental > Terrestrial > Soil > Wetlands > Peat | place: Sweden: Norrbotten County, Stordalen... | reverse complement strand
GAGGGAGGCAAATCCACCAACTTCAAATCGTGGGGCCGGCTTGGGCTCAAGGGCGCATGGGCGGACAAGCCCATCCACCTCTATGGCTGGTACGAGTCGGATGTTTTCTCTACTTTCGTTGAGCGCGCCGCGTTGCACGATAGCCATCGGTGGCGCTGCGGGATGAAGAAATACGCGCATATCCACCGGGCCGATGGAACCATCTATGATAGCGGTGAGCAGATTCTTGATGCTCTCGCCAATGACCCATACGGCATAGCGTTATCGAACGTCCGTTACTTGAAGGACAAAGCGGTCAAGCCTTTGGCGCTTGCACGTACCGCAGCCGGCCCCTACTATGCTGCGACCAAGGACACGCTGATCGACCGGCAGTATCCGCTGGGGCGAATCATCCCTGCGGAAATCGACCGCGTACCGGGCCAGCCCGTGGATCCGAAGGTCAAGGAATTCCTCCTTTACATTCTTAGCCGCGAAGGCCAGGAGGATGTTGTGCGCGATGGAAAGTACCTGCCCATGCAACCCGATGCCGCAAAGCGAGAACGGGAGAAGCTCGATTGACGATCTTTAGCGCAACGCGAGGCTTTTGGGGAATAATGCTGGTCTCAGCGGCCATCGGAGTCGGAGCCGCTCAGGAGACAGCGCTACCAGCATACGCACCCATTCCGACCCAGGGAGGCGCCATCCGTAGTTGGGGCGATAGCGCCATGCGCAGCACGATGAAGGCGTGGGAACAGGCTTTTCGCAGTTATCATCCCGAGATTACGTTTCAGGACACTTTGCTCGGTACGGCTACAAGTATGGCGGGCATCATTACAGGCACATCCGATCTGTCGCTAATGGGCAGGCCCGTCACAGTCAACGAGGTTATCGGCTTTGAATGGGTCTTCCGCGTCAAACCGCTCGCCATTCAGGTGATGAACGGGGGCTTGCATGGTGAAGGCAAGACGCCCGCGCTTGCGGTCTTTGTATCTCGTCGTAACCCCGTGCGGCAGTTAAACATGTTCCAGCTTTCCGCTATCCTCGGTTGCCCCGCCAATTCAAAGGAGCAGCCAACATGGGCCATGGCAGGAGCTGAAGGTGTCTGGAGAGATAAACCGATCCACGCTTACCTTTACGACGATCAGACCGGCGCTGGGGCTTTTCTCCAGCAGGCAATACAAGGCACAAAGGACTGCTGGAACTGGGAGATGGTGCGCGAGTTCAAAGACAAGATACGCAGCAATGGATCCACCTACCCGGCGGCCCAACAGATCGTTGATGCGTTGAAGCGCGATCCATACGGCCTCGCCATATCTACACTCGCCTATGCGGACTCCGAGATCAAGGTGCTGCCGCTAGCCGGCTCTGGAGCCGCCGTGCCTTTGACAAGAGAGACCATTATCTCCTCCAGCTATCCGCTCGCGCGAGGCGTCTATATTTATATCAATCGGCGCAAAGACAAACCCGTCGATCCGAAGGTCAAGGAGTTCCTTCGCTTCATCCTAAGCCGGGAAGGCCAGGCAGTGGTGCAGAACCAGGGCGACTACCTTCCCCTGAATTCGACGTCGGCTCAAGAGCAACGGAAGAAGCTTGAATGAACGATCTCTCATCTGACATTCCGCAAATCTTCACCTAAGACATGGATCCTTTTTCCAAGCACGTTCTCAGGTGTATAGCATTATTAATGGGACAAAAGGGGATATTGAAGATGGCACTCTACCGCACACTCACAACAGCAGCAACCCTGGCGCTCAGCCTGCTCTGCGCGGGTACCGGTTATACGCAGATGGATGACAAGTATCAGCCCAACGCGGAATCAAAGAAGTATCCGGAAGGCTCGGCGATCGAGCGGCGCGTGCGTATGGCTGCGATTGCGGCGAACCCAGCATACACTCGGACGTTCGACCTCAGCGCTCTGCCCGATTACGTCCCTGAAGAAAGGCCGACCGGTACGTTACGCCTCTGCGGAAATAACTACATTGGAGATTCCCCGCTTGGCGGCTGGTGGAAGGACGCGTTTGAGAAGTATCAGCCTGGCATCAAGATCGAGTACAACTTGCAGACAGCGGCGACCGCCATCCCGTGCCTTGGGTTCGGCTTAGCCGACATCGGCATCACGCATGAGCCAAGCTTTTACGACTACCTCTCCTATCAACGACTGAGGGGCCACGCACCGACCGGCATCACGATTCTGACAGGCTCGTACGATGTGGTCGGCTGGCAGAACAATATGGTGATCGTTGTCAATAAGGCGAATCCAATTACACAAGTGAGCATGACGCAGCTCGATGGTATCTTCGGCGCGCAGCGTGCCGGGGGTTGGATAGGCACCACCTGGCATCCTGAACTCGCCCGCGGGCCCGAGAAGGATATTCGCCACTGGGGGCAGCTCGGCCTGACCGGTGAATGGACGAACAGGCCGATCAATACCTACGGCTACAGCTTGCGTTATGCCACCGCTCTCGAGTTCTCCGATAAGGTTCTTCATTCGACCGACAAGTGGAACGAAAACCTACTGGGATTTGGAAACTATAACAAGGCTGATGGCAAGACGTACCTCGAAGCCGATCAGATTGTCGACCACGTCCGCGACGACCCGAATGCCATCGCCTACGTTCGCTTTCACCCCAAGTTTCCCACCGACGTAAAGATTCTCGATGTTGGAGCTACCGATGCCGGTCCTTTTATCCACTACTCGATGGAGAGCCTGCAGAACCATACCTATCCCCTATGGGGCGGGCAGTCCTTCTGGATCGACATTGAACCCGGCAAGAAGGTTGATCCAAAGATTCGTGAGTTCATCCGCTTCGTGCTGAGCAAGCAGGGGCAGGAACTGTTGGAGAAGGATGGAAAGTACCTGCCGCTTGATGCCGCGACCGTGCAGGAAGGATTGAAGAAGCTGCGGTAACTCTCGTGCGCTTGACTCCAAACAAACAGCCAGGACATCAACGTCAGGTATCGACTTAGAGTATCGGAAGGAACTGATGAGTTATCGCGCCTCTCTATGGTCGCTCATGTTTCTTGCGATATGTTCCACGGTAGCCATTTCGCAAAGTTTCGAATCGATGCCTGTGTACAAGCCACAACAGCAGGTTTCCGGCATGATTCGAATTCGCGGAGACAAACATCAGAGTGTGATGCTCAAGAATTGGGAGCAAGCCTTTCACAGGTACCAGCCTGACATCATCTTCGACGATCACCTGACCAGTACTGTGCATGGGATTCCGGCACTTGTCTTCGACGTAGCGGACCTTGCGCTGCTGGGGCGCGAGATAGCTCCACTGGAAAACCTTTCCTTTCGTCGTATGTTCAAGTATGATCCGCTTGAGATCACGATCGCCACTGGCAGCTACGACACTCCATACGAGGCGTTTGCCCTGGGAGTGTTTGTTAACAAAGAAAACCCCTTATCTCAACTGACACTTCAGCAGGTTGCAGCCATCTTCGGCTGCTGCCCCGGGAAAAATGTACGAACCTGGGGCCAGCTCGGACTCACCGGTGAATGGGCCGATAAGCAGATACATGTCTTCGGATACCCCGCGGGAAACAACATCGCAAACTTTTTTGAACTGAAGGTGCTCCAAAGCCCCCCGAGCGGGGGCCCTACGCTTCCAAACGGGGTTCGGTGGAACTGCGATCTGAAGGAGTACTCGAACACCTATGACAACGACGACAAGCCGGTCATTTCTTCGGACGCCTTGATGATGCAGGATTTGGGCAATGACAAGTACGCGATCGCTTACAGCGGTATTCGGGAAAGAACCCCGCAGGTGAAGGCCCTTGCTCTTTCTGTGAGAGATGGCGCGCCCTATATCCCCTTCTCACTCGAGACAGTGGCGAATCGCAGTTACCCCCTTGGCCGGTCGGTGTACGTTTACCTCAACCGGGAGCCCGGAAAGCCTCTCGATCCGGAAATTGCCGAGTTTCTGCGATTTATTTTGAGCCGCCAAGGTCAGGAGTCTATCGCTCAGCAAAACGTCTTCCTGCCACTCCCCGCAGCCGCAGTAGACGAGCAATTGAAGAAGCTTCAATAGTGCGTGATCGCGTGTCAGTAGCCACTTGCTCTTCTCGCTGGCCTGTGCAAGTGACGGCTTACTGATATGAGCAAAGAATGAGCTTCCACAAACAACTGTACCTATACGCGCTCTCGCGAACTGATGAGCCTCGGGGAGACGACAGGCTGACCGGATAGAGACCCGGTACTGGTTGAGTGCAATAGTCTATATCCTGCACGCGTGCAGGTTCCGCAGATACAATAAGTTCTGGCAGGATTGCGGAGATGCGCGATTACTTGATGGTCTGTCCGAAAGGCTTTTCATCTCGAGTTCATCTTTCATTCATTTTTCCATCCTAGTGTGTCTGTTGTGAAGTTGACAACAGAGGCCCATCGGTTGAAAATTCGTTCTAACTATATGAACCACTATTCAGCCCATCCCGGAGTCAAACGATTTCTATGCGAACACATTGGAATGTAAGTCTGTTTTCATTTACTGGAAATTGCAGCGGCATGCAGTTCTTGCTGCTCGTAGCTTGCATGTGCATGGCGGTATCTGGAGCGGCTCAGGGCAAAGGCCGCGCGGGTCTCGTGGATCCGAATCTACCGGAATACCATTCTCAGCCTGTGCCCCCCCCGCATGATCGTGGATATGTCATGCCGGATGGATCAGTCCGGATTGTGGGCTTCGACGACATGGCCGGCATGGTCGCGAAGTGGGACCAGGAGTTCTCGCGGACTCATCCTGGCGTCAAGTTCACGCCGATTCTGAAGGGAAACGGCACGGCGATTCCGGCTATTACCTACGACATAGCCGCATTCGCTCCGGAGGGCGGGGGGGCGACGCTTTTGGAACTGCTTCCTTACGAGAAGATCTATGGCTCGAAGAAGGACCCTGTAGCTGCGCTGATTATCCGAATAGGGCATGGTTCCCTGAACCCGGCGGCAAAGATGAGCCCCTTGGGGATCGTCGTTAATAAGAGCAATCCAATCAAGTCGCTGACCGAAGGGCAAGTCGCCTCGATCTTTTCGACGGGTAGTGGCACTGGAGATGTGACCAACTGGAGCCAGATCGGGATGGGCGGAGATTTGGCGGATAAGCCGATCCATCCGACCGGTTTGTATTGGGATGCATATCAGCGTCCCGAAGACCCGAATATGGGCGAGTATATGATGTTCCGTAAGATGGGAACGTTCCCTGGTTACGTCTTTACGCAGAATTATGAACAGTATGTTCACTACAGCGACGTCGTGAAGAAGGTGGCTTCCGATCCGCTCGCGATAGGGATTATAGCGCTGAACAAGGCTGATTCGAGCGTTAGGGTTGTTCCCCTTGTTGGCAGCGATGGCCATACTTTGACAACAGGAAGCGTGCGTGACCTAACCTCGAATCGCTATCCATACGGCCGTGATCTGTACATTTATATCCGCCGGGAGCCGGGAACACCCTTCGATCCATTGGTTCAGGAGTACATGCGGCTCATTCTATCTAGACGGGGCCAGGAGATAATTGCGCAGGACGCGAAAGGTTATCTTCCGCTCAATGCTGAGGATGTGAAGATAGAACTCGACAAATTAGACAATGCGAAGACCTGGGCTCCTCGTGCGAAGCAGGGCCCAAAGCTCAATTTCCCATTCCCGTCCCCCGAGCCAGAAGGTAAATGACCATGCGATTCAACGATAGTTCGTCTACCGCGTCCATTCATCGTGCCCTGCAGAACTGGGCGCCGTCTTTTGTTGCCTGCGCCAGCGTTCTTGTGGCAGCGATAGCTATCTCTGCAGCCTATGCGCAGAATGACATTGCGCAGCGTCCCTACGTTCCGCAGCACGTAACCGTACCCGCTGACCGCCCGTATGTGGTGGGTCCGGATACGGTTTTTGTTGCGGGCAATGATGTACTGATTCCACTTTTCACGAAACTTGATGCGCGTTGGGCGCAGGTGGAACCCAACGTGAAATTCAAGAAGATCATGATGGGCTCTACCTTGTCAGTGGAGGGGCTTGTCTCGGAGAAGTCGGCGTTTGGGCCTATCGGCCGCGGAAACAGGAGGCCGGAGGTAGACCAGTTCGTTCAGCGATTCGGCTATGAGCCGACGTACTTGAAGATTGGATACGACAGCAATCCTAACAACAAGCTGTCGACGGGGATATGGGTAAACGCCAGCAATCCGATCAAGCAGATCACGCTGGCGCAGGCTGCTGCGATCTTTACCACAGGTGGCGAAAACGGGGACATCACACACTGGTCGCAACTCGGTGTGGAAGGAGATTGGGGCCCTGTGCCGATTCATCCCTACGTGACTCGAGATACGTCGGCCGTTCTGGCAATGATTGATGAAATGCGCGATAAGTTCGGCGGAAGGCCGTTTACCCCTCAAGTCGAGTGGATGCCTACCGAAGAGAGCGCAATCGATGCGGTTGCTCAGGATGCCTATGGCATGGTTCTGATGGACTACTGGAACAACGTCGCGGTCATGAGGGGCGTTATGACCTGGAAGCGCCTGCCGGATTTAGGTCCAAAGATTAAGTTCGTGCCCATGGTCATCGATGACAAAGGCACACTGTCGGACGGAACGGTAGAGGGTCCGTTGCATCCCATGGCTTCTGCGATTGGAATCAATATCAATCGCGTGCCTGGCAAGCCATTGGACCCTTGGCTTCGGGCGTATTGCGAATTTCTACTGTCAAAGGATGCGCAAGAGATCATCGGATCGCCAGAAATGCGCAAGGTTGGATTCAGACCACTTCAACCTGGTGAAGCTGCGGAAGAGTTGAAGAAAATTGAGTAATAATAGGGATCTCGTTTTGGGAGTTTGCAGGATTCCTCTCGCTTGCCCCAAATTGCTGGGTGCCGATTTTTGTAAGCTCTCTATCGGCGGGAAGTAGGCGTTGTGCCAGCGGAGTTGAGATTTCATACAGTTCATGCCAGCGAATCGCCTCAGGAAAGTAAGCAGATTGAGCAATTGCTAACTGAGAGCGATCTTGGCTGGGACAGTAGGGTTGAAACCTTTGTTGTCTGCAGGAAGGGCGCTGCGCTAGTCGCGTGTGCCGGTATTGACCGAAATGTAGTTAAATGCGTGGCCATTTCCCCGGCATTTCGCGGCACCTCACTCAGTCTGCAACTAGGCGGTGAGCTGCTTAAAGTGGCGATGGAGCGCGGGCATTTTCACCTTTTTCTATACACCAAACCGGACAACACGGTGTTTTTCCGCGGCTGGGGTTTTTATCCATTGGTTGAGGTGCGGGACAAAGTGGCGCTGATGGAAAACAGCCCAATCGCCATCCGTCGATATTGCAGCGATCTGCGGGCACTGCGAAAACATGGCGGCAAAATTGGATGCATTGTTATGAATGCCAATCCGTTTACGCTGGGGCATCGCTATCTGGCTGATGTTGCGGCAGAGTCGTGCGACTGGCTACACGTATTCATAGTGCGCGAAGAAGCGTCAATGTTTTCCTATGCCGAACGCTATGAGCTTGCATCTCAAGGATTGAGCCATATCAAGAACATTACGGTACATCATGGTTCCGAATACATCGTCTCAAGGGCGACTTTTCCAAGTTATTTTCTAAAGGGAAAATGCACGGTAGACCAATGTTTTACTGCGATAGATCTGTTGTTATTCAGGGAGCACATCGCACCCGCGCTCGAAATCACATATCGTTATGTAGGGACAGAGCCAGCTTGCCCTGTAACTAGCAGGTATAACAAGGACATGAAGCATTGGCTGGAGACAGCAGATTCTCGTTCTCCGTCCATCGAGGTCGTCGTAGTGCCCCGCATTACGCTGCGGGGCAGCCCGATCTCCGCTTCCGAGGTGCGCAGGCTACTACAGAACAAGAGCCTTCAAGAGATTAAGGAAATGGTTCCCGAAACCACCATGTGCCAATTGATCAACTGCTTTGGCGATCAACGGCGGGAAACTGAAATGACAGATGGAGATGATCATTGAGAATTATTACAGAAGCCGTCGCCGGCTCACTGGAGTCGAGCGATCTGCTTGTCAAAGTGTCCCCCAGCCGTGACAAGACGTTGGAGATATATGTGACCAGTGACGTGATTGAACAATTTGGAACCCAGATTCGACACGTGGTGGACGACACCTTAAAGAGACTGGCCGTTACGGATGGGTTGATTGTCATCGAAGATAAAGGGGCCCTCGACTATGCCATCCGGGCACGCGTACAGACTGCTGTGTTGCGTGGCGCGGCATGTAAAGAGTTGAATTGGGAGCAACTATCGTGAAATTACGTCGTAGCATGTTGTTTCTCCCGGGCTCTAAAGCGGCCATGCTATCCACGGCATTTGTCTATAAGCCGGACTGCGTCATGTTCGACTTAGAAGACGCCGTATCGCTGCGAGAGAAGGATTCCGCGCGATTGATGGTCTTCCATATTTTGCGCACCGATGCGTATAAGGGCATTGAAACTGTAGTACGCATCAACCCGCTGAATACTCCGTATGGTCTAAAAGACCTGGAGGCCGCAATACGCGCAGGCGCAGACGCTGTACGACTACCCAAAACCGATTGCGCTAACGATATACACGAGTTGGACGCTGAGGTCGCACGCATTGAAATGGAATGTGGATGCCCAATTGGGCGAACAAAATTGCTGGCCGCGATCGAATCAGCATCCGGTGTGATCAATGCTGTTTCGATTGCCACCGCGTCGAAGCGTATGATTGGGATCGCGCTTGCCGGGTTCGATTATGTGATCGATATGCAGAGCCAGCGAGGAGACGGAGCCAAACCCGAACTCTTCTATGCGCGCTGTGCTGTGCTGCATGCCGCCCGAGCCGCCGGCATTGACGCCTTCGACGTAGTGTACTCCGATATTAACGACGATGCCGGTTTTCTGAAAGAAGTAGAGTTGATTCGCCACCTGGGTTTCAACGGCAAATCGCTTATCCATCCCCGTCAGATCGAATTACTACACAACGCTTATGCCCCAACTGAGAAAGAGGTCAGTTATTCACGGCGCGTGATTGAGGCCGCCGCGAAGGCCGAGAAGGAGGGAGTTGGCGTCATAGCGCTGGATGGCAAGATGATCGATGCCCCTATCGTCAGCCAAGCACAGCGGGTGTTGCAGCGCGCCGAAGCATCGGGTATCCGGAGATAACATGGAAAAGGGCCAAATCAATAATCTTATTCAGGAACTTTCGGCGCAATGCCCGGATCTCGGGTCCCTTCAGTCATTTGCCGGAGCCAGCAGCAATGTCCTCCATGGGAATGACATTCTGCAGAACCGCCGGCGTAAGCTCTGTGCCTCGCTAGAAGAAGCAATCCAGCGCACCGGTCTGGAAGACGGGATGACCATATCCTTTCACCACGCCTTTCGCGAAGGCGACAAAGTCATCAACATGGTGATGGGCACCCTTGCCCGTCTTGGATTCCGAAACCTGACCCTGGCGTCCAGTTCACTGCTTAATACTAACGCTCCTTTGATCGAGCATATTAAAAATGGTGTGATCACAAAGATTTATACGTCGGGTCTGCGCGGCAAATTGGCCGATGCCATCTCGCACGGTCTGATGGATACGCCGGTGCACATCCATTCGCACGGTGGGCGTGTCCATTTGCTGCAGACAGGAGAGATAAAGATTGATGTGGCGTTTCTAGCAGTATCGTCCAGCGATGTGTTTGGGAATGCAAACGGTACGCGTGGCAGATCGCCCTGTGGGTCGCTTGGCTACGCCAAGGTTGACGCCGAATACGCCCGTCAGGTGGTGCTGTTGACGGATGAAATCGTCGCCTTTCCCAATACGCCGATCAGTATTTCACAGGACCGTGTCGACTGCGTTGTCAAGATAGATGAGATCGGCGATGTGTCGCAAATCAGCCAAGGCGCCGCGCGTACCACGCACGACCCGCGAGAGCTTTTGATTGCCCGATTTGCGGCCGATGTGGTTGAGTTCTCTGGCTATTTCAAGCAAGGCTTCTCGCTACAGACTGGTTCCGGCGGTTCATCCATTGCCGCGACCCGTTTTCTGGAAAAGAAGATGATAAGCAATGGAATTACAGCTCACTTTGCTCTGGGGGGCATTACTTCAAGCATTGTCGAGTTGCATGAAAAGGGGCTGATCGACGTACTGGTGGATACACAGTCTTTTGATAGCGTAGCGGCGGAGTCGTTGGGGAAATCGGTCAAGCATCTGGAAGTTTCAACCAATGAGTATGCCAACCCCAGCTCCAAAGGAGCCTTCTGTGATCAATTGGACGTGGCCATCCTTAGCGCGCTCGAGATTGATACAGGCTTCAATGTCAACGTAATCACTGGCTCCAATGGAATGATACGAGGCGCATCAGGTGGGCATTGTGACGTCGCTGCCGCGGCCTGCCTGACTATTGTAGTGGCGCCCTTGATCCGCTGCCGCATCCCCACCGTGGTAAAACGTGTCACCACATTGGTGACCCCAGGCGAATCTATCGACGTGCTGGTGACTGATCATGGTATCGCGGTGAACCCGGCACGTCCGGAACTGGATGCCCGTCTGCGCGAAGCCGGCTTGCAGGTGATGACCATCGAAGAGTTGTACAACCGCGCTGTCAGCCTGTCGGGCGTGTCCGACCCAATCCAGTTTACGGACCGCATTGTTGGCGTTATCCGTTACCGGGATGGGAGCGTGATCGACGTGGTGCGCCAAGTCAAGGGATGTCTTCCGTGAGTACCGCCGCAGATAGAAGCAGCCTTGATGCAATGAGAATTCTGACTGCAAGGGAACAGCGGGCGGCCACGCAGCGGGATCTCCAAATTCGCTTCGATAAGCCGCTGCTTTCTGTCACAGTCATAATGCCAGGACCCGTAAAAGACGGTCCAGTCTCATGCCGGTTGCTGGAAGTAGCACAGCAACAAGTGCGGAAGATATTTCAGGACCGCGGTTGGCGAGTACTTTCCTGTGTGGAAGCCCTACGCGACGCCGGACCGGAAGCCATTTATGTCGTGGACGCCCCGGCTGAAGATCTCAAGGCGGCGACGATGGCCTTGGAAGACACTCATACGCTGGGCCGCCTCTGGGATCTTGACGTGATTGACGGGTCGATGCGCCCCCTCACGCGTCCTTCGTTCAATTGCAAGCCCCGCCGTTGCCTGGTGTGTGAACATCCCGGCCGGACCTGTGCACGCAATCGGAGCCATTCACTCGAGGCACTATTAGCAGTTATCGAAAAGAAAGTTCATGCATTTGATCGACAGGCAGAGAGTGAGCCGCTGTCAACGTCCTGCGCTATCAGAGCCTGCCAGCTATCGGCTGAGCAGATTGGGCAGTTGGCTTACCAAGCCCTGTTGATGGAAGTTAGGCTGACCCCCAAGCCCGGTCTGGTTGACAGGCGCAACACTGGTGCCCACCGCGACATGGACCTCTGCATGTTTGAGCGCAGCGCCGATGCCATTGCTCCCTGGCTGCCACGGTTCGTGACCGAGGGACGTCAACATGCCTGGGCGCCAGCGCATACTTTCGTTTCGCTCATCCGTCCGGCTGGGCTTCTTTGCGAGCGGGATATGTTCCAGGCAACTGGGGGAATCAATACACACAAGGGAAGCATTTTTGCCCTGGGACTGCTGTGCGCGGTCATTGGCCGTTTGCTAACCAAGGGGGAGCCAGTATGCACTGAGTGGATTTGCCGGGAAGTTGCGGCGGTCTGTCAGAACCTTGTGGGGCAGGAATTAGGATGCAAACACAGTCTTCAAACAGCGGGTGAGCGATTGTTCCGCGAACTAGGGTTGACGGGAGCGCGCGGAGAAGCCGCGTCAGGCTACGCCACCGTGCGTAGTCATGCTCTCCCGGTACTGCGGTTGCTGCGCCAGGCAGGTGAAGATGAGGATACGGCACTGTTACAAGCCACACTGCACCTGCTTGCGTCTAACAATGATACCAACCTGGTGTCACGCGGGGGAATGGAAGGGCTTACCTATGTTCGCGATCGCGCCCAACATCTGCTACAACAAGGGGGTGTCTTGCGGCCGGCGTGGAGACAACGCCTGGAGTCGTTCGATGATGATCTGATTGCTCGCAATCTCAGCCCAGGAGGAACAGCTGATTTGATTTCCGTTGCCTGGCTTC
>Ga0224558_1003896_pt1 | contig 12039 bp, 4 predicted proteins | sample 714S32024metaG_FD_180682 | JGI IMG/M metagenome (GOLD analysis project Ga0224558, IMG submission 180682) | Peat soil microbial communities from Stordalen Mire, Sweden - 717 S3 20-24 | ecosystem: Environmental > Terrestrial > Soil > Wetlands > Peat | place: Sweden: Norrbotten County, Stordalen... | reverse complement strand
GGGGAGACCATCGAGTTGTTGCCGTTGCGAAACTGGAGCCAACTGGACGTCTATAAATGGAGGGCGCGAGGGAAGGTGCCCGGAACCCCGGCTGGTTTGGAAATCACCTTTGACCACATAAAGGTGGCTAGCGAGGTGGTGTCAACTAAAGACCCCGATGGGGCTGCAAAGCTGCAGAAACTCCTGAACGAATGGTTGGCTTTCGCCAGACGGACTGCGGAGTTGGCCCAACAAAAGTCCCACCCATCACCGGCGCCGATCGAGCACGAGGCTTCGGTTCGCCCGGCGGACCTCCTCCCCCACTTCCGGGTGGAGCTTGATAAAGAAGGGCAGATGCACATCAACTGCCTGCACGGGAACCAGACCCTGGCCACGATCGGATTGAACCTTCCCGGTCTTAATAGTCTCATCAACCAGGGCCTGATGCACAAACCGCGTTCTCTGCAAGTGGGTGCGCTCCATGACTGGGTGCAATTGGACGGGGAATTCTTTAGCTTCGAAAAGGGCAACAACGACGCCAGCAAACTCGAACAAGCCCTCAACGACCGCTACCGCTCTACGGCTGCGCTCGGCGGAGGCAAGGAAGTCGTGGTCTTCGCCAATGCCGCCTCCCCGACGGGTTTTGACATCCAGTTCGTCGCCAAAGTGGGCGGCGTCACCAACCAGCGCCGACGCCCCTTGAATGAGGAGTCTCTGGGCTTGTTGCAAACCCCCGACCGATGCGGCCTGTTGCCCAAAGCCCTGGTCATCAAGCTATCGCCGCCGAACTTGATTTTCAAACTTAAGACCCCCGACGGGGGCGAGCGCTATCTCGATGAAGGGCCGGAAAATACTGTCACGGTGGTGGGAGATGAAGGTGAGGTGAGATTCATTGACTTAAGCCAACCGGTAAACTACGCGCGTCTCACGGCCATGGACCTGACGGCGGTCTTTAATCATCCGGCGATCAACCAGCACACCAGGGTTTCGCCCCAGCCCAATAGCGCGAGTGGAGAATCCGGGCAGGCTCAGGTTGTGGCGCCGCCGGCTGCAGAGCCGCGCCTACCGGCGTTTCTGACGGTGCCGCAGTCAATAATTGAAACGAAACCAATCGAAGTGCCACGGCCTAAGCCCGAGGGCAGCCGACCTGGAGGGCCCGCCGGACCGCTTGTCCCAAAACCCGGTGGTGGCGAGCCCACTACCCAACCGGCTCAATTGGTCAGGCCTTTGCCGAATCTATGGCTGGAAGGCATCCTCGACCGCCCTTCGATCCGGCACGATTGGTTCACCAGCCTGGCTTACAGCAAGCTGGCCGAATATTTTGGCAATTCTCGCGAAGCCATGTTCGGGCCCATTCCATGCTGGGCCTGCAGCCTGGGAGACATGGACGATGTTTGCGACCCGGCCTTTCGAGGGATCTTTCTTACACAGAAGGGCGGGCTGGCTTATCTCAACCAGGGGCACATTGCTCGATTGAATAACGAGGTGGCGTTCGTAGGGACATTGGAATCTGCCATCGAGGGGATTGGGGTGAAGCTGAAGGCGGTCGGCGCAGATTCGCAGCAGCGCATTGTTTTCATCGTCACGGAGGGTTATCGCACCAAATTCGGAATTCAGGAACAAATCGTTGCTCAGGAACTGATGCGCCTCAGGGAATATGGCGGTTTTGTGATGAGTGCAAACGAGGTCCTGCACAGCCCCGAGCCTCTCGATGTGGTCTGGACTGTTCCGGCTAAGCAGGACAACCCAAGTGAACCCCAAGCGGTGGAGAACCTCAGGCCCGGCAACGCCGAAGTTGGCCCGCCAGCCTAATCCCGGCGGAGACGATAATAGCGGCTGTTGGCGGGGGCGTTAGTGTCCTGCAGCATCATTGGCCCGCCCGTGGCTGAGACCGGTGACGACAAGGCCGTCCAGGCCGGGTCCTCGATGGCATTCTTATATTCAAGCAGGTAGTTGGCCCCAAGCGTGCTCGTAAAGGAGATTGAAACGTTCATTCCGGCAAGGCTGATGGTGAGGATCGGGCTCGGCCCCTCCAGCACGGTAAGAGTGGCGTTGGAACTCACCGCCGTGCCGAGAGCATTGGTGACTACGACCGAGTAAATCCCCCCGCTCGAAACCTGCATATTGGGCAAGGTGAGTTGCGCCGTGGTCGCGCCTGCAATATTCGTTCCGTTGTACTGCCACTGATATGTCAGGGGCTGGACCCCCACCGCCATCGCGGCCAGCGTAACGACCGCGCCCGGAGCGGCAACCTGGCTGTACGGCTGCACTGTGAGAACAGGCCGCCCGTCGCTTTCCAGCACCAGATTATGGTAACCACCGCCGGCCAGCTCCACCGCATTAGCCAACCCAGCGGGGGTGTTGGTCTGGCCGGAGCCGTTGTTGCCCCAAGCCACCACGCTCCCGTCGGCCCTTAGCGCCAGATTGTGGTAAAGGCCCGCCGCCACCGCCACCCCGTTCGTCAAATCAACAGGCACATTCGTCTGGCCGTAGCTGTTGCTGCCCCAAGCCACCATCGTTCCGTCAGCCTTCAACGCCAAGCTATGGAGGAAGCCCGCCGCCACCGCCACCACGTTCGTCAATCCTGCCGGTACCATGGCCTGGCCAGAGTTCGGGGCCAACGCGTTGTTGGTGCCCGCCCCCCAAGCCACCACGGTCCCGTCAGCCTTCAACGCCAGATTGTGGTAGGCGCCGCTCGCAACGGCCACCACGTTGGTCAAACCAACCGGACTGTTCGTCTGCCCGTATCTGTTATCTCCCCACGCAATCACCGTCCCGTCGGCTTTCAATGCCAGGCTGTGATAGTAGCCCGCGGCCACCGCCACCACATTGCTTAACCCGTCAGGAACCGCCGATTGACCGCTGTTCGGGCTGGAGCCTGTGTTGGTTGTCCCCGCGCCCCACGCCGCCACCGTCCCGTCGGCCTTCAAAGCCAGGCTGTGGAAGGCGCCACCCGCAATCCATACCACATTGCTCAAACCAGCCGGAACTACCGACTGTCCATAGTCCGGACTCGAGCCCGAGTTAGTCGTGCCCGCGCCCCAGGCGGCCACGGTCCCGTCTGCGCGCAAGGCCAAACTGTGGTAGAGGCCGGCCGCAATGCCCGTCACGCCGGTCAGCCCGCCCGGGATATCCGCCTGGCCATAATCATCTCTGCCCCAACCCAGCAGCGGCCACACCAACAGGAGCGCGTTCGAGCTGGTCACACTTCCAAAGGCGTTGCTCACCACCACCGAATAGCCGCCCATCTCGCCCGCCTGCACATTCGACACCACCAGACTCGCGGTTGTCGCGCCACTGAACTTGCCGCCATCAACCAGGTTGGTCCCGTCTCGCTGCCAGTTGAAGCTAATCGGGTTGGAGCCAACGACCCCCGCCGTGAACACGACAACTGAACCAGCCACAACGGTCTGGCTGGCCGGCTGAGCCAAAATGGCAGACGGGAAATTCGCCACCAGGGTCGCATTCGAACTGAGCACTTGGCCATTGAGGTTGCTCACGACTACCGAGTAGCTGCCCATGTCTTCGGCCTGCACGTGCGCCACGGTCAAAGCGGCTGTGTGCGCGCCGCTGATGTTCGTGCCATCAACCAGGGCGACACTCTCTTTAAGCCACACGTAACTGAGCGGCAAAGTGCCGCCGGCAGTGACGGTGAAAGTCGCTGGCGCACCCGCCGTCACCGACTGGTTTTTGGGCTGGCTGACGATCCACGGGTCCAGCACGGTCAGCACCGCATTGGAGCTGAAAACGCGGCCGTAGGCGTTGGTCACCAGCACCGTGTAGGTCCCGGCTTCAGCCACCTGGACATTGGTCAACATCAGCGCGGCATTGACGGCGCCCGCCAGGTTGGTTCCGTCGAAGAGCCATTGGTAATCCAGCGGCGCCGTGCCGCCGGCGGCAACCTGGAAGGTCACACTCGTGCCCGCGTTCGCCGTCTGGCTGGCTGGCTGAGCCGTAATGGCCGGCGCCGCGTCAACGGTGGTTACGCTGGCCGCGGTGTTGTTGGCGGAATTCGGGTCGGCGGTGGGCGAAGCGACCGTGAGGGTATTGGTGATCAGTCCTGCCACTGTGGGTGTCACCACGACGGTGAAATTGCTGCTGCCGCCGCTGGCTAGCGTGCCGACGCTGCAGACGACGTTCCCGCCAAGGTTGACACAACCGGGGGAGGCTGAGACGAACGTGACGCTGGCCGGGAAGGCATCGGTGAGGGTTACGCTGGAAGCGGTTGCCGGCCCGAGGTTGGTGACCGTCAGGATGTAGGTCAGGTTCTGGCCCGCCAGAACAGGATTCGGTGACGCGGCCAACGAGGCACCCAGGTCGGTGCTCACCGTGCAGCACGAGTAACTGGTGCTGGCGATCGACACGGTGTCAACGTACCAACCGGGAGCACCGGGAGCGCTGAGGCTGCTATCCGACCCGCAGCGCCAGCGCAACTGGATGGTCTGGCCGGAAGCGGCCGCCGGCAGGTTGACCAGCGTAGTGATGAACCCGCCACTGTTGCCGCTCCAGGCCTGTCGTCCGGCCAGCGGGTTGCCGTAGGAGCTGCTGAGCGCGTAGTTATACCCGCCGCTGACAAAGCTGCCGCCCGCGGTCAGGATGTCAGTCCAGGCGCCGCCGCCAATCTTGATTTCCAGCACCCCGCCATCGTAACTGGTCTCCAGATTATAATTGTTGCGGAACGTCAACTGCGCCGGGCCGGCGGGCAGCGTGAAGGCGGGCGAATCCACCTCGTTCACACCGACCTTGGAAGGGTCCTTTGAGAAGAGAGCGTTGGGCGCGGTATCCCGCGCGGCAGTGGAGGTGACCCAGGCGGATTCGGCGCCGCTGGTCGAGGTGGCCCAACCCGCAGGCAACGCTGGGGCCGTGACACCATCGAAGTTCTGGGAGAAGACGGTCGCCATGCTGGCTTGGCCCAGCCCGAAGGAGAAAGTCACCGTTCCCAAGTCCGCCGTGCCGTCCCGCAATTGGAGTGTGGCGGTATCGGTCCCGCCGCAGCTTCCGGCCGCGGTAAAAGTAAAAGGCAGGACCACCGCCGTGCCATTGGTGCTGAGGACACCGTAGGTTTGCGGCCCGCTGGGGGAGAGGATGCCGCCGGTGGACAGCAAGGTGGCCACAAGGTTGGTCGTGTGCGCCGTGCCGATGTTCTGCAAGCCGAAGTTCACGGTCACCGTCTCAGCGGGATCCACCGCGCCGTTGGGGCAGCCCTCGATGACCAGCACGAAGCTGTTGGAGACAACGGTTGGCGCGAGAATGGGCGGTCCGGTCAGGGCATTGATCAGGTTGACGCCGTTGGGTGTGCCCCAGCCGGTGCAAAGGTCATAGCCGGTCACGGCGAGAAACTTGCTGGGACTGCTGCTGCTGAAGTTGTTGCCCGTGGTGATGTCGTGGAAGGCGGTGGCATAGTTCGCGCCCTTGCCAATGGTGTAGAGAGCCGGGTTAAGGAAGCCAACCGGGGTCTGCCCGGCGGCCGCAGCCTGCTGGTTGACCAGCGCGGTAAAGCCCGCCCACAGCGGCGCCGCGCAACTAGTGCCGCCGAAGGTCCCCGTGCTGCCGTTGTCGTACACCACATAGACATTGTCCGCCGTCAGGGCCACATCCGGGACATTGCGCATGGTGGTAGATCCCTGGCTGGCGGACATGCTGATGCCTTGCTGGTAGGAGGGGATGGCGTAGTAGGTGCTGATGCCGCCGCTGCTGCCGGTGTAACTGCCGTTGTACAAACCCCAGTTCCAGACGGTCTCGGAGCTGTAGGAAGCGCTTGAGCCGGTGGTCAGCGTTGTGCCGCCAACCTCCGTGATGTTGGGGCTGTCGGAGGGGAAGTCGATCGCCCCCGTGAAGGCATCAGAATCGCCGGTGGCGTTGAAGAAGGACTGACCCTGGGCACCCATTTGCTTGAAGATCTGCTCCGAGCTCGGGTCCGGAGAGCCACCGCCCCACGAGCAACTGAGTTGCTTGGCGAGATTGTCGTTGGCCATGCGGCTGAGCAGATCAACCCACGGACTCGGATTGGGCGCTTCATAGACGTAAACCCTGGCGAGGCCGGGTGCCATCGAGATCGCCATCTCAATGTCCAGCGAAACCTCGCCGACGCCGCTGCCGGGAGTGCTTACGCCGCCATCAACCGGCACGACCGTCAGCGGAACATTTGGCAACCCGGCCCGGCTTTCGTAGGTCGTGATGTCACTGGCGTAGTAGCCATCCAACTCCAACAGCCCGACGCTCTGCCCGGCGCCGGTAAGACCCGTCCCGGGGACGTAGGCCGCCCGGAAGTCGCTGCCCCAATAGGTGAGGTTGGGCCCGGTGCCGGAGTGTGGCGTGGCGTCCGCCACGGCGGCGGCCGGGCTCACCTTGAAATTCGGATGCGGGAGGGAGTAATTGTCCAGCCCGCTGACGTGCAGGATGGGGACAGCGAAGTCCACCGACGGCTCAACGTCCGGCGCGTAGAACGTGCGCGCTTCCGTCGGATGCTGGTAAACCCGCAGATTCACATGGAAGGTTCTTGCGATGTCGGTGGCCGCGCCGGACACATCCAGCACTACGCGGTTGGGATGCGTAACGGTGACGGTCAAGCCGTTGGACTTCGCGAAATCCATGACCGCCTGGTAGTCATTTTCGGTCGGCCCAAAGCGCGCCGTGAACTCCCCGGGTGTGAGATAGCGGTGGTAATTGGGGCTGGCTGGGTCGTAGAGTTGCCCGAGCAGGGCGTCAAGTTCCTGCTCGTTGCGCAGGGGGAGGCCGATGGCCAAATTCAAACGCTGCGAGCCCGGGAGACTGCCGGCGGGAGCCAGGCGCGCCACCGCCGCCGGGACGTGGCCGCCGCTCAATCTTTGCCTGGGCGCCGCGCCGCCGGCCAGGGGCAAACCGAGCGCCAGCAAAGAAACAACGCCCGCCAGGCGCACGACGCGCCCCGGGTGGCAGTGCCGCTCGATCAGAGGGTACAACATAGGCATTCTAGGTAGCAGCATGCCACACTCTGAGCGTTTTCCAAGCCAATTGCGCAACTTGTGGAAAAGCGCTCTCAATTTGTAATTTCCAAGCGGAGGCCGCCGGTTCACGTTATGCGGCGATGGACCAGTCAGTTCCAACGAACCCAGCGACCTCGACCCGGATCGGCAGCAGGTCCGTAGGCCAGATTGGAGAGAGCCCATGTTCAAACGATTCGCGCCCATACTCACGTTGACTGCGGCATGCTGGCTGGTCTTCGTGCTCAATAATCTTTTCTGGCAAGGCCGCCTCGCGGAGCACGGCATAATACCGCGTCAGTTGGGCAGCCTGACCGGGATACTCTGGGCTCCTTTCCTCCATGCCTCTTTCAAGCATCTGGCCGCCAATACCGTGCCCTTGCTGGTCCTGGGCGCCATCATCTGCGCTCGCGGCAAAGGCGAATTCGCAGTGGTCACTGTTGGCGGCATACTGGTGGGAGGGATTCTGACCTGGCTGTTTGCCCGGAGTGCCTGCCATATCGGGGCCAGCGGGCTGATCTTCTGCTACTTTGGCTATGTCGCCTCCCTGGCCTGGTTCAACCGCACGTTCGGAACCCTTTGCCTCTCGGTGGTGTGCATCCTGGCATACGGAGGAATGATCAAAGGCATCCTCCCCACGCTGACCCCTATTTCGTGGGAAGGGCACCTCGCCGGGCTGGTGGCAGGGGTGACGTTGGGCTCCTTCATGTCAAACCCGAAGCAGGAACCCACCGCTCCGGCCAATCCAGATCCCGGGGGTCTTCCGGGCCATTGAGAATCCGTGCTCGCCGGGCGCGATTGCCACCGCTAATGATAGGAGCGCCCACAGCCGCCGCGCCAAACCGCGCACGCAGGCCAGACAACGATCGTGCTAACCAGCACCCATGCTGAGGCCAGCCGGGCTCAGCAACTTTTGACCGGGCTGAGCCTGTTCCTGAGCGGGCTGAGGAATGCTGCGGAGCAGTTGAGCACTCAGCAGTGCTGGGAACGGATTTGGGAGAGGATTCTGATACCGTTTCGGAGATTGGAGGCGGCCTGCCGAGCCTTTTTCGGGCAAGCGGCCACGCTTCCATCCTAAGCGGGGTCCCTAAACCACTAAAACGGCTGCCGAACCGGACCGGAAACGACCCGGAAACCCGGATGGCTGGTCGGACCAGACGAGGGCGGCGAGCTCCTCGCGCACCTTGGGGAGTCCGTGGTCCTCGATCAGCTTGTCCACAACGTATTGCTTGTTGCCCCAAATCCTCATCGCCCAAAGCTGGGAGACGAACGCAGCCAGGTCGTCCTCGGTTATTTGGCGGAGGCGCTCAACAGTCCATGACTGGTAATACATGGAGCGATCTTTGCGCTCTTTCAGGTCAGCGTTGAAGGCGGTGGGGTTGGCCTTCTGCTTGGCCAGGTAGTCTTTGATGTGGTTGCTGAGGAGTTCGCTTTTCATAGATCGTCAAATGCGACTGCTTCAAGTTTTGCCATCCAGACCTTCAGGCGTCAGCGACGGCAAGCCGCCCTGGAAGACGACCTCGGTCAGGGTGGCGATCAGGAAGACGGTGCTGGCGACGGCGTTGAGGCGGGAGAAAGCGAGGTTGATCCGGATGCGGTTGAGGCGGCGGCCAATCCAACGTTTGACCTGGAACCGCAGGAAGCCGCCGTGGCCGGGATGTGATCTCCCCGGCAAATTGGCTTGCTTCGACCAGTTGGGAATGATGAAGTGGCGCCGTGTTCCAACACGAACGCGCAGTCTGATTAACGCTTCCTATGCAAAAACCGCGACTAAGCTTCTGGCAAATCTGGAACATGAGCTTCGGCTTCTTCGGCATCCAGTTCGGCTGGGGTCTGCAAATGGCCAACATGAGCGCCATCTATCAGTACCTGGGCGCAAAGGAATCCGAACTGGCGGTCCTGTGGCTGGCCGCACCGCTGACGGGTTTGCTGGTTCAACCCATCATTGGCTATGCGAGCGATCGCACCTGGGGGGCGCTGGGGCGGCGGCGGCCTTATTTCCTGACCGGCGCGATCTTGGCCAGCCTGGCCCTGATCGCCATGCCTAATTCGGGCGCGGTCTGGATGGCAGCGGGTCTATTGTGGGTTCTGGATGCGAGTGTGAACGTCACGATGGAGCCGTTCCGCGCGTTCGTGGGCGACCTGTTGCCCAATGAGCAGCGCAAGCGCGGTTTTGCCATGCAGAGCTTGCTCATCGGGCTGGGCGCGGTGCTTTCTTCGGCGCTGCCTTACATGCTCACCAATGGATTTGGGGTCAGCAACGAGGCGACGGTGAAGAGCCCGATTCCGCCAGCGGTGAGGCTGGCCTTCTATATCGGGTCGGCGGTGTTTCTAGTGGCCGTGCTCTATACGATTCTGACGACGAAAGAGTATCCGCCCGAGGACCTGGCCGCGTTTGAGAAGATGAAGGCGGAGTCGGCGGGAGTGGGCCGTGCCTTTCGTGAAATCTTCGCCGGGATTGGCTCGATGCCAAAGACGATGCGGCAGCTTGCGGTGGTGCAATTCTTCACGTGGTTTGCGTTGTTTTGCATGTGGCTCTACTTCGTGCCGGCCGTGGCGACCGGGGTGTTCCATGGCCAGACGCTTGGGATCCATGACCCGGCGCTGAAGAGCCAGGTTGAGAGCGAGGCGGGCAAGGTCTATATGGCCGAGGCGGCAGCCATCGCCAAGGCCTACGAGGCGCGCAAAAAGGAGTTGGCGGAGGAGGCGGCGCGACAGGCTGGCCCAAAGCCGTGGTCTGATGCGTTCCTGCAAATGTTCGGTCTCAAGCCGGCGGCGCCTGACCCTGGGGAGCGGATTGATGACATGGCATTGCGAGCCTTGATTGCCGGCCAGGTGGCCGCACCCCGGGAAGTGACCAAGGAAGAGGCGGAGAGTCCGCTGGTCCAGAGCTTCGCCGCCGCCCTGATGCGGCATAAAGTCTCGTCGGCGGATGCGCCCGAGGTTGCGGCGGCGGCGACGGAGATCCACAGCGGGTTGGCTGCGGCGCGAAGCTATCAGCAGGGGGCCGCTTGGGGGGGAGTGTGCTTCTCAGCTTACAACGGCACGGCGTTCCTATTTGCCTTCGTGTTGCTGGCCCTGGTCGGGAAGTTTTCCGCCCGCTCCATCCACCGGGTTTGCCTGGTCTGCGGCGGCGCGGGGTTGATGCTCGCAGTGGTGTTGCATCAGCAATACTTGCTTATCGGGTCAATGGTGCTGGTCGGCGTCGCCTGGGCGAGCATCCTCTCTATGCCCTATGCGATGCTCTCCAATGCGATCCCGGCCCAGAAAATGGGCTTCTACATGGGCGTGTTCAACTTCTTCATCGTCATCCCGCAGATCCTGGCCTCGCTCGGGCTCGGCGCGCTGATGAAGTCCCTCCTGGGCGATAACCCCATGAACGCAGTGCTGCTAGGCGGTTGCTCAATGGTGGCTGCGGGCCTGTGCGTCGGGTTCGTGTCGAAGGATGTGGACAACGTCAGCGCGGGGGAGGCCGTAAAGTAGGACAGGCGTCTCGCCTGTCCCTGCCCTAATTAGAGTTGGTCCCAGTAGCCACCGGCTCACACCGGTGCGGCTCTGGTCATGTTCGCGGAACAATAGAAGCGCTCTAACTCGCGGAAGTCACTCTTCGCCACTTCTTACCACGCCAGCGACTCGAGATAGCGCAGGCTCTGCGGGATCTGCTCGATGGGAACCGGCGACTCATCTTCGATGAAGAAGTGCTTCACGCCGGCTCGTACCGCCTCCCTCAGAGTGGCCGGGATATCGATCTGGCCCGAACCGATCATCACGTCATTGCGCACGTCTTCGCTGCCGGTGAGCAAGCCCGTCTTCGTCCCTTTACGCATGTCTTTGACATGCATCAACGCCCAGCGGTTCGCATGCTTCCGCAGCAGCTTCACGGGGTCCTGCCCCGGATGCACCGTCCAGAAGATGTCCATCTCGAAGCTCACCCACTTCGGGTCCGTGTCAGCCATCAGCAGGTCGAACAGGGTGCCGTTCTCATACGGGACGAATTCAAAGCCGTGGTTGTGATAGAAGAATCGGATGCCTTCTTTCGCCAATGCCTCGCCCGCCCGGTTGAAAACTGCGGCGGCCTTCTTGACATCGGCTGCGGTAAGCGTGCCTTCGTGGGGAATTCCGGCGGTGCCAATAAACTGCACCCCAAGCGTCTTGGCCTCCTCGATGACCTTGTCGAGGTGCTCCGCGAACATCCCATAATCCTCAATGGCGGAGACCGGCTTCAGGCCGAACCGGTCCAGCGTCGCCCGGAACTGAGCCGGGGGCACGCCGTAGGTGCCCGCGAGCTCAACTTCGCGGAATCCGAAGTTGCGGGCGAATTGCAGACCGAGGCCGACATTCTGGGCAAGGATGTCTCGCAGACTGTAGAGTTGGAGGCCGACCGGCCCGCTGAAGCTGGCGCTGGTGCCGGCGCCGTGGGCGTCGGCCCGGGTGCCGTTGTTCAACCAGACATCCACCCGCGGAGTGTCCCAGTTGTACGGCTTGTTGAGCAGATCGAGGTCCCCGTCGCCATCCAGGTCGGCCAACTGGCCTTCGTGCCAGCCATGCCCAGTGATGATCTCCGTCTTCCTGAAATGACCCTGGCCATCGCCATAGAAGACCCAAGCCGTCGCCTCGGGGTGATCGCGCTGGGGCTGGTTTTCGCTCCATTTGGCCATCTCTGCGGCGAAGATGTCCAGGTGACCGTCGCGGTCAATGTCGCCCAGTTGCAGTGTATGGCCATGGATCACCGGGCGGTCCAGCAAATCATGGCCAACCCAAGCCTTGGGGTCCTCGGGATCACCCGTGCACTCATACCAGCGCAAGGGGCCCACGCCGTCACCCGGGGAGATGACAATCTGGGCGATCTTTGAGGGCTTAAAGTACCCGGCGAAGATGAGACCCCCTTCGTCGGCGATCTTGATCGGCTTGAAGTTCTTGCCGCCAGTGTGTTTGTACCAAGTGTTGAAAGCCAGCAGGTCCACCTTGCCGTCCCCGTCCACGTCGAAAGCGGATATCCCTTCCGTGTAAGGCGTCGATCCCGAACTGGCGGCGGTGGCAATCTCGGTCAGCGGCCACAATCCAGCCGTGCGCGGGTTCTGCGGGATCTCGGCCAGGT
>Ga0224558_1003895_pt1 | contig 12044 bp, 8 predicted proteins | sample 714S32024metaG_FD_180682 | JGI IMG/M metagenome (GOLD analysis project Ga0224558, IMG submission 180682) | Peat soil microbial communities from Stordalen Mire, Sweden - 717 S3 20-24 | ecosystem: Environmental > Terrestrial > Soil > Wetlands > Peat | place: Sweden: Norrbotten County, Stordalen... | reverse complement strand
TCGGCCTGGTTTGGTGGACGTTCGCCGCGGTGCTCGCGGTGGGCTATTTTGTGTTCGTTTACCGCAAGTTTCGCGGCAAGGTGCAACTGGGGGAAGGGCACTACTGAAGAACCGCCATCAGCCGTCAGCTGTCAGCCATCAGCTAGGCCGGGCGTATGCGGCGTCCAGATTGCGACGGACTGAAAGCTGATGGGTTGCTTTGCCTGACGGTTGATGGCTCATGCCTTCCTTTCCCTCCCGTATAATCGAACGATGAGCGCTCACTCCCATCATCCCGGCCAGCAGCAGCCTACCCCTCAACCTTTACCTGGCGTCAACGCCATCATCGCCGTCGGTTCCGGCAAGGGCGGAGTCGGCAAGACCACACTAGCGGTAAATTTGGCACTCGCCCTCACTCAGATGGGCTACAAGGTGGGATTGCTCGACGGCGACGTGTACGGGCCGAACGTCCCGCTCATGCTCGGCACCAACGAGCAACCCAAGGTGATAGGCGAAGGCCAGTTCGCGCCCATCAACTCGCATGGGCTCAAGGTCATCTCGGTCGGCTTCCTCAACCCTGGAGACAAGCCGCTGATTTGGCGCGGCCCGATGCTGCATTCGATCATGAAGCAGTTCCTGGGATCGGTGCAGTGGGGACTGCTTGACTATCTCATCATTGACCTTCCTCCGGGAACCGGCGACGTTGCGCTCTCGCTGATTCAGACTGTGCCGCTGACGGGCGCCATTGTGGTGTCGACACCCTCGGACGTTGCGCTGCAGGATGCGCGCAAGGCCATCGAAATGTTCCGCCAGATGAAGGTGGACATCGTGGGCATGGTGGAAAACATGAGTTACTTCGTGTGCCCGCACTGCCATAACGAAATCGACATCTTCTCGCGCGGCGGCGCGGAAAAGACGGCGAAACAGTTCGACATCGCCTACCTCGGAAGCGTCGAACTCGATCCGGAGATTCGCAAATCGGGCGACAGCGGGGTTCCGTCCGTGCTCGAGGGAGAGGACTCGCCCCATGCGAAGTCGCTGTTCGCGTTTGCCCGCAAAGTGGCGGCGCGGGTGGAGGAGATCAAAGCCGGAAGTTCGGAAAGCGTGATCCAGATTCAGTAGGGCCAGGACAAGCATGTTGACCGATCGGCTTCGCTGGATCGCGTCCTACTTGAACTGCAAGTGCAACTGGCGGAGCCCGACCTGGGCGGCGCTGGTGCCGGCGTTCAACACGACGATGCGAACTACGTAATCGCCGTCCGCTCCGGTCGGCAGACCCTGCCAGCCACTCGAGTAGATTCCGTTGGGCGTGGTCACAGGCACTTCTCCCGACAGTGCATACCAGTTCGTTCCGTCGGGGGTGTACTGTGCCTGAGCATAGCTTCCGCTCGGCAAAACGTTCGTCGACATCGTGAGCACGAAGCGGACTGCGGTCGCGCTTAACATATCGATCTGATCGCGATCGAATGGGGCCCCGACTTCGTTTGTGCCCGCAGCCGCCTTGAACCCGCTCGCCCCATAATAGAAGTTGTAGTCAGGGGGAGCGGCTAAACTTCCGGCTGGCCCTTGTGGGCCCGCAGGCCCAGGCGAACCTTGCGCGCCCGGCGCCCCGACCGGACCCGTAAGTCCCGTCGCGCCTGTGAGTCCTTGCGCGCCTGGCGCCCCGGCCGGACCCGCAAGTCCCGTCGCGCCTGTGAGTCCTTGCGCGCCCGGCGCCCCGGCCGGACCCGCAAGTCCCGCCGCGCCTGTGAGTCCTTGCGCGCCCGGCGCGCCGGCCGGGCCTGCAAGTCCAGCCGCGCCTGTGGGCCCTTGCGCGCCCGGCGCCCCGGCCGGACCTGCAGGCCCTGCGGCGCCGGTTACTCCTTGCGGTCCTTGTGGTCCGAATGGTCCCACCAGGGAGTGAAAGCTGTTTCCGTTGTCCGATTCCACAAGCATGCCGCTGGCGATCGATAGCGTGTATTGCCCCGCAGCCGGCGCCGGCACAGCCAGTCCAAGATCAACCAAAGTAATCGCAGATTGCCGCGTATTTCCGGACTGCGGCTGCACAGTTAGCGGTCCACTGCAGTTCGTCCCTGGATTGCCAGTGGCGCACTGTGCCCACGAGATTCCAGACAGCAGGCCCAGCACGCCGATCAATAAGAAGTTTTTCATTTTGTCTCCCGAACTCTAGGGAATCACCGCGGCAGTTTGGTCGCTGTAGCCGCTTTCGTTGCTGCCGTTAACCGCGGTGGTGACGTAATAGAGCGTTTGATTATGAGTTACTTGTACATCGCTATAAGTTGTACTGACGATCCCCGAGGCCACTCTTACATAGGGCCCTCCGGACGTAGTTCCGCGGTAGATGTTATAACTCGCCGCGTTCTGACTGGCGCTCCAGGTTAGAGTGACCGAATGCCCCGTGACGGTGACAGTCGCATTGCCGCTCAGTCGTACATTGCCTTGGAGTCCCTGAGCGAAGCTGAAACTCAGACAGCCCAGAACCATGCAGGTTATGAATAGCTGTTTCATTCGTTCCACACTTTCGCAGAAAGCGCGTATCGAAGTAAGTGACCGCGGTACAGAAAATTCGTGATGAATGCACTAGTGAGTAACTTGCGGGAGCTGGATCTTTATCCGAGTTAGCGTTCGACGTTCCTTGTTTTTGAATCTTGCCAGCCGGTAGGGCGCGTCCGCAGCTGTCTGTTTACGGCCAAGCGAACTTCCCGGATCGCAGGCGGCGAGCGGCGTGACCCGCGCTCCGCTGCGAAGAAGATATCCCCTCTCTTCCTTGACACCCTCGCCAGCGCTCCCTAGAATTCCATTAGGCGCAGTGGAGCATTTATCTAAGCCACTGCATCTAAAGAATTTAGAGGGGCGGTTCGGCTCCGAGACTTGGGTGGGTATGCCAGCAGGGCCAGCGGGCGGACGGGAACGGGAAATCCTGACCGCAATTGTCGAGACATTCATAGCCAGCGGAGAGCCGGTGGGGTCGCGGACGCTTGCTCGCTCCAGTCGCGAGGGGTTGAGTGCGGCTACGATTCGCAACGTGATGGCCGACCTGGCCGATGCGGGATTTCTGGAGCAGCCGCACGCTTCGGCGGGGCGGGTGCCTACGGCTGAGGCTTATCGCTATTACGTCGAGCAACTTAGTGGCGAGGCCCATCTCTCGCACGAGAATCAGAGCATCATTGAGGACACTTTGACCGGCGTCACCGATGTGGCGGAGTTCATGGAGCGCACTTCGCATGTGCTCTCCCTGATCTCGCACAGTGTCGGGGTCACGGTGGCTACCAGCGGACCGCGGAATGCGCTGGAACATGTTTACTTCTCGCGCCTGGGCGATCAGAAAGTGCTGGCGGTCGTGGTCACGCGCTCGGGGGTGGTGCGCGACAGGGTGCTGCGGCTTGATATTCCGCAGGCTGATCTGGACTTGGCGGCGCGCTACATCAATGACAATTTTCGCGGCTGGACGATGGGCGACATGCGCGCCGAGTTGGCCCGTCGCCTGGAACAGGAACGCAGTGAGTATGACCGGCTGATGAAGTCAATCGAGCAGCTTTATCAGCAGGGCGCGCTGGCTTCGAACGAGGGCACGCAGGCGGTGTTTGTGGAAGGAGCGGCAAACCTCATTACGAGCCATGTAACCGGCCAGGAAGATCGGCAGCGGTTGCAAGATATGCTGCGGACACTCGAGGAAAAAGAAAAAGTCGTGAAGCTGCTCAGCGCTTATCTCGACACACGGCAGGAAGCGGTGCGCGTGGTGATCGGGCTGGACGATGCGCTGCCTGCTTCGAATTTGCAGAACTTCGTGCTGATTGGTGCGCCCGCGCGCGTGGGGGGCGAGGTGATGGGGTCGCTGGCCGTGATTGGACCTACGCGGCTGGATTATCAACACACCATGTCGGCCGTGTCGTACATCGCACGGCTTTTCGACAAACTTCTGAACGAATCGGAGTAATGCAGCAGTATGCGCAAGGGGAACGGAAAAACCAACGGGGAGCTCGATTTGGAGCGCGAACTTCCGGCTGCGGAAGGCGGAGAAGAAGCTGCGCCTGGCTCAAGTGCGGCCAAACCAGTGGAGATCGGTGCGGCATCGGAAACGGAAAAGCTCAAGGCCGAGCGCGACGCGCTGCTCGACCGCCTGGCTCGTCTGCAGGCGGAATTCGACAACGCGCGCAAGCGCGCGGTGCGCGATCAGCAGGAATTTCGCGAATACGCGGCGGCCGACGTCATCAAGAACATTCTGCCGACCCTGGATAATTTCGAGCGCGCATTGAAAGCTGGCGGCGACTCCACCGACTTCCGCAACGGCATTGAGCTCATTTACCGCCAGTTTCAGGATGCGCTGCAGAAAATCGGAGTGCAGCCGATAGTTGCGATGGGGCAGCCTTTCGATCCCCGGGTTCACGAAGCGGTTGAAATGGTGGATAGCAAAGAGGTCCCGGATCACCACGTCCTCGACGAACTACAGCGCGGCTACAAGTACAAAGACCGCCTGCTGCGTCCCGCGATGGTGCGGGTCGCTCGCAATAGCCGCGGGTGACAGGGCCCTCAGGGGCTAAAGCCCTTGTCTTTATTGACTCTGTGTGGCACGGCTGAAGCCGTGCCCTACCCGAAACGATTTGCGACCGAGTGGATTTGCTTTGCTAATTTGCTCAACAGATTTGCTTAACTGAAGAGTGGGGGAGTTTCTGGCCGCCAACACAAAACGCGATTATTACGAGGTGCTCGGTGTTGCCCGTGCGGCCACCGACGTTGAAATCAAGAGCGCATACCGCAAGCTCGCGATGACGCACCATCCCGACCGCAACCCGAACAATCCTGATTCGGAGGACAAATTCAAGGAGATCACTGAAGCGTATGCGATTCTCGCCGATAGCGAGAAGCGCTCTTTGTATGACCGCTTCGGACATGCCGGCGTGGGCGGCAGCAGCGGAGGTCCGGCTGGATTCGATCCCGCCATCTTCCAGGATTTTGGCGACATCTTCGGCGACATCTTCGGTTTCGGGGATATGTTCGGCCAGGGCGGCCGTCGTCGGAGCCGCGCCCAGCGCGGAGCCGATCTTCGCGAAGACTTGCACCTTGAATTCGATGAGGCGGTTTTCGGCGTCGATAAGCAAGTGAATGTCCGCCGCCATGAGACCTGCGACGGGTGCCGCGGAAACGGCGCGGCGCCGGGCAAAGCGCCAGTCAATTGCCGGTCGTGTAATGGCCGGGGGCAGGTCCGGTATCAGCAAGGCTTTTTCAGCATCGCTCGAACCTGCCCAACCTGCCAGGGCGCGGGCAGTGTAATCACCGATCCCTGCCCGAAGTGCAAAGGCGAAGGCCGCTTGCTGCGCGAGCGCGTGGTCGAAGCCAAGGTGCCCGCGGGAGTGGAGGACGGCACGCGAATTCGTTTCACCGGCCTGGGCGAGGCGGGCGCGTTCGGCGGGCCGGCCGGCGACTTGTATGTTGTCCTGCATGTCAAGGAGCACGCCTTCTTTGAGCGCGAGGGCAACGACCTGCACTGCGTGGTTCCGATCTCGTTTCCGCAAGCTGCCCTCGGCATCGAGATTATGGTTCCGACGCTTGAAGGAGAACACAAGCTGAAAGTCCCCGAAGGTACGCAGTCGGGAACCACGTTTCGCATACGGAACAAAGGCGTGCCCGTACTCAACAGGCACGGCAAAGGCGATCTTTACGTCGAGGTGCGAATCCAGACACCCGAGAAACTGAGTAAGCGCCAGCGCGAACTATTGGCCGAACTGGGAGAACTGTCCCCGGTGGAAAACAAGCCGCAGCATCGGTCGCTATTGGGACGCGTGAAGGATATGTTTGCGTAGGGAAAGGTCTCAGGTGCCAGGTCTCAGGTCTCAGGCTCAAGCTCGTTGCGCTCATCCTTCGATCGAGGTTTTCCTGAGACCTGAGACCTGACACCTGAGACCTGCCTTATGACACGCCGCCGCTGGATCGCCGACGAAGTTACCGGAGACACCGCTGCGTTGGTGGGCGAACATGCCGCGCATCTTGCCCGCGTGCTGCGCGCCGAAGTCGGGCAGGAGTTCGACATCGCAACTGGAGAAGAAGTTCGCCGCGGAACCATCACCACGATCTCCTATGATCGCATCGAGTTTGCGCTCGATAGGAAGCCATACCATGGGCGCAGGCCCAAGCCCAAGCCGTTTGACGCTCCGAAGATCACGCTGGCTCTCGCCATCTTCAAATTCGACCGCATGGAGTGGGCGATCGAGAAGTGCACGGAGATCGGGGTCGCTCGCATCATTCCTGTAATTGCGCGCCGGAGCGATGCTCATCTGGTCGCCGCCGCCGTGAAGCGCCAGGAGCGCTGGCAGCGCATCGTACGTCAGGCGAGCGAACAGTCGCGACGGTCTGTACCGCCTGAGGTTGCAGCCCCGGTCAAATTGAAAGATCTTGCTGCCGCCGGCGTGCTGCCGGCCGACGCACTGACCCGCGTCGTTCTTGCCGAAGCTCTCGCCGAGTCTGAAGAGGACACTCGGCTGGGAGACATTTTAGAATTCCAGCCAACCGAAGTGGCGCTCGCCGTGGGGCCCGAAGGCGGATGGGCCGGCGAGGAACTGGCGTGGTTTCTCGAAACGGGATGGGTCGCGGCCTCGCTTGGCGAGACAATCCTGCGCGCCGAAACCGCAGCGATCGTCGCGACCGCACTCGCCCTTGATGCACTGCGTTGATGCACCTCCAAGCTGCGGAGTCGCAGCCCCTAAAGGGGCATTGGATTTCGAAGAACTTTCGGCATCGCTAAAGCGATGCCCTGATACGAGACACAACAACGACGCCTGCGTTTCCCGGAGCTTATCACAGCCTTCCACAACGACCTCTGATATTCTCCGGCTAGTGGCTTCTCAAGTGACGTATCAAGGAAATCCTACAGCTTCACCTGCGACGAAGATCGTTCCCGATGAACGCCAGCAGCAAGCCATCGAACACGTTGATGGCCCGATGCTGGTGATCGCCGGCGCCGGTACCGGGAAGACCACAGTCCTTACGCAGCGCGTGGCCAACCTCATCCGCGGAGGTCACGCCCGCCCTGACGAAATTGTTGCGCTCACCTATACCGACAATTCCGCCGCGGAGATGATGGGCCGCGTGCGAGGGGAACTGAAGGGGACGGCTATCGATGGACTGCAGGCCTGCACATTTCATGCTTGGTGCTACGGTCTGCTTCAACGTCGCGGCGCTGGTTTTGGCGTGCTCGACGACAAGGATCTCTGGGTGTACCTGCGCCGCCGTATTCGCGATCTGCGCCTCAAACACTTTGTCCGTGCTGCGAATGTCGGCCAGTTCCTCGATAGCCTGCTCGATTTCATGCGCCGTTGCCAGGACGAACTGGTCGGCCCGGCAGAGTACGCGCACTACGTTACGCGCCTCGAACGCGGCGAGGTCGCGCTTCCCCGGGTTGCCCGTTCGAAGAAGCAAACGGAATTGGAAGAGGTCGAGATCCTGGAGCGCTGCCAGGAGATCGCTCGCGTTTTTGCCACCGTGGAAAACATGCTGCTGGAAGGGAACCTGGGCACCTTCGGGCACATGATCACCAAGGCCTATCAGTTGCTGAAGGACGATCGCACGTTGCTCGAAGAAGAACGGCGCCGGACTCGCTTTCTGCTGGTGGATGAATTCCAGGACGCGAATTTTGCCCAGGTCGAGATTCTGTCGCTGCTCGCTGGACCGGCGGCGAATGTGTTTGCGGTGGGCGATCCGGATCAGGGGATCTACCAGTTCCGCGGCGCTTCGAGCGAGGCTTTCACTTTGTTTATGAGGAACTTTCCTGCGGCCCGAGTAGTTGTCCTGGAAAAGAACCGGCGCTCGCTCTCGCCCATCCTCGGTTGCGCTTTTGGCATTGTGAATGAGAACCCGCCGGTGTTCGGACAAGCGTCCGCGCAAAACGGAATTTCAATTTCCTACCAGCGAACGCCTTTGGAATCGCTGCGCGACGCGGAGGCGAGGCAAAGAGGGGAGACCCGGTCCGCGCCGCTGGTCGAAATTGTTACCTGGAGAGATAAAGAAGTTGAGGCCGCCGACCTTGCGCGCCGCATCCAGAGGAAGCGCAAGGACAAGGATAAAGACCGGCGCTGCCGCTGGAGCGATTTTGCGGTGCTCTATCGCCAGCACAACCATCGCGACGAACTGGTTCAGGAACTTGCCGAGCGGGGCATTCCATTCTCCATCGAAGGCCTGGACGTTCTCGATACACCCGAGGTCCGCGACGCAGTGGCCTGCCTGACCGCCGCTGTGTCTTCCAACGATCATGCCAGCTTGTTTCGTGTGGCGGCGCTGCCCCAGTTCGGCATCAACCCGATGGAATTGCGGGCGGCGATGAGGGCGGTGCGGCGGCAGGAGCTCGATCTCCGCACGGTGTTGGGACGGCTCGCGGGCGGTGCAGCGGTGCTGGAAAGCGTGGAGAAGGTCCACCGCGAAGTGAAGCAGGAAGGAGTTCGTACGAACTATGCGGTGAACGTTGTGATTCGGCACTTCGATCTGCAGCGGTCGGCTTTGATCGACGCCTTCGTGAAGTTTGTGGAAGCATGGCACACGAAAGCGATTGCCGAAACCGGCAGCCCCTCCGAATTCCTCGAGTACCTCGATTACTTTGTACAGGCGAGGGGTACGATTCCACTTCCGCGTGTCGAGGAAGACGCTGTGCAGCTTTTGACCGCGCACGCCGCCAAGGGACTTGAGTTCCAGCACGTGGCCATCATTCGCGGTTCATCCGTCTCGTTCCCTACGGCATACCATGAGCCGCTGATTGCTTTTCCGCCGGAACTGCGGCGGGCGGCCACGTCTTCGCCGGGCGCTGTGAATGACGACAAAACACTGCACGAAGAAGAAGAGCGCCGCCTTTTCTATGTGGCCATGACGCGCGCCAAGGACACACTGGCGATCTATGCGCACCAGGGACAGAGCAAAAAGGATCCGAAGCCGACCAAGTTTTTGCGGGAGTTCATGGTCAACTCCGCTTGCAAAAAGTTCTGGTCTGCCCATCCAGCGGCGGCCGTGCAGGACACCTTGTTTGCCGAAGAGGAACAGAGAATCGCGGTGCAGCAATCGAACGTGGCCGCGTGGCTGCTCATGCCGCCGTCGGCGAACTTCGTCACAGGGCTGAGCGCATCGGCCATCGAAATCTATGAAGAGTGTCCGCTGCGCTTCAAGCTCGAACGGGAGTGGAACCTGCCGCGCGACGTGCCCGCGTCACTGCACTACGGAGCGGCCATGCATCGCATCCTGCACAGCTTCTACGATGCGCAACGTTACGAGCGCGAGATCAGCGACGACGACTTGTTGGAACAGTTCCGGTCTGACCTGGCTTCCGCGGGCATCGCCGATCGCTATCAGTACGAGCTTTATCTGCGGCAGGGGATGGAGCAGTTGCGGCAATTTCTCGAATGGGCTCGCAGCGCCCCGCCGCTCGAGGTGATCGAGACTGAACGCAGATTTGAACTGCAGGTGGGCTCGGCGAAGTTGGCCGGACGCGTGGATCGCATCGATCGCACGGGCCCGGACACGGTTGCCATCGTGGACTACAAGACGGGCAAGCCGAAGTCACAAGAGGATGCGGATAAGAGCCTTCAACTCTCCTTGTATGCGCTCGCGGCCAGGGAGACTTGGGGAAAGCGTGCCGACCGCTTGATCTTCCACAACCTCGAAAACAACACGCCCGTCTACACCACGCGGACCGACGCCGAATTGGAAGCGGCGAAGTTGCGCGTGCAAGAAGTGGCGGAGGGGATCGCGCGGGGAGAGTTTCCGCCGGACCCCGGGTATCACTGTGCGTTCTGTCCCTATCGCAATCTTTGTCCCGCGACCGAGAAGATCGTTACCGGGAAGATGGTTATCGGGAAGATCGGTGCAGCTCCGCAGAAAAAGTCGGCGTCTCGCGTCAACTAGAACTGGTCCCAATTGATGATTCTCCGGGCGGGCTCTCCGGCCCTCAGGGGCTAAAGAGTGTGCGTGAACTCGGTCGTCCCTCCGGGACTTGAATCGTTTTTCCCACTGTCCCCAGCGCTGAAGCGCTGGGCTAAGTTCGGTCGTCCCTCCGGGACTTGATTCTCGGGCGTTTCGTTCCACAGGATTGCCCGAAAAGTGAGTTCTCACACGCTCTCTAAAACCCGCATTTTTATTGGCCGTGTGGCACGGCTGAAGCCGTGCCCTTCCCAAAACTATTTGTGAGACAGCCCTGGTTTGAGCAGAAGGCTTTCGTTCACGGGAACAAGCGGAGTGGGTTGGGAATCTGGAAAACGGCGCAAAAAACTTTGGGGACGCTCATCGCGTCCCCTTTGTCGTTGCCTGTTGCAGGTGCTTAGTGCTTCTTGCTGCTCTTCTTTTTTGCTTTCTTCTTGGTTGCCATGGATCTATTCTCCCTTTCCATTCCTCATGGAATTTCGCAACGGTCGTTTGTTGCAACTGTTTGAATGTATAGAGTCAACGCAGAACGAAGTCAAGAGAAAAATGATGGAAACGGGTGCGTGCAACGCTGTACCAAAGTCACCAGCGCGACTCGCACGCGAAGAAAAAGTCGAGTGACATCACAACTCGTTCTCGCTTGTTCTCCCATCACGCTGTTTCTGCCGCACGCACGTTTCAACCGAACGCTTCGTCGCCGTGCCGGCGCGGTTGCGCGTCGAGAAGCGGCGCGAAGCTTGTCACGCTCTATGATGAGAGACGATTTTCAAGCGACGCAGGGGCTAGCGGAGCTCGTGTGCTCGTCACCTTGATTTATGAACTGATTCGCCGCGACGTGCACCGCGGAACTGCTGCGCTTTGCCTGGGCGGGGGAACGCTGTGGCTATGGCGGTGGAGCGGTAGGGTGGTTGAAACGGGCCCGCCCAAGCGAGCTTGGACGGGGCACCCTCTAGAGTTTGCAAGGGTCGGATGGGCTACCCGCCGGGGAGAAAAAACATTGTCCAACAAAAAAACAAAAGAACCCACTTGACTCCGACCGGCCTTCTCATGGAAGCGATTACACTCAGAACCGTGCCGGAGCAACCCCGCCTTAGTTCGCGGCCGTTCCCGATTCTGCCGCCGTGACCGGCAGCGTAATGGTGAACGCCGCGCCGCCATCCGGCGCCGTCGCAGCTTCGATGTTGCCTCCATGCTCCCGCAGGACGGTCTTGCAGATGCTCAGGCCCAGGCCGGTGCCGCGACCGGGGCGCTTGGTGGTGAAGAAAGGATCAAAAATGTGCTCCAGGTTTTCGGGTGCGATTCCCGGACCATCATCCTGAAACACAATCCATACGGAGTCGGGCTTGCGTCCGATGCGCACGCGAATCGTGCCTTTCTCGCGACTTTCGCGGATCGCCTGCTCCGCATTCAGCAGGAGGTTCAGGAACACCTGCATCAGTTGATTGGGATCGGCGACGATGGCGGGTATAGCCGGTTCGGGCAGGAAATCCACGGTGATGTTGCTCTTGCGCAGCGGATAGGCCTGCATCTGCACGGTGCGTTGCACGAGTTCGTTGAGATTGACCTGGCTGCGTCCCGGAGCCGGCGGGCGGGCGAAGTATTGCAAGTTCTGGACGATCTCGGCCGCGCGCCGCGCCTGCTGGTGCAGAATGACGATTTGTTTGCGGGCGGCTTCGCTGGCCTCGCCTTCCTGGAGCAGTTCCGCCATGCCCAGAATGCTGGTCAGCGGATTATTGAGCTCGTGGGCGAAGCCGCCGATCATCTGCCCCATGGCGGCGAGACGTTCGCTCTGAATAATTTGCTGCTCCAGTCTCTTCTCCATCGTCACATCGCGAACGGAGATGATCACGCCCGCTGGTTTGCCTTCGGCATCCAGCAATGGACTAGCCACGCCCAGCATGGTGCGCCAGCTGCCGTCGCAGTGCCGGGAACCGTACTCGCGTGAGGTCAGCGAACTCTCGCCGGTCGCGACGGTGCGGTAGAGTTCGGCCAGTTCCGGTGGAGCATTCTCCGTCTCCGCGACGTTCTTGCCCATGAGATGTTCCGGTCCGTACCCGAGGAGCTCGCCGATGCGCGCGCTCACGAACGTGTACTGGCCCTTCAGATCGAGGACGAGAATCAGATCCGGAAAACTTTCCAGCAGGTGCCGGCGGAACTCTTCCTGCCTCCGC
>Ga0224558_1003894_pt1 | contig 12044 bp, 11 predicted proteins | sample 714S32024metaG_FD_180682 | JGI IMG/M metagenome (GOLD analysis project Ga0224558, IMG submission 180682) | Peat soil microbial communities from Stordalen Mire, Sweden - 717 S3 20-24 | ecosystem: Environmental > Terrestrial > Soil > Wetlands > Peat | place: Sweden: Norrbotten County, Stordalen... | reverse complement strand
AAGTCGTTGTACTAAAGCAAACTTCGAGCGAGATGATTGCATTCGTTGCGCAGCGCCTCGCGGAGATCAGCACCGATCTACTTCTGGTGCTGCAGCCAGTTACTCATACGCTGCGCGCTGTTCCGCCGGATAGTGGTGAGCTCTTTCAGATGATGGATGTTGCTGCTAGACATTTAAGCCACGTAAGGATCATACCGCAAATGCACAAGCTACTGGGGCTGGCGTGAAGTATATGCTAGGGTACAGTGCGGACCACTGGGAACATCAACGTACAGAAAACAGAGACAGCTACGGCTCCCCCTCAACAACCGATTTCGCCACGGCCGCACGAACACTAGATCGATTAATAGAAAAAGCGCGACGTTTCTATCAATCGGGCGATTATGAAGAGGTCATTCTAAACGCTCACCGGATTAAAGAATTGTATCAGCTCTGCATTCAAGATGAAGATAGGAGTCGAGGACGTTTAGCTTTCAACCCAGCGTTGCGAGCTCAGATAGAGAAAAACGCGGACTCGCTAGATTACTGGTGGGAATCAGGCATCGTCGCTTTTCATAAGATTACGATTAGCCCCGAAATCGCAAGAATCGCCTTGACGGTGTCAGAGGAGATGCGTGATTATGTCGCGACTTACGTCGACGATCGCACTGGGGATGTACCATATTCCACACAAGCCACTCGCGACCGCCCCTCCTATAACGCCCATTATGACACTAAGCGGATTAACGCCCCCGGGCCCGCCTATCCGATCATCAAAGGCGGATTGGATATAGATGATAAAGAGCTCTTGTATTTGGCCCGTCCGAGTATTTTGGGTTGCACGCTAAAACAAAAGGGACTTGTGTTGCTATTAGTGGTCCTCCTTTTCGGGTCTTTTTTTGTCCAGCGTCTCACAGACATAAGCTTAATCGCAACCGTGCTTAGGGGGGCCGCGGTGCTGCTTTTTCTGTTAGTCGCTGCTCGAATCGCTCTCACCGTCTACTCGGAAAGATACGGCATCACTTCGCGTGATATATCCATTGAAAAAGGCCTTTTTTTGAAAAAGAGAGCAGTGATACCGCTCAATCGAGTTGCGAAGCTCGCAAGGCAACAGAGCTTCTTAGAAAGGCTGTTGAGAACAGGAAATGTCGTTATTAAGACCACTAGTGGTCACACTATGGTGTTTAAGGGGGTCTATGATCCAGAAGAGGTGGCTGCTCTAATCGCAGAGTTGCGTGGGGGCACTCTGGTCGGTCACGAGTGATCGAACCTCGATGCTGCTTCGATAAGCTCCCGCACCTTCGCGAGTCGGTACCCGACCAGCTTAAATCCTATCTGGTCTCGTCTCGTGAAAGAGAGATTGCCGCCAGCAGCATGCGGATGCCCACCTCCGTTAAATAGCATTGCGATTTGGTTGCTCACCGGAGCGACCGTTCTGACTGAGAATATACCATTCTCTCGCAAAATGAGCTCCGTTGTTGAGTGATATTCGTCCCTAAGCCTCGCAGCCACATCGCTTGTGTAACCATTGCTGGTCGTGACCGCCGTATGACCGAGCAGAACCGATTTTCTTATCGCTTTGCTGATGGCTTTGTTCTTCCGACCGATTTGAAGCGCATACATCGCTTCGATCTCGGCGTCTGCAAAAGCCCCGCGTGACAGTTTTAATGCGATCTCCTCTCGCGACTTATCATCACTTATCGCAGTAGAGAGCACTTCAGAACGTGGGTCATTGTTGATCCAAAAATCTCTATCTCTCCCTATCGCTGCGACTTCCTTGGCGATTGCATCGCCTTCCAGGAGGTCTGTATATACGATTTCGCACGCACATAGCTCGCGATCGACGCGCAAGTAGTCGACGACGCTCTTGATATCTTCGAAAAAGCGCTCATCCCACACGTGATGGTCGCGCCACTCAACGCGCCATCCTTTGCTTTTCAACCGTGCAACAACTTCAAAAGCGTCTGTTCTGCCCCCAAGATCAGAAAGACACAACGTCATATCCACCTTTTTTTTGGCCTGGGCGAGAAGCTCCAAGTAGGAGCTGTAATCTTGAACGGATGAAAAGATCGTAAACACATTTCCATATTTTCTCCTAAAGAGCGCGTCACAGCACACAGCATCTAGATCCGTATGCGTCAAGTGAACAATGCACCCGTCAAACCGGCCCAAGCCTGTGAGAACACGCCTATTAAATCTTGCGCACATCAATCTATGACTCCACGTTTTTCACGAAAGTTAACGACCTTTCACGTGTCTGACAGGGTCGGACGAACCGTTGGTACGTTGCTTCATCTGCTTGGAAATACAGCATAACCACGGTTGTGACCCCTTATGAGTGGTTCTGCGAGATGACGTCTCGCAGACGGGGTGACTTCATACGCGCCAGGCGCTACTTCTCTTTTTATCGATACCTGGCATTTAAGTCTAACATCCTTGACAGCCTTGCACTTTGAGCACTTGAAACCCTTATCTTGCCCGAGCGACTTCATGCTTTTGTCGCAGCAGATAGGATTCCCGCTTTTATATTGATCGCAGAGTTCCAGAACTCGCAATTTCTCCAAGTGCAGGCAGTTTTTGACATAGCTGCCTTGGACCACCACCTTGTCACCAACACGCAACTCACGGACCGTAGTACGGAATTGCTTAGTGGGTTCAAATGCGACGCATAGCAGCCTGGCACCGGAGTCGCCTACTAGAACAAAAGTATGCCCGCCTGTTATTGTCCAAGGTGCTCTGGTTACCGCTGCAGTCACCTTGTAGGAGCGGCCTTCTTCCAACTCTCGAATTTGAGCGGGTCGAACGTGTGCGTCTGTCCCCTGATTGGTCCTGTAAAGCGTGAGATACTGAAATGGTTCTGAAATAATTTTGCGCTGCGCAGCGAGTATTTGATTGGGGTCATCTCCCCTAATTCCGTATAGTACGGGATCTAAAGAGTGTGGGGCACATATAACTGCTTCACCTTTTCGATCGAGCGTATCCCACGTGTAAGGGTAAGTAGCCGCATCAGCACGCCAAACTGATTGCTCATTTATGTAACGTTTTTTTGCAAAATTCCTCTCAAAACGATACGCAATAAGTTCGTACGAAGAGCAGTTTTCAACGGTTGCACCTATTGCAGCAAGCGCCCCAATTAAGCCTCTGCCGCTCTTAAATGATAAAAAATCAAGCCCGTGTCCATCGATGAGTTCGGTGGCGTTCTCCAAGCAGAGCTCGGCGTGCACCGCGTCGCGCGCGAAGCACCGGATATCAGCTGGAATTGCATCGTCATCAAAAAAAACAGCCCCAGGATGTGTATTGTCGTCATCAAGGTGCGCCATTCGTTCGATGTGCTCTCGCACGATATCTTGAACGTCATACGAGTGCCTTATGAAGATACAAATTGATGCGTTCCCTCTGGTCTTAAATCGTATTGTCGGATTGAGCCGCACTAAACGAAGCTGAACAGTTTCGTTCAGCTCTTGCTCGAGCGCTTTTTTTAGCAAAGTGCCCAAGTAAGTAGTGCACATCCCGCGCTTTGAATCAGTATCGTCGATTCCAATAAGCATGCCAGCAGGAGCCTCTTTTTTTCTATCGACAGAAGTATATAAGTATCTTTTTGAACATGTTAGTTAAGGTAGGGCAGATTAACAAGCTCTAGCGGCTTGCAATCACTTAGGAGGACTCCAATAATGCGCCAGGATCTGTTAACAGATCAAACTGCTGAGGTGCTACATACGGCAGGCTTCGTAACATCGAAGAGATGCGACGTTCGCTCTAGATGCTTCGACATCGCCGCTAGGAGGGGCTCAATTCTAATTTTCTTGAAGATGCTTTCAAATATTGATGGCCTAAGTGAAGAAACAGCGTCTGAACTGAAGAAACTTGCAGAGTGCTTCTATGCCTCGCCTTTGCTTGTCGGCGAGAAAGCCCGAAATCACGAACTCCAGGATGGTGCCGTGTATGTGCGTTATGGGGTCCCTGCTGTTAACGTCGACACACTGTCGGATTTCTTCATAGATGAGCTTCCGCCGCTTATCTATGCCGCTCCCGGCGGACTTTACGTGAAATTGGATGAGGATGCACTCTATGCAGCTCGCACTGGAAGGGACCTTTCTTTAGGTGCAATAGCGTCGCAGCTAGGCGTTTCGCGAAGAAGTATTCGCAAGTACGAAGAAGGAATGGATGCTAAGGTTGAAATAGCTGTCAGGCTAGAGGCGATTCTAGACGCGCCGCTTGCCGTGCCCATAAGCCTGCTTACGCGACATAGTTTTCACGAGGAAACAGCGAAAGCTGATTCACTTCCGCCCATAGAGAGACAAGCAGTATCGTTGCTCGTTGACTTAGGATTCAAGGTGCTTCCCATGTTCCAAGCGCCTTTTGACATGCTGTCACAGACCAATAAAGAAACCTTACTGACCGGAATCAGCAAGAACGCGAGTCTGATGGCAAAAAGAGCTGAACTGATGAGCAGCATAGCGCGAGTTGTATCCGCGCACTCATTGTACATCACTGACGATGAGCCCAAATGCTTCAGGATCTTACACACCGTTATCGTGCGTCTGCAAGAGCTCGAGGACTTGGACAACTCGACTGAATTGATGCATCTCGTGCGAGAGCGATCGGAAGAATAGCCGCGCTTTCGCTGAGGCGTCGGACAAAACGCTTTTATAGAACTTTCTGCATAGTTAAGCCCGAACCTATACGCATTAGGATTCATCATGTTACACGGAGGAAAAAAATGGCAGGACAACTGGGTGGACAAGTCGGACAACTGGGTGGACAGCCCATATTGATTCTTAAAGAAGGCAGCCAGAGGACTCGGGGCAAAGAGGCCCAAGGTATGAACATAACCGCAGCGAAGGCGGTTGCTTCGGCTGTGAGGACAACGTTAGGCCCCAAAGGCATGGATAAGATGCTCGTGGACACGCTGGGCGATGTCGTCATTACGAACGATGGCGTTACGATCCTGAAGGAGATGGATATTGAGCACCCCGCAGCGAAAATGATCGTTGAAGTCGCCCGGACCCAAGACGACGAAGTCGGGGACGGAACGACCACGGCAGTGATCATTACTGGAGAACTACTCAAAAAAGCAGAGAACCTTCTCGAACAAGAGGTGCACCCCACCATCATAGCATCGGGATTCAGGCTAGCTGCACTAAAGGCGCGAGAAACGCTTGACACGGTGGCGATCCCTGTATCACCTGATGATGTAGAACTTCTGAAAAAAGTAGCGATTACCGCGATGACTGGCAAAGGCGCAGAAGCGTCAAAAGAGAAACTCGCTGACATGTGTGTTAAAGCGGTAAAAGCTGTAGTTGAGACTGAAGACGGGAAGGACAAGTTCGACATCGATAACATCAAGATTGAGAAAAAGGTCGGGGGAAGCATCGACTCATCCGAACTCGTCGAGGGCATGATTATAGATAAAGAGCGTGTCTCGACTGGTATGCCGAAAAGCGTCGACAAAGCAAATATTGCTCTGATAAACGGCGCAATCGAGCTTAAGGATACGGAGGTTGACGCAGAAATCTCGATCACGTCGCCGGATCAGCTCCAAGCTTTCCTCAGTCAAGAGGAGCAAATGATCAAGGGCATGGTCGATAAGATCAAGAGCAAAGGTGCTACCGTAGTATTCTGTCAGAAGGGGATCGATGACCTCGCCCAACACTATCTGGCGAAAGCCGGAATTCTCGCGGCACGACGCGTTAAAAAGAGCGACATGGAAAAACTCGCGAGAGCTACCAACGCAAAGATCGCCTCAAGCGTGGACGAACTGGAAAAAGGCGACCTCGGTCATGCTGGCCTTGTTGAAGAGCGGAAAGTTGGCGGCGACGATATGATCTTTGTAGAGAAGTGCGAGAACCCGAAAGCAGTGTCCATCATGCTTCACGGAGGGACGGAGCACGTCGTGGACGACATAGAGCGGGCAGTAAACGACGCGCTGCGCGTAGTAGGCGTCACGATAGAAGATAAAAAACTGGTAGCCGGAGGCGGTGCAACTGAAGTCGAACTAGCGCTGAAGCTCAGAGACTACGCCTCTACAATAGGCGGTCGGGAGCAACTCGCCATTAATGCATTCGCTGACGCTTTGGAAGTCATTCCAAAGACCCTAGCAGAAAATGCTGGTCTTGATACCATCGACACGTTGGTTGAACTAAGGTCAAAACACGAACAAGGAATGACGACTGCTGGACTAAATGTCTTTACGGGTGATGCAATCGATATGGTCGATGCAGGCGTTGTGGAGCCACTTAGGACAAAAACTCAAGCAATCGGCTCTGCGTCAGAATCTGCGATAATGATTCTCAGAATTGACGATGTTATAGCGGCCAGCAAGCTTTCAGCTCCGCCGATGCCTGAGGGCGGCATGGGCGGCATGGGCGGCATGGGCGGCATGGGCGGCATGCCTCCAATGTGAAGCGGCCCATCCCTTTTCCTTTTTTTTCTGCGGACGTTCTGAGTGCGCTGAGGGTGTTGCGTAGCTTTAAATAGATGCGACGAGAGAGAAAAATATAGGAGTTCAAAATGATTCAAGTAACCGAAATAGCAGCAAGAGAATTGAAGGATCTCCTCGTAAAAGAAGGCAAGTCCGAATATGGTTTGAGGATATCATATGGCGGCATGGGCTGCGGCGGTCCGCAGTATACGATGTCCCTTGACGAAAATCCCACCAAAGCAGAAGATGTACGCGAATCAAACGGCGTAAAAATTTTCTTAGAAAAGAACATAGAGACGGCACTCGATGGTGCCGAGATTGATTTTGTCGATGACCCTATGTTTGGAAAAGGATTTACTATCAAGCACCCGAGCCTCACCGGATGCGGGTCGTGCAGCGGAGGGTGCGGCTAGCTTATTGAGCCGCCAGAACCTTTTTTTATCTAGAAGCCCGTGCAGGCGGCGGGTTGATTCCTTCCCCTCCTTTTTTCTTCGGTCCACAGACTTCAGTTAGAGTGCTAGCTTTTTTTTGCTACAGAAAAAGTAAAGTCGTAGCAGCACCAACCGAGGATTCATATGATAGGCATGATCCTCTGTGGGGGGTATGGCAAGCGACTCAAACCGTATACTGAGGACATACCCAAGCCACTCATAGACATCACGGATGACTACACAATTCTAGACCGACAGCTCTACGATCTGGCCAATAGCGATATTGAGAGCGTGATACTGCTGACCGGGTACTTGAGTGAGCTAATAGAACAGAGATATGGGAACAGCTATCGTGGCATGGAAATTCAGTATTCTGTTGAAGACAAACCGTTAGGCACCCTCAATGCAATCAAACTTGGAATTGATCTGCTGAAAGATAAAGAAACAGTTTTGATCCGCAACGGCGACGTGGTTTCCGACATCAACCTGAAGAAGATGATGAAAAAGTACAGCGTCAGCGATTTCAAAGCTATGATGTTTGTCACGAAAATGCGCAGCCCTTACGGCATTGTAGAACTAGGGGAGGACCATATCCGCTCTTTCAAAGAGAAGCCACTCCTCGAGTATTACATAAACGGGGGGATATATCTCCTCGACTCTGAGATTCCATTTAGCAATTTTGAAAAGGGCGAAATAGAAAAGACGGTTTTTCCTGTCCTCGCAGACACCAATCAACTCGGATATTACAAAGAAAACACGTTTTGGATGTCGATAGATACGACCAAGGACCTCGAAGAGATAAAAAAGGAGTACGCAAACAGAACTGACAAACCTTGGGGTTATGAAAAGGTTCTCATCAGCACCGAGAATTATCTCACAAAAGAGATCTACATAAAAGAAGGCTATACAACCTCATATCACTATCACAAAGAAAAAGAGGAGTCAATCTACATGCTCGAAGGTTCCTGCTATGTACAATTCGAGCACAAAAAGGAGTTCTTCGGAAGAAACGATACAATGGATATTCCGCGTGGGGCTTTGCACAAAATCGTGGCCACAGAAAACTCTCTCATGCACAGTGTCTCAACACCATTTGTTGACGATATCGTACGAGTGGAAGACTACTATCCTGCGCGCTAATTAGTGCCGTCATTTTTTTGCTAATGTAAAATTAGCAGTTTGCATCTTTGTTTGCTCGAGCCAACTCAGCTTCCAGGAACTAAATGTAATAAGGGTGCAGCACTCCACGTTACCCGTAGCTAACACGTTTATATTCGGTAGTTGACGCATCTTTTTTGTGAAAGTGGGATTCACGGTGCTTGCTCTATTTGACGCGCCTTTTGACAAGATCATGAAACGAGCCTTTGAGGACAGATTCGACGTGATCGAGGTTCTATGCGAGGGCTCCTGCCTGCCGCGTCATGCCTTAAGAAATGTTTCGCAATTTGAAATTGCGTCGCAGTAAGATATTGAACTAACGATTCATTCGCCTACGGTCGATCTCAATCCTGCCAGTGTCAACGTTGGAATACGCGAGGAAACAACGAAACAACTCACCGAGACGGTGGATCTTGCTGTAGCTATAGACGCTTCGACGATCACGACCCACCCTGGCTACGTGAAGAGAATAAATGACAGACTGACGACTCGATCGCTCGATTTGGCTCTGCATAGCCTTGAAAAGTGGGCTAACTACGCCGCCGACGTTGGAATGGCGCCTGCCATCGAGAATATGCCCCGTAACATGAAATACTTCTGCACCGACATTAAGCAACACGAACTTTTTAATGAAACGTGCGGCGCATTTGCAACAATCGACGTTGGGCACGCACACACGAACAACGCCGTAACAGACTTCTTGCAGGTGGATGTTCCGGTGGCTTACTATCACCTGAGTGATAACGACGGCGAACGCGATTTGCATCTTCCAATCGGTAAAGGAACCATCGACTGGACTCAGCTAAAAGGGATAAACAAAGCGATAATTGAAGTTAACGACTGCACAGCTGTAAAGGAAAGTCGCGACCATCTGGCTCAAATGATTAGAGTGCAGAGCTGCGATCTTACGGGGGGGTAAAAGTGGCAGAAAGACGCATTTTGTCGATCCGACCGGCACAAAAACTTCTTAAAAAGGCACCTAGTGCCCCTCACTAAGGTGTCGTGTTTTATTGACCATGTTCCGCCAATGTTGCCCGTTCCAAAATATTTTGCTGCATTGACTACACTTATAAAAGTGAGCGTACCTGTGAATGAATTTCTCAATATCGACGCCCTTTGTGCGAAGCTTATTGATCTCATGAGACCGAAGAATGTCCTCAGTTGACACCAGTTCAAGCGTCCCGTTACAAACGCTGCATCGAACAGGTTCGAGTTCTTTGGGGAAGACCAAGCCATACTGCTGTCTCACTTGGTTTAATTGGCAGAGCACGTCTCCTTCTCGAACGAGAAGTGACGGGATGCCACACTTTTGCCTTGCTCGGGTATGAAGCTGTATATCCTTAGTCAGCAACGCCCGCTCCTCGGATCCTGACAGCTGGAGCATGAAAGTGTCCTCAGCGGCGTTTGACAAACCAGCGAAGGAATTCGCGCTTAGAGTATCGTAACCCAGGATTCTGAGCCAAGAAGAGAGGCGCCCTAGCATTCGATCAGCTAAGAACTTCATGCACTTCGCACACTACTCAAATGATTTACTGCTGACGGAGCTTTTAGACAGATATGCTTCCCAAAGAGCTCTTTTTCGCTTGAAGGTTGAGTAGCTTACGCCGAGCTCGTCGGCAAAATCCTTAGAACTCTTTCTCGCAGACTTGGGCGCCGAAAGCCACTCTAAAAGCTTTTCGCGGTCGAAGTTGATTTTCACGTCACGCTCGGTCAAGAGACCTAGCAAGACGCGCGCTCCTTGAATCTTTCTCTTGTCTATTCCCACGCGTTTGCCAATTTCAGCGTCGTTTGGATAACCGTCGTAAAAAAAATCGAGGTTACCGGATGCCATTATGTTCGTGTACTCCCGTTCAATTTGAAGCAGTTGCTCGGGGGTCAACAGGATGTGACTCTTCTCAAGAAGCAAGGCTTTCTTTTCCAGATCATCGCTAGTGTCGCGCCGAGAATCGACTGCTTGCTCTATTGACCTACGCGGACCCGCTTGTTGGTTGTTTTTGGGGATGGTGACCGGAGGAAATCGGTTCAAAAAACGGTTCTTCGACGGTTCGACGACTAGCCCTTCTTTTGCTAATTGCTGAATCACCCCGATAACGCTTTCAGGATAGATTCCGAGAGATTCGCTGTAGCTTACGATGTCGTCTATGTGAACACCTTTAAGCCTGCTTGACGGGCTCAGTGAATTGATGATGTGCACAATAGTTTTTCGCGCTTGCAGCAACTCTGTTCCTTCTATCGGATTTGACGTGGTGCTCAAACTAAAAAACTCCGTTTACTTTGGAGATGTTCAAATCTCCGGTACTAATAGGTGATAGGACACTGGGGAATTTATATTCTTTTGGATATTCAAGAGCCGCGGCTGCACACGTGCCAAAACTCGGTTCCCAGAACCCTTTTAGTTTATTTCATTGCAGAGCAAGCTCTTAAAATCGTTCGCTGAGAGCTATCTAGCAATTTTGACTAAGCCTTTTTAAACAGCTGCCAACCTTGCGGCATTAAAGACGTGGCCCAAAGACGAAACTGATGACTTCGTTGTCGCACGGAGATTCGCTCCAGTCGCTGAGGGATTTTGAGTTCCGAATGTTCGCGACATTCGAGCCTGCTCGTTTTTTTCGCGGCTGTTCTATCTCACAAACGGCTCTCCAGCTCCTTAAGCCGTCTGAGGACCAAGCCGGGCATTAAATCAGTGAGAACGACGAATAGTCTTATCGCGGCCCCGGGCGCACCCAAACGGCGCCCTTTGGCTGGCAACAGCGTATCTCGTAGGCTCCGACAGTCAAGTCCTCTCTTGAACAGTGGATTAGTCTTAAGGGTGAAGGATCATTTTTGCGTTGTTCTTGAATAAGAGTCCAAAAGACCCTCGCAAAACTTGCCACAGCCTCGTATCAGTACAAACACAATTTTATAAAGACCAGTCTATTTCTAGCTGATCGATAAATATTCGCAAGAACTCACTTATTGCGTGAAACTGAGGACATAGTGGAGGATCAACTCGTGAGGACGAGGGTGTCAATACCTGTAATTTCGAGCTACATTTGGCTAGGTGATAGGCAAAAAGGGCTGCTCTTGTCCATCCGAAGCGATCACAGACGTTATAAGACGGTATCTTCTTGATTATCTGGTTCAGTCAGACAGAAGGAACTCAGATCGGCGTAATCACGCTTGTCTACCATCGCGAGCAATGTGGCTTATCTCCCTTTTGACTGACATCCAATACGAAAACGCGAACATATTGCCTCGACCATACACATTCATTCAGACGCCAAAGTCGCCTCGAGATTGACGTCGTCGTGGAAGTACACCGGATCTAGGAGGTTTGCGGAAAAAAATGGTGAACAGCGGTGTTTTTCAAGTTCAGATGTTTATTATCCCTGCCCTGAGTCTTGGCACTTTGGGGGACGAGCGACGAAACCCCGCTAACCTGGACTAATTAAAGATACTTCGACCGACCTGAGCAAATGAAAGCGACTCGACAATCTTTATTACCGAGCGCGGGATAGAATCTTGTCTGAGAAATGTTCGTCTCATAGAGGGAAAAAGAAACATTTCAGCACAAACAGGTAACTCTGAGGTAAAACTACTCGTGAACGAGAATGATGCGCACGCGGCAAGGGCAAACTCGCAACTCGATTTCAACTTTGTTGCTATGGAGGAAACCATTCTCAAAGAATGGGATGACCGCGACATCATCAGTAAAAGCATAAACGCAAACAAAGGAGCGGAGCTATTCCGATTCATCGAAGGGCCGCCGACCGCGAACGGCTCACCAGGGGTTCACCACGTGTATGCTCGCGTCATAAAAGACCTGTTTCTCCGCTACAAGAGCATGCAAGGCTTCTATGTCCCCCGCGTGAGCGGATGGGATTGTCACGGACTCCCAGTGGAGATTTCTGTGGAAAAAGAACTTCAGTTTGAGGATAAAGCGCGCATAGAGGGGTATGGAATTGAACGATTCAACAACGTCTGTCGCAGTTCAGTATTTAGTCATATAGATGAGTGGGCAGAATTGACTAAGCGGATAGGCTTCTTCATTGATCTCACTACGCCGTATACGACCA
>Ga0224558_1003893_pt1 | contig 12045 bp, 10 predicted proteins | sample 714S32024metaG_FD_180682 | JGI IMG/M metagenome (GOLD analysis project Ga0224558, IMG submission 180682) | Peat soil microbial communities from Stordalen Mire, Sweden - 717 S3 20-24 | ecosystem: Environmental > Terrestrial > Soil > Wetlands > Peat | place: Sweden: Norrbotten County, Stordalen... | reverse complement strand
CATCAACAGCTGCATCAACGAGGTCCTGAAGCTGCACCTCACCATGACCGAAGACGAGCGACGTCAGCGCATCATCGAGCTGCTCGACCAGGTCGGGCTCACCGAACGTCAGGGAATCGTCCTTCCGAAGAATCTCTCTGGCGGGCAGCGCCAGCGCGTCGCGATAGCGCGCGCCCTCGCGGCCGAACCGGCGGTCCTGGTGCTCGACGAGGCGGTCTCGGCGCTTGACGTCTCGATTCAGGCGCAGATCATCAACCTGCTGAACGACATTCGTGAGCGCACCAACATGGCCTACATCTTCATCAGTCACAACCTCGCCGTGGTCCGACAGGTCACCGACCAGACACTCGTCCTGAAGAAAGGTGTCGTGGTCGAACAGGGCGACACCGAGAAGATACTCGACACGCCTGAGGACGAGTACACCAAGTTGCTGCTCGCATCGGTACCCGAGCCGGGTTGGAAGCCGCGCCGCGTCGGCGTTGACTAAGCAGTACTGAGAGAAGCAACGCTTCAACAGTGGGAGAACCATGAGCGAACTGAACTACCTACCAGCAGTCGAAGTCCTCCGACGCTTTCGTGACAAATCGTTGTCACCCGTCGAGTACCTGAATGCTCTCGTCGAGCGCGTCGAGGAAACCGAACCCTTCATTAATGCGGTCGCCGAGAGGCTCTTCGACGAGGCTCGTGCCGGCGCCAAAATGGCAGAGGATGTCTACGCGTTGCGTCCGAGCGAAGCCCGCACGCTTGAGGGGCTTCCGGTTGCCGCGAAAGCCGAGCACCCGATCAAGGGCAAGCTCTTCACGGATGGATCGCTCGCGTTCAAGGACCGCATTGCCGACGTCACCCATCCCATCATCGAGCGCATCATTGGCGCTGGCGGTATCATCCACCTACGCACCACCACCCCGGAGTTTAGTTGCGCCCCTTTCACCCATTCGAATCTTTGGGGTGTCACGCGCAACCCTTGGAACCTCGGCTTCAGCCCCGGTGGATCGTCGGGCGGATCCGGTGCGTCGCTCGCGGCGGGGACCGCCCCCCTCGCCACTGGTTCGGACATCGGCGGATCGATTCGGATTCCGGCCTCGTTCAACGGTGTCGTTGGCTACAAGCCCCCGTACGGACGGGTGCCGGCGATGGCCCCCTACAACCTCGACACGTACTGCCACGACGGGCCCCTCGCCCGCACCGTCGCCGACTGCGCGCTCTTGGAGAACGTCATCGCGGGACCGCACCCGCTCGACGTCGTGTCCCTGCGGCCCAAGGTGACCATTCCCTCGTCGTTCGAGGGCCTCAAGGGGATGCGCATCGCCTACTGCGTCAATCTGGGCAACTGGTTCGTGGATCCCGAGGTGGAGGTCAACACGCGTGGCGTCGCCGAGGCGCTGCGCGCCGGCGGCGCCGTCGTCGACGAGGTCTCCTTGGGCCTTCGCCGCGAGGACGTCGCGCGAGCCGCGGAAATCCACTTCAGCGCCATCTTCGGTTCGATGGTGGGCCTCGTCGACGACGAGTTCGCCGAGTTGCTCACGCCCTACGCGCGCAAGTTCGCCGCCATGGGCCGACGGTACTCGTCGCCGGGGCTGTTCCTCGAGGGACTCGAGCTCGAGGCGGGCGTCTACAACGTCGTCGGACCGCTGCTCGAACGTTACGACGCGCTGATCTGTCCCACCTCGGGCGTACCTTCCTTGGTTGCGGGCGACGACTACGTCGACCTGAGCCGCAATCTCGACGACCTCGGCGTCGAGATCGACCCGATCCACGACACCATCATGACCATCGCGTTCAACATCCTGAGCCGCTGCCCAGTGCTCGCGGTACCGTCGGGCTGGGCCTCGAACGATGTCCCCACTGGTGTGCAGATAGTGGGCCGGACCTACGACGACGCGACGGTCTTTCGCGTCGGCGCCGCGCTCGAGGAAATTCGTCCGTGGGGATACCAGCACGGACGCTATCCGCGGTTCATCGACGCGAACGGCGTCGCGGCGAGCGCGGCGAGTTGAGCAACACCCCGTTGCACCAGTTGAGCGCGACGCGTCTCGCCCAACTGCTCACAAGCCGACAGGTGTCGGCGCACGAGGTGGTCACCGACCATCTCGTGCAGATTGAAGCCACGAACCCTTTGGTGAACGCCATCGTGACGTTGGACGCGGACCGGGCGCTTGCGAGAGCCGCATGGTGCGATGACGTCATTGTGAAGTCCGGACCGGTAGGGCCGCTGCACGGAATACCAATCGCACACAAGGATCTCCAAGACACCGCCGGGTTGCGCACGACGTACGGCTCGCCCATCTACGAGCACCACGTCCCCTCGCGCGACTCGCTCTTGGTGCAGCGCGCGAAGGCGGCGGGCGCGATCTGCGTGGGCAAGACCAACACCCCCGAGTTCGGCACGGGTTCGCACACCTACAACGCGGTCTTCGGCGTCACGAGAAACCCCTGGTCGACGACTTACTCGGCCGGAGGAAGCAGCGGCGGAGCCGCCGCGGCGCTCGCGGCGCGGATGGTGCCGCTGTGCGACGGTTCCGACATGGGTGGTTCCCTGAGGAACCCCGCGAGCTTCTGCAACGTCGTGGGACTGCGCCCGAGCGCGGGACTCGTGCCGTCGTGGCCCGTCACCGACGGCTGGTTCACGCTGGCCGTGGATGGACCAATGGCGCGCAGCGTGCGCGACGCCGCGCTGCTGCTGTCGGTCATCGGGGGCCACGATCCGCGAAGTCCCATCGCGTGGCCCGAATCGGCCGAACGCTTCCGGAGCTCACTCGAGACCGACGTCCGCTCCCGGCGCGTCGCGTGGTGCCCATCACCGGCGGGAGTCCCGGTGGACCCGCGCGTGAGCGACGTGTTGGAGACCAACGCACGCCCCGCCCTCGAGGCGATGGGCGTGGAACTGGTCGACGAACAGCCGGACCTGGACGGCGCCGAGAAATCATTCCTCGTCCTGCGTGCTTGGCACTACGCCATGAGCCTCGGCGATGACTACCAGAATCACCGCCACCAGATCAACGACGACGTGGCGTGGAACATCGAATGGGGGCTTCGCCTTCGCGTCGACCAGATCAGCGAGGCGATTGAGATCCGCACCGCCCTCTACGAACGTGTCGCGGCCTTCATGCAGGGCGTGGATGCGCTCGCCATGCCCGTCAGCCAAGTGCCGCCATTCCTCGCGAGCGAGCGTTGGGTCACGAGCATCAACGACGAAACCCAGCGCACCTATCTCGACTGGATGCGCTCGTGCTATCTGGTGAGCGCCACTGGCCTGCCCTCGATCTCGGTGCCGGCGGGCTTCACCGACGAGGGGCTGCCGGTGGGGCTGCAACTCGTGGGCCGGCCCTGCGGCGACTTCGCGTTGCTAGAGCTCGCGCACGCCGCCGAGCTCGCCATGGGTGCGAGTGCCTTGTGCCCTCCACTGGCCCTCGGCACTCGCTAGCCTCGCAGCTCGCACGCAGGGTTGAAGGAGACCGGCCAGCACGCGCGCTGGCGCAGCGCCTTTGGACCGTGGCAACTGATGCTGCACGACCGCATCGTGGCCGTGGAGGAGAACCGGCGGTTCAACTCCCTCATCGACATCGGCTTCGTGCACGTCGATGAGGAGTACGTGCTCACCCCGAGCGCTGAAGGCGCCACGACGCTCGTCACGGATGATGACGTCCGCTCGAGGATTCCTGGTCTGGGCTGGCTCGCGGTGCGACTCACGCGGGCCAACGTGGACGCGTCGATGTCGCGTCTGAAGAACTACTGCGAGCGAGTTCCTCCGCCAAGGTAGGCGACATCACCGACACCAAGTGCGAAGCACTCGGCGTGGCCGTGACGGAACGTTCAACCGACGAACGACGTTGGATCGAGAAGGGTCAAGCGGCGAACCAGCGCGGACGGCTGCTTCTCCTGGTCTTCAGCGGCCTCCTTGCTCCGCATGGCGGCGCGCACCACCCGGCCCCCGATGGCACGCAGCGGCTCGGGTGGCAACCTCGTTGCGGGCGTGCGGATCATCGGGCTCGTCCCCCACTCATCGTCGCGCTCGAGCGCCAGCGACGCCAGGATCTTGCCACCGAGGTAGGAGGGGCCCACGCCGTTGCCGGAGAAACCGACACCGAAATGGACTCGCGGGCTTCCAGCCAACCGGCCGAAGAACGGCATCGAATCAGAGGAGTAGTCCACCGCGCCTGACCACGTGTTGGTGATGGCGACCCCGTCGAGCCTCGGGTAGGTGCGTCGGAACTGATGGGTCACCTCGGGGGCTCGCAGCGTCGTCGCCCAGGTCGAACGGTTCATATGGTCGCCGAAGCCAATGCGGCCGCCTCCCTTGCCGAAGACCACTCGCCCATCGTTTGTCGGGCGGTAGTAGTGGACCAGACGCCGTGAGTCCGAGATGGCGAGACCCGGCGTCCAACCGACCGACGCCAGTTGCTCGGGCGCTGAGGCGGTGGCGATGACGTCGCTGCCGAGGATCAGGAGATGGCGCCGGATCTCCGGGTAGCGCGCCAGCCACGCGTTGGTCGCGAGGACCAGCTGGCTGGTCGTGATCGTGGCACCTGGCACGCGCACGGTGACACCACGTGCGGTGACCTCGTAGTCGAGCATCGGTGTCTTCTCCCAGAGCAACACCCCGGCCGCGAGCGCGGCCGCGCGAAGGCCTCGCACCAGGGCGGCGGGCTGGACCGTGGCGGCACCCGCTTCGAAGACGCCCCCCAGGTGCCGTTCGCTGCCGCTGATCTCGACGACCTCCTCCTTCGTGAGGACGCGAAATGGCGAGGCGCCCGCCGAGGCGAGGGTGTTGATCGTGTCGTCCCAACTTCCCAGCTGGCTCGAGTTCGTGGCCGTCCACAGCCAACCGGCGGGCGTGAAATCAGCGTCGATACCGTTGGTCTCGCAAAATCTCCCCGTCCGAACCACGGCCTCCTCCGACGCCGCCGCGATTCGCAGCGCGTCATCGGTGCTCATCAGCTTCTTCAAGGTGGCGAACTTCGGCCACCAGGTCATGGCGAAGCCACCGTTCGCTCCGCTGGCTCCCGCCCCGCAGATGTCTGCCTCGACGACGCCAACACGGATCGACGGCTCAAGTCCTGCGATCTGCAGCGCGGTCCACAGGCCGGTGAGCCCGCCGCCCACCACGCAGACGTCGAGCGACTGGTCGCCCTGGAGCGCAGGGGCTGCCACGTAGCCACCGCGTTGGAGCGCCTGCTGCATCCAGAGGGCCTGGGGCGAGCTCGATGAGTACTTCGACACGTGGGGCACAATCAGCCTTCCCGTTGAGCGACTGTTCTTCTCAGGCTATTTCACCGTTGGCGAAGCGTGAAGCAGAGTGGTCCTCGGCGCCGTCGACGTGCCGGACGTCCCCGTGTGGAGGCTGGTTCAACCGAGCAGCGCAACAAGTCCAGCGAACTGGAGTCTTCACACATCTGCCTTCCGCGCTTCGGTAGGGGTCAGTGGGTCTCGAGGGCGAAGAGGACGTGTGTTGAACTTGGTCAGTGGAATAACCAGGCGAGGAGCACCCGGGCATCGCAATGACGATGGCGATCTCATCATCCTCCGTCCGTTAGTGCGGCCCTTTCGGACTTCTCTCAGAGAGTCTTGCTGGGTCAAGCATCGAAGGCGTTGCTTGGGCGGGGTCTCAATTCTTCTTGCTAGTGAGACGCTGGCATCGCAGCCGGGCGCCGGCGAGCCAATCCAAGCTGAGCCTGTGCACATTCGTCTGCACGCGTACGCAGAAACTCCGCCGACTCAATCATCGTGGCGCGCAACCAGCCCGGCGTCAGGCCGACGGTGTGTACCGAAGTCTTCGTTCGAACTCCGCTCAGCTGGTTCGGTATCGCCTGGCGAGCTCCGGGCTTTGCGCGCCGAACGCGGCAAGGTCGGCCTGGAACACCGCCTCCAGAAGGCTGGCGTCCTCGACGCCGGGAGCACATACCACTTCGCCCAACTCCAAGCCCCGAAGGCTGGCGGTAACCACGTCAGCTGCGGACATCCTGGGCACAGCGCTGAGGTCCAGCCCCTGACGTTCATGAAACTCGGTGGCCACCACGCCGGGGCATAGAACCTGAATCCTCAGCCCCTCTGACTTCAACTCCTCGTGCAGCACCTGCGTCATCGCAACAAGGTGGGCTAATGCCCCTGCGTAAACTGCGCGCCGTGGCAGTTGTGCCTGCGTCGCGGGGCCGCTAAACGCGATCATTCCTGCCACATTGATGATCGTCCCTTCACCGCGTGCCACCATCCCCGGCACTGCGGCACGGATCAACATCGTCGGCGCTACGGTCTTGACGTGCACCAACTCGCTCGCCTTTTCGGCTGGAAGCTCCGCGATCGGCATGTAGTGCGCGACGCCGGCGTTGTTTACGAGCATCGTCAGCGGTCTGGAGGCACACACTTCAGCGACCTCGTCCACCCCCTCATCGGTGGACAGGTCTGCGACCAGCGACTGAACGTTGACGTCCGGGAGCGAGGTGACCAGTTCTTCCAGTCGGTCCCGGCGCCGGCCCACGGCCACTAGGTCGTACCCATCGGCAGCCAGCCGATGAGCGAAGGCGGCACCAATCCCTGACGAGGCCCCTGTGACGAGTGCAAGTTTGTTCATTCCAGCTGTTCCCTTCGTGTGTCCGCATCGGCTGCCGGAGGGGCTCGGCGAGCCCGTCCAGTCAACCCATTGGGCTTGTGAGCCGGAATTGGATATGGATCAAGCTGGATCAACTCTAGTGCTCGTGCTCACATTCAGCGATGAGTCGCCTTTCAGTTCAGTTGTGCTCACGTCCACACGTGCTAGCAGTGGACGCTCGGCGAGCAGCCCTCAAGACGCGACGTGGTGTCGTGCGCGCGCTGAAACGTCTGTCTTGCACCCGTAGACGTTCATCTACTTCACAAGGTTAGAAATGCAATGGGCCGTTCCAAGTGCCAATCGGTGGTCGTGGCAGGATGGAGAAGTGAAATTTCGAGCCGTCGTCGAGCCGCCAGAGCCCATGAGGGGCCTTGAGGCACCGGAAAAGATTGTGACGGCACTCGATGGTGGCAAACGCCCACCAGTCACCGTCACGATCAACGGGCACACCTGGAAGACCAGGGTCGCGATTATGCGCGGTCGTCACCTGATCGGACTCAGCAACGCCAACCGGAAGGCTGCTGGAGTCGAGATTGGCGACAAGATTACCGTAGAGATAGAACTTGATCTTGAACCGCGCGTGGCCGCCATACCGTCCGATCTCGCCAAGGCTCTCAGGGCGGATCCGCTCGCTAGAGCTTCGTTCGAGGAGTTGTCCGATAGCAAACGCCGAGAGCACGTACGTGTGATTGAGAGTGCGAAAAAGCCCGAGACTCGGTCACGTCGGATCGAGAAGACAATAACGACGCTCCGAGACACCGCCAAAGATCCAAGGAGAACCTCCTAATGGACGAAGCCCGCGATTGGGAAATCGCCCTTTAGGGGTTCAGTCTTCTAACTGAAACCTGTAAACGTTGGTCTGCCGAGTTTTGGCAGAAGTCGCGTTACGGTCGTGGGAACTAAAGCGAAGATAGGAAGCCCAGCAGCGCCCCGAAGTAGGCTTCCTGGTCGTCGTACATGGCAAAGTGGCCACCGTTCTCGCAGATGTAGGACGAGCCCCTGGGAATGCGGGTCGCCATCATCTCGAGAAACGTGGGGTCCATCGTGTCGTGACGACCGCCTAGGACCAGAGTAGGGACGGTGATGTACTGAAGGTCGTTCGTGCGATCCCAATCGGCCAACCTCGCCTCTTCCGACATGCCCAACTCACTGGGACCCTGCATCGTCTGGTAGAGATCGTGATTGAGGTGCGCGAAAGCGAAATTCACCGGCTCCGGCCACTCCTCAGGGTTCATACGCAAAATGTGGTCGACGTAGTACGAGCGAACCAGCAGCTCCATGTAACGGGGGTTGGCAAAGTCCTTCGCGGCTTCGATCTCTCGGATTTCAGCCAGGTCGTCTTGATTCATCGCCGGCATCAAAACCTCGGTTGCGTAACGGGTGTAGGCCGGGGCGCTCGACATCATGTTGGAGATGACCAGACCCTTCAGTTCTTTACCGTGCTGAAGGGCGTACTCCATCGCCAAAATGCCGCCCCAGGAATGGCCCAAGAGGACGAAGTTGTCAGGTCCCAGGTCTAGAGCAATGCGGACCTGCTCGACCTCATCGATGAATCGATTCAAGTCCCACATGCTTGAATCGGCCGGGTTGTCACTGCGACCTGATCCCAATTGGTCGTAGTAGTAGTACTCGACACCCGCTGCCGGCAAGAAGCTGTCGAAGGCCTCGAAGTAGTCGTGCGTCGCGCCCGGGCCGCCGTGCAACAGAAGCACCTTAAGTGCGGGATTATTGCCAATCCGCTTCGTCCACACATTGAAAGTGCCTAATGGCGACTTGATCGGAATCATTTTGACGCCACCGGCGAGGGCATCGGGTCGGTTAGTTCGGTCGTAGTACTGCTCGTTCACGCGGCCCCCAATGTGTAAATGCCGACGAGTATAGGTTGCGAACAGATTGAGGGGGCAATCAGTCGTCTAGTTGGAACCTGTAGACATTCGTCTCACGGCGTTCGAATCCCAGTCTCTGGTAGAGGGCATTCGCCGCCTCACGAGAGGGACGGCTCGTCAAATCGACAGTCCTCGCCCCGCGACTGCGCGCCAGGTCCAACGCCGCAATCGTGAGTGCCGAGCCCACCCCGAGTCCTCGAGCACGGTCGTCGACAATCACGTCCTCGATCCATGTTCGAACACCGGTGGGAATCGGGAATTCGACCAACGTGAGTGTGCCCACCAGCGAGCCATCGCTCGTCGCGACGAGCAGCGTCACCGCGTCCGCCTCAATCAGTCTCTCAAGGTCGGACAACGCGAGCGGAGGGGCCGACGACGAGAGCTGGGGCAGGAGGTGATTGATCCCCTGGAGCAACTCATCCGTGGCCCGATGGGCAACCTCGACGGTAACGTTCACTCCTCACCTCGCCATACCGGACGACGCAGGTCGTCGTAGAAGACGTCGAGGTGCTCGCCGTCGATTGCGGCGAAGATGAACTTGGCCCAGCGCTCGGCACCAAGCGTCGGCGACGGGAGGCTGTCGCGCGTGAACCAACCGGCGTCGGTGCACTCAAGGGGGTGGATGTTCAGCTCGCCGCCGGTCGCGCGACAGAAGAACAACAGCGAATACAGCGGAATCCGTGACGCGCCCAACCGCATGCCGTCGAGGACGCCGATCAGTCGAATCGGTTCCACCTCGATGCCGGTCTCCTCGAGGACCTCCTTCACGACCACTTCGGGCGCGGAGTAGCCAACGTCGCACCAACCGGTCGGATAGAGCCAGAGCCCCGAGTCCGCGCGCTGGATGAGGAGAAGTTCGCCCTTGTCGTTCGTGACGGCGGCGCCCACGGCGACCTTCGGCGTGGCGTAACCGGGGACCCCGCTGCCGACCTCCTTCATCCACTCGATGACGTGGCCGTCGGCGTCGAGCACTCCCTCCATGCCTTGTTCGGCGGCGACCTTGATGTCGCCCGCGATCTTCAACACCTCTTCGTAGCGCTCGCGTTCGAACTGGCTCTGGGTGAAGCCGATGCCGGTCTTCGCGACGCCCGCGAGCGACTCGGCCCAGCGCAACAGTGTCTTTTCCGGGACTGACGTGCTCACGCTTGCGACGCTACCAACAACGACTAGGCCGTGGTGGCGTCGAGCACTTCGTCGACCGTGCCGACGAGGCCCGTGTAGAAGGCGCCGAACTCCCCGTAGAGGGTCGAGGCCTCGTCGTAGCGCATGGTGTAGACGCACTCCTTCAGGTCGTCGACGTGCTTGCCGAAGAGGGTCACGCCCCACTCCCAGTCGTCGAGGCCCGTCGAGCCCGTCACCACCTGGAGGATGCGTCCCTTGAACTCGCGGCCCGAGGCGCCGTGCTGGCGCATCAGCTGCTCGCGCTGCTCGTAAGGAAGGGCGTACCAGTTGTGCTCCTCGCCGCGGCGCTTGGACATCGGGTAGAAGCAGAAAGCCCGCAGACCCTCAGGGGGAAGGACCGGGAAGAGCCGGTCGTGCAGGATCTTCTCCGGCGTCGCGCCCGCGTACTCGCTCACCTCGGTCACCGAGACGTAGCTCTCGGCGACCTTGAAGCCGGCGGCCTGGATCTTCGACTGGAACTTTCGGAGGTCCCAGAGGTCCTCGCCGAGCACCATGAAGCACGTGTCGGCCTTCGCACCCATGATCGCGGCCGTAACGACCTGCAGACCACCCGCGATCGCGTCGTCGACGGACTTTCGAACGGCTCCCGCGTCGATGGCGCCGTCGGGATGGCAGAAGAGGTGCAGGACGTTGAGTCCGCGCGATGGCACCAGAGGTATCGGTGAAGTCATGGCTCCATGCTACGGCCAAAGCCCCCGGGAACGACGGGGCCGGAAACGCAGAACCGCGGGGCCTTCGCCCCGCGGTTCTGCGTAGATCCTTGGTCTGGTCGACTTAGTAGTCGTCCATCCCGCCACCGGGCATCGAGGGAGCCTTCTCTTCGGGCTTGTCCACGATGACGCACTCGGTCGTGAGGAAGAGCGCAGCGATCGACGCGGCGTTCTGCAACGCGGAGCGGGTCACCTTGGCGGCGTCAATGACGCCCGCCTTGATGAGGTCCTCGTACTCGTTGGTCGCTGCGTTCAGGCCTTCGGTCGGCGACGCGAGGTTGCGAACCTTGTCGACGATGACGCCGCCCTCGAGGCCCGCGTTCACGGCGATCTGGTTCAGCGGAGCCTCGACGGCCTTCGCCACCAAACGGGCTCCCGTCGCCTCGTCGCCACTCAATTTGTCGGCGAGCTCGAGGATGCGTGACTGGCTGCGCAGCAAGGCGACGCCGCCGCCGGGGACGACACCCTCCTCGATGGCGGCCTTGGTCGTCGACACCGCGTCTTCGATGCGGTGCTTCTTCTCCTTCAGCTCGACCTCGGTTGCGGCGCCCACCTTGATGACGGCAACGCCGCCGGACAGCTTGGCGAGACGCTCCTGGAGCTTCTCGCGGTCGTAGTCCGAGTCGGTGTTCTCGATCTCGGCCTTGATCTGGTTGACGCGGCCCTTGATCTCCTCTTCGGAACCGGCACCCTCGACGATGGTCGTCTCATCCTTCGTGACGACGATCTTGCGGGCGGTGCCGAGCGACTCGGTCGTCGCGCTCTCGAGCTTCAAACCCACCTCTTCAGCGATGACCGTAGCGCCGGTCAGGATGGCGATGTCCTGGAGCATGGCCTTGCGGCGCTCTCCGAAGCCAGGTGCCTTCACGGCGACCGACTTGAACGTCCCGCGGATCTTGTTCACCACGAGGGTCGCGAGAGCCTCGCCGTCCACGTCCTCGGCGATGATCAGCAGCGGACGGCCCGACTGCATGACCTGCTCGAGCACGGGCAGCACGTCGCGGACCGACGAGATCTTGCCCGAGACGATCAGCACGTAGGCGTTCTCGAGGACAGCCTCCATGCGCTCGGTGTCGGTGGAGAAGTAGGGCGAGATGTAGCCCTTGTCGAAACGCATTCCCTCGACGAGGTCCATGTCCATTCCGAACGACTGGCTCTCCTCGACGGTGATGACGCCGTCCTTGCCGACCTTGTCGATGGCGTCGGCGATCATCTCGCCGATCTCGGAGTCCGCGGCGGAGATCGAAGCCACCTGGGCGATCTGCTCCTTGGTGTCAGCAGGCTTCGCGAGCTCGTGCAGCGAGGCGACGGCCGTTTCGACGGCAGCCTCGATGCCCTTCTTCAGCGACATGGGGTTGGCGCCAGCGGCCACGTTCTTCAGCCCCTCGCGGACCATGGCCCAAGCGAGGACGGTCGCGGTGGTGGTGCCGTCACCGGCGACGTCGTCGGTCTTCTTCGCGACTTCCTTCACCAGCTCGGCGCCGATCTTCTCGAAGGGGTCCTCGAGATCGATGTCCTTGGCGATCGAGACACCGTCATTGGTGATCGTGGGTGCTCCCCACTTCTTGTCCAGCACGACGTTGCGCCCCTTGGGCCCGAGGGTCACGCGCACGGCGTCGGCCAACTTGTTCATGCCGCGCTCTAAAGACCGGCGGGCCTCTTCATCGAAAGCGATCAGTTT
>Ga0224558_1003892_pt1 | contig 12047 bp, 7 predicted proteins | sample 714S32024metaG_FD_180682 | JGI IMG/M metagenome (GOLD analysis project Ga0224558, IMG submission 180682) | Peat soil microbial communities from Stordalen Mire, Sweden - 717 S3 20-24 | ecosystem: Environmental > Terrestrial > Soil > Wetlands > Peat | place: Sweden: Norrbotten County, Stordalen... | reverse complement strand
CCGCCTCCCTTCACCACCTGGTGATAGTCACCCTGCTCGGAGGAAATGTTTCCTAATCCCGGCCCGGCACGGGTAATGTCCACGATCACGCAGGGCAACTCCGCGCCCGCCAGGTAGCTCATACCTTCCTGCATCAGGCTGATCCCCGGTCCGCTCGAAGACGTCATCACCCGCACGCCCGCCGATGCAGCGCCGTACAGCATATTGATCGACGCGACTTCGCTCTCCGCTTGCAGAAACACTCCGCCTGACGGCGGCATGTAAAGCGCAGCGGCCTCGGTAATCTCAGTCGCGGGCGTGATGGGATATCCATAGAACGCGCGACATCCAGCGAGAATCGCGCTCTTCACAACCGCTTCGTTGCCCTTCATCAGTTGCTTGCGCATGAACTTGCCCCCACAATGTCTGTATCAATGGCGTGTCCGGTATTGACCGGCGGATGCGCGAGTTTCAAAACAGTAATCGCTCCCGGTTCCGGGCACACCATAAAGCAGATTCCGCACCCCGTGCAGCCCGCGCCCGCATACGTTGCCGTGCGATAGCCGTAGTGATTCAATCGTTCGCTCAGGGCAATCACCTTCGGCGGACACGCCTCCGCGCAGAGGCCGCAGCCCTTGCACTCTTCCACATCCACCCGCAGCATGCCACGGTCCTTCTTTCCCACTTCCGTCATTTCCACCCCTCCCCGGCCGGCCGTAAGCACTTAGGCATAAATGACCGCCGCCGCTTGGCGCTCCATATAATGGGAGCGCACCGCAAAATCTCCCAACTCATCCCTGAATCGCGGATCGGCAATCGCGATCAGCGCCTCTGCCCGCTCACGCAGCGTTTTCCCATGCAGGTATGCAATGCCGTGCTCGGTCACCACATAATGCACATCGGCGCGCGAAGTTACCACGCCTGAGCCCGGCTCCAGCATCGGCGCAATCCGCGAAACCGTGCCGCGCCGCGCCGTCGAAAGCAGCGCGATGATCGGCACTCCACCCTTGGAACGCGATGCTCCACGAATAAAATCCACTTGTCCGCCAAACCCGCTGTAGGGCTTGGTTCCCAGCGAGTCAGCGCACACCTGGCCCGTCAAATCCACCTGCAGTGCTGAGTTGATGGCGACCATCCTGTCGTTCTGCGCCACCACAAACGGATCGTTGGTGTAGCAAATCGGACGGAACTCGAAAGCCGGATTGTCATGGACAAAGTCAATGAGCCGCTGCGATCCGAGCGCAATCGAAATCACCGCCTTGCCGCGGTGCAGCGTCTTGCGCTCGCCGTTGATTACGCCCGACTCCATCAGGTCGATTACGCCGTCCCCGACCAACTCACTGTGAATTCCCAGGTCGCGCTTATCTCCCAGGCAGGCCAGCACCGCGTCGGGGATCCCGCCGATACCGGTCTGCAGCGTTGCTCCTTCGGGAATCAGCGAGGCCACATTCTCCGCCACGCGGCGGTGCAATTCGGTGAACGGTTCCGGGTGCAATTCCAGCAGCGGGTGTGATGTTTCCACGATCGCGGAGATGCGGCTCACATGAATGGCCGTCTCTCCATGCGTGCGCGGCATCTGCTCATTGACTTCGGCAATCACCGTCCGTGCGCAGCGGGTGGCGTTCAAGGTGCAGCCCACGGTCGTTCCCAGGGTCACGTATCCGTGATCATCCGGTGGCGATACCTGGATCAGCACCACGTCAAGAGGCAGATTGCCGCTCGAAAACAAGCCTTCAATGTCGCTGAGGAAGATGGGCGTGTAGTCGGCGCGTCCCGCAACCACTGCCTCGCGCACGTTCTCTCCCATGAACATTGCCCGATGACGAAAAATTCCTGCGTACTCGGGCCGGGTGTACTCCGCGTCGCCCATCGTCTTTATGTGCACGATCTCAACGTTGCGCAGTTCGCCCGCTCGCGCCACCAGAGCATTCACCAGTGTCGATGGCGTGGCGCAATTGGAATGCACCCACACCCGGTCGCCGGAGCGAACAGCCTTCAGCGCCTCGGCGGCATCCACGCACTTGTTCCGATACTCTTCGCGCCAGTTCATCTCAGCTTCCCTCCGTACCCGCGTTCGCATCGGCCGTTCATTTCATTTCCTTTATTGCTTCCGCTCGCCGTCAACCAGCATCTTATCTTTGCTTTCTCACTCTCAAAACAGCTTCGCTTACTCTGCGAATACTCCTCCCCAAAACCCAAATCATTCTCGGCCTTGCAAAGATACGCGGCTGTGACGAGCGTCACTATGCTATTACTCAGCAACGGTGAATTACCACTGAAATTTTGTCGCTTTCCGAACGTAAAGTTTTGCCTACCTAAAAAGTAAGAGTGTTAACTTGAGATACCCCTAAATCTATCTAAGTGTTGTTGCCTGCGGAAAGAAATAAATAGGAGAACAAAAAGATAAATATACATATAAGATGTTTATACTCATGCACATACAGAATAAATTAGTTATCGATTGCGGGTAACTTTCAGCATGACTTAGGGGCCGCAACACAAAAGATGGTGAGCGCCTGTACGCAGTCCGAAGCGGCAATCAATTGTGGTAACCCGAAGATAGAAACTACCCATCTTGTATTAACCGCACGAGATTAATTACATAAGTTTGATGAGCTTCCATTTCACTCGTCGTTCACGTTCTCCAAAATGATTCCGGCTTAGGAAAATTCCTTGCCGCCCTTGTATTCTGAGGGCAACTGGATTCTAATTTCGTTCGGATGAATACGCACATCAATTCCGTTGCAGGTTGCCAGACGCCAGGCTCGCAGCTTCCTGTCAACGCAGCTCTGATGCTGGCAGGGTTCAGCGCGGTCATCGGCCAGGTCGTTCTCATGCGCGAACTGATGGTCGTCTTCAGCGGCAATGAGATTTCGCTGGGCGTCATGCTCGCCACCTGGCTCTTCTGGACCGCTGCAGGCAGCCTTCTGTGCAGCGGCCTTGCGTTGGGCCAAGTCAACGCGCGCCGCGCTGTGGCTGTGCTCGAATTCCTTCTCGGCGTCAGCCTGCCGCTCACCGTCTGGGCATTGCGCGCCAGCAAGAGCCTTTTTCAAACTGTGCCGGGGGAACTGGTTGGCCCTGTCCCGGTGCTGCTTGCATCGCTGGTGTGCCTGAGCATTTTTTGCGTTGTTGCCGGCGCGTTGTTTGTCACCGCTGCTCGCATGTACGGCCACGAGCGTGCAGTTGACGCACGTAGTGCCGTCAGCTCGGCTTATCTTCTGGAGGCAGGCGGCTCCGCCGTTGGGGGAATCGTCGCCAGCCTCGTGTTGCTCCGTTTCCTCTCGTCGTTCCAGATTGCCGGCGTCATATTGGTCCTGAACCTGTGCATGGCCGCTTTCCTCTTGACGCGGATGAGCCGCAAGCATCTTGGCTTCGCTGCGGCTGCGGCCGCGCTGCTCGCAATCTTCCTTCTCGTCCGTGTTGCGCCTTGGCTGGAGGGCGCCGCGCAGGCGCGTCAGTGGCGCGGCTTTCGCCTGCTCACATCGCGCGACTCCATCTATGGAAACCTGACCGTCGTTGAAACCGGCAACATCCGAAGCCTGTATGAAAACGGCCTTATCCTCGCCAACTCGCCGGACGAAAGTGCCGCTGAAGAGTCGGTGCAATACGCACTGCTGGAGCACTCTGCGCCGCGCCACATTCTCATGATCGGCGGCGGCGCCAGCGGCGCAATCGCGCAGGCGCTCCGTCATCCCACGGTCGAAAGCATTGATCTGGTCGAATTGGATCCCGCGCTCATCGGCGTCGCGCGGGAATTTTTTCCATCCGAGTCCGCGCCGCTTTTTTCCGATCCCAGAGTGCATCTGGATTACGCCGATGGCCGCGCTTATCTCAAATCGGTACATGACAAGTTCGATGTGATCATTGTGAATATTCCCGACCCGCAGACCGCGCAATTGAACAGGTTCTACACGGTCGAGTTCTTTCGCTCCGCACGCGATCATCTTGCGCCGGGCGGATTATTGGCCCTGCAATTGAGTTCGTCGGAAGAAACCATCGGCCCCGGCCTGCAAGAATTCCTGCGCTGCATTCGCCGTACGCTCGGAGGAGCCTTTCCCTACGTTGTCGCGATCCCCGGCGAGACAATCCACTTTTTCGCCGCAACCCGCTCCGATGTCCTTACGGACGATCCACATGTGCTGGTTGCGCGGCTGCTCGAGCGCAACCTGAAGACGCGCTATGTTCGCGAATACTTCATCCCGTTCCGCATGATGCCCGATCGCATGGAACAGGTGCGCAATCAGTTGGAGCCACTGGCCACAACACCCGTCAATCGCGACTTCTCGCCCATCGCATACTACTTTGATGTTGAATTGTGGAGCGCGCAGTTCAAGCCCGCGTACGCTGCGTGGTTGCGGGCCGCGGCGCATGTGGATTTTAAAATCGTCCTCGGTGCGCTTCTTGTTGTTCTATTGTTACCGGCGGCGCTTCTCGGTCTTGCGCCCGCACGCGAGCAGCGCGCCCGCGCGGCAGCCGCCTATTGCATGGCCGCAACTGGATTCACGCTGATGGCGTTGGATATCTTTTTGCTGCTCGCCTTCCAATCCATCTACGGTTACGTCTATCACCAACTCTCCATTCTGATTGCACTCTGCATGGCGGGCATTGCCATGGGAAGTTGGCTAGCCATGCGTCGGCTTCGTCGCGGCGGGTACTCCGCTTGCCGCGCCGTCGCATCCGCGCAATTCCTTCTCGCTCTGTCAGCGCCTGCGCTGATGTTGCTGATCAGCTTGCTCGCGAAGGTCTCCGGCACGACAACAACCTGGCTCGCCGCGCAGTGCGTCTTTCCTGCGCTGGCTGCGCTCTCGGGCATTCTGGGCGGCTACCAATTTCCCATGGCGACCGAAGTCTATCTTCGAGGCTGCAACGGCCAGCGAAGCCTGGGCATCCTTTATTCCATTGACCTGCTGGGCGGTTGCGCGGGCGCGCTTGCGCTCAGCGGCTATCTCATCCCGGTATTCGGATTCTGGAAGACCGCATGGCTCTGCGCGGCGGTGAATCTGGCGCCAGCACTGCTGGCTGCGCGAGCTTGTTTCCATCGCTCATGATTTATGCTCGCCGAAGACCACCGCGGTGAAACTAAAGATATCCGTACCCTCATCCTTCCAGCAGCCCGCGCGCATTCCCGCCTTGGCGCAGGTCTGCTCAAGGAACGTCGGCAGGTCCCATTTCTGTTCCACCGGAACCTGCGGAAGCAGCAGGCCTTCGTCGTTGCCGTTCTTCATCAGCAGACCGTGCTCGCCAATCCTGATTTGTTGAACGTCCGTCACGCGCCGCAGAGGCGACAGCACGGAGATCTCATATTCCAGGCTGGGTAGCTCCGCGACCGTTACTGGCCGGAAGCGGGGATCGCGCATGGCCGCCAGCGTAGCCGTGTCGCGCACGGTCATGTAGAGTGGCTTCACCGCGGAGGTGTAGCCAATGCATCCGCGCAGCTCGCCTGACTCTTTCAGAGTCACAAAGGCGCCGCGCTCCTGGTTCAGCGCTGCGCCTTCGCTTGCGGGCGGCTCATACGCGTCACCCGTCTGAACCACATGCTCCACCGACTTGCGCGCCAGCGCGAGCAGCTCACTCTTTTCCGGCATGCTCAGCGAGAACGGAGTTTCTGCCGCCTTACCGCCCGAAGCTTTTACAAAAACATCCGCGCTGTATCCCACCACGCGCGAATGATCGCCCGTTACGTCGCCTGAATTCTCATACTTCAGCACGCGCGCCTGGTTTGCTCCCATGCGCTCCGCGTAAATCATCGCGGCCACGATGGGCGCGCCGCCACAGGCCTCCCATATGCGCGCCTGGAAGTTGCGCGACATGCTGAAGTAGTCCCACTTCTCAAGTGCATCGAGAGTTTTGTGGTCCATCTTCACCGCATCGTCGTAGGTGTGGTAGTGCGACAGATCTGAACTGGCCAGCACCAGTGTTTCGCCGCCTTTGCCGTCGGCCTTGATCAGCTTCGTCAGCGCCATCCCCAGCGCGCGGCTGCTCTCGTAGCTCTGGTCTCCCATGACGATGGGCACAAGCTCAAAATTCCCCAATACTTTTTGCAGCCACGGCAACTCCACCTCGATTGCGTGCTCGCCGCCTGCCGGTGTGGGGTCGTGTCCGCGGCTGGAGAGTTGCATCGTCGAGCTCATCCTCACAAGCTGGCGCGCGAAGGCTTTGTCCACCGGCACAGTTCCTAGCGGCGTTGCGTAAGCGTCGCCTTCATAAACGGAGGTGAAATCGAAGGCCTCGTAGTGCGACGGCGCAATCACCACGACCCGCGCGTACTTGTGTCCCTTCAGCGCGGCGTAGGTGTAGGCGGCCACGGGCCCGGCGTATTGATAGCCGGCGTGCGGCGCAACCACCGCGAAAATGTGATCGGTAACCGGCGGCCCGGTGACCTTCGCCAGCAACTGGTCGATCATTGCTGAAAGTTCCTTTGCATCGGCGGGATAAAAACTGCCGGCGACAGCCGCTTGCCGCACCTTTGGCGTTGCGTCTGCAGGAGTGTGCGTCAGCGGCGGAATCGCCATGAATGCGATCAGCGGAGCCGCCAGCCAAAAAGCGTTCGAGGCCAATACGATGTGCATATGCGAACCCCCCACTACATTCTCATGCGTGCCAGATGCCGGGAATCGGCTGTTGGCAAAACGGGCAACTGTTCTTGCGAATCAGCATCTGGCTCGCCGTAAATCCCACGCGTTCCACTAACATTTTGCGGCACTTGGGGCAATAAGTATTCTGCGCCGGATGTCCCGGTACATTGCCAATGTACACGTAATGCAACCCTTCCGCATCGGCAATCGCCTTGGCGCGTTCCAGCGTGGGCACCGGCGTGATGGGCAAATTCTTCAACAAGTACTCGGGATGAAACTGCGTGAAATGCAAAGGAACATCCGGGCCCAGGTTCGCCTTTACCCATTGCGCCAGTCCGCGAAATTCCTCATCGCTGTCGTTGAGCGTCGGCAGCACCAGGTAAACAATCTCCGTCCACTTGTTCATCTTGCGCAGCGTCACCAGCGAATTCAGCACCGGCTTCAATTGCCCAGTGACCACCTGGCGATAGTACGACTCGGAGAAGGATTTCAGATCGATCTTGACGGCGTCCATCTTGCCGTACGCCGCCTTCAATGCCTCCTCCTGCATGTAGCCGTTCGACACCACAATGCTGCGGATGCCGGCTTCATGGCCCGCATCGGCTACATCCATCAAGAATTCGCTGAAGATCACCGGCTCGCTGTAGGTGTATGCAATCGTTGGGCAGTTATATTGCTTCGCAATTTCCGCCACGCGCTGCGGCGGAATATACTCGGCCGGAATCTGTTCGGGACGCGACTGCGAAATGTCCCAGTTCTGGCAAAACTTGCAGTTGACGTTGCAGCCTGCCGTGGCTAGCGAGAAGGCAATCGACCCCGGCAGATAGTGGAAGAGCGGCTTCTTCTCCACGGGATCAACATGCGCCGCGCATACCCGCGAGTGCACCAGCGTGTAATAAACGCCGCCGCGATTCTCGCGCACGCCGCAGTAGCCGCGTTCCTTGTCGCCCACCGTACATTCGCGCGGGCACAGCTTGCACTTGATCTTGCGCTCCGCAAGCTTCTGGTAAAACTTTGCTTCCACGATAAAGCGCGCATCGTCTTGCGTGCCGGAAGCCGCGCCGGATCCAATTCCGGCGGCCGGTTGCGCAACGCCGTTTATCCCCAGCGCCGCGCCCGACGCCAAAGCGCATTTCAGGAACGAGCGGCGATCGAGCGGGCTGCCCGCCTGGTTTCTCGCTATCTCCTGCACTTCTAATCCGCACAACATATTGAACCTTTCCGCAACGCTTCGGGTCCGCAAGTCTTTCAGCTACACCTCGACGAGTGCAATCCTTTTCGGGTCGTTCGTGCCCAGCTTGTGTTCGCCATCGGCCGCGGTCGCAATGTATCGCGGCGCGCGCTTCTCGGCCTCCAACGTCTTCAATCCCTTTTCGGCGCGCTTGCGCTCGATCATCTGCCAGCCCGTATGATCCAGCGCAACCGGATCCTGAGAAACGAGCAGGGAATTGGCGTTCCAGCAGTGTTCCGGTTTGTAACCCGGGCCGCCCTCGTAGATTGCGGTCGTCGCGTCGCAAATGGTCAGCCGCATCCTGCTTCGTATCTCCGGCAGCATGTTCAGATCAGCGACGTAGGGATTGCACCCGTCGGGATGATACTTGTTGGGGTTGTGAATAACGCCGTACATATTCTTGAGAGCGATGGTTACGCCGGCGCCGTCGTGGTCTTTCAGCACGGGAACATTGATAAGCACGCCGGAGCGTTGCGTGAGTATCTTTGACAAGCAACTGCCCACGCTGCCCCAGGCGGCCAAATTCTCCTCATAGCCCACGCGGTCGGTCCCGTAACATTGCACGCGCTCTCCGCCCATCGCAAGATGAAAACCGGCGCGCTCCAGTTCGTTGCTGTCGCGGTCCCAAACCACAATGTCGCTCGCCCTGACGCCGGCCTCTTGCAATCGTTTGCAAATGGCCGCAACAAGCAGAACATTTGTCGAAATTCCGCGGCCTCCCAGCGTATTCACCTTCAGGCTCACCGTTTCGCTCGGACGGACCAGCGTTCTCCATATTTCCGCCGGATGATCGTGGCCGGCGAGAGCCTGCATGGCGCGATCCAGCAGAGCCAACATCCGGCCCGAATCCACCTTGGAGTCTGTGCCGCGCAGCAACTCGTCGCGCGCCACCACGACCCTGGACTTCGCGCCCACGGCTCCCGGTTTTGCCGCAACAGGCTCCGCTGCTGCCAGCGCTCCCGCCCCGCCGCTCGCGCACAACAACGCAGCTCCGGCGAAAGATTGCCTGAGAAAATCTCTTCGGCTGCCGTTGCGCATAGTCTTCATACGCGTTCTCCGCTGATCCCGCGACAGGCCTCTTTGGAATGAAGCGGTTTCAGCCGCGCCGCCAAATGGCTCGATTGAAAGTCGGGCTATAGCTTCGGATGGAATGTATTTTCAATGGGGTACATTCCCTTGGCGGTTAAAGCCGTGCCCCTTCAAAACAAAGAGCTTTTCCGCAACTTATAAGGCCTGTACTCTTCACCGCGCCGGTTTCCTGAGAGCCCGAAAAACATCGCGGGTTGCATAGCCTAATTAACGGCTACGACAACCCGCGGATGTTTGCAGTGATGGCTGGCACGCTCATCTGGCAGGCGGCGCTTCTGACAGCCGGAAGGCGCCTATGGGCGGCAGGTCCTTTCCGTCCTGCCAGTCGCGAATCGCTTCCAGGAACAAGTCGCTGCGCTGCTGCCACTTCTGGATCGCCAGGTCGTAGCGGACGGTGACATTTTTCAACCAATAAGGCCGGTTCTCGCTGAGCCAGACCTGGCTGTATTCTCCCTCTGCGGCGGAGTATGCATCGCGGAGATCCTGGCAACGGCCAAACATGCTGCTGATCTCATCCAGAATGTTCTGGGTTTCCACGTGGCGCGCCTCGTCGTGCTGTTGAGCCACCGCCTGGGCATACGTCTCAACAATCTCTTGGGCAAGCTGGAACTTCATGCCGATCAGATCCAGTCGGCGCGCGCCCAGGTCCATGGCGGCGAGAGCATCGCCCTCTTTCAGACGAGGATTGACGCTGCGCGCCTGGGCCAGCAACACGATGGCCTGTTCGGCGTGCCGGCGCAGTTCCGGCGCGACGGGCAACAGCTTGGCCGATGCGGCCTGGCCTTGCGCGCTCCATGGATCGAGCCAGAAGAGTTCGTCGCTGGTCAATCCGCTCTTGGCTTTGGCCAGGGCAGCGTGCGCGGCCATCAGCTCCTTTTCAGCATCATTCACCTTGCCGCTCGTGTCGCCGTGGAAGAGTTGCCCCCATGCATCCTGATAAGGAGCGATCGGGCTTTCGCCCGGTTGCCATGCCGCAGCCGCGCCAAACATCAGGCTATACCAGTCTTCGTTGAACAGGCCTTCGCCGTCGTCGTTCCAGACGGTGGTCAAAGCGCCGGTCGAGCCTAGCCGCTGGCCGTCGCGGATAAAGCCCTGAATGTTGCCGAAGGCTGTCTCTGCTATGGGATAAACCTCTTTCCAGTTGGCGTCGCCGGGAGAGACCCAGGTCTCGATGCCGGCCTTGGCAAAGGGCTCGATCATCTTGTCGAATCCCTTGGTATCCCAATAATTCCAGGGCACGGCGATCATGTCCTTGGGCAGGCTGGCCACGGCCTTGGGATCGGTCCCGCCAATGTCGCCCCAGAAAATCAGGCGGCGATTGAGCGGCGCCAACTCATCGTGAATCTGCTTCAGGAAATCCACGTACACTGGCCCATAGCCTTGCGCCTGCACCTGAGGCCGGGTGCGTCCTACGCCCAGGTCGAAGGTCTCATCGGCTCCTATATGGATAAACGGCGAGGGAAACTCCGCGGCCACTTGCGTGAACCAATCCTTGATGAGCGGCAGCGAACCCGCCTGCCCCGGCGCCAGCACGTGGCCATGCGGCGTCTCGGCGACACCCTGGTAAAGTTCGTACTTCAGAACATGATGCAGATGACCGAACGCCTCCTGTTCGGGGACGACCGTGATGTGAAGCTGGCGTGCAACGCTGACCAGCTCGGCTGCTTCCGATGGACTCAGCGCGCCGCCTGGGGGCGCAGCCAGCGGTTGATCGGGATACAGCAGCGTGTGTTCGATGTAGGGCGAATAGACGTTGATCTTGTACGCGGCGAAGACGCGTAATTGATGCTTCATGAACTCCAGCGTGGGAAAAGGGCCACGGGAGAGGTCGTCGTCAATGCCGCGGTACTTCATCGCCGGCCAGTCGCGCACCGTGCCTGTGGGCAACACCGGCTTGCCGCCAGGGAGCGGAAGCATCTGCTTGAGTGTCTGCACCCCGTAGAAAACTCCCGAGCCTGAGGCGGCAACGACGAAAGCCTCGCGGGGCTCGATCACCAGCACATATCCCTCCTCCTGCATCGGCGCATCGAAGGCCAGTTTGCGCCGGGCGAGCAAGGCTTTACCCTCCGCTGAGCCGGCGCGCAGCAAAACGATTCGGAAATCAGAGTTTTCTGCTCCGGCCTTGGCGTGAGCCGCCTGCTTGAGCGCCTCTTCCAGGTCGCGGGCGGCAAACTCGTCCTCCGCATCGTGGCCGGGTACACTCACCGTTACCGTCTCCGGCACAGGAGTCTCGCCGTCAAAGTGCGCTTCGCGAGGAGCCGGTAGCAGCCGAATCTGGCTTGACGACAGGACAGGGAACACAAACAGCAAGGCGGCCACGCCTCCGATTGCGGCTCGTGACAGCTGCGTAAAGGCACATTTTGCATAAAATTTCGTCATTTTAACCACCTTCAGCTCAAGAAACTGAGCATGTTCTTCCGATTTGGTCATTGTAGACTATAAATGCATACCGAGCTCTCGACAAAAAACGCAATTCTCCAGGCAGGCGGTATCGGTTGGCTGTAGCATCGGTTTGGGCGGCTGGAGTGGGCCGCGCCGACAAGCAAAACGAGCGAAAGGGACTTATCTGTCATGACGATGGCTGAAGACGGCTCCAGGAATATGCCTTTACCGATTGATGCCGCCAAGCGCGGCTACAACCTTTTTCTTCTTGTAGTTGCGGGGCTGGGCGGCCTCCTCTACGGCATGGACATCGGCCTCATCGGCGGCGCGCTGCCCTATCTGCAAGCCACCTCGCCGCTCACCGCCGCTCAGCTTTCCATCGTGGTGGCTGCGGTGCTGCTGGGCGCGGTCTTCTCTACGATGTTTGCCGGCATGCTGGCCGACTGGATGGGCCGCAAACCGTTGATGATCCTCAGCGGCCTCACGTTTGTTGTCAGCATTCCCATGATCGCCCTTTCGCACGGCTACTCGCCTTTGCTTGTCGGGCGTCTGCTCGAGGGCGTCAGCGCCGGACTCATTGGCGTCGTCGTTCCCCTCTATCTGGCTGAGTGCCTGGCGGCGTCGGACCGCGGCAAGGGAACAGGCGTCTTTCAGTGGCTGCCCACCTCGTCCATGGTCTTCGCGGCGCTGCTGGGCATCTACTTCAGTTATCACGTTGCGGCCGTGGCTAAAACCGGCGACGCCTCGGCCTTGTTCGCCTACAAGGATCAGGCGTGGCGCCATCTCTTCTG
>Ga0224558_1003889_pt1 | contig 12054 bp, 16 predicted proteins | sample 714S32024metaG_FD_180682 | JGI IMG/M metagenome (GOLD analysis project Ga0224558, IMG submission 180682) | Peat soil microbial communities from Stordalen Mire, Sweden - 717 S3 20-24 | ecosystem: Environmental > Terrestrial > Soil > Wetlands > Peat | place: Sweden: Norrbotten County, Stordalen... | reverse complement strand
AAAGGTGGCCCCCTCTCCCTGTGACGCGGCGCGAAGTTCTCAGTGAAGTTACGCGCGAACTTGTCAGTAATCACAACTGCATGAGCCGCCTGACAGTTCTCAGTGCAAGGGCGAGATTCGCTTCAGTGCCTCGGTCGGGGTAACGATCGGGACTCCCTCGAATGCTCGCAGTGAGAGGAGGTCGTCGTCACCGCTGACGACCATCTCTGCATCTCCAGCCAGCGCCGCCTCAAGCACGCAATTGTCGCTGGCATCGCGCGCGGCGGCGACGCTCTGTGTGGGAGTCACGACCGTGCTCACCGCCGCCACCAAGTCGACCAGCGCGTGAGCCGTCATGCCGGTCTTGGTCAGGACCTGCGCCAGCCGGGGATACTCCAACACCCGGCGCAGCTCGTCCAGCAGCGCCGGGCTGGTCACGAGCTGAATCCGACCGTCGAAAATGGCGTCGAGCAGGGCGGCCGGCGGTCCGGCCCATCCCAACCCCGAGACCAGGACATTGGTGTCGATGATCGCCCGATGGCTCATCCAGCGCTGCGGGCTGCGGCGATCGCGTCGTCCACCAGGGAGGCGTCGAGCCCGGCTTCAGCCACGGCCTGACGCAGTGCGGCGACCCGGCGCTGAAGCTCCTCCCGGGCCATCCGGCGCTGAGACTCGACGGTCCGCTCGTATTCGGCGGGCCCCATGAGGACGGCGAGGGGGCGGCCACGCCGGGTGAGGACGATCACCTCCGACCGCTCACTCACCTCCTCGGCTAGGCGGCCAAGGTGGTTCCGAGCTTGCTCCACACCTACAGTGCGCTCCATATGGTAAGCCTAGCAGGTAACCGTACTGATAAGCGTACGGACAGCCCCCAGGCTCCCGGCCCCCTGAACCCGGTCTGCCTGGTGGTGCCTCCTCCCGAGAGCTCACCAATGCCGGGCGTCGAGCAGCTTGACCAGGTTGCGCTTGGCTTTGTGGCGGGCGCGCACTCCGGCCGCGTAGGGCTCGAAGGCCTCCGGTTGGGCCGCTTCTCGCATCAACTTGCCCACGTGGGCCATGAGGTCGACCGCCTCGTGATAGGCGTCGTTGCGCTTGGCACCGATGAGCCGCTCGACCCTCTCCTCGAAGATGGGGATGGCGTCGGCGGGGTGCTCGCCCTCGCGTCCGCGGGCGAGTTCGAGCCAGAGGGCGGGAGAGCAACCCCCTGCCTTCGCCTCGGTCCAGGCCTGTTCGAGATCGCGCTCGAAGAGGAACACCGCCACCAGGTCCGAGGCGTCTGCCAGTGACGCCCACATTGGGAGGGACCCGCCGCGCCCACTTCGCCGGGCGGCCTGCGCCCTTTCGGCCACCTTGGCCCTGAGCAGCTCCAGCGCCTGGGGCCGCCAGGCCGCCCAGATGCCGGCCTTGATCGCCTGGGCGGCCAGGCGCTCGTAGGTGGCGGGGCCGGGGCGAGCGTCGAAGACTTGCCAGCTCAGCTGAACGGCCTTTTCGCTCATTCCGGCCCGGTGGTACTCGTCGGCGGCGACCGCGACTAGGCGGGGATCCGCCGTCGCCTCGAAGCTGTGGAGGCCCCGCTCCGCCCACTGGAGCGCATCGGCGAAGCGTCCGGCGGCACGCAGCCGCTCAGCAATGCGCACGAAGGCGTAGGGGGAGGACTGGTCCTTGGCCAGCACCTCCACCACTTGGTCAACGTCGCCGCCCGCCTCGGCCAGAGCCTCCATCATATCGGCGATGCGGTGGCGCTCCCCGTCGAAGGAACGGCCGGCGCCGGGAGCCAGCCGAGGGAGACGGTCCCAGGCGGACTCCGCGAGGCGGCGGTAGGCGGCGATGCCCTTTTCCCCCAGCACCTCGGCGTAGGTGGCGGCCGCGCCGGAGAACACCTCGAGGTCGCCGCCGTGCAGCTCCCCGTCGAACAGGCGGCCGGCAAGCACGACGGGGTCAGGATGGGCCTGGGCGCAGGCCTCGAGGTGGAGGGACTGGAGCTCGGCCGCGATCTCGCCAAGGTGGCCATCGGAGTCGTCGACCGACCCGACCGCCTCCTCGGCCTCTTGGAGCGCGTGTTCGGTGAGGGAGATGACCGCCACGGCGTGACCATCACGGAGCAGGTCCCGGAGCGAGGCGATCACCGCGTCGATGCCCTCTGCGTAGGCGTAGGCCTCGCGATAGGAGACGAACCCCTCGGTGGCGAACGCCTCGTCGATGGCCTCGGTGAATGCCCTCAGCGGGAGGGGACCCGGGACGGTCCTCGCCGCCTCCAGGCGCAATCGCGCCGAGGCGAGCTCATTCGCATCGGCCAGCTCCAGCACCAGGTCCACGAGCCGTTCGCGGGCGAGCCCGTCGAGGTAGGCGCGGAGGTCGACCGGGGGCTCGTCGTCTGGCTGCCCCCCGCCCGCAGGGTCGGTGGCGACCAGGGCGAGCGCCACGGCGTGCTTGCAAAAGCTCCCCTCGGCGCCGACCGGGCAGGTGCACGAGAAGCGTGGCTTGCCATCCTCACACCAGAGCTGCACCCGGTAGGGGGCGGTGCCTCGCACCATCGCCCCAGCGCTCGACCTCTCTTTGGTGAGCTGGGTGACCCTGCCGCGAGCGGCGTAGTCCTCCCCTCGGTCGAAGCTCTTGGCGCCTCCCAGAGAGCGCACCACAGGGCGGGTGAACACTTCCCCGAGACCGGCTTCAGGGGACGGTACCGGTGCCATGCCGACATGCTACGAGTCAGCTCCTCCGGCTGGCACTGGCTGCGTCGTCGCGTCCGGCGGGGCGTCAGCGGATGCGGCGGACGGCCTCGCGGGCCCGGCGCTGCAGGGTCTGCTCGCGGTGGCCGAGTTGGCTGACCAGGCGCTCGCAGCCATCGCGCAGGGCCGCGATGTCGGCGTGAGCCGGGTCGTCGGCCGCCCTGGCGGCAGCGGCGAGGGCGTCGAGGCGGCGCAGCACCGCCCGGGCGTCGCGCAGCAGCGTCGCTGTCCGCTTGACCTCCTGTGCCGCCCTGATCGGATCGCCCGCCGTCATCGCGCGCCCTCGGCCGTCAGCGGGTCCGGCAACTCGGGCGCGGCGTCGACCTCGCGGGCGGGGGGGCGCCGACCGTTCCGCACCCCCCGGGTCAGCCTCTCGGTGTCCTTCTCGAAGGCGTTGGCGATCGCCGCCAGCTCCGCCGGGGTGAACCGGCAGGCGATCACCTCGCGCATCGCCTCGACGCTCGGGTAGCCGGCCGCCCGCAGCGCCTGGTGGTGACCGAGTAGACGTAGGGGGCACCCAGGCCGCGGTCGGAGCGGACCTTGGCGAGCAGCCCCCGGCAGACCATGCGGTCGAGCACCGAGGCGCTGTCCACCGCCATCTCCCCCTCGCCGCGGAAGGCCTCGATCTGGGTCCGCGTGATCTGCCCGAAGTAGGCGACGATGCCGAGGATCCCCACCTGCTCGGGCGACGGCTGGACCGTTTCCTCGACCGCGTTGAGGCACCGCACCACCTCGCTGGGCGAGCCGGGCAGCGGCCAGAGCCAGACGGTGCTGCCGTCGTCGGTGAGGGCGGAACCGAACCGGGTACCCAGGACGTGGAGACCAATCCTCCCCGCCACGGCCCCCCTCATCAATGCCGCTCCTCGCTGACGACCGGATCCGGTCCCCGAGGACCCTCGGGCTCTCCGGACGAGGAGGCGGCGGGGTGGTTGAGCGCTCGCACATCGCCGTCGACCATCCCGAGCAGCCGAGCCCGGAGCTCGTCCAGGGAGGTGGCGCCGGTCACCTCCAGGAGCTTGGCGGTGGCCTGGTAGAGGTGGGCGCGGGCGTCCCCGGTGTCCCGGCCGGTTCGGCGGAGCAACCCCCACTCCACCAGCTGCGCGACGGTCTCGGCGGAGTCCACACCGCGGAGCTGGTCGATGCGCCGCCGGGTCGCCTGGCGGTTGAAGACCACGATGGAGAGGATCTCGATGTGGCGATGGGTGAGCCGGGGCACCGTCTCTGCCAGGACGGCGCGATCGGCGAGGAGCGCCAGGGTCCGGTGGGGCAGCAGCGCCAGGGTCTCCGAGTCCTCGACCACCCGCATCCCCAGGGGGGCCAGGCGATCGGAGAGCTCGGGGACGGCGGTCCGGATCCCGGCGATCGAGGCCTCCAGGATGAGGCTCGCCTCGCCGAAGGGGAGGGTGCGGCGGACCGCGAGCAGCGCCCCCAGCCGGGGCACCAGGCCGTCCTCGGGGGATGGCCGCGGCAGCGGAACGAGCTGCGGTCCGGAGTCCAGTCCCAGGGCCTCATGGAGCTGGGCCAAGGTCGAGTAGCTGGGCTGGGAGCGCCCCGTCTCGATCCGCGAGAGCTGGGCGGCCGAGACCCCGACGACGGTGCCGAGTTCGGTGAGAGTGAGCCCCACCGCCTTCCGACGCTGCTTGAGGGTGCGGCCGAGGACCCCGGGATCGGGGCGGGATCGGGAGCGGGAGTGATCTCGGGCGGGGGAGGCAGACATCGGCCGGGTTTCAATTGTGCATCAGATGCAAATCAAGTGTGTTAGCGCAAAATCCCGGTTTTGCGCTAGCATCCGCCGCGATGGTCCTCGCCGAACTCCCCCCGACCCCCGCAGCGGGCCGGGGATCGCCGCCCAGGGCCAAGGCGGTGGCCAAGATCGGCCTCCCGCTGGCGGCCCTTCCCGACTCCGTCCCCGAGATCCTCCGCCTCGCGGCCGAAGCGGCCACCCATCCCGAGGCCGCGGCGGAGCTGCGCATCCTGGGCAGGTTCCTGCTCCACCACCGGGCCGCCACCGCCTCCGAGTACTGCCGCGACGTGGTGGCCTTCAGCAAGTGGTGCAAGGAGCGGGAGGTGGGGCTCTTCCAGGTCGACCGCACCACGGTCGACCTCTGGGTGCTCTCCCTCCAGGGCCAGGGCATCCAGCCCCGGACCACCCGGCGCCGGCTCGCCGCGGTCCAGGGCTTCTACCTCGAGGCCGTCGACGCCGGCGTCATCGGCAAGGTCCCAACCCTCAGGGTCAAGCGGCCTCCGGTGGGCACCTCGGCGAAGAGCGGGATCGACAGGGAGGAGGCGGCGCTCCTCCTCGAGGCCGCCGAGGACGCCGGGCCCCGGGACGAGGTGGTCGTCCGACTCCTCCTCCTCAACGGCCTGCGGGCCTCGGAGGTGGCCCAGCTGCGCATCGCCGATGTGGGCGAGGAGCGCGGCCACCGCACCATCTCCGTCCACCGCAAGGGCGGGAGGGTCTCAGTGGAGGCGCTCTCCCCGGGGACCCGCCACGCTCTCGATCGCCTCCTCCAGCAGCGGGGTCATGCCGACCCCGAGGCTCCCCTCATCACCGACCCGGAGGGAAACACGCTCTCCCGCCACGGGGTGGCCCGGGTCACTCACCGTCTCGGCCGGGTGGTCGGTGTCACCGCCGCCGGCGAACCCCCGCTCAACCCCCACGAGCTGCGCCACAGCTTCATCACTCTGGGTCTGGACGCGGGGGCCAGCCTCCGGGATATGCAGCGCGCGGCGGCCCACGCCGACCCCCGCACCACGGCCGACTACGACCGCCGCCGCAAGGCCCTGGACACCCACCCCAGCTACCTGGTCGAGCGCTACCTCTCCTGATCGCCCTCCGCGCGGTCGGAACCGGCCAGGCGGGCAGCGGCCGGAGACGACGCGTTATCCCTGAATGCGGGGGTTCCCGGCGCCTGCGACCGCTAGTTTGGGCAACGATATACTTGACACACCGCACGGATCAACTCAGACGGTGGGGGCGCGGCTTATGCTGACCCGATGCGGCTCTGGGGTTGGCTCGGCGACTTTATCGACTATGTGGGGGCGGTCCTGGGCGGCGCGTGGCAGACCTTCTCTGTGGGCACCGTCGCGACTCTGCTCGCATGGCTGGGCGACCACTATGTTCAGCACTTCCCAGGTGGTCCGGCCCTGTGGCTCGTGCTGGGCGGGGTGACGCTTGTGGTGACCCCCTTCAATCTCAACAGGCAGAACCTAGTGGACAAGCGCTCGGCCGTGGCGGAGCGCAACGTGCTGAGTGAACCGCCCCGGGTTTCATAGAGGCTCTGGTTATTGGGAAGCGGCCATCGGGGCCGGCTCCTGGTGAGGGTACTCGGCTTCGAACTCTGCCGGCGGGCGCATGCCGAGCTCGGTGTGTAGCCGCCGGCTGTTGAACCAGTCGACGTACTCGAGGGTGGCGAACTCCACGTCGTCGAGCCCGGTCCAGGGGCCGTCTTTGCGGATCAGCTCCGCCTTGTAGAGACCGTTGAACGACTCGGCCAGGGCGTTGTCGTAGGAGTCGCCCCGGGATCCCACCGAGGTCACTGCGCCGGCGTCGGCGAGGCGCTCGGTGTAGCGAATAGCCAGATATTGGACGCCGCGATCCGAATGGTGAATGAGGGCTCCGAGATCCTCGCCGCGCCGCGCCCAGATGGCCATCTCCAGGGCATCCAGGGCCAGGTCGGCGCGCAGCGAGCGGGAGGCTTGCCAGCCCACCACGCGCCGCGAGAAGACGTCCACGATGAAGGCTACGAAGACCCAGCCAGAGTGAGTCTTGACGTAGGTGAGATCGGCCACCCACAAGCGATTGGGCGCCGGCGCGCGGAACTGCCGCTCCACCAAGTCGGCCGGCCGCTCGCTCTCCACGTCCGCCACGGTGGTTCGGACCGTCTTGCCGCGGACCACCCCACGGATTCCCAGCTCGCGCATCAGCCGTTCCACGGTGCAGCGCGCCACCGGGTGGCCCTCACGCCGGAGCTGGGCCCACACCTTGTCGGCACCGTACACGCGTCGGTTGTCGGTCCAGACCCGGGTGATCTCCGGCTTCAGCTGCTCGTCCCGCAGCTGTCGCGCCGAGGGTGGCCGTGTGGTCGCCGCGTAGTACGTGGCGGGGGCGAACTGCAGCACACGGCAGATCGGCTCGACTCCCCAGCGCTCACGGTGGGCCCCGATGTACTGGGTCATCTCGGGTGTCGGCCGTCGAGCTCGGCCCCGAAGAAAGCCGCTGCGCTCTTGAGGATTTCGTTGGCGCGGCGCAGCTCACGGTTCTCCCGCTCCAGCTGCATCAGCCGCCCACGCTCCTCGGTGGTGAGCCCTGGCCGCTCGCCCTTGTCGATCTGGGTCCGTCGTACCCACAGCCGCAGGGTCTCGGGGTGAACGCCCACTTTCGGGGCGATCGAGGTGATCGCCTGCCATTCCGAGGCGTACTGGCCGCGGTGGTCCAGCACCAGTCGGACCGCCCGGTCACGAACGTCTTGGGGATACCTGCTTGTCCTTGCCATCGCTCCATCCTCTCAAGGAATGGAGCCTCCAGGATTCCCGGGGCGGTTCAGAGGAATGAATTGGCAGAGGCGGCAAAGACCGCGAGTGGTCTCCGCGATGAGATCAGACGGTTGGGCGAGGACAACGATCGCCTCCGAGACGAGTTGGACAGATGGAGGATGCCAGCGCCAGCCACGACCTCTACGACGTCGGGGCCGGCAGGCTATCTGCCTGTGTACATGCCGATCTGGGATCGACCGCCGCCACCGCCCGTCCCCCCAGTTCCACCCGCACCGCCGCCTGGCCTCCCCGGGGGGGGAATCGGTGTGCAACTTGACAACGCACCAGACGCACCGGGATGATGTAGGTCATGGAGGCGACCCTCGCGGTGCTGTGCGATTACGCCAACATCACCAACGACGGCAAGGTCAACATCCTTGGCATCTTCGCGGAGATCAATCCGCCCATCCTCCCCTGGCAGCTACCCCAGGCCTTTCTCGTGGTGACCTTCTCGGCGAGCCCCGCGGAGCAGGGGCAGCAGCGCCACCTGCGGCTCCAACTTCTCCGGGCGGACGGGGGGACGCCCCTTATCTCCATCGAGAACGATGTCACCGTTCCGCCGCCGCCTCGTCCGGGCGTTCGTGCTTCCATCAACCTTATGATCGGCATGGGCGGGCTCATCTTCCCCCAGATTGGCGACTATGCCTTCTCGGTTCTCGTGGACAACGACGAGAAGGCGTCCATCCCCGTCCGGGTGAATCCGCCCAGAACGATCATCCCGCCCGGCGCCAACCCATGGCTGGGTGGTGTCCCACCCCAGGCACCCCAAGAAGGAGAACCAGGGCCATGACCAATGCCAAGGAGGTCCCGCACGGCGAGCTGAGGACCGATGGCTCGATTGAGGTCACCTACTTCAGCGTGCAAAGCCTGAACATCGGACCGGCCGCGGCCCCCGAGCCTGTCCACGGCTACCGGGCGGACTTCGGGGGCCTAACTCAAACGGTTAATCGGCCTAGCAAGGCGGGGCGTTCCCGCCGCTAGGCACTTGACACACCTCGGCCTAGGTAGTAAACTCACCTCATGGCCAAGGAGAGTTTCCCAACCACCCTTCTGGGGGCAGTCAGGTACTTCGCGGACGAGGACCGCTGCCGGGACTTCCTAGCCGGTCTCCGGTGGCCGGATGGGGTCCGGTGCGTCGAGTGCGCCTCGGACCGGGTGGGCTTCATCCAGACCCGGGGGCTCTGGAAGTGCCGGGTCTGCGGCAAGCAGTTCTCGGTCAAGAAGGGGACCATCTTCGAGGACAGCCCGATCTCTCTCTCGAAGTGGCTCCCGGCCATCTGGCTTTACTCGGCGGGCAAGAAGGGCCGCTCCTCTCACCAGCTAGCTCGGGACCTAGGCGTCACCCAAAAGACCGCGTGGTTCATCGGCCACCGCATCCGGCTTGCCATGGAGACGGAGGCTTTCAACCTCCCTTTAGCGGGTGAGGTCGAGGCGGACGAGACCATCATGCGCGGCAAGGACAAGAACAAGCATGCTCACCTCCGCCGGGGTCCGTGGGGTCCGCAGGTGGGCAAGGTAGCCGTCATGGGGCTGCTGGAGCGTCACGGTGAGGTCCGGGCGATGAAGGTGCCCAACAGGGGCAGCATCGAGGTTCAGTACCAAGTCCGCCGTCATGTCGCCCCGGGCACCACGCTCTACACGGACGAACTCCGCTCCTACCGGGGCCTCAAGGCTGACTACGTGCATGAGGTCATCAACTACGGCGAGGAGTACGTGCGCGGCCGCGTCTCCACGAACGGGCATCGAGAATTTCTGGTCGCTGCTCAAGCGGGTCATTTACGGCACCCACCACAGCGTCGAACCCTTCCACCTTGACCGCTACCTCACCGAGAATGTCCTGCGGTTCAACACCCGCCATCAGCCGGACGATATGCGCTTCACCGAGACCGCCCGTCGCGTGGCTGGCCGGCGGATCACCTACAAGGAGTTGACCGGCAAGGTCGGCCCCAAAGGAGCCCTGGCGTGAGGTCCGACGACTCCAACGAGCGGCCACCCCCCAGCGAGGGCGAGTTCAAGGACTTCGCGACGCGGCTACTCCACGTCCCGAAAGCGGAGATCGATCGGCTTGAGGCGGATCGAAAACTCCATTTGCGCCGTCATGGGCAGCCGCATGCTAACGTCGAAAGAGAGAGTGACCGGGGGGGCTGATCAGGCCCCACCCGGCTCGACGGTTGCGGGGCGGTCATCTCTGGGGTTCCGGATCAGGGTTTCCCAGGGCCGCCGCCCCCAACTTTTTTCACTCGGTCCTCCTTCCTGGTGCGGTGCGCGAGCTGCTGCGGCAGGTGGCGGCTGAGGTGTTCTGAGGGGGACGTCGCCGGCGGGGGCCACGGCAGGGTAGGGGAGCTCGGCGCGGCCGCGAGGACTGAGCAGGGTGGACTTGGCTGCCTGTGCCGTGACCGGAACACCGACAGCTCCGTCATATCTGGTGGGTACCTTCGGCCTCGAAAGCACATGCCCTCTCCCCGGAACCGTCTCCCCGCAGTCATGGCCGTGGCGGTGACCCTCGGCGCGCTGTGTGCCTGCGGCGCCGGTGTGGGGGGGGAACGCTACGCGCTACCCCGACATCGCTGCGCCGCTGGCCACTGCGCCGGTTCGGGGGGAGAACGCTACGTCGTACCCCAACCTCGCTGCGCCGCTGGGCACCGCGCCGGTGGTCACTCCGCCCGCAACCGCGCCTGCCACCACGCAGCCGGCCGCCACCTCCACGCCGGCCCCGCTCTCGTCCGACGCGGAGATGCTCGACGAGGGGACCTCCGAGATTCTCTCTTGCATGGGGCAGGGGGGGCAGGCGTGTGAGGACGTTGTCCTCCTGCTCGACGAGTGGGGCGGTGTCATTCCGACGATAGGGGAGACGCCCGCGGTGCGCGCCGACGGCGTCGCCGCCCACGGCCTGGCACTGCAGATGTTCGGCGCGGAAACCCCCGCCCAGGTCAGCGCCCTCGCGCCCCAGTTCCTGGGAGCGATCAATCATCTGCGAGCAGACCTAGGCTTGGCGCCCCTGCCCGGCTGACCGTGTATCAGACCGACGCCCGGCGTAGGTTCTGGGCGGTCCTCAGGGTCGCCGCTGCCGAAGCGCGAGTCAGTCCTTCCCAGCCGCTCCAGGCTTCACGGGCCAAATGCCGAGCTGCTCGCACGTGGCCTGCAGGAGCTCCCCCAGCTGGGTCCGCTCGATGCGGGTCGCCCGCCGCAACTGCCATAGGGGTGTCGCCGAGAGGTCCACCCAATCCAGGGTGAACTCGCCGACCAGCTCCCCGCCACTCGAGATGGGCGCCCGCTCCTGGACCACGGCCGGCCGGGTGCCCACTAGGGCGCGCCCCACCGCCCGCAATCCCGCGGCCGCCCGCTCAGCGGGAGGGGCAGCGGGGTCCGCGGTGTGCGCGGCCCGCACGGCGCGACGGGTCTCCCCCTCGCTCAACCCGCCGACGTGGGCAGCCAACTCCCCAGCAACGTCAGACGGGAGGCGCGCCATCGCGAAAGCCTGCGGTTGGGTTACCGATCCCGCTCCGAGCGGCTCGAGGATCTCCGAGCGCCCGTCGAGGCTCGCCAGCCGTCGGATGCGCTCCGCATCGAGCCCCATGTGGGCGGCGATGGCGTTCCAACTCCAACCGGTCATGTCCTTCAACCGTCGGAACCCCGCCGCCGATTCGTCCACGCTGAGGTTCACCCGGCAGATGTTCTCCACCAGCGCCTTGACCAGCCGATCGCGCTCTGGCTCCTCCGAGCGAATGGAGCGGATGATCGACGGGATCGTCTCGTAATCGCTCGGATCATGTTGGGGCGACGCCGCCTCCTCGGCCAGCACCCGGTATGCGCGCAACCGCCGTTCTCCGGCGGTCAGGACGAAGTCATCGACGCCCTCGTCGGGCTGCTCCACGACGACCGGCAGCTGAAGCCCGTGAAGCCGGATCGTCTGCGCGAGCTCGGCGATCTCGAAGGCGTCGAAGTCATGGCGGGGCTGCTGCGGGTTCGGACGGATCGCGCTGATCGGCACCCGGGCGAGCCGCTCGACGCTGATCGCCTTGAAGATGCGGGCTCCGGCAGCGGGTCGCTGGCCGAGCAGGCGGTCGAGCGTGGCCGCCTCGCGCGTCCTGCGCGTCTCGATGGCGGCCATCTCAGGCGCCCACCAGGATGCGGGTCGCTGGGCGGCGCTGCCGCGCCTCCACGGCCCGCACCACGAACTCGGTCACGTTCCGGTACGAGGCCGCTGCCGCCGAGCTGGGCGAGCGGTGGATCACCGTGGTGCCTGCCAGGGCCGCGCTCTGGAAGTGGTCACTCAGCATCACCGACGGACCGATGGGCACACCCTCGAAAACGTCCTGCATCCGCTCCAGCATCCCGCTGTGGGGCCGACCACGCCTGACCATCGTCGGGATCGCCGCCAGCACCTCGAGGCCCGGGTTGCCCTCTCCGAGCGCCGACTGGATCGCCCCGAACAGCAACTGCATGCCGCTGATCGGCCACAGTTCGGGAGTGACGGGGATCACCACCCCGTGGGCGGCGTGGAGGGCGTTGACCGTGAGGGTGCCGAGCGCCGGGGGGCAATCGAGAAGGACCCAGTCGTAACTGCCCCCCAAGGTCGCCAGGGCCTTGCGCAGGGCCAGATGCCAATTCACCCGCCCGCCGCTCACCAGTTCGATGTCCGCGCTCCCGAGGCGGGGATCCGCCGGCGCGATGTCATAGCCCTGTTCGGTTGGCTGGATCACGTCGCGCATGGTGGCCGCCTGGGTCACGAGGACCTGATAGACGGATGCGGTGAGATGGTCCACGTCGACGCCCGCAGCCTTGGTCAGGTTGAACTGGGGATCAAGGT
>Ga0224558_1003888_pt1 | contig 12064 bp, 6 predicted proteins | sample 714S32024metaG_FD_180682 | JGI IMG/M metagenome (GOLD analysis project Ga0224558, IMG submission 180682) | Peat soil microbial communities from Stordalen Mire, Sweden - 717 S3 20-24 | ecosystem: Environmental > Terrestrial > Soil > Wetlands > Peat | place: Sweden: Norrbotten County, Stordalen... | reverse complement strand
CGGAGCCGCCATCCAGACCAACATCGTTCGCGTGGACGGGCAAAGATCGGTCTATCTCCCAATTCTCAAACAGGGCGGGAATAGTAACACCATAGCTATCGTTAACGGGATCAAGAAGTCCGTGGGCGACCTGCTCGACGTGCCTAAGTCGCTGGTAACTGAGGTCGTGTTCGATCAGTCCATCTACGTGAAGACGGCGATCTGGAACGTCTTGCACGAGGGCGGCATCGGTCTGTTGCTCACGGCAGTCATGATTCTCTTTTTCCTGGGGAGTATTCGCGGCACTTTCTCCGTCATGCTTTCCATTCCCCTGTCTTGTCTGGCGGCATTTTTGGCTCTCAATGCCAGCGGCGGCACAATTAACACCATGGTGCTGGGCGGCATCGCATTGGTGCTTTCCCGGCTCATCGATAACTCAGTGGTGGTACTGGAGAATATCTTTCGCCATCTGGAGATGGGGGAATCTCCCGTGCTTGCCGCCGAGAAAGGAGGCCGGGAAGTTGCCTTGGCCGTTCTAGCGGCCACGCTCACCACCGCGATCGTCTTTTTCCCGGTGGTCTTTCTTTACGGCGTCAGCCGTTTTCTGTTTACCGCGCTCGCTCTGGGGGTGGTGCTTTCCCTTGCTGGATCGTATTTCGTAGCCATGAGTGTGGTCCCGCTTTTTTGTGCTCAGTTCATCCACGCCCCCCATGAAATCGGGGGAGAAACTAGCAGCAGCGAAGGCTTTCTGCACCGGATTCTGCGCCCGTTCAACCGCGCCTACGACGCCGTCTTAAAGAGGTATGACAGTACGCTGGCGGTGAGCCTGGCGCGGCCCAAGCTCACTGTGGCCATCATTATGGGTGCTTTTTGTTTGAGCCTGGGACTTTCACCGCTGCTGGGAGTGTCATTTTTCCCCCGCACCGACCCGGGACAATTTGTTATCAACATCAAGGCCCCGACCGGCACTCGTCTGGAGCTGACGAACGAGTACATCCATCGCGTCGAGCAAGACATACGGCAGGTGGTTAGGCCCGCCGATTTGGAGCTGATCGTCTCCAATATCGGCATCACGCCCGATTTTTCCGCAATTTACACCAGCAATTCCGGACAGCATACGGCCTTCGTGCAGGTCAGTCTCAAGGAAGGGCACAAGCTGAGCAGTTTCGTATATATGAATCGCGTTCGAGCAAAGCTGTCGGCCGACTTACCCGAACTTTCCACTTACTTTCAAACCGGCGGCCTCGTGGATTCGATCGTAAATCTCGGCCTGCCCGCGCCCATTGATATTCAAGTGAGCGGAAACAACATGCGCGAAGCATTGAAAACTGCTTCGGATCTGGCGAAGAAAATCAAAGAGCTGAAGACCGTGAGTGATGTGCTCATTCCCCAGGACCTTGACTACCCGGGAATCCAGCTCAATGTGCAACGCGAGATGGCATCGCGCCTGGGCCTGTCGTCGAAGGAAACCGTGGACAACGTCATTACAGCGCTGTCCTCGAACGGCATGATCGCTCCCAGTTACTGGGTCGATCCCAACAACGGCAATAACTACATGCTTACGGTTCAGTACTTGGAATCGCAGGTTAAATCGATGTTGGATCTGCGATCGATTCCGCTGCGCTCCCGGGGCAGCGAGAATGCTACGGACCTCGAGGCGGTCTCCGACATGAAGACAATTAACACGCCGACCGAGGTGGATCACTATCAGCTGCGCCGCGTCTTCGACGTCTACGTGTCGCCCTCGGGTGAAGATCTTGGCGGTCTTGCCAAACAAGTGCAGCACATGATTGACGCAACCACTTTGCCGTCCAATGTGCGAGTGACTATGCGCGGATCGGTAGAGGGTATGCGGCAGTCGTTCAAAAGCTTCGGCATCGGGCTGGGACTCTCCATCATCCTGGTGTATTTGATTCTCATGGCGCAGTTTGCTTCGGTGAAGGATCCGTTCCTGATCTTGCTCGCAGTCCCTCCCGGCTTCACCGGGGTAATCCTGTTCCTGCTGATCACCCGCACCACGGTGAACGTCATGTCTCTGATGGGCGTCATGATGATGGTCGGCATTGTGGTGTCGGATTCGATCCTGATCGTGGAATTCGCCCGCGAACTTCGGCGGCAGGGGCAGCCCTTGCTGGAGGCACTGAAGAACGCATGTCATGTTCGTCTTCGTCCCATCCTGATGACTACTTTCGCGACGCTGCTCGGACTTATTCCCTTGGCTCTCGCGCTTGAGGCGGGTAGCGAGCAATATGCGCCCCTGGCGCGTGCCATCATCGGCGGACTGAGCCTCTCTTTTCTGGTGACGCTGTTTCTCGTTCCGGCGGCATACCTGCTCATGCACCGAAATGAAGAACTCAATCCGAAGGAGAAGGCGGTATGAGGAAAACTAACCCGGCGCATTGTCTTCAATTCACCGTCATGGGAGCGCACTAGGGATGTCGGACTTTGCCATCAGATATCCGTTCTTCATAATCACGATCTGTTTGATCATCGCGGTCGTGGGTGTGACCACGGTGGCGCGGATGCCGGTAGACCTGTTTCCCAACATCAATATTCCCGTCGTGGTGGTGGCGACCTTTTATTCCGGTATGCCCCCCGAACAGATTGAAGCCAACATCACCAATCCCTTCGAGAGGTTTTTCACTCTGGGGAGCGGTATCGACCATATCGAGTCGCGATCGTTGACCGGGGTCAGTCTGATTAAGATCTACTTCCAGCCGGGAACGAATCCCGACGCCGCGGTGAGCGGCATTTCCAATTTGGCGATGGCGCAACTGCGGCGATTGCCCCCAGGCACCCTGCCGCCGGTGGTGCTTAAGTTCGACGCTTCCAGTTTACCGGTCTGCCTGATCACATTGAAGGGACAGGGACTGAATGAGACGGCGTTGCACGATCTGGGACAGTTCAACGTACGCAACCAGATTGCTAACGTGCCGGGCGCCTCGGTACCGCAACCCTTCGGTGGTAAGTACCGGCAGATCCAGGTCTATGTCGACCCCGTGAAGTTGCAGGCGCACCAGTTGAGCTTGATGGACGTTGTGCGCAGTGTGAATGACGCCAATACTATCCTGCCGGCCGGTGATGTGCGGATAGGTCCGAAGGATTACAACATCTACACCAATAGCCAGCTTCCGACTACGGAAGAAATAAATCGGCTGCCGCTGAAGTCCGAAGGCAACGCGGAATTGATGGTCGCCGACGTCGGCCACGCCGAAGACGCTGCTGCTATTCAAACGAATATCGTTCGCGTGGACGGGCAAAGATCGGTCTATCTCCCAATTCTCAAGCAAGGCGGCGACAGCAACACTATTGCCATCGTTAACGGGATCAAGAAGGCCGTGGGCGATTTGCTCGACGTGCCCCCATCGCTCACGACAAAGGTTGTGTTCGACCAGTCACTCTACGTGAAGACGGCGATATCGAACTTGGGCAGTGAAGGCGGAATTGGTCTGGTGCTGACCGCTCTGATGATCCTGATTTTTCTCGGCAACGTCCGCGCCACGTTAGCGGTGATGCTCTCGATTCCTTTATCCGCGCTGGCTGCGTTCCTTGCGATTAACGCTAGCGGCGGATCGATCAACACCATGGTCCTCGGAGGACTCGCGCTGGCATTCTCGCGGCTGATCGATAATTCCGTGGTTGTGCTGGAAAACATTTTCCGTCATTTGGAACAGGGGGAAACGCCCGAGATCGCCGCCGAAAAGGGCGGGCGCGAAGTGGCAATGCCCGTGCTTGCTGCCACCTTCACTACGGCGATTGTGTTTTTCCCGGTTGTCTTTCTCTATGGGGTAAGCAGATTTCTGTTCACCGCTCTTGCCGCTGCGGTTGTCTTTTCCTTGTTTGCATCCTACGCGGTGGCGATGACGGTGGTGCCTTTGTTTTGCGCTCGTTTCATCAAGTCACCGCGCGGCGAGGCGGCGCACCATCCCGGGAATAACGCCTTCGAACGTTTTGTCCGGTGGTTTAATCGCCGCTACGACCGCATGCTTATGCACTACGACATCGCCGTAAGGCGCAGTCTCCTGCGGCCCTTGGCAACGTTCATCGGAATCCTTGGCATTTGCCTGTTTAGTTTCGCGCTATATCCGCTGCTCGGCCTGGGCTTCTTCCCGCGGACCGACCCCGGCCAGTTCGTGATCAATGTCAAGGCTCCTACGGGCACGCGCCTCGAATTGACCAATCAGTACATTAAACACGTTGAAGAGGATATTCGTCAGGTCGTCTCGCCGCGGGATCTGGACATGATTGTTTCCAACATTGGAATCACGCCAGATTTCTCTGCGATCTATACCAGCAATTCCGGACAGCATACGGCCTTCGTGCAGGTCAGCCTAAAAAAAGGGCACGCGGTTGGCAGTTATGAATATATGCGCCGGGTGCGCGCAAAATTGGCGGATGATCTACCAGAACTTTCGACTTACTTTCAATCTGGCGGACTGGTGGATTCGGTTGTCAATCTTGGCTTGCCTGCTCCAATTGATATCCAGGTCAGCGGTAACGACCAGAAGCAGGCGTATGCTATGGCGAGTGAGATCGCGCGGCAGGTTCGCCGCATCCACGGAGTCAGCGATGTGCTGATTCCGCAGGACTTGGACTACCCAGGTATCCGGCTCGATGTGAACCGCGAGATGGCGGCGCGCCTTGGGTTATCGTCTCAAGAAGTTATCGACAATGTGATTACGGCACTATCTTCCGACGGCATGATTGCTCCGAGCTATTGGGTTGATCCCAGCAACGGGAACAATTACATGCTCACGGTGCAGTATCCGGAAACGCAGGTCCATTCTATTACCGACCTCAAGCAGATACCGCTGCACGCCGCGGGCAACTTGAACTCCACCGACCTCGAAGCCGTATCGGACTTGGAAATGATCAACACGCCCACCGAGGTGGACCATTACCAGATTCGCCGCGTCATCGATGTATATGTTGCGCCGGCCGGTGAAGATCTCGGAGGGCTGGCCGGCAAAGTAGACAAAGTGATCGCCAACACCAAGCTGCCCGAGAACGTGCGTGTCACCATGCGCGGCTCCGTGGAGGGAATGCGGGAGTCGTTCAAGAGCTTTGGCATTGGTCTCATACTATCGGTGATTCTGGTTTATCTCATCCTAATGGCGCAGTTCTCTTCGTTCATTGATCCTCTGATCATCCTGCTGGCGATTCCGCCGGGCATCACGGGCGTCATTCTATTTTTGCTGGTAACGCATACGACCGTCAATGTGATGTCGTTGATGGGAGTCATTATGATGACAGGGATCGTGGTCTCGAACAGTATCCTCATCGTCGAGTTCACGCGGTCCCTGAGAAGAGAAGGCATGCCCATCGAGGAAGCGGTAGCAACTGCCTGCCGCGTGCGATTGCGACCAGTCTTAATGACTTCTTTGGCGACTATTCTCGGCATGATTCCGATGGCCCTTGCGCTGGAAGCGGGCAGCGAACAGTATGCTCCACTGGCACGCGCCATTATCGGGGGGCTCACGATGTCGGTCATTGTGACCGTCTTCATCGTCCCCGCAGCGTATCTATTGATCCATCGGCGAGAAGAAGAGCCGGCGCCAGCCGCGCAAATCTGAGGTCATAAGTAATACCATGAAGATGAAATTGCTTTTCGTTCTGTACATTGCGCTTGTACCGTGTCTGGGGTATCCGCAAAACTTGCAGGTCGATCAACCGCAAACGGTACAGAGTTTGCCTTCGGCCCCGGCGTCGCAACCTGTTCCCAATCAAACGGCACCGACTATGGCTCCGAATGGCGATCGATCCTCCAATTCTCAGGCCACTCCGGGGACGCAAGTATCTCTGTCATTAAAGCAAGCGGAGGCGCTGGCATTACAGAACAACCCCCAAATCTCGGTGGCTCGGCTGACGGCTCTGGCATCCCGGCAAGTCACGCGGGAAGTGCGGTCAAGTTTGTGGCCAACTGCAACCGGTGACCTGACGGGCGTAGATTCCCACGCTAACAGTCGCATTACTGCTGGTGGACTCAATAATCCCATCATCTATGAGCGCGCCGCCGCAGGTGTCTGGGTAAGTCAGTTGGTCACGGACTTCGGACGCACCACGAATTTGGTCTCAAGTGCCAACCTCGCGGCCAAAGCTGAGGATCAAAACGCCGCGGCTACGAAAGAGCAGGTTCTTCTGGCTGTGGATCAAGCGTTTTACGGCGCATTGCAAGCTCAAGCAGTGCTGACCGTAGCTCAGCAAACCGTGAGTGCACGGCAGACAGTTACTGATCAAGTAGAAGCACTGTTCAAAAGCAAGCTGAGGTCTGAACTTGATTTCAGCTTTGCTAACGTCAACCTCGCTCAAGCCAAGCTGCTCGTCCTGGACGCGGAGAATAACGAGAACGGAGCGCTCGCAACGCTGTCCATGGTACTGGGCTATTCAAGGACACAGACATTTCAGTTAGTCGAGGATGCAACGGCAATTACTGCACCTTCCAGCAATGTGGACGATCTTATTTCGCAGGCGCTAGCGGCGCGGCCGGAAATATTATCGCTGGAATTTCAGGAGCAGTCTGCCCGGAAGTTCCACACTGCCGAACGCGATTTGCTTCTTCCAAATATCCGTGCCGTGGGTGCAGCGGGAGACACGCCAGTGCGCAATCCAGTTCTTTCCAATTGGTATGGTGCGGTAGGGGTGAATGTTGAGATTCCTCTGTTTAACGGCTTTCTCTATACGGCGAGGTCGCGGGAGGCGAGTCTGAGAGCGCAAGCGGCCCATGACCGGTTGCTGGATTTTCGCAATAGAATCGCACGCGATGTGCGCACCGCATGGCTCAATGCGAATACAGCTTACGCGCGACTCAGTGTCACTCGGCAATTGTTGGATCAGTCGAACCTGGCGCTTGATCTTGCTACAACGCGTTATCGCTTAGGGCTAAGTTCCATCGTTGAGTTGAGTCAAGCGCAGCTCCAGCAGACGCAGGCCCAGATCGGCAACGCTCAGGCGGCGTACGATTACCGCCTCGCTTTGGCGGTCCTGCGGTATCAAACTATCGGCTTCTAGGGAACCTCGGCTTTGAAAGGTTGAATGGCTCAAACCTGCGGGACTCTGCGGCAGCCGGTCAGTAGAAACGGAAGCCGCTAGCTACAAGGTCATGCAAGCGACGACTGGCGGTGAGCTGTACATGCGCTGACTACTCTGGATATAGACGGGGTTCTCTTGGAATACGACTCGCCCGATGCCTGACAGCGCGGTGCGAGCGGAGATCAAGCGAATCAAGCCAAACGTCCCAGTTTTGCCATTTGCGGGCGTTGGGATCCAGAAACCGTTTCTGCTTCGTTTCTTTGATTTGTATCTTCAGAACTCGGAAAGACGGGACAGAGTTGTCGAAGATCTGGACGCATAGGTTCGGGAGACTGGAGGAATCGTGAAGACCACAAATGAAACAGAGGTTCAGCAACACAAAGGGAAGCATGAGGCGCGCAAGACACCAAAAAATGCGAGAACCACGTTTCTGCTGAGTTTGTTGACGCTAGCTACCGGATTGTTCGGACAGAGTGCGATCCCGCCTGGGACGATATTGCCACTACAGTTGAACTCCTCTCTGAACTCAAGAAAGAGCAAGCCCGGACAGGTTGTAACAGCGCGACTCATGCAAGATGTCCGGCTACCTTCAGGTGCGAGGATTCGCGCTGGTTCCAGAGCAGTCGGCCGTGTACTCGAGGTAGTCATGGCAAGGAACGGCAGTGGAGCGAAGCTGTCCTTGCAGTTCGACACACTCGAGGTTTCGAGACACAGGATGCCTATAACCACAAACTTGAGAGCCTTGGCGTCGATGATGGAGGTAGACGACGCACAGGTTCCGAAGACCGGCCCCGACCCAGGGACTTCGCCAAGTTCCTGGACTACGGTGCAGATTGGCGGCGATGTTGTGTACCGCGGCGGGGGACCGGTGACAGAAGGATTGCAAGTGGTCGGAACTCCAGCCCCCAACGGTGTGTTGGTTCGGATCGCGTCCCAGCCAGGCACGAAGTGCCGTGGGGACATGGACGGGAATGACCAGCCTCAAGCCCTTTGGGTCTTCTCTGCCGATGCATGTGGAATATATGGCTTCCACGATTTGACGATTGTGCATGCGGGTCGCAGCAATCCGGTTGGACAAATTACAATTGCTTCTGAGAGAAGCGATTTTGACGTCCGGAGCGGGAGCGGGTTCCTTCTGCGGACGAAATGAGAGCCTAGAAATGTAGTCTCTTTTCCTTCAACGTCCCCTGGCCGCGAAGAAAATGAGAATAGGCAAGCCACGGGTATCAGGTAAACCGCACAATGACGTTATCATCCACTTCCTCGAGAGGAGGAATCACTATGAAGGAACTATGGTTCGCTCTGCTGCTTTCGAGCAGCTTTCTGCTGGCGCAAGACAGTAATCCCGGCGCGCCGAGCCAGCGCAAGTCAAACGATTCCAAAGGGCAGATCACCGTACAGGGCTGCGTTGCTAAGTCTACTGGCGATTACATACTAATGAAGTTCGATCCAGGTATGACTTATGAACTTCAGGCTACGGGGAAAATAAAGCTCCGCCATTACTTGGGACAGCAAGTGGAAGTAACCGGGAAGGAGTCGCCTTCGATGAGCACGAGCTCCGACGCCTTTGCGCGAATGGGTGCTCCGGCCTCGGTTACGTTAACCATCACCTCGATCAAAACGATCGGGAAGGAATGCACGGCGCGTTAGGTGGCGCAACGGAATCTCGTAAGAGCATTCGCGCCGTGAGCACAAGTCCCATGATTGGCCGTTAGAGATCTCTGCCAACAAGCTTGCCGATTTGACACTGCGTCGGCCTTTCCGTATTGCCCCGCGGCCGAGTTTCGTCGTGCCGTCCATCCGCGCCCTGCATCGAACCGGGTACGGCCAGTACCATGCTCGGCCATATTGCCTTCCGTTTGAGTCGGTTCTCGCCAACTAATCCGAACCTACTATTGATCCGAGAGCGAGGTTCGACGAGAATCGGCGACCAAGCTAGTGGGGTTCCCAATTTTGATTGTGCCACGCCTGTGAGGCCTTCAATCACAGAAAGCTGTGGACTGTAGCCGCCGGAACAGCACGCATGCTCTTCAGGGGCAGGCTGCCTCGGCGTGCCTGTCAGGGGTGGGATCTACCACAACAACCAAGGACAACAACATGAAGTTGTGCGTGGCGACGTGGGTGTGTTTAGCGGGCATCCTCTCTGGAGGATGGGTCCTCGGGCAGCAGTCACTACCTACCCCGGTAGCGCCGTCGGAGCAGTTGACGGAGAAGAAAGAACCCGTGCTTCCGCCCAAGCACAACTTTGGTCCGCTCGAGATTTCGGTCAACTGGCGCACTCGCGCGGAAGGTTGGAACTGGTTCGAAGGTAAGACCGGAAACAGTGACTATGGCCTATGGGATTCGTTGCTTCGGGTTGGCTTTGGGCAAACCGGGGAACACTTTGACTGGTTCATCGAAGGAGAACAGCCATCCATTCTCGGCTTGCCCAACGACGCCGTCGTGGCGGCTCCCCAAGGTCAACTCGGCTTGGGTGGGAACTACTACGCTGCGAACAACAATCACACCAACGTTGCCAACGGATTCGTGAAGCAAGCATTTGTGAAATTCAAACACCTCGGCCCCCTCGGATTGAAGGTGGGACGTTTTGAGTATTTTGACGGTCTCGAGGTCAAGCCCAAAGATCCTCTGCTGGCAACACTGATTCAGACGCGCATTTCAAGCCGCCTAATTTCGAATTTCGCCTTCGCCGCCGTTCAGCGCACATACGATGGCGTCCAAGTCTCTTTGAATTCTGGGCAGAACAGCCTTACCTTCTTCGGCGCGCGGCCGACACAAGGAGTTTTTCAAGTGAAGGGGATGGACGAACTGGATGTGGACACCTACTACGGAGCCTACACTCGGTCGGTTGCGACCCAGCAGAGCGCGGGAGAATTACGTGTATTCGCTTTGGGCTACATCGATCACCGCACGACGGTCCTGAAGACCGACAACCGATCTGCGGCGCTTCGCGCGGCCGATGTGGACAAGATTCAGATTGCGACTTGGGGCGCGGATTATGTTCATGTCTTCCACACGACCAATGCCGGCAGCTTCGATTTCTTGCTTTGGGGAGTTCTGCAAACCGGTTCCTGGGGCAATCTCTCGCAGCATGCCGGTGCCTTCGTCGGCGAAGCCGGATGGCAACCGTCCGTCAAAGTAATGAAGCCATGGCTGAGCGCGGGATACTCCTACGGAAGCGGCGACGGTAATCCTAACGATTCGCATCACGGCACTTTCTTTCAAGTCCTTACCACCCCGCGCCAGTATGCGCGCTTCCCCTTCTACAACATGATGAATAACGAGGATTGGTATGGCACGCTTAACTTGCGGCCAGCCTCGAAGCTTACACTTCGGACCGAAGTGCACGCGCTACGGTTGGCAAGCGCTTCCGATCTGTGGTACTCAGGCGGAGGTGCATTTCAACCGAAGACGTTCGGCTATACGGGTCGCCCTAGCAACAGCTTCCGTGGCCTGGGAAACGTCTGGGACGTCAGCGCCGACTACCAATTTACAAAATCCTTCAGCACGACTCTTTATTACGGCCATGCCTGGGGCAAGAGTGTAATTGCAGCGGTCTATCCGAAAGATGCGAACGGGCAGCTCATCTTCCTGGAGACCAATTATCACTTCTGAAACGGCGGCGTCAGACAAAGCAGAGCCGGATTCTTCCAGCTCGCCAAGAACTCCGATGGCCCGAAACTGCCCGGCGTTCATTAGTGGGGCAACGGAACTGCATGTCCTCGCGAAACAACTCGGAGTCGTGTTATCCCCCCGATAGCACCCAAACGATACACATAAATTGGATAGCCGATAGGACCAGCCGAAGACTGGGACGAATACTTGATTGCAAGGTCAACCAGAGCCTCTGCTGTCGCTGCTGGACTGAGTCTGCGTGATTGGAACGAGCTCCGCCATTGTTGAAAGGATGGAAGCGATCCCAGTGGAGACAAGCTATCTTCAAATGCGGCCTTCAGATTTGTGAATCGCGGGGGAATGGGACACGTCGCGGCTGAGATCCTGCCACAGCGTCGCTGCGTTGTTCGTATAAATCTGCGCGTCATACCGTCCGCGCGAAACGCAGACGTAGGCCATGCGGCTGTTGAGCAGATCCTTAGCGCCCAACTCGGTGTCCACCTGAATCCAGAACACGGTCGGTAGTCTGTCCCTGGCTGGAGTGGCTGGTCATTGCATAGCCGAGGTCGAGATGCGGGTGCTTGCCCGGATCGAGTTCGACCGCGCGGCCGCCGTCCATTTTCAGGTGCACCCGCCCGGCTTCGTCGATGCTCTTGATGGTCCCCAACTCGCGGTTGGCAACTTTCAGTTCGTTGGCCGGCGCGGTGAATTGGATGCGGTCGCCCACTGAAAAGGTCCGCATCTCCTCCCGGAAGACGGAGACACCCTGCTGTCGCCGTGGATCGTAGGTGCGCTGCGTGCCGCCCTGCCGTTCAACCGTCAGCCGGTTGTTCGGAGCGTCGATGCTCTTTACTTCCGCGTACTCGCCTTTCCCGATGCCGGTCTCCTTCGATGCACGCGAATAGCGCAGCACATCGCCCACCTCATAGCGCTCGGCCCATGTGCGGTCCGCGCCGGTGAGGTCTTGGCGCGGCACTAGCGTCCTGATGCGGTGCTCCTCGTTGCTGACGAGGCCGCCCCGCTGCAATTCCACATGGATGCGCTGGTTGATCGCCGCGCGGGAGCGGTTGTCGGGAGAAACCACCAGCGTGTTCTCCGGCGATTTTGCGTAGTCCTTCGCAATAGCTGCGATGCGCTCATCGTGGCCGTGAATCTCGTGGACTCGACCTTGGCGATCTAGATTCTGGATTGCTTCGCACACTTCGCCCCGCGCAAGTTGCTCGACTACCTGTTTTAGTTCCGGGTCTTTCTGGCGCACGATCTCTTCGAGCTTCACCGTTTTCATGCCGGCGTCCTGGAGTTGCGCGAAGGGCTGCCCGGCCTCAACCGCCTCATGTTGCCGCCGGTCGCCGACGAGCAACACACGGTCGTTCGCATGGAGCCGGGTTACAAACTCATGCACCTGCCTGGTCGATGCCAGAGAGGATTCGTCGAGTACATA
>Ga0224558_1003887_pt1 | contig 12065 bp, 4 predicted proteins | sample 714S32024metaG_FD_180682 | JGI IMG/M metagenome (GOLD analysis project Ga0224558, IMG submission 180682) | Peat soil microbial communities from Stordalen Mire, Sweden - 717 S3 20-24 | ecosystem: Environmental > Terrestrial > Soil > Wetlands > Peat | place: Sweden: Norrbotten County, Stordalen... | reverse complement strand
AAGCGGAGGGACGGCAGCCATCCTCAGCGTTACCAACGTGCAGGCGAACCAATCGGGCAGTTACGCGGTGGTGATTACGAACGTCTATGGGGTGGCTACCAGCAGTATTGCGCTGCTCACGGTTAATCTGCCTCCGCCCTGCGTACCGCCGCCTTTGGGACTCGTTAGTTGGTGGCGTGGGGAAGGCGACTGCCTGGACGCAGTCGGGACGAATAATGGCACGCTCCAGAATGGGGCCACATTTGCCAGGGGGGAGGTCGGTCAGGCCTTCAGTTTCGACGGGGTCAACGACTATGTGAAAATTCTCAAGTCGGCCAGTCTGGACGCGCCCAATAAGCTTACCATCGACTTTTGGATGAAAGCTGATACCAACAACCCCATCGGCTCCCGCGTGGAGGGGTTGGTCACGAGCGACTTCTACGGCTTTGAGATTGGCACCGCGGCTTCAACGCCAGGCGTGCTGTTTTTCATCAGCACTGACAGCGGTGGCCACTTTGTTAATACTGCCGACGTGAACGGCACGGGGGCGGTTTTCCCTGCCGGCGAGTGGCACCATATCGCCGGCGTCTATGACGGCGCGAAGGTGCAGTTGTATCTCGACGGGCAGGCGCTGGGCAACCCGGCGCCGGTGACGGGGCAGATTTCGCCGATGCTAGCCAACAGCTTTGTGGCCATCGGCTCCTCCGATGGGAGAACCGCATGCGGCCAGTGCTTCGGGTCTCGTTACTTCAATGGCATGATTGACGAAGTGGACTTCTTCAATCGGGCGCTCTTACCCAGCGAGATTGCTGCGATTTACAGTGCCGGCGCAGCGGGCAAGTGTCTGGCAGGCTTGGCACCGTTAATAACCGCGCAACCTGCCAGTCAGACGGTCCTGGCCGGTTCGACCGCAGCTTTCACCGTTACGGCCACGGGCGCCCTGCCATTGAGCTACCAGTGGAGCTTTGATGGGACCAACATTGCTGGGGCGACGGGCACCTCGCTCACTCTGAGCAACGTGCAGCCGGCCCAAGCTGGCATCTATGCGGTGCAGGTAACCAACGCCTATGGCTCGACTAACAGCGACAATGCGTTCCTGACGGTTACTTCACCGCCGCCCACCTGTGTTCCGGCCCCTGCAGGCTTGGTGTCCTGGTGGCAGGCTGATGGCACTGCCGATGACACGATTGGGGGGAACGACGGCATCCTGGTCAACAGCGCAGGCTTCGCCACTGGCGAGGTGGGCCAGGCCTTCAGCTTCGACGGGGTCAATGACTACGTCAAGATTCCCAGAGCTCCGAGCCTGGACGTCAGCAATCAGGTTACGATCGACCTGTGGATGAAAGCCGATCCGAGCGCGCCCATTGGCTCTCGCCTCGAAGGGTTGGTTAGCAGCGACTTTTACGGGATGGAGGTGGGCAATGCTCCAGCCGGTGTGTACCTGTTCCTTAGCACGGACAACGGGGCGAGCTTTGTGAGCACGGCAGACGCCACTGGCCAGGGGGCGATTTTCCCGGTTGGCGAATGGCATCACGTCGCGGGCACATACGATGGTGCCAAGTTGCAGTTTTACCTGGATGGGCAGCCGTATGGGAACCCGATACCTGTTTCGGGAGCGATCTCGCCGATGCTGAGCAGCAGCTTTGTGACGCTGGGTTCGGAGGATGGGCGCACGAAGTTTCCGTCCTGCATTGGGACGCGGTATTTTGCCGGCGAGATTGATGAGGCTGATATATTCAACCGGGCGCTATCGGCCAGTGAGATTGCCGCCATCTACAGCGCGGGAGTCAGGGGGAAATGCGGGCTGGCAGCCGCCGTGGTTGTGCCACCGACGAACCAGGTGGTCACCGTTGGGGCCGACGTAAGCTTCACTGCTGTGGCCAGGGGAACGCCACCTCTGGCTTATCAGTGGCAGTTCAATGGCACGAATGTGAGTGGGGGAACAACGGCCATCCTGAGCGTTACCAACGTGCAGTATAGTCAATCGGGCAGTTACTCCATCGTGGTGACCAACGCGTATGGCGCGGCTACCAGCAGCATCGCCATGCTCACGATTAATCCTCCTCCGCCTTGCACAGTTCCACCCGCCGGGTTGGTCAGTTGGTGGCGCGGGGAAGGGGATGCACTAGACGAATCGGGAGTAAACAGCGGCACGTTGCAGAACGGAGCCACCTTTGCCCGCGGTGAGGTCGGCCAGGCCTTCAGTTTCGACGGGACCAATGACTTCGTGAAGATTCCCAGAGCCCCGAATCTTGATGTCGGCAGCCAGCTTACGATCGACCTGTGGATGAAGGCCGATCCGAGCGCTCCTATTGGTTCCCGCCTGGAAGGGTTGGTCGGGAGTGACTTTTACGGGATGGAGGTTGGCAATGCACCAGCCGGCGTATTCCTGTTTATCAGCACAAACGACGGGGCGTCCTTTAAAACTACGGCGGACGTCAACGGGCAGGGAGCGATCTTCCCGGTTGGGGAATGGCATCACGTGGCGGGCACTTACGATGGCGCCAAGTTGCAGTTTTTCCTGGATGGGCAGCCGTATGGCAACCCGACGCCTGCGTCGGGAGCAATATCGCCGATGCTGAGCAGCAGCTTTGTGACGCTGGGTTCTGAGGATGGGCGGACGAAGTTTCCTTTCGTCATTGGGACGCGGTATTTTGCCGGCGAGCTTGATGAGGTTGACATATTCAACCGGGCGTTGTCGGCGAGTGAGATTGCCGCAATTTACCAGGCCGGAAGCACGGGCAAATGCAGGTCCCCCCACACCGCAACCGCAACGGCAAGCCTCGCAAACGGCTTTGTTGTGGGGGTCACCATCTCTAACCACGGGTGGGGCTACACGAACACACCTGTTGTGAAGATTATTGGTGGCGGCGGCAGCGGTGCACAAGCGGTGGCCGTCGTTAGCAACGGCCAGCTCGTTGCCATCAACATTCTGGATGCGGGTTCCGGCTATACCAACACGCCGGTCGTGGTCATCGAGCCGCCGTTTGTTCCGCAGCTTATGGTGGCCATTGAAACGGCGTCCTTGTTGAGCTTCAGCAGCCTGGCGGTGGGCACCAATTACCAACTCCAGTATTTCAAAGGCAACACGTGGTCGAACCTGGGCGCGGCATTCGCTGCCTCGAGTCCCACTTTCACGCAGTACGTCCCGGGAACGGTTGGCTCGAATGACTATCGGCTGGCTACCACTCCGGTTCCCACCCAGGCCTATGCCACGGCGCAGTTGCTCAATGGATTCGTGATCGGGGCTACCGTGACGAGCGGCGGGTCGGGATATACCACCAACCCCGCTGTGAGCATTGTGGGTGGAGGTGGCAGCAACGCCACTGCCGTCGCCACAGTGGCTGGTGGAGTTGTCACCAAGATTACAATCACTGATGCGGGCATCGGCTACACCAGCACTCCCAGCATTGTTATCTCGCCGCCTCCGGCAAGCGCCCTGTGGCCGATGGTAGCGCCAGCGCTGGCACTGAGTCTGACCAACCTCTCACCCTACGACAATTATCAAGTGGAGTTTACCCCGGCCCTCGGAGGGGCCTGGAGCAATAGCGGCCTCCCTTTCACTCCCACGTCCACTGTGAACACCCAGTACGTCAATGAGGCCGGTGAGGCCGGGTTCTTCCGGGTGAAGTACGTACCATAGCCAGAGACCGGCTGGCCTTTGTTGGTTTAACCGCTTAGGGACGCATGCACTCCAGGCGAGCTGCCCGACTGCCTGGGTTGCCGCGACGTGAACTGGCCGGGGCTGCGCCGGCCGGCCTCCATTGGTCTAAGCAATGGCCTTTATTGCGTGAGAACGCGGTAGTAGCGGACCGGCAATTCAGAGGATTCGTCGTCCTCGAAGTAGAAATCTCCGCTTACCTGGTCGTCTTCCAAGGCCGTCCCGACCGCTTCCCAATCCACCAGGTCCGTGGAAGCCTCGACGACGTAGGTTCGGGCGTCGTCTGCTGAGAATTGCAAGAACGGCAAGCCGCTGTCGCAAGTTACAGACAAATCGGCCACGGGTATTGCCGGGTGTGCGTAGAGGTCGGGAATTCTATGGCTGCGATATACGCTGCAGTCTTTATAGGGCGTGTTGGTATTGGCATACATGGATATCGCTAGATCGAACACGATTTGAGGCACCGCATCGTGGGTGACTTCCGTGATCCGAGCCATCGTCGCGGTTGGCCCGAACGCGCTGGGAGCTACGCCATTCGAGTAACTCACGGCTGCGAAATCGTTCAATACATTCCCGGTCTGCGGCAGCGGCTCCGCATTGCCCTCGTGGTCGCTGTACAGCAACTGCGCAACATTGGTTCGTCCGTAATCCCACACTTGGGACACCTCCATCGTCTCTTCGTTGATGCGATATTCGACGCCACGGCTGTAGCTGTTTGAGGCCGCCATGCTCGGGGCGAAGGGACTGGCTCGATAATCGCCGTCATCGTGAAGGATTAGGGTGCCCTGGGGCGTGAGGATGGGCGCATGTTGCGCGTATTGCCAGACAAACGGAGCGCCCGCCGGCGTCAGGAGGTAAGGCTGCCAGGCGGGACCCCAGTTCGCAGGCGGACCGAGGATCCACCGAAGCTGCCCGGTGTCGCGCGAGAATTTGATCACCGCATTCTGCATGCACATGGACACGATCAACGAGTTGTCGCTCGGGTCCTCAATCACCGCATTCGAGTGCTCGGAGTCCCAGGAGCCGCTGGAGAAGACGATCGAGTAGCTGATCCGGCTGGGGTCCAGCTCGTTGATGGGTGACCAGATGTTGAGCACCGACGCGTTGGTGGCCGAGAGCTCCACCACGTTTTGATATCTGACGTTCGCTGTTTTTCGAGCCGCGTTCGAGACCGTCATGCTAGTTGGATAATTACTCACCACCTCAACTGCGTCGCTCAGGTAGAGAATGGTGCCATGGTCGGTGGGCACGCCGTCATGGAGGTTAATCGGCAGGTTGGTGGGCACGACCCAGGAGTTGACCGTTTGCCCAAGCAGATTCATTTCCACGAAGCTATTGGTCCAGGGCATGAACAGATCACCATTGTCAAGGCGCCGCAGATCAGCCGTTGAGGGGACCGCGCTATACCAAACCACCTGACCAGAGCTGTCAACAATGACCCCATACCAATACGTCTCGTTATGCACCCCAACCCGAAACAAGGTGTAGCCAGGCTCCATTTCTGCCGGGGCAGCTTGCAGCAGGGTGATGATGGGAAAGTTCGTCGGTAATGGATCGGTGATAAATGACAACGGATAGGCATCAGTGAACTGGTTCCGCGGCCGGTCGTAAACCGTGACCGTGATTTCGTTGGTCCGGTTGGGCTTGAACCCCAGCAACGGCACGGAATGCGTCGTGCTGAAATCATAGAAGTTCCGTTGCCAAGACCCATATCCATCGCTCACTGACACGCTGACCCTCGAGGCCTCATCGGTGGTTAACTGCAAGACTCCCGCCAGGGGAGCGTTCGTGGCTTTGGTAAAGGTAGGCCCTGATGAGACGGTCAATGCTTGGGAGCAGAACGAAACCCCCAGCACCGCAGCCGCCAGTGAAAACACCATCGCGCTGCGCAGAAATGGCCTGCTTGACAGCGCGTTCGTAAGACCAAGCGCGGTGAGGCAACTGGATTCGGCTGTTTTGAGACCGGTGTGGTCGGACTCGGTTCGTTTCATCTTATTGATTCTTGCGGTGGATCTGGGTCCCCAGGAGGATTCGTCAGGGGTCACTGCAGCCGGAGCCGGTAAAATCCTTCCGGAGCTGCCTGGGGAGCATTGGTCCAGGTGTAGCCGCTGACCGGCCCGCCAATGGACTGCCACTGGCCGGGAGCGAGCGTTGGACTAAACTCGACATACACGCCGTCGGAGGTGCCGCTCCATCCCAACACCCACGCGCCATCCTGGTTTTGATGAATGCTGGTGATTTTAGGGACATCTATGTTGAAGGGCATGTCGCTGGTGTCGAACAGAGCCCCATTGGTGACACTGCTAATCTTGATGGAATAGTCGTTGCCCGGAACGAGGTTTAGGCCGACTTGCCACAGATAAGCGCCCGTGGGCGCATTCGTGGCGAGGGAGGCTAGGAATACGCCGCTCTTGTAGAGATCAATCACAACATTTTCGGCAATATTGTCCTGCCATTGTATGAAATACTTCAGGCCGCGCTGCCAGGCTTCGCCTCCGTTGGGAGCCGTCACCTTGATCATCGGCGCAATCGTTTGGAATGAGCCGGACGACCAGCCACTTGTGCCCCCGTCATTCGAGGTGTTAACGCGATAATAGTAAGCCGTGCCCGGCGCGGCATTACTCCACACGTAGAAGGCTTCCGTCTGTTCCGTCACATCAACGACGGGAGCGGAAAAGTCCGCGTTGGTGGCGATTTGCAGATGATACGAGCCGGCCAGGCCCTGCGGTGACCACGCTAGACAGACAGGCAGTTCCTGGTTGACGGAGTAATTCGTGCCGGGTGAGGCCGGCAACGGACCCACAACATCATAAAGCTGAACTCCGCGGTAGTTTTCCACCGCGGCCAGGATTGGCGGATTGGCCACATCGGCCACGTCGGGATAACCGAAGATAAACTCTCCAAGATCATTAAAGGGGCTGGTCATCGTCAACGTCACGACCACTTGCTTGGTGGCCGGATTGTAACCCGTCGTCTGAGGCAGGAACAAACCTTGGCCGGTGTTCGTGCGGTAATACACCGTGAGGCTGGCGGGGTCCGCAAAGCCGAAGCTCACGGCGTCAAAATCGAGCTCGGCATCCAACGCATAAATGCCCGAGTCAGTCAGGCTCACCCGCACTGGCAGCACGCTTGGCGCCTTCCCTTGGAACTGGGGATTCACCGACGCGTAGGGTTCGCGCGTCAGTGTCACTGAGGTGTAGCCGCCGCCCCCATCGAGGACGGTGGTGGATACGCCTGTCGGATCAAAGGCATACGTGTTGCCGTTGGCCGGCTCGTACACCGAGCCCACAATGGCTTGCGAGGCGGGCGGATAAACAAACCGAAAGGCTCGATAGCTGTCCATTTTCGGATTATTGAATTGCATCTGAAAAACCACCGTGCCATCCGGAGTGACCTCACTGCATGCGGGAATCCATTGGTTGGTGACACCGCCGATGCCGGGCATGATATCGGCGCCGCCCCAGCCGATGAACGTATTGCCGTTGGAAAGGCGCTGGGCGCTGCCGTAATGCCAGGCGTAGTAATTCGTGGGCGGGGTGTAGCTCCACACAAGCGTGGCGATTTTATTGGTCTCGTCCAGCTTGTACTCGTACACCTTTGACGTCCGCGTGGCCAGTTGATCCGCATTGCAGTAGATCATGATGTCCCCATTGTCCAACCGGCTCAGGGTATGGCCGGAGAAACTGGTCAGTGCTATCTGCGGGTTCACGCCCACAAATGAAAACTGATTCGCCGGGCCGCCCAGGCGCCACATGATCTGGCCTGTTTGCCGGTTAATCTTCCAGACATCCATCCCGAAATTGGAGATGAGAAGGTTTCCATCGGTATCCATGACCACGCCGTTGAGATGCATAGCATCAATGACCGGGTTTTTCGCCGCGGGGTTCGTAAACGCAGTGGGGGGGAAATAGGTGGGGATGGTGAAATGGTCCCACGACCGCCACTGAAAAACGACATTGCGTTGCTGATCCAGTTCCTGAATGATCGCCCCAGCCACGAGCGCGTTGGGGTACCCGCCCACAACATATTTGCTCACGTCCATCTGCGTCAGGTAGTAGCCCTCCAGGAGCACATGGCCATTGGGCAGCAACTGGATATCGTGCGAATCGGCCACGTAGCCATTGCCGGCTGTGATCGTTTCCTCAAGATTATAGTTGTTATCCAGGATCTGGTGCGTGCAATCCCCGCCGCCAGTCCAAGAATGGGTGTGATAAATGTTCGCATAGTGCAGATACCCATTCGGCAGCAGCCTGAAATCGTACGTGTAGTTCGTTACGCTCTGGTACCAAAAAGGTGTGCCGTCGTTATTCAGCATCATCACATAGTAGCCTCCGTTCGTCGAATTATCGGTGACCTCAAGAAAGATGTAGCCGTCACCAACCGCGTTGGTATTGTAGGTCGTGACCGTCAAGCCGGGAAAATCCGGCGGCAATTGCGCATTCGCGTTGGGGCAAGCCAGACCAACAAAGGTCACGACCGTTGCACAGAACAAACCGACTCTCGTCATTTTCACAAAAGTTCTCTTACTCATTTTAGGTGTTTAGGGTGTTTGGATTGTTGAATCAGCACAACGGCCGGCTGCTCATCACGGCACACTGAGGCGGTAGAATCGATTGGCGAAATTGGTCGAGGAGTTGTCGATGAACACGGCGGCGCTGTTGGTCAGCGTGAGGCTCTGCAGCACATCCCAGGTTGAGAGATTGGTGGAGACGAGGACGGTGGCGGTGGCAGCGCCGGGGGCGATTATGGAGAACTGAAACCGGCCATCCGGGAGCGGGAAGAGAGAGCCGGGAGTGAAGGCCGGCGGATCGACGATGCTGAAGGGCTGGGCGGAGGTCGCTGAGAGCGCGCTATTGGTCACGCTCGTGATCTGGATGGTATAGTCGCTGCCGGGCGTCAAGCTGTACGGGATCGGCCATTGGAAGACCCCTTGGTAGAGGGCATTCGTGGTGATGTTGGCGACGAATGAACCCCCTTTGTAGAGATCAATTCTGACGCTTCCGGCCAGGTTATCGTTCCATTGCACGAAGTAGGGCAGCCCGCGTCTCCAGGCCTCGCCGCCATGGGGAGCGGTCACCTGAATGAAAGGAGCGGTTGTCTGAAACGCCCCGGTTGACCAATCGCCCTCGCCTCCATCGTTCCACGTCTCCACACGATAATAATAGGTCGTGCTTGGGAGGACCGTACTCATCACATAAAAGGCGTTGGTGGTGTCGGGAACGTCCACGGTGGGATTGCTAAAGTCCTGATTCGTCGAAACCTGGAGATGGTAGTAGCCCGCAAAGCCCTTGGGCGACCAGGAGAGCCACACGGGCAGAGTCTGGTTCACGGAGTAAACGACGCCGGTTGTCGCCGCGGGAGGGGCGATGACCTCATAGGGCTGAACTCCCGGGTAGTTCTCTACCGCGTCCAGGATCGGCGGGTACGGCACTTCGGCGAAATCCGGATAGCCGAAGATGAACTCGCCAAAATCGTTCCCTTGGGCGGTCAGGTTCATCGAGACGCCTAATGTGCCGAGCACGGGATTGTAAGCGGTGGGTTGAGCGACGAAAGTGCCCTGGCCGGTCGTTGCGCGGTAGTAAACCGTGAGGCTGCTGGGATTGGCGAAGCCGAAGGTAGCGACGTCGAACTCGATATCGGCGCCGAGGGTGTTGAGAGCGCTCTCGGTCATCGAGACGCGAGCGGGGAGAACGAGCGGCGGCTTGCCGGTGAATACGGGGTAAACCGGGGCGTAGGGTTCTCGCATGACGGCCATCGAATTGTATCCGCCTCCCCCGGAGTTTACGGTAAGGGTAACGCCGGCGGTTCCAAAGTTATAGGTGTTTCCGGCAAATAGCTCCGATTGGAGGATGGTGACGGCCTGGGTCAGTGGCGGGTAGGGAAAACGGAAAGCGCGGTAGCTGTTAGCGTTTGTGTTGTTAAACCACATTTCGAAAACCTTTTGGCCGGATGGGTCCACCTCGGTGATGGCGGGGACCGCGTGAATGGTGGGGGGAGTGGCAACGCCCGGAACGATGCCGCCTGAACCCCATCCGATGACCGTATTGCCGTTAGGCATGCGCTGGGCGCTGCCTGAATTCCAACTATATACAGGAGGATTGGGCGTGTAGCTCCAAATCAGCTTGGCGGTCTTGTTAACTTCATTGATCTGGTATTCGTATATCGCCGAGGAGCGCGTTCCCTGGAGATCGCCGTCGCAAAAGAGGAGAAGGTCGCCATTCGCCAGGCGATTCACATCATGGCAGGCGAAGTGAGGCGCCGCTTCCTGCGGGCTTTCGTTCAGGAACGTAAATTGGCCAAACGGTCCGCCCAAGACCCACATGACCTCGCCCGTTTGACGGTTGATCTTCTCGACGTCAAACGGGACATTCGAAATCAGAAGGTTCCCGTCGGTATCCATGGTGACCGTGTTGACGTGGAAGGCGATTTGGACAGGATTGAGCGGGCTGAACAGGGGGACAAGCCTGGCGGGACTGAAGGCGTAATGGTCCCAGGAGCGCCATTGCCAAACCACCTCGCGGTCCGAGTTCAACTCCTGGATGAGGGCGCCCGAAACCAGCGCGCTCGGCCAGCCGCCGGGAATAAACTGGCTCAGATCCATCCGGGTGTCATAGTAACTGAGCACCAGGACGTTTCCATTGGGCAACATCTGGAAATCGTGGCCTTCCGCAACATAGCCGTTGCCGGCGTCGATCGTCTCCTTGAGGTTGTAATTATTATCCAGAATTCGATGGTGAACCTGAGTCGAGGCGGTAGAGGTAAAGTCGAAGAGCTGAGCATAATGCAGGAAGCCGTTTGGCAGCACCTTCACATCCATGCCCTGCAGCGGCGGCGCGTTCGTGTACCAGACCGGCGTGCCATCATTCTGGAGCATCATGACGTAGGTGCCGCCGTTGAGAAAAATGTAGCCGTCGCTGACCGCGTTGGTCTCGTAGGTGGTTACAGTGACGGTCGGAAAATCCGGCGGCAGTTGCGCATTCACGCTGGCGCAAGCCAGGCCAAGAAACATCACAACAGTTGCACAGAATAAACCGACTCTCGTCATTTTCATAAAAACAGGTCTCTTACTCATTTTGGGTTTAGGTGTTTAGGGTGTTTGCATTGTCGAATCAGCAGAAGGGCCGGCCCCTCATCACGGCGCGCGGAGGCGGTAGAAGCGGCAGGGGAAGTTAGTCGCTATGCCGTCCGTGAACACGGCACTGCCGTTGGTCAGGGGCACGGTTTGCAGGACGTCCCAGTTCAGGAGGTTCATGGAACCCATGACCGTGGCCTCCAGCGCGCCTGGAATGGAGAAGCCAAACTGGACACTCCCATCCGGCAGATTGGTTAGCGAACTGCCGGTGACGGTCACCTTCGTCAGGTTGGTGATCAGGCTAAAGGGCGGGCTGAAGTTGTACAAAGCCGGATTCGTGGTGCTGCGGATCTTCATGGTGTAATCCGAGCCCACGGGAAAGGCTTGAAATTGACCTACCGTCCAGGTGTAGGAGCCCGTGTCGGGAGTGCTGACGACGAAGGTTCGATTGGAAACGCCGCCTTTATAGATGTCGAGGGCCACATTCTCGGAGATGTTGCCAACCCAGCGGATGGTGACTACTTGGAAGCGTTGCCAGACTTCGCCGCCAGCAGGGTAAGTCAGTTGGAGAAGCGGCGGGACGGTCGTAAACGAAGCTGAGGCCCAATCACTCGTGCCGCCTTGATTGACGACTCGTTTCATAATCATCGTAAATGGCACAATCCTAGTCATTTAATCTTTGTCGCTTACTGGAATCTCGGGCCGCTGAGAAGACCTGTGCACAGACCATGCCGCGGAGCGCGAGTGTTGATTTGCTGGGGTTTCCGAGCAAGAGGTGGGTGGCATGAATGAGGAATGGATAAATTGCTTACCATGCCCGCGATAAGCGGCTAACCTGCTCTGGCCGGCAAATGGATGCGGCTTCGGCAGCCGGGCCTGATCGCGACGCCGGGGCGTGGACCACACAAATGGCCGGCTGGGCTGTTCTCGCCGACTCAATCCCGAGTACGGGCGGCAGCCGGCGTAACAATAAACCGCTCAAGGTGCATTGCATCCTTCATCAGACTGATTATTCACCGAGTTGGTTACACAATTTCCTTCATTTCGGGATTGTTCTTCGAGTCCGCCGAGCCTTTGAGCGCATTCCCCGCCGGCAGATTTTCTGAAATCGAGGGAATTGTGCCGCGCGGAAGTTCCGGCGCCTATCGGAGCGCCGCTCCCATGCCGGACTCAGCCGCGCGCCTTGCCGATTCTGCCGGACGATGCCTCCTCGAAAAATGACGGTCTTGTTCGGCTGCTGCTAACGCACAGTCTGGATTAAAGTGAGCGCGTGTCGAGCGGTCAACCAAAGCCACCCCAATGCGACATCAATGCGATATCAAAGCCACCCCAAAGCGTGTTGATAGCCAACTG
>Ga0224558_1003884_pt1 | contig 12067 bp, 8 predicted proteins | sample 714S32024metaG_FD_180682 | JGI IMG/M metagenome (GOLD analysis project Ga0224558, IMG submission 180682) | Peat soil microbial communities from Stordalen Mire, Sweden - 717 S3 20-24 | ecosystem: Environmental > Terrestrial > Soil > Wetlands > Peat | place: Sweden: Norrbotten County, Stordalen... | reverse complement strand
GCTCACGGTTTTGGTGTCGCCCGCCGCCGTCTGTTTTACATCATCCGTTTTGGAAGCCAGAATGAGGCCGTGAATCGCATGCGGCACGGCCTCCGGCTTCTTGCCCTTCCAGTTAGCGTCGAGCGTAAAGGGATGTCCCTGCCATTCGAAAGAGACCGTCTTGCCGCCGTTGGAAAGCGGCCCGATGATGCGATTGGCAAAGGGCACCAGAAATGCTCCGCCGAAGGAGAAGCTCTTTGTGCCATACGGATCGCCGGGACCGCCGAGGATGCTTGCGGCCTCTTCGAGCGAGGGAGAATGAAGGAGAGGGATCTCTCCCTTGCCGGGCAAATAGGCGGTGATCTGGAAGAGATTCATGCCACGGCCGGGAAGCACCACCGCGGAAAGAAACTCCGGCTTGCTGCCGTCGCCAGTTTTCAAACGGGTCAGCGTGACAACAGGCTGGCCGCCGATGAGCGGCTGTTTGTTGTCGTTTTTGGGAGCGGATTGTGCGGAAGAAGTCATAGTGATCACCAAGAGTGTTGCCAAGGTTGATGGTAAGGCACGAAGCGTGTGGATGTACATGGCGACTCCTCGAAAACAGAGAACCTGAAGACTCCTGCAGGCCGATAGCTTGCTATCGATGGCCCGCAACTTTGCTGGCGATCCGGCGCAGCTCGGGCAGGATGTCACCCAACGGCACAGCCTCTGCGGAGCGTGTGCCCAGCGCGAAATACGCTTTGCGATACAACAAGAATAGCTCCTCGTAAACCGCCGTCGCTTCCTGCCGGGGCAAAACCACAGTGTACTTCAAGCAGAGCTTCGCCTGGGCGGCTTCTATCGTTGGAAAAGCTCCAGCCGCGAGCAACGCAAAGATGGCCGATCCCAGGCTCGTGGGCACCCCGGCCGGAACCAGCACGGGCTTTCCCAGCACGTCGGCGTACACCTGGTTCAGCACGGCATTGTTTTGCGGGATGCCGCCGGCGTTGATCACGCGGTCCACCGGCACACCATATTCGGCCATGCGTTCGAGAATGATGCGAGTGTGAAATGCTGTGCCCTCAATGGCCGCGAAGAGCTCGTCTTGCGCGGTATGCACCAGATTCCAACCCAGCGTCACACCACCCAGTTCCGAGTTGACCAGCACGGTGCGGTCGCCGTTGTCCCAGGTGAGCCTCAGCAGGCCGGTCTGTCCTGCGCGATACGCTTCCAGGCCCTTGGACAGCTCGGCGACCTTCACGCCGGCGCGGCGCGCGATAGCCTCGAAGATATCGCCCGTTGCCGAGAGGCCCGCCTCGATGCCGGTGAATTGCGGATGCACACTGCCCGGGACCACGCCACAAACGCCTGGAATCAGTTGCGTCTTCCCGCTCATGGCAATGATACAGGTGGAGGTGCCAACCACGTTGACGACGTCTCCCTCGCGACAGCCCGCGCCAATTGCGTCCCAGTGTGCGTCGAATGCTCCGACGGGCACCGGGATGCCGGCCCGCAGACCAAGCTCCTTGGCCCACTGCGGGGCGAGATGCCCGGCAAGGTGATCCGATGTAAGATACTCGCCCCCAAGCTTATTGCGAATGCCGTCAAAGAGCGGGTCAAGTTTGGATAGGAATGATTGCGGCGGCAGGCCGTCCCACTTGGGATTCCACATCCATTTGTGACCCATGGCGCATACGCTGCGTTTGGCCAGCTTCGGATCGGTGACGCCGCATAAAGTAGCGGCCACCATGTCGCAGTGCTCGAACGCCGAGGCAAATTGATCGCGCTTTTCGGGATTATCCCTGAGCCAGTGCAGCAGCTTGGCGAAGCCCCACTCGTGCGAATAGACTCCGCCACACCAGTCAATGGCCTCCAGACCTTCGCGATGCGCCAGTTCAGTAATCTCCTGCGCCTCGGCCTTGGCGCGATGGTCGCACCACAAGTAGTAGTCGTTGAGCGGCTGCATATGCGCGTCTACCGGCACCACGCTGGAGCCGGTTGTGTCCAGGGCTATGGCCGCAATCTGCCCACCCTCGATACCCGCTTCCTTCACCGCCGAGCGCGTAGCGGAGGCCAAAGCGCGCATGTGGTCGCCATGCGCTTGCGTCGCGTAATCCGGATCCTCGCGCCGTCGATGGAGCGGATAGTCGGCCACCGCGGCGCCCAGACGCCCGCGCTCGCTGTCCAAAATGGACACGCGGACACTCAGAGTTCCAAAATCCACTCCTGCAACAATGGTCACGTTCTCTCCTAGTCTTCCGCTTGCCCGTGGAAGAAGGACTCCCATCCCAGATAGCGCGTCGCGGCCTCATGGACGGCCTTGGAGACGTCACTGAAGTTGGCCGCCACGTGGTGCTCGAAGCCCTCGCGGCAGATGTACCTGAGCAGCTTCTGCAACTGTGGGATTTCGGCCACGCCTGCGCCGCCAAAGGTCTCCAGCGGATCGTCGGTGAATTTCCCCGCGCCGGTGTAGCCGCGAATCACGCCGCGGCGGTCGTCGGTCGAGTAGCGGGCGTAGCTCATGGCGCCGGCCTTGACACGGCCCACGCAGGTGCCGAAGGTGTTCACCTTGCCCACCGTGCCGGCAATGATCGCTTGGTAGTCCATCGTCGGAGCCTGAGCGAAGAAGTGCTTGGGCAAATTGGAGCAATGGAAACAGACGCATTTGTCGGGATGGCTGCCGTAGTTATTGTTCCAGTCAAGCAGAGCGCTGGGCGTCTGGCTGGCCAGGGCCAGCATATACATGCTCAGCGTGCCGGGCACATCCACCTCGCAGGCGGAAGGAATCAGGTCGTTGCTCATCATGCTCATGATGGTGCAAGGCACCACGCCGAAGAATTCTTCCATTGAGGTCCAGCACTGCACGGCGCTGACGGTCACGTTGGTCTGCTTCATCCAGCCGTCGATTACCGCGCCCAGCTTGGCCATTTTGAGCAGCGCGCCCTCTGGAATACCGGAGGTGCTGACGTACTTCTTGATGGCGGCCAGCTTGGCCTGCGCGGCATCGTCGGTGTCCTTCATTCGGCTGATGCGGCCGAAGATCTCGGACAGGTCGATTGGCTCGATAGAGATGCCGGCGGTCTCGAAGATGCGCTCGGAGTAGCGCACCGTGTTGAAGGCCGCCGGACGCGCGCCGATCGAACCGATGCGCAGATTCTTCAGGCCCTTGACGATGCGGCAAACCGCGGAGAACCACTCCAGGTCAGCCTTGAACTCGGCCGAGACGAGGGCTTCAGTGTGCAGCGTTGTCAATGAGTAAGGAATGCCGTACTGCATCATGTTATTGCAGCAGCTCATCTTGCCGCAGAAGCTGTCGCGGCGAACGGCGATGGTCATGGCGTCTGAGCGGTCGGGCGTGGCCTGCACCAGCACCGGGACCTTGAGGCCGGAGAGACGGATGGCGTCCACGATGCCGCGCTCTTCGCCGAAGTTGGGCAGCGTGACGATGATGCCGTCAATTTCTTCGGCGTGTTTCTTGAATAGCTCCGCGCACCGTTGCGACTCGGCGTAGGTTTCCACCGCGCCGTGCTTGGACTCCTCCGGGCTCAACACCACGACCCGCGCTCCGGCCGCCTTCAGCACGGAGATAATTTCTTCGCGGCCGGTCTTAGCCAAATGGTCCGGGAAAAAGCCGCGGTTGCCTACTACCACTCCAAAAGTCATCGTGCGTTGCGCTGCCATGTCTGTTACTCCTTTAACCTTGTCTTTTTCCGCACCATTGCTGGATTGAAGAGTTGCCGCGACGCTTAATTGCTGGCGCGGCCGGGACAGAACTTAACCACGTAGAACCCCCCGAGAGCCGCCAGCAAGCCGCCCCACCATACCGGCGTGTGCAGGCTGGTCAACTCCACCAGAGGCGGGTAGCTGCCGGTGTGCCATTCATAGACGCCATAGCCAAAGATCATCGCGCCATAGACGGTCAGCAGCACTCCGATGAAAAACCAGATAGGAATTCCGGAACCACGCATAACTTCAACCCTTTCCTTTTCTCATCTCACCTGAAGAACAATAACTCGCTACCAGAACAGGATGTTGAGTGTGGCAAAGATGCACACTGCCAGAATCGCCCACAACCACACGTTCTTGTAGAACGGTACCGGATCTTCTTTGGGCAGAATGGTCGCTCCATAAACCAGCCCGTCCAGCTCCGCGACCGGCTTGGGTTTGGTGAATAGGCTGACCACGAAGATGACAATGACGCTGGTGAGGAAGGCCCACAGTGCGCGGTAAAGGTTCGCCGCCATGGCCGTCGCATCCGGCGAAAGCGCCACTGTATGCATCGCTACGGGATTGAACTTGACCCAGACAAACAGGCTAACCGAAGTGAGGATGCCGATCAGCAAGCCCAGGAACCCAGCGGGCGCGGTAGCCCGCTTCCAGAACATGCCCATCAGGATGGCGCCCAGCAGCGGCGCGATGAAGAAGCTGAACAGCGCCTGCACGTAATCCATGATGCCGGCCGCGTGCATCACCAGATAGGCGGCGCCGATGGACACCGCGACGCCTATGACGATCGATAATCGGCCTACCAGCACATAGTGACTGTCAGAGCCTTTCTTATTGATCAGCGGCTTGTAGAGGTCATAGGTCCAGACTGTCGAGAATGCGCTCACGTTGCCGGCCATGCCGCTCATGAAGCCGGCAATCAGCGCGGTGATGCCCAGGCCCAGCAGTCCGGGTCCGCAGTAGCGCACCAGCATCAGGGGCAGCGCTTCGTTATAGCTGTGCAGCTCCGACGCCGGCCCCGGTTTCTGGTCCAGGACATCCTGCCGGAATGCCGGGGTAAGCGTGGCTGACTTCAAATCACTTGCGCAGGCCGCTCTTCTCTGATCAATCTCCGCGGACAAACTGGCGGATACAGGTCCAACGGAAATATCGAGTGGAGCGCAGGATTTGACCGCCTCCTCGGGAACCAACTGCCTGCGGCTATGATCGGGATTCTGCAACAGCACCAGGCCCAGCAGGCCGGGCAGGATGACGATGAAGGGAACCGCCATCTTGAAAAACGACCCGATGACCGGGGCCATGCGCGCGGCGCGCAGATTATGCGCAGCCAGCACGCGCTGCACTACCAGGAAGTCGGTGGTCCAATAGCCGAAGCTGATGACGAAGCCCAGGCCGAAGACGATGCCGGTCCAGTGGACGCCCATCGGGTTGGCCGCAAAATGGCCGGTGTCGCGCCATAGGTGAACATAACTGTCCGGGGCAGTGTGCACGCCGGTGGATTGGAGGTTGGTGATGATCCTGGCCTTCAGGCCCGTCCATCCACCCGTCTGCATCAGGCCAAGGATGGGCACCAGCAGCGCGCCGGCCCAGATGAGCACGAACTGCAAAACCTCGTTGAAGATGGCCGAGCGCAATCCGCCCAGCGCAACGTAAAGCGTGACCGCGCACGCCGAGACCAGGATGCTGAAGGTGATATTCCAGCCCAGCACGACCTTCATCACCACGGCCATGGCAAACATGTTCACGCCGCTCATCAGGATCATCTCGGTGGCGAAGGAGATGGCGGCCAGAACGCGAGCATGTTGGCCGAAACGCAGCATTAGATAGCCGGGGACTGAATGCGTCTTCGAGACGTAATAGAAGGGCATCATCACCAGACCGAGGAAGAGCATGGCCGGAATGGCGCCGATCCAGTACCAGTGTGTGGCGAGGATGCCGTATTGATAAGCCGAGCCGGCCCAGCCCATCAGCTCCAGCGAGCCGAGGTTGGCCGAGACGAAGCTCAAGCCGGCAATCCACGCGGTCATCTCGCGCCCGGCCATGAAGAACTCTTCGCTGGTGTTGGAACGGCCCTTGAGATAGAAGCCGATCCAGATCACTATTCCGAAGTAGATAGCGATCACGGCAATATCCAGGGGGCGCAGATGCGCCAAAGGCGCGATGACGAATGCCAGGAGGGCCGGCGAGGGCGGCGCTGCAAAGTGGCCGATGGAATTCACGATCACGAATTCGAACCTCGAACGCCGCCGTTATGCGGCTCTTTCCTTGCGAGTTGACTGCGACGGCCGGCTTGCTCCCCTGACCGGCGCAAACGTCTATTTCTGTCCATAGGTTGCATCCGCGCCGTGTTTGCGGAAGTAATGCCGATCCAGCAGCGCCTGTGAAACGCCCGCACCCTCCGGACGCAGAACAGTTGTGGTAAATGCCATGCGCGCTACATACTCCAGAATCGCGGCGTTGTGCGCGGCCTCCATCGGCGTCTTGCCCCAGGTGAACGGCGCGTGCCCAGCCACCAGCACAGCCGGCGTGGCCATAGGATCAAGACCGATGAAGCGGCGCACAATCGTCTTGCCTGTATTCAACTCGTACTCGCCCTGAATCTCAGCATCGCTCAGCTCCGCGGTAGCAGGCACAGGGCCATGAAAGTAATCGGCGTGAGTGGTGCCGAAAGCGGGAATGGCGCGGCCGGCCTGCGCCCATGCCGTGGCAAATTCGGAATGCGTGTGAACCACGCCGCCGATGGCGGGAAATGCGCGATAAAGTTCCAGATGAGTTTCGAGATCAGAAGAAGGCTTCAGGCGGCCTTCGATAATCTTCCCGTCCAGGTCGCAGACAACCATATCCGCGGCGCTCATCTGCTCGTAGGGAACGCCGCTGGGTTTGATCGCCATCAGTCCGGTTTCACGGTCGATGCCGCTGGCGTTGCCAAAGGTATAGAGCACCAGCCCGCGGCGGACGATTTCGAGATTGGCTTCGAGAACCTGGGCTTGCAAGAGAGGCAATTTCATAAAGCTCCGCAGAACGAGTATGCACGATCTCCGCCGGGCACGGACAGATCCGCCCCTGGGCTAGAGGGGCCGGCGAAGCGAGCTGGGTAAACCTTTACTCGAACCGAAAATATAAGATATATTCTATTCCCGCTCTCTGTCAACTCCTCGTTCTGTAGAGTATCCTGTAAGCGCATTCTTGTGTGCCCCTATGACTGATCGCATCCCTAAAACCGAGCGCCATCGTACACAGAATTCAGAGCACGTGGATATCCATACCGTGGCGCGGCTCTCCAATGTTTCAATCGCCACTGTCTCGCGCACTATCAATCACATCCCTACTGTGAATCCCAAGATGGCCAAACGGGTTTGGGAAGTTATCAGAGAACTTGATTATTTTCCTAATACGCAGGCCCGCTCCCTGGTCTCTGGACGCAGCCGGCTTCTCGGGCTCATCGTCTCCGAGATTACCAACCCGTTCTTCCCCGAATTGATTCAAGGGTTTGAGGACGTAGCAGTGGAGCACGGGTACGAGATTTTGATTGGCTCAACCAACTACGACCCCGAGCGGATGAAGCGCTGCATTCGCCGCATGGTGGAACGCAAGGCCGAAGGAGTGGCAGTAATGACCTTCGGCATCGAGGAGCCGCTGCTGGACCAATTAGCGGATCGCAAGGTGCCTCTGGTTTTTGTGGATGTGGGGCCGGAGCGGCCGGGCATTAGCCTGCTGCGCGTGGACTATCATCACGGAATACGGCAGGGCGTGCAGCACCTGGCCGCTCTGGGGCACAGGGATATAGCGTTCGTCACCGGGCCGCTACGACTGCATTCGGCGCACTCGCGTCTCGCGGCGTTTCATCGCGCCGTACAGGAGTGCGGGATCGTGGTCGATAAGGGACGGATCATTGAAGGCGACCACACCATGGAGGGGGGCATGGCCGCGGCGGAGAAACTATTGACCGGCGCCAAGTTGCCTACGGCGGTAATGTGCTCGAACGACGTGACAGCCATCGGGGTGCTGCATGAGGCATATCGCGCCGGGTTGCGCGTCCCCGACGACCTCTCAGTCATTGGCTTTGACAACATTCATCTCACTCAGATGACAATTCCGCCGCTTACTACGATCCAGATGTCGTGTTTTGAACTCGCCAAGGCAGCCGTCCTGGCGCTGAAAGCGCACGTGGAGGGGACGCCGGCGCCGAAGCGTGAATATCCCATCGAGACCCGGCTCGTGGTGCGCGAATCCACCGGATTTCCTCGAGGAGCAATGCAGGATCTGCGAAAGAGCAAGAGCGCTGCATCCGGCGCGCGCGCCAGGCAGCCAGCTGCTCGATGAATTTCTGATATGACCGAAGTGGGAGTTGGGACTGCCAATGTGGACAGCAAGTGCTAGTTCACCCAGCCGCAGTTGCTGGCGGTGTTGTGTCTGATGCGCGATGAGGACTGGACCTTTCGCGAAGCCGAGGTGCGGTTGAGCGAACACTCCGGGTTGCGTTCCGCCTTGCAACTGAACTCGGTGCCCGATTACACCATACTCTATCGCTTTCTGACGCGGCTCGAATATGCAGCCTGAGCCCTATTGTTATGGGCCGGATCAATAAGACGGTCCTCTGGGATTGATCCGTATGACGTTATGGCAGCAAATTGACTGTAGATACCTCCCTTATGATTCGACCTGATGATAGAGGCGATATACTTCGTCCTGGATCGACGCAAACGGTTTGAGAGTAGCAATTCCCGATTCCGTTCTGGCCTGCCATGTGCTCGATCCGTTGAATATCCTTTCAACTCTCAACAGATCCGCTCGTTGCACGTTCTTTGGGATTTCTCCAACGCCAAACAAGACTAGTGGGCCGTTCAGAGGAGCGACGAGACCGGGATGCTGCGGGTCCACGGCTTCAAGAGTTGTCGCGGCATCAAACTCGATCTCTATCCGGTCTCCGTTCTTCCATAAGCCGTCCAGGCGAGGGCATCGACCCGGCTACCGACAAGCTGGCCGAGACCTTCCTTGGGCGGGAAGCCGAAGGACGGGAAAATTAGTCGCGATGACGCCCGCAACAGAGAGTGTCGTGAAGAGATCTATGCCGGAAAATTGCAATAAGTAAGTCAAAATACGGAGAAAATTATAAAAAAGCCCTGCCAGCAATCGTACTTTCTGTTCTCTTCCTTTTCTACTGTCGTCCTGCGGCAGGCCAGTACAGCGTCAATGACCGGCTGCTCTCAGCGGCAGGCCGCGGTGATTCCGATGCGATTCAACCACTTTTGGATAAAGGCGCCGACCTTGAAGCCAAAAACAACGAGGGCCAGACGGCTCTGATTGTGGCTGCCAAATATTTTTGGACGGGCACAGTAAAGTTGCTGCTGGAAAAGGGCGCTAACATCGAGGCCAAGGACCAAGCCGGTGGAACGGCGTTGATTGCGGCAGCCTGCAACGACAAGGCTGTCTCTGAAAATGAAAAGATAAACAAGACCAATACGGTGAAGCTGCTGGTAGACAAGGGCGCCGATGTCGATTACACAGGCAATATGAATTCCGCCGGCTATGCCGATCCCAAAGGCGGATACAGGTTACTTACGGCGTTAGAATGTGCGGAAAAGTATGGACCTGCCGAAGCGGTCGATCTGCTGGCACAGGCAAGCCGGCAACGGAAGCAACTGGAAGAGGCGCGCCTGAAGAATCCGCGTGTACAGTTTGCCATCGGGATGAGTGCTTTCCAGCAGAATCCCAAAGACGAATCCCTGCGCGAAAAAGTCATTCAGCTTTCAATCAGTCTCGCGGAGCCGCCGCCCATTCCCGAGGAGGCGCGCCAGCTCTTTCTTCTGGCCACATCGCAGATCAAGCAGGCAAGCACTCCGCAGGCTTTAGCGCAGCCCATTGGATTGTTACGTAAGGCCCTGGAAATCGCTCCCTGCTGGGGCAATGCCTACTTCAACCTCGCCCGCACCCTGGAAATGGCAGGCGAGTATGACGACGCGATCCGGCAACTGAACTATTACCTCGAACTGAAGCCCGTCGAAGCCGACGCCAACGAAGCGCGCATCCACCTTACCGTCATCCAGGCCGAAGAGGCAGCCGCCGCCCACAAGCAGCCATAAGCTAAATCAACGCCCGTAGCAGCCGCATCGTTCCTGAGTTTGGAAGCGGGCGAGCACGGGCCATCGGTAAGTGATGAAGGAGAGAATCATGGCTTTATTTCGCAACTCCAAATTGTTGATAGTAACGCTCGCCGTGTTCCAGCTCATAGCTGGCGCGCCCGGATTACTTGCCCAGAGCGGAACTGCGAACGGGAAGGACATGCCCGATGTAGTCAATTCCAACAACAGCTTCGCAATTGATCTCTACCGCCAGATCAATGCGCAGGACACCGGCAGGAACATCTTCGTCTCGCCCTTCAGTGTCTCCACTGCCTTGGCGATGACCTTTGAAGGCAGCAGCAACAACACGCGCAATCAGATGGCCGCCGTCATGCACCTCGATCTGCCCGACGCGGATAGGCAGGCGGGCTTTTCCGCGCTGCTGGCCGAGACCAGCGCGGGGCCAGGCAAGCACTACAAGCTGAATGTGGCCAATGCGCTCTGGGGGCAGACGGGCTATCACTTCGAAGCGCCCTTTCTCAACGCCACCGGCAAATTCTACGGCGGCGCCCTGAAGCCCGTAGACTTCGCCGGCAACACGGAGGGAGCCCGCGTGGAGATCAACACCTGGGTTGAAGACCACACCGCGAAGATGATTCGCGACCTGATCCCGAAAGGAGCCATCAATCCGGATACTCCGCTGGTGTTGACCAACGCCATCTATTTCAAAGGTGACTGGGCCTCTCCCTTCAAAGCGGCTACGACCAAAGACGCGCCCTTCAAAGTCAGTAATGCCATCAATGTTCAAGTGCCCATGATGCGGCAGACCGGGCGCTTCCGTTTCGTGCGTGAAAACGGTGTGGCGGCCATAGAACTGCCCTATGCGGACGACGATCTCTCCGTGATCGCCATCCTGCCCGATGGCGATATAGAAAAGATGGGCCAGAGCCTTTCGCTCGAGACGATTCAGCAGCTTTGCGTCGACATGTACTCGGAGGAGGTGGATGTCTTTCTGCCCCGCTTCAAACTGGAGGCTGGTTACATGCTGGCGCCAACACTCTCAGCGATGGGCATGCCAGATGCATTCAGCGAAAAGCTCGCGGATTTCTCCGGCATGACGGGCCGGCCCAACCTTTACATCAGCAAGGTCATTCACAAAGCCCGGGTCGAGGTGAACGAAGAGGGAAGTGAAGCGGCAGCTGCGACGGCCGTCATCATGGCCCCCAAGAGCGTCCATCTGGAAAAGAAGGAGGTCTTCCGCGCCGACCGTCCATTCCTCTTCATGGGGCGCTTGTCGAATCCTTCCAGCTAGGGCCTGTTAACACTACCTGGGCGGATGGCGTTGCGCGCGAAAATCCGGCCAGACGAAGCCGAGCCCAAAGGCTATGGCGGGTCCACCGTCGAGGGCGAGAATGAGGTATGGCCGGATTTTCGCCGCAACCCGAGGGGACGGCGCCAGGCACTTCTGAATGCCTGGCATGTGATCACAGTCACAGAGCGGGGTGAATAAGGTCACTGCCTTGGCCCCTTCCGGGGGCGCACACTCGGTATCCAATAGGCAGAAATGAATAGCTGGCGGTCGGCGCCGGGAGGCATCCATGAGCTTTGCAAGCGGTTTGAAGACCATCGTCGTGGCCACGGACCTGAGCGGCCGGTCGGAAGCGGCTCTGGAGTATGCCCGCAAGCTGGCTACCGCTTATGGCGCGCGGATCGTGCTGGCCCATGGCATCGATCCAATGGAATATGCCCAGGTGGATACGGTTCCCGGCGGGGTCCTGGCAGGGTTGACCGAGCAGGCGCGCGCCGTGCTGGATAAATTGTCCGGCGACCTGCTTCAGGAGGGAATCCATAGCCATTCGGAGGTTCGCCAGGGAGCGGTCGCACAGATGCTTCTGGATGTGGTTCGGCAATACGAGGCCGGGCTGATCGTGATCGGCACCAAAGGCATGGAGGGCGCCGGTCCGGTGATTGTCGGCGCCATCGCCGAGGAACTGGTCCGGCTGTCGCCGTGTCCAGTGCTGGCGGTGGCCGCGGATTGGAATGCCGGCGCGTTTCGCCCCACTCCGGGCGGGCCGGTGTTGCTGGCCATGGAGCGCAACGAAGCGTCGTCATCGGCGGTAACCGCTGCCTGCTCGCTGGCGAAGACCTTCGAGCGCCCCTTGCTGCTTCTTCATGCGCGCACGGCGGCCGAGGTCGCGGCTTTTCTGAACCCTTGCGGCACCACCCTCGAGGAGTTTGGCGTCCAGTGCAGGGGGCAGTTCCCGGTGCGTTCCCTGGTAAAGGACGGCAATCCGGTTGACGCAATCGTCGATGCCATCGCG
>Ga0224558_1003883_pt1 | contig 12070 bp, 13 predicted proteins | sample 714S32024metaG_FD_180682 | JGI IMG/M metagenome (GOLD analysis project Ga0224558, IMG submission 180682) | Peat soil microbial communities from Stordalen Mire, Sweden - 717 S3 20-24 | ecosystem: Environmental > Terrestrial > Soil > Wetlands > Peat | place: Sweden: Norrbotten County, Stordalen... | reverse complement strand
GGACCTTGGCGTCTCCCCGGACCGGACTCGCACCGGCTGGCTGTCCTCAGCTTCTCGCTTGGTTACGTCATCACAACATGAACCTCCTTGTTGTCATGGCGTCCAAACTGCTGGACGCACTCCCCGAACGCCGGGAGTGTGGTCTCTCTCCGGTGTGAGCGGAACCCTGGCGAAGACGGCTCAGGGACCTTGATGGTCGGGATGCGCCGCTGTCGAGCACTTGGCAAGGGAGTAGAACGCCTCTTCGTCCGCCTCCGACGTGAACGCTCGCCTTGGGATCATGAAGCTTCCCGGACCTTTCCCGACGGTGAGCAGGTACAGATCATTGCGGAGATTCACGTCCGAGAACATCGGCCATTTCATGACAGAGTCGTTGAGAGTCGTGTGGCGGGAAATCCCCTCGTCTGTGATCTCCAGCGTTCTGACCTCGAACTGCTTCTTCACTCGGTTCCAGATGCGGTTAGGGGTTAGTGGGACAGCCACGAAGAAGATCAGCAGGACGGCGGCCCCAAGGGTCAGCATGACAACCCAGGCCAGGGTGTCCTTCGAGTTCAGCACCAAAACGGCAGCACCAGCTATGACCAGGCAGATTCCAATGACAGGGAGAATCCAGATCTGCCACCGGTGGAACGCCTGCCGGTAGACGACGGGAACTATCTCGTCTTGAGTCAACTGGTGCTCAGTCGTTTGGATATGAACTGAAGAAGAGCTCAAACCTTCAGGATCCGACATCGATCGCCTCTCGCTCGGATACGACATTGACCGTAGTCCGGCCAGAATGTGTGTGTCCTGGCGTTCTCGCAGCGCTGATGTGACCTGCCCCCCAACGCCGGCTCGGAGATCGATATCTGGCGCGGTGCTGGACCGCCTGCTAACTCCAGCAAGCGGTCCAGATCGCTCCATCCGAGCGGTGAGGCCGCAACTCGAGATCAGCGCCCGAGTGCGCCAGATCAACGGTTCCCAAGAGCTCCGCATGGTCCCTGGTTCGCAAGTCAGACCGCCCCGGCCGGACCGAACGCGCCACAAATGAGCGGCCGCTGATGAGCGACGAGCCGTGGGCTGCATCATGTAGGACTGAGGGATGTCTCGGCGAGGATGGCTGCTCTTTGTCGCAATGAGTCTCATTTGGGGCATTCCCTACCTGTTGATCCGAGTGTCGATCCGAGAGCTTTCGCCTCCCACGTTGGTGTTCGCTCGCACATTTCCCGCTGCCTTGCTTCTCCTCCCTCTGGCGATCTACCGGGGCCAGCTGCGATCCCTACTCCCGCGTTGGCGTTGGATCGTCCTCTTTGCCATCGTCGAGATGGGCATTCCCTGGTTGTTGTTGACACGGGCCGAGCAGCACCTGACGAGCTCGACGGCAGGGCTTCTCGTCGCCAGCGTTCCCCTTATCGCTGCCGTTGTCTATCGATTGAGCCCGCACACTGATCGACTCGATCGCCGGCGACTGATCGGCCTGGTGATCGGATTCGCTGGTGTCGCCACCCTGGTGGGCTTTGACGTCGGGAGCTCCAATGTGCTCGCACTGTGCGAAATTGGTGTGGTCGCACTCGGCTACGCACTCGGCCCTCTCATCGTCAGCCGCAAACTGACGGACTTGCCAAGTCTTGGGGTAGTCAGCGTGGCGATAACACTGACCGCGTTGGCCTACGCCCCCTTTGCCCTGACCCGGATTCCTCACCGCGTGACTCTTGAGGTTGGTGCCTCGGTGCTCGGGCTCGCAGTCATCTGCACAGCTCTTGCGTTTTTGCTGTTCTTCAGACTCATTGCCGAGGTCGGACCGTCACGTTCCACCGTCATCACCTATATCAATCCCGCGGTTGCCATCCTCCTGGGGGTGACGGTCCTCGGCGAACCGTTCACGACAGGTATCGCCGTCGGATTCCCGCTGATTTTGGCCGGGTCGGTGCTGGCAACCGGGAAAGGCGGTGAAATTGTCGCCGAGCCGTCAAGCTCCTGAGTTCGTCGTCACGCCGGCTTCATGAAACGTGCGGGCTAGAAGCGTGGGTCAGAACCCAATTCAGCCAGCCGAAGCCACTGATTTGCAGCTCATATTTGTCCACCTCTGACGTTTCAGCGGCCCTCCGGCGATTCTGTGGGGAGGATGTATTGATCCCCGAGTCCGCGAGTCGGTTCTGACCCACGCTCCTAGATGATTGGGCATTCGTCCCACGCCCCGCAGCCGCACTCCAGGCTCTCCCGCAGAATCGCCTCGATCGACTGGAGCTGCTCGATGCGGGTGCGAACCTCGGCGATCGTGCTCTCTGCCTTTTCGCGCCATTCGACGGTTCCCTCGGCTCGGCTATCAAGGAGACAGCGGATCTCTTCGAGGCTGAAGCCGGCCGGGCGGGCTGCGGCAATCGCCTTCAGCTGACTGGCTGCCGACACGGCGCAGCGTTGACGCCCTGATTGCGTTTTTCATCGCTTCGCCACGCGGCGAGGGCGGTCCAAGTTGTGCTCCGAGGCAGGGCATATGACGGCCATCGTTTGCGGGTAGCCCGGCTCGACGTTGATGCAGCTGGATCACGAGCCAGTCGCTGACGTGGTCGAGGTCGCCTGGGGCGGCCTCGAGACTGGTAATGCCGGCTACGGCAGGTGTCTCACGTCAGTCTGACAGGGCTGAGAGAGACCTTGCGATCCGGATCGAGCGCGACTCGTTCAATCTCGCGACCGCAGTCAAGAAGCTCCGCTGTGAAGCGACACGCTTCGAATAATCAAGCTGAGCAGTCATCGACATGCCACAAATTCAAGCAAACCCAGCACGGCTTCGCGAATCGCGAGGTCAGACCCGCTTTTCAGGCCGCTGAAGACCAGGGAGGTGAATGGTTACAGAAAATTCGGGCCAGTGGAGCGATCGTGGTGCCCACGGCGTCGGGCCTCGTCCTCCTCCGTCTGCCGAACCCGGTCCCTGTCACCTTCGAGTCGAACGGACCGGCACGGTGCGGACGTTGGGTCCGGAGCGATGCGAGCGCGTTAGCCGGTCAACCGGGTTGTTTGATAATCAAGACACGAGTCTCGTCTGAGCCACGGCCTCTGTCAGGTCAGGGCTCACCGGATTCCCTGTTACACCCCAAAGACATGCTGCCGACCGCTGTTACCAGCATGCGGATCGAGTTTTCGTCACTACGGTACGGCCGTCAGTTCTCTGCCCATTACCGTTGCCCGCAGTGTGGGTGGTAGGTGATTGCAGCTGCGTCATTCGGTTATCAGGACGCCTTGGCCGAGGAATCGATGGGCACCACGTTGACTGAGTCGCCTTCGCCTTGGTTGAGGAAGCGGTCATAACTACCAACCCGTCGCTGGTATTCGTCGACTCCTCTGCGCTCGAAATCTCTCGCCCGCTCAACTGCTGCTTGCAGCTCTTCATGGCCCTGTAGCAGCCGCACCGATCCCACCCGGGAAGACTCGATGGGCGGGCCTGGGGTCTTTTTGTAGTGGTGGTGGAACATGGGATTCCTTCCTCTCCCCGGCGCAGAACCGGGCTCATATGCGCACTCTTTGCATTATGTACCTTGATGCCCGTAGCGAAGCCGCGGGCATACCCCTGCACCCGGTGAGAACAAAAGTCCGAGGCTGGCCTCCCAACAAGCAGCCACGCATAATGACGCTCCACGCGACCGTCCTTCCGGCTCCCAGCGCACGCGGAACCGGTGTTCGGTGCGGCCATTGGCGTGACGGATTGGCCGAGCCGGCGTGCACGGTTCTGGCCACCGCCACCGCTCGATCAGGATTGAAACAGGGCAGGCAGACATTGGCATTACAGAAGCTACATGCCCAGCGAACGGATGGTCAGCGTTCGAAGCCATGATCCTGACTCAACCTGTGTCTCCCGCTGACTTCCGATTGGTGATCATCGAGATCGAGATCGAGAAGCGCCAAAGGGATCCAGTCCACGTGGATCTGCTCACCGGGAACCAGCTCCTCGGACGTGCTCGTCGTGAAACGGTCGTGGAGCTCGGAGAGCTCGTCGGATAGGCGGCCGCAGAGCGTTTTGGCCATCTCCGCTTCCCCTCGGGCGTGATGGGCATCACCGATGGCCCGGAGGGTCCGCCCCAGTTGGTCGACCAACGAGGCCCAGATTACCGGCGAGTTCTTGTCCACCGCGGATCGGGCTGCGATCCCTGCCACTCCCCGAAAGTCACGAACCGCTGCTCGGTCCGGGACCGGATCGTCTGGCCGGTTCTGCGCCGATCGGGCCAAGGCATCTGCAACCTCCGCCATCGGCCCGGGGCTGTCTCCCTCGAAACGTCTCGACCATGCAGCAAATACACCGGCGGTCTCCCTCGCTGCCCCCCGCCACGCAGCGAGGTCCGATGCCGGGACGGCCTTGAGCCTGTCGACCGACCGCTCGACGCCGGCCACCGTCCGCATCCAATCATTCGGGTCGCCGCGTATCGTTTCCCGGCCGGGGACGACCGCCTTGGCAGCACGCCATTCGACGACCGCTGCGGTCCGGTCCCCGGCTGATTGCTCCCAGAACTGCCGCATGTTGGGCAATGTCAGATCCTTTGCCAGCTTCCCGCCGCCGAACCAGATCGGCGTCTCTCCATCCTGGGTCCTCATCGCGACCGAGTAGCCGACCACGGCGTCCTGTCCCCCGGTCTCGAATCGTGGGCGCACGAGCACCCCGGTCCCCCGGAGACGCCGGACGAACTCGGCTTCGTCTTTGGATGTGACCGATGCCTCCCGCACCATGCGGGCAAGTGAGGTACGTGATGGTTCCGTTCGCTGCTCCCGTGGGGTCCGCTCCAACTCGGCTCTGGACAGCCCGGGCATCCCCCGTCCCTCACGGCCCTCGACGACGGTCAGGTCGTAGGAGGTCTCGATCTCGGCACAGACCCCAGAGAGCACCTTCTTGGACTGCCAGGTGTTGACCCGACCACCGTCGATCCGGACCAGCGACGCGGCGATGTGGACGTGCTGGTTGCCGTTGGCACTTCTCCCGTGCCCGACTGCCACCCAGGCGGCGGGTTGCACACCATCGGACTCGAACCCGAGTGCTGTCATCGCAACATTGGCGATCTCTCCCCACTGGTCGTCGCTCAGGTGGCGGTCATCGGAGGGAAGGGACAGCGACAGGTGGAGGATGTGACCACCCTTGGGGTCTGTCCCGAAGGTCTCGTGGGCGGCGTCGAGACCGGCACCGAGGTCTGCGATCTGGCGGTTGGACAGGTTGCCGCCGGCCAACGCCTCACCGCCCATCACGAGCCCCGAGGTGATGACGCGCTGGTCGGTGTGCTCGTTCGCCTTGCCTGGGCCAAATAGGTAGCGGATGAGTCTCCGGCCCGACGATCCCGTGGTGATCTTCGCGATCATTGGGGAGGCACGAACTCGGCCTGGAGACGCTCGGTCGTCTCGGCCAGCACCGTCATGGCCCGGCGCACTTCGTCGAGGGCGTCGTTGAACCCGTCGGGGAGGACGTGGTTGGTGTTCGCCCACTTGGCCAACTGGTTCACGTTGTTCGCTACTCCGGTGAGCACGATCCGGGCCCGCTCCGCATCCCCGGTCGCCCGGCGCCGTTCGGCGGACTGGGCCGCAGATCCCGACATGGCCGCTTCAAAGAGGAACCGCTGGAGTGACACGCACGCCCGCTCTGCTCTCTCGCGGAGCTGACCGAGCTCCCGATCGGACAGCCGCACCTTCACAACGTTGTGCCGGCCACCGGTCACCGTCGCCATCCTCGCCGTGCGTCTCAATGCTGGAGTCGTTGCCGTCCGGTCGGCCACAGGACGCTTCATGACGCCCAGCGCAGCGACCACGAGGAGACCTCGGGGACAGGAACCAGGCGGAGCCGACGGCAACGCCGACTCAAACAGGGCACCTGTTCGACCATCTTGCTCCCGCTGTCATGAACCCTCATGGTGAGTGTGATCGAGGTACCGGGTGCCTCCTGGACTCTGAGGCCTTTGGGGTCGCCACCCTTCTTCCCTGCTGTTCGCCTCGGCGGCGGAGTGATGACACAACAACCGTGGGATGGACGAGGGCAGCCGGCGCCGGCGATGCCAACAGTGCTCCGGCGCTGTGGACTGGCCAAATGCCCTCCCCACCACGCTGGTGAGGGTGGGTGTCCAGTGGTCCTGCGTCCGATCAGACATGGACCTTCTGGACGCTCTGGCCGCCGTTCGGCGATGGCTGGTTCGGCTGGGATTGTTCGCACAGTAAGAACTGGGCCGGGGATTCGGTATCTGCACGTCGGTTCGGATCATCAGTGCCACACCAGCAGTAGCCGAGCCCGTTGGTTCATCATGAACCCCTCATGATCGGAACTATGAACCCCTTGAGCTGGTGCTTTGCCGTTCTCATCGACCTACCTGCCCAGCAGCGGTGTCCCTCCGAACAGAATCGGGGCGGACATCATGAACCCTGACAATCATCAGGGGCCTGAGCTGGCGCTTTCTCTGTTGAGGATCCGTCCTCCTGATTGATGGCGGGCGGGGCGCTTGGCGCCCGGCCTGGTCCGTCATCAATCGGATACGCGCCGACTACCCACACAGTCGCCAGCGGTCAAGGGGCGGCCAACGGCCGAGCGAGGATATCAAGGCCGACCCCGGCGCCGGTGTACCGGCGACCTCCGGGGACGAGCCGTATTCCGCAGCGACGATTGACGGCTGACGACGGTGTGACACCAGCCGACGGATAGAAGGGGTCCTCAAACCGGTTGCTGCACGGCCCCAGTCGCGCCGAGCGCCGGACGGCGTCGGTGTGGCCGACCATCGCAAGCGTCTGGCCAAGTTCCGCCGTGCTTGCCCCGACATCGATGGGCATGGCAGCGGTGAAGAATGTGATAAAGGGGTTCATCATCGCAACAATGAACCCCTCATGGTCGAATTGACGAGCCCTTTGACCTGGTGCTTTGAGCAACATCCAGACCAGCAACCTCCTGACCGGGAGCGTTGGCGGTCATCACAGAATTCTCGAATTTCTCCCAGGGATGAGGGTTTTCATGAGGGTTTTGATGAGCCTCATCCGTCATCGTGGTTGCTATGGACTCCCCCACGACCCACAGGACCCGGACTCAGCGGCAGGCCCGAGGGTCTGCTTCGACGTCCCTCACCGAAAAGGAACGGAGAGCCGCGACCGATCTGCTCTCGATCCCAGAAACTGCTCGCCGCATCGGTCTACATGCCGACACCCTCTATCGGCTCTGCCGCACCGGACAGTTCCCGCCGGCCATCCAGATCGGTGGACGGTGGAGAGTGTCAGTACCCCGACTGGACCGGTACCTCCACAGCGATGCAACTGGTACCCACGAGCTCGGGACGCTTACCGGTCTCGAATCCGATCCGGATCCCGAAGAGTCTCGAAAAGGACCACCGGATCGTCGGCTGAGCTGATCTCACGAGTCCCAACAACCCAATGTCGGATCCCAGCGACCATCGAAGTCGTCGGTCAGCACGGGGTCAAGGAAGGTCTTGACCTTGGACAGCCCTTCGGCGAACGACACCGAGGTCAGAGTCAAGGCATCCTCTCGTGCGATGTTTCGCCATCCCCTTTCCCACGGCTCCCACTCGGGCACCCGGAACTCGCCGGGATGTTCAAGACCGCGCTTGGCCAGCTCGGCCAGAATCGCCTCACGTAGGCGCCGCCGGTCGAAGGAGACCTGGCGTTGGAGTAGGTAGAGGTCGGGGAGGTCCCGATGGCGGGTCGACGGTCTCCCCTCGTGCATTTCAAATGCTGCGGCGACCTTGTCCGCCACGACCCGAGGGAACGGCCATGCCGCGTAGGCCATCTCGGGCAGTCCTGGAATGGTGATCGCCTCGAAGGGCGGTGCCTCGTCGAGGTCTTCGGGATTCGGGAAGTTGGCGCTGACCGACAGGTCCATCTTGAATGCCGAAAGCTGTCGGGCGCCGCAGTAGACAACGACCCGGTACTTCTTCCCGGTCGCAGAACGGAGATCGGACTCCTCTCCGATCTCGAAGCGTAGGAAGTCGTCGGCATCGGTGGACGCCGCTTCAAAGAGGATCCGCTCGGCCTCTCCGAGCGATTCCCTCGTGGTGAGGTCGATGTCCTTCGACAGTCGAGCCTCGGACAATCGGGCCATCAGGGAAGCTGCCCCCTTCAGCGCCCACGTGCCGTTTGATGCACCGGGATGCGAGAAGATTCGGTAGAGCAGGCGGTCAAAGCAGAACAGGCGTTGCCGGGTCTGCGGGTCAAGAGCCGGGTTCGCGTGAGCGGCATTGCGTGATTGGGCGAGCAACGAATTCCGGAACGAGTCGGCGGACTGGCTACGAGACACTCCGCTGCTCACCCGAGCATCTCCAAGGCCCTGCTCCCACGTCTACCCAGCTGGACCAGGCGCGCGTTCAGATCGTCGATGTCCAGACGATCACGGTTGGCGTCACCGAGGACCATGCGCATGTGCTCCAAGTCGGCGCCATCGGCGACCATCTCGGCGACGACCCATGCCGGACGGGCGACAGGCATCCCCTCGGCTTGCAACCAGTCCCCCGTCCCCCACTGGCGGACACGGAAGGTGACGTCGCGCCTGCGCAACCTCCTCGGCGCTTTGACCGCGAATGTGTGGTGGTGAGCGGGAAGGTCCCCCAGATCAAGGACCTCCAGTGCCGAACGGCCGAAGACGAGGGCGTCGGGATCGTTGAGACGGTTACCAGAGGTGTGCTCAGGGTCGAGCAGAAGCCAAGCCGCGTAGAGCGCCTCATGGGGATGCTCGGGACTGGCGGCGAAGCGGTAGACGCCCCGGGCAGGCGAGACGAGCCGGCCATCATCGACGGCTCGACGAAGAGAGGTGTCAGTGATGAGCGTTCGAGCCTGAGCGCGCGTGATGTACCCCTCTTGCCCGTTGGCCATCTCGGCCAGGTCGCGAAGCCGGTTGCTCATGCCAAGAGTGTAACATAACTCACTTATAGAGTGTGTTTTGTTACCACTCAAGCTCCTCGGGACAGTCGAATGCCGAGTTCGACATCAGTCGAGAGTGAGCACCGACTCCAGCACGCCTGCCGCCTCCCGGTCTCGCTCCGGCAGTGCGTGGGCGTACCGGTCGAGCGTCATGGTGGCCCGGGCGTGACCGTGGCGCTCGGCAACGGTCCGAACGTCCACCCCGGCGGCGATCAGGGTGGTCACGGAGAAGTGTCGCAGGTCGTGAAACCGGAACGGCCAACGCTGCCCCGGCGCGAGGTCTGACCGGGTCGCCTTCGGCTTCGCCTCCCGCAAGCGCTGCAGTGCCGGCCTCTCCATCTGCACGCAGAGCCCGGCAAAGCCGTGGGTCAGCGTGTCCGGGTTAGCCGCGGTGGCACCGTTGGCGTTGTAGCTGAGTACGTAGGGATCCTCCACCAGGGGGGACTCTGCCTCGTCGGAGAGAGCCACCATGTAGTCCCAGCGGCGCCGGAGCACGGTGACGCCCAATGGTTCCAGAGCCAGGTCCCGGCTCTGATGGGTCTTCGTCAGTCCGGTGTGCTGCTCTCCCCCAGCGACCGTCAATGACCGAGCGATCCGGACCCGGCCTACGGCAAGATCGAAATCGGACCAACGAAGCGCGACCAGCTCCCCCCGACGGGCTCCGGTCAAAGCCGCCAGAGCGATCGCCGTGGCGAGGACCGGGTCCTCCCCGTCGGCTGCCTTCATCAGCGCCGAGAGCTGGTCCGGCGTCGGGACAACCATGTCCTTCCGGACCGGCGACGGTGGTGACGCCCGGTCGGTCGGTGCCCGGTCGATCCATCCCCACTTGACCGCTTGGCGGCACGCCGCCGAAAGAATCGAGTGGTACTTGTGCACCGTCGATGCCGACAGCCCGTCGGCCAGCCAGCCCCGGTAGGCGGCATCGATGGCGTCGGCCTCCAGTTTGTCGAGACGGACATCCCCGAGCGCGGGACGGAGCCGGCCCTCGATCTTCCGACGGTTCTCATAGACCGTCCGGGGACGGTGGCTCACCGCCGTCGCCTCGAGCCACTTGTCGAGCAGTTGGCCGACGGTCGCGCTGGTTCGGTTGAACCTGCCCGCCTCGACCTCGGCCACCAGCGTCGATAGAGCCTTGCCCGCTGCCTTCTCCGTGCCACGGAACGAGCGTGTGGCTTGGCGGGGCTTACCGCTCTTTGGGTCGCGCCCGATGAACGCCCGCAGCTCCCAGTGGCCCGGCGACCGCTCGCGCATGGTGCCCGGTTGGCTCTTCGTGCTCGCTCGACCGGCCATGCCCGACACCCTACGCCGTTTCCGGCTTCTGTAGGGCATCTGTAGGGCATGCCCTCCGGCTCCGACCCCAGAAAGTGCCTCTGACCTGGTGGGCGCTAGAGGACTCGAACCTCCGACCTCAGCCGTGTGAAGGCTGCGCTCTAACCAACTGAGCTAAACGCCCGGGGTCGAACGCGGCGCGGGACGCCGTGTTCGAGCAGAGGGACATGCTAGTCCGAGCACGGCCGGCTTCGACCTCTGCTGTCGTGGCCAGCCGGTAGGACTCTCGCACCCCCGTTCAGATGCCCGCAGCGGTGGGGAACGGCGCTACCCCGTCGAAGCTGAGCGCCTGCTCGAGGGCTGCGGCCGACCGCAGGACGACCAGGTCCCCGTGCTGGGGGCCCACCAGCTGCAGCCCGACCGGCAGTCTGGACCCGGTGAGCCCGGCACAGACCGAAGCAGCCGGCGAGCGGGTCATGTTGAACGGATAGGTGAACTTGACCCAGTTGAAGTCAGCCTTCCCGTTGATCATCCCCGAACCACCCAGCGACCGGGGCGGTGGCGGGGCCGCCGTGGTCGGCGTGATCAACAGCCGGACGTCGTGGAACAGCTCGACCAGGCGCAGGTTCAGCGCGTGGCATGCGTCCTCGGCCAGCACCACGTCGAGCCCCGATGTGTCCGCCGCGCCGTCGATCACCATGGCCAGCACCGGGTCGACCTGGTCCCACGCCGGCGTCCCACGGAGGCCGGCGTGGGTCCGGAGGTTGTAGACCCCCGACAACGTCAGCCACTGAGCGACCGGATCGGTGTCGAACACCGTCTCGATATCCACCACCTCGGTACCGAGCGAGGCCATCACCTCGACCGCCCGTTCACAGACGCGCAGCACCTCGGCGTCGACCTCGGCGTACCCGAGCGTCGGCGACCATGCCACCCGCCTCGGCGGCTTCGGGTTCTCGATAGCGGCGAGCCACGAGGCCTCCGGGCGCGGGAGCGATCGCAGGTCGCTCGGGTCCGGACCCACCACCACGTCCAACGCGGCGACCACGTCGGACAGGCGACGTGCCATCGGCCCCTTCGTCGACAGGTGGTGCCAGTCGGGGGCTGCCGCTCCCCCACTGGGTACCCGGCCCAGCGAAGCCTTCATGGACGACAGGCCACAGCAGGCGGAAGGGATCCGGATCGATCCGCCGCCGTCCGAGCCGGTGGCCAACGGAACCATTCCCGAGGCGATGGCCGCCGCGCTCCCCCCCGAAGAACCACCGGGGGTGTGGTCCAGGTTCCACGGATTGCGGGTCGCCCCGAACAACGCGTTGTCGGTATCGGCCTTCCATCCGAGCTCTGGTGTGTTGGTCTTGCCCACCACCACGCAGCCGGCCGCGACCAGCCTGGCCACCATGGCCGAGTCGTGGGTGGCCGGCGCCCGCTCGGCGAAGGCCACCGAACCGTGGGTGGTCACGTAGCCGGCGGCATCCTCGAGATCCTTCACCCCGAGCGGAATGCCGGCCAACGGCCCTGGATCACGCCCGTCGGCCACCATGGCATCAACAGCGGCGGCGGCGGCACGGGCCCGACCCTCGTCGACGGCCACGAAGGCGTTGACGGACGGATTGTGCCGGGAGATCTGCTCCAGGGCGTGATCTACCACCGCGACGGCCGAGATCTCCCCCCGCCGCACCTGTCCGGCCAGCCCCACCACTGATTCCTGGCGAAAGTCCATGGCTCCGAAGGTACCGGGCACTGGGACGCCTCACAACCACCCAGCCCCGGTCGCTCCGTTTCGACAATCGGCGTGGACGCCGTGCAAGGTGTGGCCATGGCAGCGCACACCATCCACGGAGCCGACCTCGATCATGTGGCCCATGCAGTGACCCGGTGGCAGGACGTCTGGACCCGGTACGCGGTGGACCTCGGTGCCGAGTGGAACTCGGGCGGCCCGGGCCCC
>Ga0224558_1003881_pt1 | contig 12075 bp, 9 predicted proteins | sample 714S32024metaG_FD_180682 | JGI IMG/M metagenome (GOLD analysis project Ga0224558, IMG submission 180682) | Peat soil microbial communities from Stordalen Mire, Sweden - 717 S3 20-24 | ecosystem: Environmental > Terrestrial > Soil > Wetlands > Peat | place: Sweden: Norrbotten County, Stordalen... | reverse complement strand
TCCACCGGCGACGGGGATCTGCCACACCATGGTCAGGTAGGGAGTCGGCCGCTGGACCGAATCCGAACCGCACGGCGTCACGCCGGTGATGTTCAGGACGTCTGCCGAACCCGTGAGTGGTCCGCAGACCTCAGTGCGCTGATGCCATTGCACGAGAGCTCCGAACGGCATGGGTGGTTTGCGCAGCGTCGAAGGGAGGACGTACATGGCGGCAGCCAACACCTCTTGACCCGATGGCGTCTGGGCGTATATCAGGCCATCCACATGCTGTGGACTCAGAGTCCGTTTCGCGGCTGCATTTGCCGCTTCGATACCTGGGTTCACGTAGTAAACGACGGGGTAGTCGACGGGCGAAACCGCTACATAGCCGGCGGTGGTCGCTGCGGCGATATTTGCGTAAGGAGCCACCGCCGCGCTGGTGGCCTGTACGTACTGGGTGGCGTTGATCTGCTGGGAGAAGGTCGGCTCCGCCGCGCACCCGGTTACCGCCATGTGAATCTGGTCGGGGCCGTTCTCGCCATCGGCCAACAGCTCGTGCGCCAGTGCGGTGGGGAACGCCGGACCGCTGTAGTCCCAGTTGGCCTTGGTGGTGTTGAGCCCGGCGGCCGCCGAGGCGTCGGCACCGTTCATGTTCATGCCTGCGTTGCCGCCCATGATCATGTAGGGGGTGTTGGTCAGGTCCAATCCCGATCTGACCGTTCCCCCGTTACCAGCCGTGCACGACGCGGTGCTGGCGGTATCCTCTGAAGGAGTCGCGCCGGACATCCCCGCCATGCCCGACATCGCCATGCCTGTCGTCTCCTGGGCCGGTGCTGGGTAGGCGGCGCTGAGCACGAGAGCGACGACCAGCCCAACACCTCCACCGATTGCGAGCACCGGGTTCCAACGCAGCAACGAGGCAAGCGGAGCGCGGTCGAAGAATGCATCGGCTTCGATGGTCGGCATCATCGAAAGTGCGAGGAGGGCGACCAGGGGTCCGGTGTTGGGATCGGTGCCCGACCCCGTGAAGATACCGCCGAGTCCCTGGGCGGTGATCCAAAAGATCAGCGAGAGCAGTCCCCCGGCGAAAAGAAAGATCCGCGGTCGTCGGGCAACCAAGGGACCCGCGCCGATGACGAGTGACGCGACGGCCAGCAACCAGGCGCTCTGCGTTCCCACTACGCCGAAGTGATTGCCGAAATGGGTCAAGAAGTGGGCGTACGCACTCGGCTCCCCCGATGACATTCCACTGATAGCACTCGATACCGATGTCTGCGTCCGATTATTCGGGAGAAGGAACAGAATGGCGGCAAGAGCCCAGAACCCGCTCCACACCGCGAGTGGAGTGACCGCCCCACCGATCCCTTGGGCTGCGGCCGAAGACGCCACGCCCACCTTCTGCTCGACCTCGACACTGTCGTTGGCGCGCTCCCGGGCCCGGCGCGGCCATGCCATCAGACCGATCAGCCCGTACATGAAGACCGAGCCCGGTGCGCCCGTGAGCGCCGAGGCAGATCCGGTAAGGATCAGGCCCAAGCCTTCGCCGAAGAACCAGACTCCGAACGCCCAGAAAAATGAGATGGCCAGAGCCGGACGGACCGTGCGCCGGAACAGCAACCCTCCCCCGATTGCCACCTGAATGAGGGCGAAGAACGTGTTCCAGACGGCAACGTGGGGGCCCACGAAGTTTCCGACGTTGGTGATGATCCACCGGATGACATCGGGCTGCCCTTGCGCGTTGTGCACCAGGTAGGTCGTGGTAAAGCCCTGGCCGAACATGAACGGCTGGAATTGCAGCCCCGCGTCGAGCAGCCAGAACAGACCAAGGACGATCTGGAGGGTGCGCTGGGTTCTCACGAGGGAAAAGGAGCGGCGGGGGGGCGCGACGGGTGGTCCGGAATCCTCTTCTATGGCGGAGTCCTCTTCTATGTTCGTCATTTCGGTTCCTGTCGCACCACACAGCTCACGATGACTGCCCTAGGCTAGGCACGAGCGGTATGAATTGTGGCGCAGCCGGTATCCGGTGAGATCGGATCCTCCTCCAGGATGTATCACGCTCCCCCTTGAGGCCCGCCGTTCTCGATGGAATCGACCATTCAGGCGTTTCTGGACCCTCAAATTCATCCTTCCGGATGAGGTCGGCGCGGATCGCCCCTATGCACGCTCCGCGAATGCCCGGACCATCGACTCTGATCGATCGATCACGGAGCCACTGCGCCGTAAGCCGCCGCGGGGCGCCGCCATCGCCGATTGGGGACTACCTCGAGCGAGTCCGCCTCCTGCGAGTCCGCCTCAAGAGTCCGCTTCAAGCGGACCGCCCGAAAACTTGCCTTCAAAACTGACCACGGCCGGAACGGAGGTTCTCTAGGATGGTGAAGTCCAAAGGAGGCACCATTGAGTGAATACGATATACGGATGGTCGTGTTGTCAACCGACGACCTGGATGAATCGATCCGGTTTTACACCGAGACCCTCGGGATGTCGCTGAAGTTTCGCGATGGGGCCCACTACGCGGCCCTCGACGGTGGGTCGATCACTCTCGCGCTGGCGACCGCGGTGGACCACCCGATCCCCGGCCAGGTCGTCGTCGGCATCAAGACCACCGATGTCGACGCCGCTGCGGAGGCGATTGAGGCCAACGGCGGTGCCATCGTGAAAGGACCGTATGACGACGCGCACGAACGCCGTGCCGTCGTCTACGACCACAAGGGTAACGGCCTGGTCTTCTACAGTCCGCTTGCCCGGTGAATGAGGCACGGCTGCATCGACCGGCAGGCCATCGGGCGGCCGCGGTCAGGGCTCCGGCCTGCAGCTACCCATAGTGCACGGCCTGGCGGGGGCTACCGTCGCTCATGGCCCGATCGGCGCCAGACGCGGGTGGTCCCGATGCGCTCGGACAGGAAACCACCCCTGCTCGGACCACAGGCGGTCGTCACCGACGACGCAAGACCCGGCGTTTCAAAAGACCAAGAGAGCGTGTGGCTCACCCTCACGATGTGCCCTGTCGGTTCAGAGCACCACCTGCGGGCTGTGTTCGTAGGGCGTCAACGGCGTGAACAGCGACGTTGTGATGATTCTTCACCTCAATCCGAATGTCCCGAGTCTGTCCATTCTCTCGATCCCGCGCGACCTGTGGTGACCTACGGCCAACTCACTCCGCGCGTCGGGGCTGCGGCTCAAGCTGTGGCGAACTCGATGTCGGGTGCGGTGACCTTGGCGTACGGGCCCAACTGACGGTGCGTAGGTCACGGTGACAACTGGCACGGATTTTTTCGGTGAACGCCCCGTCTTCGGCAACGACGACGACGCTGCCCTCCTCCTCCTCCTCCACGACCACCACCACCACGATCACTCCCTCTGATGGGGACTTCAGTCGACCGACCGCGTCGGTTGAGGCTCTCGCCCCCTAGGACCCCGCTCTTGTACCGCCTCGGGTGGAGAAGGATCCTGAGTCGTTCCAGAACCATGCTTCCCGGGGCCCGAACCGCCTATGAACCAGCATGCAGGAGGACCCCATCATGTCCGATGAAGGGCGTTCCTCCGGCGGAAAGGCCAGTCAGTCGAATGCCCGCACGCCCACGCTGTGCTGCGGGATCGGCGAACAGCGCCAGCCGAAAGGACATGGTGGATCGGTGAGCAACGGATCCACCGAGGCGCTCAATGATCTTGCCCTACGCTTCGAAATGTCGAACATCTCGCAAAGGTCGCACCGATCAAGCGGCACAAGGGAGCATGAGGAATATGGCCAGCGAACGGGACCCGAGAGACCGGCCCGCTGATAAGGGATCTGTGGATCGAGTTTGTGATTCCGACTGTCTACAGATGCCCTCTTGCGGCTGAGTAGCTTCCATGAATGTCCCAAACTCACCCCCAGACGAGGTGGCCATGACAACCAGACAGGAAATACCCATGAAGGGCGGCCCGCTCGCCCGATACGAGCAGGGGGTCATTGACCGAATCAACAATTTCAACGACCCCCACCAGGAGTGGCGCCGTCTCTGTTCGGAACTGCTCGGCACGTTCCTCCTCGTGTTAGTGGCCGCAGGGGCGGGAATGATGGGCCATGCCTTCCCCGGGGTGATCAGTCGTCAAGCGGCCGTCGTGGCCCCGGCCCTGATGGTCATGGCGATCATCCTGTTCATGGGCAAGGTGTCCGGCGCGCACCTGAACCCGGCCGTCAGCATCGCGTTCGCGCTGCGCCGGGATTTCCCTTGGTGGAGGGTGCCGGGTTACATCTTCGTGCAACTGGTAGGGGCCACGCTCGCCGCCCTTTTCCTGCACACCGTCATCAATGTCTCGACCGTCTACGGTTCCAACTATCCGGCCCACAGCTACTCAGACATCGCCGCGTTCGGGATGGAACTGATTCTGACCATGGGACTGGTCAGCGTGGTCCTGGGCACCGCGTCGGGGGCCCAGAACGTCGGCGTCATCGGCGCTTTCGGGGTGGCGGGCTATGTCGCGTTGGCGGGGCTGTGGGCGAGCCCCATTTCGGGCGCCTCCATGAACCCGGCCCGCACCTTCGGACCCGATCTGGTGGGCACAAGCTTCACCGGGTACTGGGTCTATGTCGCCGGCCCGCTCGCCGGCGCCGTGCTGGCCGTCGGCATCGCCTTTGTCCTACGGGGCACCAGTGATGGGGCAGCGGCAGGGGCGGCCCAAGGTGACCTCTTCCCCGAGGTCGAGTCCTCCTCGCCCTGAGCACCCGCAGTGACTTGCAGACACACCGATGCCACACGGGCGTACCCTGCGCTCCTCGGTAGCTCGGGGTGTCTGAACCACGCGCTCTCGGCGATCTTCTCGACCGCTGGGTATAGGATGAGGTTCGACGCGATAAGAACGTCCCGAACGTGTTGGACTCTGACCACAGGCTGGGCAGACCCCTGGGAGCCGACCTCCGGACCTTCAGAGCGCTTCGTCCGGGTGTTTTTGATGAGACGCCAGTTCGGGTAGGACGATCACACAGCGGTACGTCGCCCCAAACGGGCTCGACGCCTCCTCAACGTGAGGAGAAGACTGTGACAAGGCGAGTTCAAAACCGACCAGAAAACGGCTGTTGCTCACCGACAGACTGCTGCACTCGAATGGATGAATGCCAATGAAGGAACTCGTCTACCCCAGACTCTTGCTGCAACGCGCTGAGCAGCTCGCGGACAAGGTCGCGTTTATCGACGTGTCGAGATCGGGCACACGTTATCAAGGCACCTTCGAAATCCACATCGATCGTCTGCTGCGACTGGCCGATGCGATGCGATCCGTGCTGGGCCTCCTACCGGGTGACCGCTTCGCGGTGCTGGCCTCCAACAGCCACGAGTACATGGAGCTGTATCACGCCGCGATGTTCGGGGCGGGCATAATCAACCCTTTGAACATTCGCTTCGCTCCCTCGGAGCTGGCGTATGTACTCAACGACTCTGGTTCCAAAGTCGTCTTTACGGACGGGTCGTTTGCCTCACTTCTCGACCGGGCCCGAGTTGAAGGTGCGAAGGTTGACAAGGTGGTCATGATCGGCGGAGAGTCTGACGGCGGCATCACCGGTGGGTCCAACGCCGTCATGGGCTACGAAGATCTGGTGGCGGTCGGTCGCCCGATTATGCCGCCCGAGCCCGAGGAGGAGGACGCCGCTGTTCTGATGTATACCGGGGGGACCACCGGCTTCCCCAAGGGCGTCCTGCTGCAACAGCGCGCCCAGGTTCTCAACGTGTACCACGTGCTCTCCGAGTTGGGACTCCGGGAGGAACGGCGTTTCCTGTTCCAATCGCCGATGTTCCACGCAGCGCTCGTCGCCGGCGTGCTCGGAATCCCCGCCAGTGGAGCGACCTCGGTGACGATTCCGTTGTTCGACCCGGAGCTGGTGCTGCGCGTCATCGAGGAGCAGCAAATCGACACCACAATGGTGGTCCCGATCATGTTGTCGATGCTCGAGCGAGCAGAGAGCTTCTCGCCGGCGCGCGTGCGGTCACTGCGTCAACTGGTCTACGGGGCTGCCCCGATATCAGAAGTCCTCATTACCCGATGGCTGGAAATGCTCCCCGACACCGACTTCTTGCAGGGGTACGGAATGACCGAAGCTGCATCGGCGCTCACGTTCCTCGGCCCCGAGGACCACCGTCGCGGTGGGAGTGCGCTCACAAGTGCCGGCAGACCCATCTTCGGGATCGACATTCGGGTGACCGACGCGAAGGGTAAGACACTCTCTCGGGGAGAGACGGGGGAGGTTTGCGCCCGTGGCGGGAACTTCATGCGCGAGTACTGGGAGAATCCGAAAGAGTCTGAAGCGGTGCTTCGTGACGGTTGGTATCGAACTGGTGATATGGGCTTCTTCGACGATCGGAACCTCTTGCACCTCACGGATCGATTGAAGGACATGATCGTCACGGGCGGGGAGAACGTCTACTCCACCGAGGTGGAGAACGCCGTCGCCTCGCATCCCGCCGTGCAGGAAGTTGCGGTGATCGGGATCCCGAGCGATATCTGGGGAGAAGCAGTGCACGCGATTGTCGTCCTAAAAGAAGGCGGCAACGTCACGGCGGAAGAATTGATCGAACACGCGCGCAAGTCTTTGTCGGGATTCAAGGTCCCTAAGTCAGTCGAGTTTCAAGACGGCCCGCTTCCGGTTTCGGGCGCATTCAAGACTCTCAAGCGTGAGCTGCGGCGTCGATACTGGGAAAGCCGAGAGCGCCAAGTGAGCTGAGGGATTTCGTCGTTTCACTCTGTTTTGGGGGCTGAACGCATATGAGCCCGGAATTCGCTCACCGGGAAACCCGTGACGACTGTTGGCCCTACCGCACGCGCCATTGCAGACCGTGGCAGACCGAACGTGGGAGCGAGCTCACCAAAGTACGATCCGGCGGCGATTTCGCTCACGACCTCTTCGGCGCCATCGTCCCGCTGTCGAACTAGTTCAATGAGGCCTGACTCGACGGTGTAGACCAACGCTCCCGGCTCACCTTGCTGAAAGAGAACCTCCCCGTCCTCCAGGCTCCGGTTCTCCTCGACTATGGCCGCATGGGCGACTCGAGGACTTAGCTCGACGATGCGATCGGCGAGCGGGAGTAGTCGCTCATCGTGCGTCGCGATGATGACTGCACGGTCTTCGTCAGCGAGCTCCCGGAGGGTCTTGAGCACGCCCTCGACCTGGATGTAGTCGAGGTGAGCGGTGGGTTCGTCGGCGAGGACGACCGGGGGATCAAGGGCCAACGCACGTGCGATAGCGACCCGTTGTTGCTGCCCTCCGGACATCGATCCAGGTCGGTGGTTCATCCGGTTCCCCAGGTCCATCATCTCGAGAAGGTGCTCGGCGCGCTCGCGCCCCGCTGTTCGGGACTGGCCCGCAGTGCGGCAGATGATTTCGATGTTCTCACAGGCAGTCAGCGAGGGGATGAGGTTGAAGGCCTGGAACACGACGCCGACCGACGTTTGGCGATAGCGGGTGAGTGCTCTATTCCCTAGCCCGACTACCTCGGCATTGTCGACGAGGATCGATCCGGACAGCGGCCGCAGGAGCCCTGCGATCGCAGACAGTAGTGTCGACTTCCCGCAACCGCTCGCACCGAGAAGCACCGTGAGCTCCCGCTTGTCCACATGAAGAGTGAAATCGTTCAGCGGTCTCACCTTGTAACCACCGCTGGAGTACTCGACGGTGAGGTCGGTGACCTCCAGTAGGGTCATTTCCCGGCTCCGAATGCGATCGCAGGATCAACGCGCGCCGCTCGACGGGCAGGCGGGACGCTGGCGACGACGCCAATAATCACTGCGACAACAGGGACGGCAATGTAATTCGATGGGGCGAGTCGAACGGCCATCTGTGAAGTGCCAGACATTGGTATCTCGACGAGGATCCCGACGATGGCTGCGCCGAGCGCGATGAGAACCGCTTGGATCACAAGGCCGACAAATAGATGCGAACTGGGCGTACCGACGGCCTTGAGCACCGCAAAGTCTCCACGCCTCTCAAGCGCCGACAGATAGACGATTGCACCGATGATTCCGGCGGCTACCAGCCACAAAAGGTACTCAATGAGTCTGATCGTCTCGGCTGCCTGCGCCGTCGGGCGTCCGAGGTCCGCTCGGACCTGTGCATCGGTCAGCGCCGTGAAGTTGCTGGTCGAACGGATCGGCATGCCTCTGGCGAGCACGGCGGTGGCCAACGCTTGACCGTCGGCTGTCAATGCATCAGCCGCTCGCAGGGTGACGAAGACAACGGGTTGCCCGGCGAAGTAGGTGACACCGTCGACCAGACCGTTCACCTTGAACCTTACGCCGTTGAGTGCGATCTCCTGTCCCACTTTCACACCGAGGCTCTCATCTACGACGGCAGAATCTTGCTGCCGTAATGGTCTCCCCTCGGCGACTCGTGGTGATCCTACGCCTCCGGGATCGACGCCGATGAGGTTGACCGCCTGCTCGGACGATACAGAAGCGCTTGTCGAATCGGAGGTCGTGATGGCCCCATCGGTGAGCGCTCTACTGACGAGGATCGGATCCGCTGCCGTCACTCCCGGGATCTGCCGGATCGCCGCGCCTTCACTGGCGGGAAATGGTGCGGCAACGGTGAAGGGTCCAAGACTTCCTGTTGGCACGAACCAGAATCGGGCACCGAGCGCCCCGACGGTGTTGTTCACTTCAACATTGAAGCTGTTGGCGACGCCGCTGATCATCAAAGCCAGGCCGAAAACCAGGCCAGTTGCGAAAACCGCCAAGAGGAAACGGCGCGACCGCCATTGGAGATCCCTGACGCTGGCCAGCCATATCGGCCCGAGGGCGCCGATCGAGGGATGCCCATGTGGTCTTTCCCCCAGGACTTCCGAACGACTCATGAGGCACTCAGTTGGGGCGTTCGCAGGAGATCTCCTGGCTTGTGGCGGGCAAGCACGAATCCGGCGACGACGGTGATCAGGACGGCGATGGCCAGCCACGATCGCCACCGTCGGCGCAACTCAGCGCCGAACACCAACCTGACCGCCCCCAAGGGACCCTCCTCACGCCAACACTGTCCCTACAGTCTTGAGTGGCCAATGGGAGTTGCCAAGGTGGTTAGCCCGCAATCAGCCCACGTGGTAGCACCACTTTCACCGCGGTGAGCCTGGGCTTCAGCCAGCCGCGGGACCGGTAGAAATTGCATAACCTGTCCACCGATAGGGCAGGTGGGCGAAGGGGGCGTTGCGATGCCGGGGAACGATCATGTCGACGTCGAGCTCGATCCCTTCCGGGCCGAGGACCATGTCCCTTACGAGCAGCTCCGGACGATGCGCAGAGAGTGCCCCGTGGCCCGCATCCCAGTGGGGTGGTACCTGTCGAGACAGGCCGAGGTGCTCGAGGCAGTTCGCCAGGTGGACACGTTCGTGGCCAGCTTCCGCGCCCCCGGCGTCGTGGTGCCCGAAGACGAGCAGTTCATCAACGAGATCGTCGAGCCCCGCCACAGCCGGGTGCGAAAGATCATCAATGCCAGCGTCGCTTATCACAAGGCCATGCGCCTCGAGTCGTTCATCCGCGACCTGTGCGACGAGTACCTGGACCCGCTGATCGGCCGTGGCTACGGCGACCTGGTCGCCGACTTCGTGGTGTCCATCCCGGTCAATGTCATCGCCCATCTGATCGGTGTACCCCGGGAGGACTGGCAACAGTTTTGGCGCTGGAGCGATGAAGTGGTCGAGGGGACCTATCCCACCCACTACCGCACCGAGCGAGGTGAGGGGCTGGCCGGCGCCCACCCCGAATTCACCGCGTACGTCGATGCCCTCATCGCCGCCCGCCGTCAGGACCCTACTCCTCCCGACGACTTTCTCACCCGCCTACTGAAGACCGAAGTCGAGGGCCGGTACCTGTCCGACGTTGCTATACGGACTCAGCTTGTGTTCCTGATCATCTCCGGCAACGAGACGACTCGGCACCTCATCGCCAACCTTCTGGCCACATTGGCCACTCAGCCCGACATCTTCGCCGCCCTGAAGTCGGACCGGACCCTCATTGAACGCGCCGTCGAAGAGTCGTTGCGCCTCCAGCCCCCGATCCATCTGCTCCTCCGCAACGTCGCCACCGACACAACCGCGCTCGGCCCGGCGATGTGCGAGGGAGAGAAGATCGTGTTCGGCCTGGCCTCGGCCAACCGGGACGAGTCCGTGCATGCCGACCCCGATGAGTTCCGGCTCGACCGGCCGAACTGGCGAGAGCATGTTGCCTTCGGCGGCGGCCCTCACGTGTGTCCCGGCTCGGCATTGGCCCGTGTCGAAGCCAAGGTGGTGTTGGAGACCATGCTCGACCGGGTAGACACCCTCGAGGTGGAGGATGGGTGGACCCGGCGGAAGACACCGGTGTTCTGGGGGAATGGTCCCGTTGACCTCCCCGTGCGGCTCACCGGTCACTAAAGGGCGCTGGCGTACGCCGAGCGGCGCAGCGATCAGGCCCCACCGATCAATGACCGCGCCTCTGCGGGGCCGACGACACGATCGTGAAGGTCGCCCCCCACCTCGAGTCGACCCGACTGTTCGATTCCGCCGACCTTCACCGGCTCGAAGCCGGCCGTCCGGATCAACTGCTCGACCTCCTCGCCGGCACGGTCGTCGTCGCTCGCGTAGAAGAGGACCGCCAGCTCGGGTGACCGGTTGCTCGAGGACTCGAAGAGATCGGCCGACAGGGTTCCAAACGCCATGGCCAAGCGCGCCCCCGCCGACAACCACCCGGCTACAACCTCGCCAGATGATTGTCCTTTCGACGGGAGATGCACGACGTTACCTTGTGCGTCGAGGCTGACCGGGTTGCTCGGAACGACCACGAGCCTGTCCGTGAGCGAGTCGGCGATCTCGTCTATGACGCTCTTCAACACGCCGAACCGCAGCGCGAGGACGACGGCATCGGCGCCCTTCAACGCGTCGCGGTTGTCGACGGCGGCCACCGCAGTTGGTCCGATCTTTGCAGCCAGCATTCGAGCCGACTTACTGTCGGCGCTCGAGAGCCGCAAGGTCTCGCCGCCTGAGGCGAGATGGCGGGCGATGACCGATCCGACCCCTCCGGTACCGATGACCGCAGTCGTCATGACCAAAACCTCCTCAGCACGACAGTACTCACAACGGACGCAAAAAACCTCGGATCACTTCTTCGGGGACGACCCTTCAGGACCACGGCGCATACCCTGCTTACGACGGGATCTGCAGCCAATGTTGCCCTGTTCCGGCGGGAGTGGGCAAGCCACCCGAGGCGCGCTACCGTTCGTTCCTGTGGCCGATATGACCGGAGAAATGTGGTTGCGGGCTCTCGCCACAGAGCTCGGCGTTCCCGTGCCCACCGAGCAGGAGACCACCGATCTGCTCGCCTTGGCCAGCACCTCCGCCCACGCGTCGGAACGCCTCGCCGCTCCGCTCTCGTGCTGGCTGGCCGCCCGGGCCGGTATCACCGCGGCCGAGGCCCTGGCCGTGGCGACGCGACTGGCCGAGAGGACCGGAGATCGGGACTGACGAGAAGGAGCCGAGCACGAGGACCGATGCGCGTGTAGCCGATGTCGCCGGCCTCCTGCTGACCGGTGGATCGAGCCGGCGAATGGGCCACGACAAGGCCACCTTGGTGATCAACGGCGAGCCGAGCGCTCGTCGCCTGGGCGTTCTCCTGGCGGGGGTAGTGGACCCCGCTCTCGAGGTCGGACCCCAATGCTCGGGGTTGGCCGCGATCGCCGAGGAGCAACCGGGCGAGGGGCCTCTGTCCGCCCTAGTGGCCGGTTGGTCGGCCCTGTCCCGTGCCGGTCATGAAGGATCGGTCGTGGTGCTGGCATGTGACCTGCCGCTCGTCACCTCCGCCTTCATCCGCTGGTTGGCGCAGTACCCGGGCGGGCGTTCGATCGTGCCCCTGGTGGAGGGACGTCTGCAGCCCCTCTGTGCCCGATGGTCAGCTCTTGACCTACGCCGGTCCGTTGAACGAGCAGCCCAGGGAGCACGATCGCTTCGTGAGCTGCTCGACGAGATGGCACCGGTGACCGTTGGCCCTAGCGACTGGGCGGGGGTGGCTCTCCCCTCGGTGCTCGCCGACGCGGACACGCAAGATGACCTCGAGCGGCTGGGACTGACCTGGCGCCCGGGGGGGCCCGCAGGCGAGCGAGGTCATCTG
>Ga0224558_1003880_pt1 | contig 12078 bp, 10 predicted proteins | sample 714S32024metaG_FD_180682 | JGI IMG/M metagenome (GOLD analysis project Ga0224558, IMG submission 180682) | Peat soil microbial communities from Stordalen Mire, Sweden - 717 S3 20-24 | ecosystem: Environmental > Terrestrial > Soil > Wetlands > Peat | place: Sweden: Norrbotten County, Stordalen... | reverse complement strand
GTGCTCGAGCGGCAGTTGCGGGAAGGCTGCAACGGGCCATTCACCCTCTACCGCTTCCGGGTTGCCGCCGGAAGGACTCGCATCGGCCGGATTCTCTCCCGCACCGGCCTGTATGCTCTGCCGCAGTTTATCCATGTGCTGCGCGGGCAGATGTCGATCGTGGGACCACGACCGGAGCGGCCGGAGTTCGGGCGCGAGTTGTCGCGCCACATCCCGTTCTATCCACACCGGCTCAACGTGAGGCCCGGCATCACAGGCTGGAGCCAGATTCACATGAGGCATTTCGCGGTTCCCCGGGATTCGATGGTGGAGCTGGAGTATGATCTGTACTACATCAAGTACCTCTCGCCGATGGTGGACATTTTTGTCATCTCGCAGGCCCTCAAGGGCCTGCTGCTCTGGGGCGGGCAACCATAAGGCACAAAGCGCACCGACGGAAATCCCATGAGTCAATCCATTTCCCCGCCCGCTTGGCTGCCTTTCCGCCGGCTGCCCGCCGCCGTGCTGTCGGCGCTTTGGATGGTTCCGATCGCCGCGTGCGTCCCCAGGCTCGAAGGCCAGAGCGCCAGCAACGTGTTGCTGGTGGTGAACCGCACAGATCCGGTCTCCCAAGCGGTCGCGGACTATTATGCAAAACGCCGCCCGGTCCCCGCGCGCCAAGTCTGCTTGCTCGAAACGACCTCCGAGGAAACCATCGACTGGCAGACTTACATTTCGCAAATTGAGACGCCCGTCGGAGGCTGCCTGAAGCGGGAGCATCTGGAAGAAGAAGTGCTGTACATCGTGACGACCATGGGTGTCCCGCTACGGATAGACGGTATGAGCGGATCGATTCAAAACTCCGAGCAGTCTTCGGTGGACTCCGAACTTACTCTGCTCTACGGGAAGCTTCACGGAAGTCATTTCGACCGCGCCGGCGCGGTTCGCAATCCCTTCTTCGGCAAGCGCGACAGCCCTTTTGTGCATCCACAGTTTCCGATTTACCTTGTGACGCGCCTGGCGGCGAACGATTTGGGGGACGTGAAAGCGATGATAGACCGCTCGTTGTCCGCCCGGAATCGCGGCACGTTCGTCATCGACACCAGTTCTCCGGCGAATGGCGACGGCGACAACTGGCTACGATCGGCGGCCTTGCTGTTGCCTGCCGGCAGGGTTGTGCTGGACGACACGTCCAACGTTCTCTATAACCAGCGCAACGTGATCGGCTATGCATCCTGGGGATCGAATGACGTTGGGCGCAAACACCGCTGGTTGGGGTTCGAATGGCTGCCGGGAGCGATCGTGACCGAATTCGTGTCGACCAACGCCCGGACGTTGAAGCCGCCGCCGCCGGACTGGAACCTCACCACCTACACCGACCGGGTGCACTGGTTCGCGGGCTCGCCACAAACGCTCAGCGCGGATTACATCCACGAAGGCGCCACCGGCGCTTCCGGCAACGTCTACGAACCCTACCTGTCCGGATGCGTTCGTCCCGAGTACATGCTGCCGGCCTATGCCCACGGCCGCAACCTGGCGGAGAGCTATTACCTGGGGATGCCATTCCTCAGTTGGCAGGGCGTGGTGCTGGGCGATCCGCTTTGCTCGCTGAAATAGACCTTGATGGCGGCCCGGCGCTTGCGTTCCGCTTCCCGGTCAGCCCACGGCGCTCAAACACCTTCAACTGACACTACATTTTTCGGAGAGGAGCCGCGCGCTGGTTACACTTCTGAGGCGGGAGCCCTGAGGGGCTCCTGTTGGGACGATACCTTGCGAACGCCCCTCGATTACTTCCTGGACAGCGCTGCGTGCTCGGGTTCGCGCACGTTGGGTTGGACCGTCATTACGAAAATGCTGGCCCATAAAGACATGGCGCTGGTGCCGCTCGGGGACCTGCCACATCGCTCCGGCGCCTACCGGCTCTTCCGCGATGTCCGCGAACGGACCGCCATGCTGTTGACGGATACCGAGGCTTGGGGCATCTACGCTTCCGCGAAACGGACGGCGAGGGTTCCTGGCGACATAGCGGAACTCGGCGTTTTCCGGGGCGGCTCCGCGCGCCTGATCTGCGAAGTCAAAGGCGACCGGGCGCTGCATCTCTTCGACACATTCGCCGGTCTACCCAGCTCGGGCGATTCCGATACGCGGTTTCAGGGCGGATCCTTCGCTTCGTCCCTCGATCCAGTCAGGTCGTACCTCAATCACTTCCCAAACGTCCACTTTCATGTCGGGCTTTTTCCCGCTTCCGCCGCGGGCCTAGATGATTTGCGGTTCTCCTTCGTCCACCTGGACGCCGATCTCTACGCGAGTACGCTGGCGGGGATCCAATGGTTCTATCCGCGTCTGAACCGCGGGGGAATTCTCATTTCACATGACTATTACGGCTCCGCCGACGGCGCCGGCAAAGCCCTGCACGAATACCTGGCGGATAAGCCAGAGTGCTTCCTTGAGCTTTCGGGCACCCAGGTTGCCATCGTGAAGCTATAGTGGGAGTTGTGGCGGCCGCTAGCTGGCGCTCTTTTGCAAGAAAACCAGCATTTCGCCCATCGTGATCGGGAAAGGCCGATCCTCCCAAGGTTTCAGGATCCATCCCAGGCCACGGCTCAAGGGCGTCAGCACGGGATGACGATATACCTGGAACTGATCCCGCAGATACTTCAAGGTCATCACTTTCCGGGCACGCTGTACCGATAGAACATGGAAGCCACAACCTGCTGCCATCCGCCCGAGGTTGGCCGGACTGAAGTAGAACAAGTGCTCGAGTTTGAATTGCGTCCAGCGGCTTCCCATCAGGCGGCGGCTGATGCTGGTGGTGTCGGGCGTCATGATCATCGCGATACCGCCAGGCTTCAAGAGTTCATGAACTCTTCGCAAGACGGCGGCGGGGTCGCAAACGTGCTCGATCAGATCGCTCATGGCGACAGCGCTGAAAAAGCCCGGCGGGAAAGGCGCGGTTTCGATGGTGCCGATATGTATCCGCTGCGCTCCGAACTTGTCTCGCGCAATGCCTCCCGCGTACTCGGAAAGCTCGATACCATATGGCACGAAGCTCCCCTCGGCAATGACTTCATCGAGGAAAAAACCCGTCGCCGTTCCGACATCCAGAATCGGCCCGGAACTGACAAACCGCCGCAATTCGCGGAGGCGCCGCGCAAAGGTCAGCCGCTTCATCCTGGCGGTGATCTGGTTCTCACTCCGCTTCATGTCCCACGGTGTGTAATAGTCCGCGGAATAGATCTTCGCGATCTCTTCCCAGTCCGGCTGCGGTGCGAGAAACTCCAAGCCGCATTCCGGGCACCGGGCGACGCTGAACCGGGACTGCCGAAGGTTCCGGAACAGCGGTCTACATCCCGCGTTTCCGCACACAACACAAATAAAGGAGTTTTCCATTACTCACCTCCGCCCAACCATGGCCGGTTCTGCCGGCACCAGAGCCTCTTCCAACCGCCAGGCCAAACACTAGCGGGCGCCTTACTCCGGGCTTTTTCCATTAGGGGCCTCGAGCACTCTTGTCAAACTGAACTGGCCGTTCTCGTAGACGGTAGCCAATCGCAACGGTGCGGCGGCGAGAGCCGGAAGTAGAAACCGGCGGTCATCCGGCCGGCTCTTATCGGCCACGATATAGTCCGGGTGTACCCGGCGCAGATAGTTAGTAATCCGTTCCGGCGGCCCTTCGGCCGGCCACCCGCTCGAACTCCTCCCGGTCGAAAGAGCGAAGACGCGAGGGTTCCAGAAAATCACAAATGCGTCCGGCGCGGTCTGACGGCGCACCGCGGCGCAGAGTTGTTCGTAATTCGGCGCTGTTACCAGCGTGTCGTTCGCATCGGGGCGGACCAAAATGGCGTTTGCAGCCGGAGCCAACAGCATCAGCGCAGCAGCGGCAACCTGCAGGGGCCGCACGAAACGCTGTGGCACGCGGGCAACCAGCGTCCGGAAGCCTTCGAACATATAAACCATGTAGATGGGTATGACGCAGAGCAGGTACCTGGGACTAGGCGCCCAGTACGCGCTGATTACGGCAAGGATCGCCAACAAATAAAGTTCAGTGACGCCCAAGCCCGCGCGAACTCGCTTCGAGACCGCGAGGAGCGCCAGTAAGAGAGTAGCTGCCCAGAGGAAATAGCGGAAATATTGGCTCAATGGGTTGGCGAAGACATAGGAAAGGAACCCGACATACGCCGCCGCATGGCGGAAGATGTGAGGGATCGACAGGGCGAACTGATGGGCATAACTGCTGTCCCTATGCAGCAGGAAGTTATTCAGCAGCATCAGCGGGATGAACGCCGTTGCGATCGCGACAAGAAATGTGGTCAGCCGGCGTCTTCGCAAAAGTTCGGTCCCGGCAGCCGCCAGCAGGAGCGCCAGCCCGAATGGGCGGATGAGATATGCCCCCGCAATACCGAAACCAGCCAGCAATCCCCATTTCCATGGATGCGTTTCATTCAGACGCCGGTCGTAAATGTGCAGAAGCAGAAGCAGCACGAGAAAGGACACAAGCTGGTACGGCGCGTCGGAGCCGAATCCATCGAAGTTCGCAAGAAACAGCGTGGAGAAGCCCAGCGCCACGATCAGAAGCAAGGAGTAGACCGGCGGCAGCGTTCTCCGGGCATACAGATAGACTGGCCACAACGAAAGCACAAGGGAAGCCAAATTCAGCAACTTGAATAACGTGATATTGAGCCCGAATACGGCATAGAATGGCACGAGCAGCAGTGGGTATCCGGAAGGATACGAATTAGCGCCAATTTCGGTTGTGGATTCGGGCTGAAAGAGATAGCCGGTCTGCGTATAGGGCAACCCTCTCACGATATTGCGGGCATGCATCACATACATCGCCCAATCGGTTCCCTCGGCATGCATGCCAGGGGATAACTCAGCGGCCATGAAGGCGTAAAGGACGACCACAAACGCCGCCGCTAATATAGGAATCGCCAGCCGCGTTCTCATCCTTTGAGTACCCAGGGTTGGTTGCGTGGCACCGGCGCGGCCGGATCGACGGCGAGGCGCATGCATATGTTTTGCCCTTTGCAGGGCGGCTGATGTGACATGTGGACACAGGGCGAACAGGGTATTTTCACGTAGTGAATATCATCGAGACCGCTCGAGTTCGGGCGCAGCAGCGTGCGCGGATCGGTCGGCCCCCAGAACGAGACCGTCCGGCGCCCCAGCAGCCGGCTGAAGTGCAGCAGTGCCGAATCGATGCAAAGCACCTCGTCCATGGCGGCGATGATCCGCACCGATTCCCGCAAGCTCGTCTTTCCGGCATGGTTGCGAACCACCGCGCGCCCTCGAAACCGCGCCTCCAACAGGATCGTTATCTGTTCGAGTTCCGCACGGTCGGCAGGGGCTCCCAACAGATGCAATTCCACCTTGGCCGGCCCGCATTGCGCAATCCGCCGCGCAACTATCTCTACCCACTCTTCACGGCGCAGCATCCGTTCCAGGCTCAACCCGGAACAAGCCGGCGCAATCGCCAAACGGAGCAGATCCCCTTCTAATCCGCACTCACCCAGCAGGCTCCGGAACTCCCGCTCACAAACTCCAGCCTCCACCGGTGACGCGCCGAATAGCGCGGCCAACTGATCGTAGAAATCGTAGATACCGTTGGTGATGTTGCAGAACAGCAAGTGAGTGTTGAGATAGCGCCGCCAAAAGGAGATGTTGGTGAAAAACCCTATGCGGTTTCGCGCGGCGGTCAGCAGGGCGAATACGGTCGTAAGCCGGCTGTGAATCTCCAGGTCGATCAGAGCGTCATGGCGGAAGAATTTCCGGAATGTTCGCACCGAATCGGCGGCCAGCGTCAGCAGCCCACGATCGTCGCGGATGATCACGATCTCGTCGAATATACCCAGCAGCGCCCCAAACGGCGCTATGGCCGGGGTGGTAATCAGCGTCAGCTTTTGGAGACCCGGGAGACGCCGAAGAGCCAGCAGGGCTGGATAAGCGATCACCAGACTGCCACCCCCCATCAGTTTCAGAATGGCTATTTCGCGGCACTTCGAGAGATCGTGATCGCGGCGCAGCAGCTTTCCCAGAAGAATCGTGGGGATTCTCAGGACGGCGTGAAGAAAACCTCCGAAATAATAATCGAGGAAAAGCTTGGAGCGGAGGTTCATCTTGTCACCAGTGCCGGAACGCAATCGGGTATCACGTGTTCACCGGAACCATTCTGGACCGGATGAGTACTCCGTCCAGGTAGAACACGATAGCTCTTATCGTCACGGCTCCCGGGACTGCCACCCCGCGCATCGCCTCTATTTTACACGCTCGTGATTCGATGTGCGCTTCTCGATGCAATTTACACTGTGCTAAAAACCTGCTATTCGCCCAGTGGACCGAGGCACCGCACTCGGAGCGATTGATGGGCGCTACTTCATAGCGATCAACCCGGGGCGCATCCCGGACTGTACCAAATCAGGGCACGTCTGCTTTCTTGCGTGCCAGCAAAAAGACGTTGTCATGCAGATTGATAGAAACGTTGGCGCGTCCAAGTCGTGTGCCTGCTATTCGAGCGGCGGTCCCCTTCAGTGGGCTGATGACATGGCTAAGCGTTTCCGCTACGTACTGAACGGTGAACCCTTTTCCAAGGGTTGTGGCCTCCAATATCTCAAAACCGCAGGATTCCAGCACGATGCGCAGCGACTGGGCTGAAAAGAGGTTCAGGTGCTCTGGTGGAATGACCAAGTGCCATCTCACGCCGGCCACCTTCGAAACCAAACTGCCGGAGTCGGGTGTGTTGATTGCCAGCACGCCGCCGCTCTTCAACAAGGCGGCACTTTTTGTCACATCCCGCGCTGGGTTCTCCATGTGTTCGATTACATCCCACATCGTGATGGCATCGAAGCTTGAGTCTTCGAAGTCTTGTTCCGCCAGCACTCCCGTCCGAACGTCGAATCCTCTGCTCCTGGCCGTCTGGCTGGCATGGTCGCTCACTTCGACGCCCGATACGCTCCAGCCCCGAGCGCGGGCCATTCCCATAAAGAAACCGGTGGCCGCTCCAATATCCAACAGTGTGCCCGTTCGTCCGGAGACCCGGCCAATCCGATCGAGATAGGCTGTGAATGTGGGCGCCATCGCCTGTTTATCGCGATCGTAATCCGGATAACCAAAGCCATGCCCGCCCCCCTCGAAGTAGATCCTGGAATAAATCTGGCGAGCGCCCTCAGGCATCGGCCAAACGAAGAGATGGCGGCAGGATCGGCAGCGGTAGTACATATAGCCAGACTTTGCCCAACAACTCTCGGCGGCTGCTGAACAGATAACACAAGCGGCAGTACCGTTCGACATTTCGTTAATTCCCCTAATGTTATTGCCGGATCGCCGCTTTGTGGCGCGGCAAAGATCGCTTCGGCGCCTGGCGCGCAAGCATGGAGGCTGCTACTTGTGGTTGTGACCGAATGCAAGGACTCGATCTGTCGAGTAGCCTTCCGCTACCCGCGTGCACGCTGCTCGCCCCATCTTCCTCAACTCCGGACCGCCGAACACTCCAAGGAGGGCTTTACCGACGCCCTGTTCATCGTATCACCCGGTGGCAAAACCGTGAATTCCATCGTGGATCAGTTTCACGCGCGCGGGAATGGCGCATTAGCAGGCCCGCGGGCCGCCACCGCGGGAGATCAGGCGATGCCGGAAGCTCAGAACAACCGTTTGCGGAGACGTTCAGGTCTTCTCCCACTCTACGGGCAGAGGTGCGCTCTTCAGATGTTATACTTTGCGATATACCTCATGACCACTGCCTCGAACGTCTCCGTGCTGTGCCGCCTCCTGCTACCCTGGAGCCGCTGTAAACGTGAGGTGTGATGAGCATGGAAGCGCTGACCAGCCGGGATCGCCGCATCGACCTGCTGGCGTATGCCTTGATTTCGGTGATGACCGTATTCTGGATGGTCTCCTATCAGCGCGTTCCGGAAATCAATGAAGACGCGTCGTGCTATACGGGCTTGGCCGTGTCGTTGAGCCACCTACACTACAACTTCAACTATGTCAATCACGTCAATTATCCGCCCGGGTTTCCCGCTGTTCTGCTCCTCTTATCTCACCTTTATGGCCATCAGCCCGCTGACAGCTATCCGGTCTTTATGATGGCGATCGCGGCCGCAAGCGGACTCGTGCTTCTTCTCAGTTACTGGTTGATCCGGCGGCACAATTCGAGGCTCTGGGCTCTGATCTATGTACTGCTCATTGCTTCGTCGCCGTTCGCATTCGAGTTTGCGACTCGCAGGATCGGTTCTGACATCCCTTACTGCCTCTTCAGTCTGGCCGCGCTGCTCGCATTCGAGCGATTTACGGCGGCCGGCCCCACGCGGGTCCGAATCTGGAGCGTCGTATTCGGCGCATCGTTTCTTGCCGCTCTGACCACGCGGACAATCGGCGTGTCGTTGTTTCTTGGCTTATCTATCTGGATCGCGGTGTCCTGGCTCCGCTCTCGAAAACCGCCGCAGGGCGCCTTGATCGTTATTCTGCTGTGCGGATTGCTGGAACAAGGGGCATGGTTCGCCTGGACGAAGGCGAATTACGTGCGGCCCGCGCCGGGAGAGAACACCTACGATTACAGCGACGATTTCAGGAGAATCGATCCCCACCGGCCGGATCTCGGACAAGCCGGTCTCTGGGATCTGGCAAGACGGCCGGTGTGGCGGCTGGGAGAGGAGACGGCCCACGTCACGGAGTTCTTCGCAGCCAACCGGTGGGTCAACCCAGTTCTTTACTCGCCACTGGTTGCCGTGCCGGCATTTTTGATGTTGCTAGGGTTGTTACAATCGCTCAGGCGGCGCGAGGTTGGCCTTTGCGAGTGTTATTTCCCGTTATACGTCATCATTCTCCTTGTGTGGCCTTATGATGTCGGGCCAAGGTATCTATTTCCCGTCTCGCCCCTATGTTTCACTTATCTTCGCCGGGGCTGGCGCAAATCTCTCGAAGTATCTCAGTCATCCCCCCGCACGGCCTTCTTGGGGTTAGCGGCGGGATCCGTAGTGCTGTTGGCGATGTCGCTTTATGGCTGGGCGGCACACCATGATGCCGGGATTCAGCCGCGTTTCGCTACTGCGTTCTGGGCTGTGTGCGCGGTCTTCACGCTGTGGCTTGGATTAAGGCCACGCCTGAGTCAGCCGGCGGCATCTCGAGTGATTCCGACGCCATCGCCATTCTGGAGAGTGTGCGGCCTGGCGCTTATCATCGTCATGTGTGGACTGGGGATTTCGATTCAGCCCGCCAGTGCTCGATCCAACCTGAGGATTACCGAGCCTGAGCTGCTCCATCACCCGACGGCCGAAGCGGCGCGATGGCTGAATCAGCACACGCCGAAGGATGCCGTGGTGATGTCTTTTAACCCGTGGATACTTTTCGCCATGACCGGCCGGCGCGTGGTCGCCTTTCCGCCTACGGCCCGGCCGGGCGTTATCCTGGACGTGGCTCGCAAGTACCGAGTGCAATACCTGGTTGTTCTTGACGACAGTTGGTTCGTCCCGACGCAGGAGGAACGCTTGCTCATACTCCAGAAAGCCGATCCCGCGGGATTGGAACCCGCGGCACTCGACAAGAGATTCCGGGTGTTTCGCTTCACTCGATTGGAGCAGCCAACAGCTGGTGAGTAACTACGAGTGAGACGCTCTTTCATGACTGGACTCGATAGCCCGCTGCAATAGCCATTCGCACGATGGAAGCGGCCGGACCACCATGAATATCTGGTAGGAAAACATCGATTTCGATATTCGAATCAGCAGGCCATTGATCCAGAGAAGAAGCCGTGACACGGCATTATCGCCCAGTGCCAGTGGATACGGTGCGGGAACGCCGCGCACTTCCTCGATCTCGTACCCCGCTTGTTCAAACAACTCGCGAAAGGTCGAGAATGTGAAGAGCCGTGTATGCGTGAGGTCGAGAATACCCCGGCGGCCATAATGGAACGCCCCCGCGAGCAGCATGAGGCGGGTGGCGAAAAACGCGACATTCCCCGTACTGACAATCACCCGCGTCTCCACGGCCTGTTTCCGGCAGGCCCGGAGCGCGTCGACAAAAGACTCGGGGGAATGGAGATGCTCGATGACGTCCAGCAGCAAGACGTACTCGAACGATCCCAAATCCACGGGGAATCCCGAAGTGTTCAAGTCGTGCTTGATGAAGGTATCCACCCGCGGGTCGCCTGGCGGGGCATACTGATCGACGCCGGTGATCTTACAGCCCTTCTTCCCTAGTTCATGGCTCATATAGCCCGAAGCACAACCGATATCCACCACCGAGGCGCCTGCGGGAACGCGCCGTAAGGCAAGAGTGTGAGGGCTCATGTAAGTAAGTTTTGGCTGATAATTCGCAAGCTCCCAAGGCGGTGTAAGATCGAATTTCCGTTGATATAGAATACCGAGATCCTGCGCCCACGCGAGCCACGTGGTCTTCACCACATGGAAAGCGTACTGCACCCCGTTCACCCGACGAATCTCATCGCCGTAGTAGGTAGGAATAGGCTGTTCCTTGATGCGAAGCTTCGCACGGACCAATTGGATGGCGATCTCAGTATCGAAGTGAAAATCATTCGTGTTTCGGTCAAAGGGCAGACCCTTCAACGCCTCCACAGAGTACAACCGGTAGCCCGAGTGAAACTCCGAATAGGCCGTGCCCAGTAGACGGTTCTGGATCGCGGTAAGAATCTTGTTCCCCACGTACTTGTACAGCGGCATTCCGCCTTTGAGCGCGTCGAAGCGACGCATCATCCGGGAACCAAACACAGCGTCGGCTTCACCGTTCAGCAGAGGCAGCAGCAATCGTGGCAGAACTTCGGGTTCATATTTGCCATCGCCGTGGACCAGCGCAACCACATCGAAGTCTCGCCGGATTGCATAGTGAAATCCAATTTTCTGGTTCCCACCGTACCCCTGGCTCACCGGATTGTGGAGTACGGTTACGGGGAACGGCGAGTGCTTGCACCCACGCGCCTTCTCAAAGGTCTGGTCATGGGAAGAATCGTCTATGATCAGAACCTCTGTGTCGTGCTCCAGCAATGCCGATGGAATGCGCCGAAGCACCTGTTCTATCGTTCGCTCCGCATTATAAGCGACGATAAAAATGAGTACCCGCTTCTTCTCCGTCCTGTTTTGCATGGTCTGAGGCTTACCGACAGCCTCAGTATAGCCGAGACACCTCCACTCGGAGCGGCACCGACGCACCGCGCTGTGCAGTCCGGATGGCCTTGTCAGCATCCTGGCATTGGGAGAGACGGGTCAGGCTGATGAATAGCGCGAATTGCGCGATTTCCGGCTCTCACATTTGCTCAGCAGGCAGGCTAACCCGCTTTGCCGCGGTCACGTTGAACGTCCAGTGTGAAAGGTGTTGGTGATGACTCGGGTGGTCCCGATCAGGGCCCGGGCGGGCCAGGTTATCGCCGCAGCAACCAGCGGACGGCCTTGGGGACATCGTCGGCAACATAATCGGGGGCGACAAAAGCCGGATCGCGCTCCAGTGCGGCTCCATAGCCTGTCCGCACGAGGATGGTGTGTGTGCCGGCCCGCCGGCCGCATTCGATATCGGACGCCTTGTCCCCCACCAGGAAGGACGCCGCCAGGTCGATCTGGAACTCGGCCGCCGCTTCAAGCACCATTCCGGGTTCCGGCTTTCGGCGGAGCGATGGAACGCCGGGCGCGTCGGGGCAGAAGTAAGATGCGTCGATCCGATGCGCGCCGATCTGGCGCAGAAGCTCCTGTTGCACGGCGGCGTACTGTGCCTCGGTAAACAGGCCTCTACCGATGCCGCTTTGATTGCTGACGATGATTGCGAGGTACCCGGCGCTCTTCAGTTCCCCGATCGCTTCCGGCACGCCGGAAATGACCTTTACCTTGGCGGGATCGCAGCAGTATTCCACTTCCTCCATCAGCGTCCCGTCGCGATCGAAGAACACCGCCCTGCGCCGGCTCATGATCGGGCGATGCTGGCCGCCAATTCGGCCGCGGTTACGGTCGCGGTTCCCAGTTTGCCCACGACGATTGCACTGGCGTGATTGGCCAGCTCGGCCGCTTCGCCGGGCGTGGCGCCAGCGGCCAGCGCCAGCGCCAGCACGGAAATCGCCGTGTCGCCAGCGCCGGAAACGTCAAAGACATCCTTGGCGTAGGC
>Ga0224558_1003878_pt1 | contig 12084 bp, 7 predicted proteins | sample 714S32024metaG_FD_180682 | JGI IMG/M metagenome (GOLD analysis project Ga0224558, IMG submission 180682) | Peat soil microbial communities from Stordalen Mire, Sweden - 717 S3 20-24 | ecosystem: Environmental > Terrestrial > Soil > Wetlands > Peat | place: Sweden: Norrbotten County, Stordalen... | reverse complement strand
CGTAGACCCCTCGGCCGTCGATCGCGCTCCAAGTGCCGTCCGGAGTTGCCCGGCGAGAACGTCCAGTTCCAGGTCACCGTCGAGCAGTTGAGACGTCGGAGCGACGAGCGAAACGCGAACTCTTTCGTTCAGGGCTGATGCCACGACCGGGCCGAGCTGGTCGATCTCCAACAAGAACCCGTCGTGACCGGACGCGGACTCGATCACCGTCACCGGCCGATCACCGGGGAGCACCTGAGCCAGCTCGCGTTGCAGAGCGAGCGGGTACAGGCGGTCCGAAGAGATGCCCACCACGGTCACCTCGGCGCTTACCCTGACGAGCGCCCCAGCCACCCCACCGCGTCCGCGGCCGATGTCATGGTGGTTCATCGCCTCGCTGAGGACGACGTAGGAATTCGGGTCGAACCGCCCGGCCAGTTTGTCTCCGTGGTACTCCAGGTAGGACTCGACGGCGAAGCGCCCACCTTTGAGCGGTTCCTCCGGTGCTTGGGCGCGCCGGCCGGACCGGCTCTGAAGCTCATAGCCGGTCCGGTAGCTCACCTGGCCGATCCCGCGGGCAATGGTGAGCCCGTCCAACGGACGGTCTGCTGTGCCGTAGTAGTCACCGCCTGCGAAAGCCGGGTCGGATCGGATGGCGCGGACCTGCAGTGAGCAAAGCGCTATCTGGTCCGCAGTGGCGGCGGCCCCGACTGCGATGACGACGGCCCGGTTGACCCGCTCGGGGTAGCCGACGCACCACTCGAGGACCCGCATTGCGCCCATCGAGCCCCCGACCACGCCCGCCCACCTGTCGATACGGAGATGATCGGCGAGCGCGACCTCCAGCGCGACCTGGTCACGAACGGTCACCTGGGGGAACCGTGAGCCGTATGGCCTGCCGTCGGGTGCGGCTGATGCCGGACCGGTCGTGCCCTGGCACCCGCCGAGCACGTTCGGGCAGACGACGAAGTACCGATCTGTGTCGATCGGCGCACCGGGTCCGATCATCCCGTCCCACCATCCGGCTGTGAGATGCCCCGGGCCGGCCGGGCCCACCGCATGGGAGTCGCCCGTGAGCGCATGGAGGACCAGGACGGCGTTGCTGCGGGCACGATCGAGCTCGCCCCACGTCTCGTAGGCGACCGAGACCTCCGGGAGCGAACCACCGCCTTCCAGCGCGAGCTCGTTGCCGTTCTCACCAAACAGCGCGGCGAACTTCCGCCGTCCTGGATGGTCGCCGGGTTGCCAGACGCCGGGAAGCGGTCGTCTCATGAAACCTTGGCCGTACGCAGGCCGGCTTCGACATCCGCAAGGATGTCCTCGATCGACTCGAGCCCGACGCAGAGCCGCACGAGGTCGGGGGTCACTCCGGCGGTGACCTGCTCCGCCTCGGTCAACTGCGAGTGCGTAGTGGACGCCGGGTGGATCGCGAGACTGCGGACGTCGCCGATGTTGGCGAGGTGGCTGAAGAGCTTGAGCCCTTCGATGAACTTCCGGCCGGCTTCGGCACCGCCCTCGATCCCGAACGCCAAGATGGCGCCGGCGCCGCGGGGCAGGTACCGCTGCTGGCGCTCGTACCACGGGCTCGACGGGAGACCTGGATACGCCACCCACGCCACGTCGTCGCGTGCCTCGAGCCACTTTGCCACCGTGGTGGCGTTCTGCACGTGCCGCTCCATGCGCAAGCTGAGGGTCTCGAGTCCCTGCAGGAACAGGAAGGAATTGACGGGAGAGATCGCCGGTCCGGTGTCGCGCAGGTACTGCAGGCGGGCCTTGAGGACAAATCGCGCCGGGAAGAGGTCCTCTGGAAGCTCGCCGAACACCAGCCCGTGGTAGCTCTGGTCCGGTTCGGTGAACCCGGGGAACCGACCACTTCCCTCGTAGTCGAACACGCCGCCATCCACGATGACGCCACCGATCGACGTGCCGTGGCCTCCGATGAACTTCGTCGCAGAGTGCACGACGATGTCGGCACCCTCGCGCAGGGGCTGTGCCAGGTAGGGCGTCGCCACCGTGTTGTCGACCACGAGCGGGAAGCGGTGCTCGTGAGCGATCTCGGACACGCCCTCGAAGTCGAGAACGTCACCCTTCGGGTTGCCGAGCGTCTCACCATAGAACGCCTTGGTGTTCGGCCGGATGGCGGCGCGCCACGCGTCGAGATCGTCGGGGTCGTCGACGAAGCTCACCTCCACCCCGAGCTTTGGCAGGGTGTAGTGGAACAGGTTGTACGTGCCGCCGTAGAGCGACGCCGAGGACACGACGTGGCCGCCGTTCTCCGCCAGGTTGAGCAGCGTGATCGTCTCGGCCGCCTGGCCGCTCGCCACCGCCAACGCGGCGACCCCGCCTTCCAGCGCGGCGATCCGCTCCTCGAAGACCGCCTGGGTGGGGTTCATGATCCGGGTGTAGATGTTCCCCAGCTCCTGAAGACCGAAGAGCGCTGCGGCATGGGCAGTGTCTCGGAACGTGTAGCTGGTGGTTTGGTAGATTGGCACGGCCCTTGCCCCGGTGGTGGGGTCGGGAACTGCACCGGCATGGATCTGTCGGGTCTCGAAGCCCCAGTCGGGCATTGCCGTCTCCTACTCGAAGCGGTTCCCGGGCCTAGCTCGCCGACACTGGATGTCGCCCTGCGAGCCAAATCATCAGAACTCTGACCAGGTTAGTCAGCTTTATCGGCCGAGGCAAACGAGCAGTTCAGCCAGCGTGTCGGTAACGGGCAAGCAGCCGGCGCGCCGCCTGACGTCCGATGTCGGCAAGCTCCGGTGGTCCGAGCACCTCCGCATGAGGCCCCAGACGAAGCAGGAGCCGTTCGAACCACACGGTGCTCGCCACGCCCAGCGCAACCTCCCTGCGCCCGCGCGTCAACGCTGCGGTGAACAGGACAGGCACGGCCTCTGCGACCCAGGCCCCCGCTTCATCGACTGCAAGATGTGCGACGGTGGCATCAGGACCCGGGACGAACGCCGCACTCGTCGGCCCTCGGTCGTGCGACGAGCGCGACGAGCGGACTGACGGCTCTGCCTTCTTGCCCGTTGGGCGCAGCGTCAAGATGCGGTCGACACGAAACCTGCGAGTTCCCCCGGCGCGGTGGCAATAGCCGTCGAGGTACCACCGGCCGTCCACCGCCACCACGTCAGCAGGATCGACCACCCGCAACGACTCCTCGTCGCTCGACACCGAGTAGTAGCGAAGCTCGAGCTGCTCATGTGCGACGGCGGCCCGCCGTGTTTCGGCGAGATGTGGCGGCTCGTCGAGGTCTACCTGAAGTGACCCGAGATCGCCGAGGGTCGCCTCCAACTTCTCGAGAGCGCGCGCCAAGGCACCCTCGGGGTCGGCTCCGGGCACAGAGAGGATCGCTCGCGCTGAGACAGCCAGAGCAAAGCCCTCGGCGGCAGTGAGGCGACGGGGCCGGGCGAGATCGGGTCCCAAGTCGGCGATGACCTCGTTCTCGTCGACGATGATCTCCATCAACTGGTCCGGCGTGTAAGGAGGCAGCCCGCAGCAGGCCGCGAGCTCGAGGTCTGCGATCAGATCCGCGGGTGAGAACCCGAAGCGCTCCGCCAGCTCGGCGACAGGAGCCCTGCCTTGTCGGGCGAGCCACGTGAGCACCGCGAGCAACCGATGGAGACGCTGGCCGGCGCCGACGCGTCCGCCTGTTGCCCTGGCGCTCGCGCCGTGCCGGTCCTCTGAAGGCTCTTCGACCCTCGGTACCTCGTAGTCCCTCGGTGCCTCGCCTTCCCTGGGTGCCTCCTCGACGACGCCGTCGGTGGCGGACCCTCGAGGAGTGTCACGCCCAGGGCTCCTTGCGCTCGGGCCTCGCCGGCGCGGTCGCTTGACCGGCGGAGCCGAGACGATCGAGTCGAGCCAAGCGGCCATCTCGTCGCGCACCCACCCGGGTGCGAGCACCTCTGCATGGTCGCCGAGCTCGAGGACCCAGCTGCGCAAGGCCGCAGTGTTCGTCACCTCCAGACGCACGAGCACCGAGCCGTCACCCCGGTGCTCTGTCACGGTCGGCTCTCCGAGCTCCGATACGACGAGCGCGGCGAGCGGCGCGTCCACCTGGACCTCGACCGGGACAAGCTCTGACTCCCCCATCTTCCAGGGCTCGTCTCGCAGCGCCTCGGAGACCTCGAAACCGTCGGGCAGGTGTTGGGAGCCCGGAGCACCTACCGACGGCAACCCCTCCATGCGGTCCACCCGGAACGTGCGCGAAGCACCGCGGTCGCGGTCATAGCCGACCAAGTACCACCAGCCGCCGTGGAAGCGCAGCAGCGCGGGATCGACCCGGCGCTCGTCGGAGCGGTAGGAGAAGCTGACACTGGCGCGAGAGCGAAGCGCGCCGTGGAGTCTCGGGAGCGCGGGCAGGGCGGGTAGCTCGGCAAGGGGTTGCGCGCCGCCAGAGGCGGGAAGTCCCAGACGCCACAGCGCGTCGCGGCCACTTGGGTCACCGAGGCGGACGCCGGCCACCGCGAGGTTCAACGCCGCCTGCTCGTCGGCTCCGAGCTCGAGGTCGGGCAGGTAGAAGTCCTCGGTGCGGATCATGTACCCGATCTGGTCCCTGCCCTCGACCGGGACCGTCGTGATCTCGACTCCCCCGTCCCGAAGCGTGCGTTTGTCGCGTTCGAAGGCCTGGCGGCGCGCCTCGCCTTCAGGTGGGTAACCGGGAACCGCGTTTGCGATCTCGCGAAGGGATCTCGGGTGCCCCTCGCGCAGGAACAGGACCAGGTCCGTGAGACGCTCGAGGCGGTCCACCACGTATGTCAGCTTGGCATCGAGCGCAGCGCCGTGTGACGGAAACGCACCGGCTGGGTGGCGCTCACCAACGTTGCGAGAAGCTGGTTCGAGGCACGCGACACGACCACGATCGCGTAGCGGCCGACGCCACCAGGGGGCGCAGGCCCGAGCGGTCGCTCCACTTCGTCGAGCTTGTAGATGCCGCGGTACTCGACGACGCACACGTCGTGGAGCTTGCCGCCGGCACGCGCTAAAAGGACATCTAGCAGGTGCGTGCGCTTGGCGAGCTGTTCCGCCGTCTCGAGCCGGACACCACCGAATGATCCTCGGCCATGGACCGCGTCCTCGGCCACCGGCAACGCCAGGTAGCAGGGACTCGAGTTGGTGCCGAGGGCGTTGCGTGCCGAGGTGCAGCTCGCGAGCGCCAGCGAGCCGAAAGACAACAGGACCACCACCGCGGCCGTCGGCAACTTCCTCGCTGTGAAGCGCATCACACCGTCACCTCCGAGACCTGGACGTCGATCCTCGCTTCGACGGTGCCAGCGTTAGACCCACGGTGGCTCCAGATGAGCGCCCCCCACGTCGCCCATCCCACGGGCAGCTCCCCCCAGAAACTGATGATCCTGTAGAGCAGCACGGCCGCAACCGTCTGTGTCTCCGGCCCCCCGAACGCCACCAAGGCGATCGTTAGGCTTCCCTCGACCACCCCGAGCCCTCCGGGTGTGATTGGTAGGTTCGCCGCCAACTGCCCGGCACCGTAGGCGAGGAGCAGTCCCTTCCACGGGATCCCGACGCCGACCGCCGTGAACGAGAGCGCCAGACAACCGCAGTCGAGTAACCAATTCGCCACGCCCCATCCCGTCACCGACAGGACCTTGCCCGCGCTGAGCCGCACCAGCGAAAGACGTCCTACTAGCGCATCGACGCGGGCGGCGGCCTCCTCGCCCGGCCAGTGGAACAGGCGCCGGCTTACTCGTAGCAAGGAGGACACCACCCATGTGACGGCCCCTTGCTGGACGAAGAGAGCGCCGAGCACCAGGGCCCCCGCCAGCACCCCGACCGTCACCCACACCAAGTCGAACCCCGCCCCTTCGGCGCCAGCTATGGCGAGTCCTGCGGCGGCCACGATGGCCAGGCTCACCGCGGCCGCCACGAACACGGCCACCAGGGTCCAGCCTGCGAACGCCTCGTCGGCGCCCTGTCGGCGGTACTGGCGGAAGGCGAACACAGACGACACGAAGGGCCCTGCAGGCATCGAGTTGGCAATGGCGGTCACAGCGACGGTGACCGCCGTCACGCGCCTTAGGCCCATGTGCACCTGGCCCGCCTCCAGCAGGCGTTGCTGGACCAGGCCGAAAGCGACCAGCGACCCCACCTCGAACACGACGGCTAGGACGAGCCAGACCCAGTCGATGTGCGACAGGTACCGCGTCGCGCCGGAAAGCTCGCCTCGGCGCCCCGAGAGCGCCCAGAGGGCTAGGGCAGCAAGCCCCATCCCGAGGAGGTACCGAAGCCATGGCCAGACACGCCGCAACCGCCGACGCGAGACCGATAGCGCGCCCGTACCCGGCGCTCTTGGGGCGACGGTCATCTGCGCCGCAGTGGGTACAACAACGAGTTGGTCATCGCCACCGTGCGTTGGGGCTTAGGAGCCGGCCATGGATGGCGGTCATGCCCGCTGATCGTGGCACATCGACGCTGGGGAGCCTTCGCAACCGGCTCGTAGGATGGCAGCCGGTGCCGTCACCGATCATCAGCGAGCTGACCGTGCGGGCGCACGTTCCCGGCACGTTGCGTTCGGGAGTCGAGCTCCTCGACGGACGCAGGGTGGTGGTCGCCCGATCGGTCTCGCGCCATCATGCCAGAGCGCTCAGAAGAACAGACGGCGCGAAGATCGCCTGGGCGGCTGAAACTGCGCTCGCCCAGGGCCTTCCACTGGTCTTGGTTCTCTCGTCGTCGGGGTCCGAGGTCTCCGAAGGCGTCGACGCGCTGCACGGCTGGGGGGAAGCGGCGGCGGCCGTGTCAGCGTGCTCGGGAGTCGTGCCCGTGCTCGCGGCCGTGACCAGGACAGCGATCTCGGGACCGGCGCTGCTTCTCGGCCTCGCCGACTTGGCGATCATGACGCCTGACGCCTTCTCGTACCTGTCCGGCCCCGACGCCGTGGAGGAGTTCACGGGCATCCGAATCGGACCACGCGAGCTGGGCGGAACGGCGTTGCACGCCACCGCGAGCGGGCTGTGCGCACTCGTGGCGACTGACGAGGCTCAAGCCTCCGATCTCCTCGGCGTCGTGCTCGGCTACCTGCCCGACAACACCGACGAGGAGCCGCCCCGGATCCCGACATCGGACCCGCCCGATCGCCTGGCTCCCGAACTTCGCCGCATCGTGCCCTCGTCGGCTCGCTCCACCTACGACGTGCGCGAGGCGATCCGGCCTGTGGTCGACGACGCAGAGCTGCTCGAGCTGCGCGCTCGATGGGCTCCTCAGATCGTGACGGCTCTTGCCAGCGTCTCAGGCAGGGCCGTGGGAGTGGTGGCGAACCAGCCCCGCTCGCTTGCCGGCACCCTCGACATAGCGGCCTCGCAGAAAGGTGCGCGCTTCGTTCGCTTCTGCGACGCCTTCAACCTGCCCGTGCTCACCTTCGTCGACACCCCGGGGTTCCTCCCGGGAAAAGACCGAGAGTGGCGCGGGATGATCCGCCATGGGGCGGAGCTGGCGTTCGCCTACGCCGAGGCGACCGTGCCGCGTGTGTGTGTCGTGCTACGAAAGGCCTACGGAGGCGCCTACATCGTGATGGACTCGAAGGCGATCGGGAACGACGTCTGCCTGGCATGGCCGTCGGCCGAGATCGCGGTGATGGGCGCGAAGGGGGCCGCACAGGTCCTGCGGCGTGAGGGCACCGAGGAAGAGCGCCGAGAGCTCGAGGAGCGCTACGCAGAGGAGCTGCTCGGTCCCTGGGTCGCCGCTGAGCGCAGGTACGTCGACGATGTGATCGACCCGGCCGACACCCGCGTTGCGGTATGGCGTGCGCTCGAACTGCTCTCCACGCGCCGTGAGCGCCTCCCGAAACGCAAGCACGACACCGGCCCCATGTAGCAGGACGTGAACGCGAGCACCACCACCCGTTCGGCGCTCACATCGACGACCCAGCACCTCCCCAAGGCGACGCGCACAACGATCCTTGCCGGCATCCTTGTCGAGTCACACGTCAGTGAAGGTGCCCACGTCGGTGCCCGGGTACGACAGTGGCCCCCGCCGAAGCGGGGACCACTGTCCGCTTACTCTGTCGAACAGCCGGGCGCCCCTGAGAGGGCAGTCCAGATGATCAGATGCTGGTGGCGGAGCTGTAGCTGGCTCCTGCGGGAGCCTTGCCGAGAACATAAGCGGCAGTGCAGTTCGTCGCAGGGGCATTGGCGGTGTCTTTAGCGTAGTAGACGCCTGCAACAGTCGTCGCCGCCGTGCTCTTGAGCGCAGTGTCTCCGACTGCACCAGCTGTAGGCGCCGCTACTTGCAAGTCCACCGCGTACCAGCAGCTGCCGGTCTTGCTCCAAGCAGCCATCGCGATGCCCTGGGCGTCACCGGTTGCTGCGACGTCGAACTTACTCACGCTTATCTGGGTCGCGCTTGTCGAAGCCGCGATCTGCCACGTGAATTCCGGAGCAGTAGTCCCGTAGGTGGCTTGGACGTGAGCCAGGGTGTCGGTAACCGGGTACGCCTGACCGCCGCTCTGGTAGATGGCGGCGGACTCGGTGAGCGCGTTGGTCAGGTTGGATTGCGTTGCGCGGTCGTTGGCACCGCCTGTAACCCCGAGAAAGGTCGGGATGGCGATGGCGAGCAAGATCGCGATGATCAGCAGCACCACCATGAGCTCGATAAGGGTGAAGCCGGCCTCGCCCGCTCCCTTGCCTTCAAGCTCTTCCGCCCGCGGCTCGCGCGGGCGCTGGAGCATGGACTTCAGCATGACTTCCTCTTGCATGGTCAATCGGCAGACATTCGCTGCCTGGAGGATCATCGACGGGGAGGTCATGGCGCTTTAGGCCTTTTGCCCTCGCTGCTAGGGGAATTAGGTTTCCTCGAAGTGCTGCGATGTGGGGTGCGCTGGAGCTGCTTTCCACCCGACGTGAGCGCCTCCCGAGACGCGAGCACGACGCCACACCTGCGCTCAGGAGCTGGTAGGCGGGCTTCCTGGCTGATTGTCCCAATCCGGACGGCCTGGGCCCGTCAGGGCTTCCCCTGCGGGCGGCCTGCGGGCCGGCCTTGACTAGCCTCGTCGGGCTTCCCCCAAGGTTGTAGACGCCAGTCGCAGACTGGGGACGTCGCCTCTCCGACACAAGCGATTTGCGAGGACCAGGCTCTGCACTCGTCCAGACCGGTATCGGCACTTCCAGCCCGGTCCAGCCGAATACACGGTGCACTCGGAACGGCTGTTATGGGCGCTACGAGCAAGGGGCGAGAGCCCAGACACGTTGTTACACGGGGATGCAGCGTTGACCGCGTCCACCAGGCTCAGGCACCGCAAGCCGGCGCAGATCAGACCGTATGCACCCGCCTGCCGAGGCCGGGCACGAAACGACCGACGCGTGCGGAATAGTCGTCGAAGTCCTTCCCGTGCAGCCCACGAAGGTACGGCTCCTCGAGCAAACGTACCTGGAGTTCGAGTCCGGCGGCGAGCGTGATCCACCCCGGGATCGACACGAGATTCGCCACCATCAGCGTGATGCCGAGCATGGTTACGGCCAAGCCCGTGTAGACCGGGTTGCGAACGAGCGAGAACGGACCTGTGGTGACGAGCCGCACCTGTTCGGAGGTGTCCACGCTGACCCGCCAAGTCTCGGCCATCGCTGTCACCGCCCACTCAGCAGCCGCGAACCCGACGAGGGCCATGACGACTCCGGCAACCTCGACCGCGGTGAAGTGCAGTGTTGGCAGTGGTGCCAACACTCCGGTGGCATCGAGGACGGCGGCCACCGCGATCGCGAAAGCGCCCGTGCCCATGCACTTGCCGATGTACCACTCCTTCGTCCCCGGCTTACGCTTCAACCCGCCGAGCACGTTGTGGCGGTACCGACGACGGTGCTGCCAGCCCCGAACACCGAGACCCACCACGAGGAACGCCGTCATCAACACCAAGGCCAGTAGACCCATGACCACCTCTTCGTCTCCAGCGTGGACACGTCGGCTGAACATACTCAGAATGATGCTGCCAAGAGAGCGCTCGCCGGCAGGTCAGTCCGTGCAGGAACGGCGTTCGGAGTGTCCGGGCCAGAGCGCCTCGCCCTACGGATGCCGCCCGATAAGGGCGCCGTACTGCACATGGCGGAGTCCCAGTTGACCGCTCGTAACTGCCGGTTATGAGCGAGGAGGAGACCCCCTCACCAGGGTTCAAGCCGCCAATGCCCCTTGGTACGAGAACGTGCAGGTCGGTTCTCCGACACTCACAGACCCTCTCCGACACCCTCTCCGACACCCGATTACCAGGACTCAAGCTGCCGATGGTGACGGGACCACCTGAAATAAGGCCACTGATGAACGGGGTCCCGTTAAGGGGCGGCTATAGGGTCGGGAGGTGTGGGCCACTGCCATGTCTGTGGCCCCTCGGCACCGGGTATCGACTCGTCGAAAAGCACAGGCTCGCCGTTGTCGGCGCGCTTGGACTGGTACATGGCGGTGTCGGCTTGGGCCACGAGGGCTTCGGCTGTGGTAGTGCGCCCGTTGCACCACGCCACCCCGATGCTGGCGCTCGATGGCACGGCGGCCTTCTTCAGGACGATCTGGTTGCGGAGGCTGTCTGCCAGCCGCGATGCGGTTCTCATCGCCTCGGCCGCGGCTGAAATGCGCGGGCAGATGACCAAGAACTCGTCCCCTCCGATCCGGCCCACCACGTCCTCGGCCCGCACGCAGCGGTGCAGCCGCTCTGCGATCACCCGCAAGAACTCGTCGCCTGCGAGGTGCCCCAGCTCGTCGTTCACGTTCTTGAAGTGGTCTAAGTCGACGAAGATCACTGCCGGGTGCTGACCTGTGCCGTCGGAGCCGAGCATCGCTTCGAGCTCTGCCATCACCGAGGCGCGGTTGAAGCAGCGGGTGACCGCGTCGTAGGTGGCACGTGCGCGCAGCTCCTCGCGCGCGCGCGCGGTCTCGGTGACGTCCGCCACACAGACAATGGCCCCGGTGACGCCTCCGGAGGCGTCGGTGAGGCTCCTCAGGTTCAAGGCGCAGTAGCGCACCCGCCTGTCGCGCTCGCCGTAGGGGCGAACGCGAATCTCGATGTCGCTGTCGGCGCCGTTCGAGAGCACCCCGGTGAACGCGTCGGAGACCACTTGGCGGTCCTCGTCGACCACGGTCGAGAGCTGCTCTTCGACGGTGTTCGCACGCTCGGTGCCCACTATGGAGTGCAGGCGGTCGTTCGTGTAGATGACCCGGGAGTCCGAGTCGACCTGCAACAGCCCGAGGGGCAGGGTCGCGGCCAACCGGTCGAGCAGCTGCTCCCTGGCCATCTCCTCGGAGATGTCCACCATCTCGGCAACGACGCACTGGTGCTCGGGGTCCTCTAGCAGGTTGTGGTTCGTGACCTCCATCCAAACCCAAGAGCCGTCGCGATGGTGGTGGCGGAGCTTGACCCTGCGCCCAGGTCCGGGCGATGCCAGTATGTCCATCCAGTTGTCGACGGCCAGCGTCTCGTCATCGGGATGGACGAGATCCCGTGTCCGAATGCCCAATACCTCTTCGGGCTTCCAACCGAGGATCTGAGTGAAGGCCTCGTCGATCTCTAACAGCACTGCCAGCCCGTCCTTGCGTACGCGGGTGAAGCGTGGGGCACGCTCTGGCATCTCAGGCGTTATTGCCACCTCACCTGTGTGTACGCCCGCCCGATCGTCCGAGGTGAGTATGCCGAGGTAGACGCCGTGCTGCGCCCGGGCATCCACAAAGGTCAGCATGACGTGACGCTCGGGGTCGGCCGCCAATCTGACGTGTCCAGTGGCGATCCCGGTTTTGCAAGCTTTTTCCCAAGTGTCGATCACCACGCCTCTGTAATCCGGTACCACCATGTCGAGAGCTGAACGATGGCCATCGAGCACGTCGTGCCCGTTCAGGTTCACGGAGTCGGGCATGGGCACGGTGACAACGTTGGCGTTGATGGCATAGAAAACGGCTTCGGGGTGGTCGGCCAACAGGATCGCGAGGACGGCGTTGATCGTGTCCGTACTGGCCGTTGGGCCAGTCCCTTCAGGGACATTGCCATTTTCGCTGGCGGCGAGGATGGCGGCGAGAGCGTCCTCACTGGTGCCGTTCGCTCCCGGCTTGTCCGGGCCTGGTGCGTGGCCAGTCTTCGTATCGACGCGCGGAGCTCCGTTGCCTCGCGTATCGTCGGCGACC
>Ga0224558_1003877_pt1 | contig 12084 bp, 13 predicted proteins | sample 714S32024metaG_FD_180682 | JGI IMG/M metagenome (GOLD analysis project Ga0224558, IMG submission 180682) | Peat soil microbial communities from Stordalen Mire, Sweden - 717 S3 20-24 | ecosystem: Environmental > Terrestrial > Soil > Wetlands > Peat | place: Sweden: Norrbotten County, Stordalen... | reverse complement strand
CAGGTCTGGCTGGAGGAATGTCGTAAACTCAATCCGCGCAGCCGGGCCACCACCCGCAAGTTCCAGAAACGCTTCCTCCACCGCAATGGCGGTCCTGCTCGCTTGCAGGCGCTCATCTTCTCCAAATTCCCTGATGCCTGGCGGTTACCAAAATGAAAAGGTGCGTCCTAAGCGGCATGGCGGTTCGTAATTTCCCGCTTGCAGAATGTTCGCGACCGCCCCATGATGCCAAGCGTCGATTAGTTCGCGCCGGATTGTTTGTAGGTTTTGGGGTCATAACTGATAACCATGAGAGGATTCCGATATGAAGCTTGACGACCTTAAGAAGGCAGCGGCCAAGGCCCAGCAGGAGCTCCAACTAGCGGAAGGCAAGGCCGCAGAACTCCAACGGCGGGCCAAAACCGCAAAGGCAAAGACCGAACAGGCCCGGCTCCGGCATAAGCGGGCCAGGAAAGAGGCCAAACAGGCCAAGAAACTGGCCCTGGCAACGGAGGAGCAGGCTCGCGAGCAACGCCGCGCCTGGGAGAAGGCACAGAAGCGAGTGAGCAAAGCGCTAAAGAAGCTGGTGAAGGCCAAAGCCGTTGGAGCGAAGAAGGCGGCGAAGCCTGCGACGAAGAAGCTGCCGCCAAGTACACGAAAGACCCAGAAGGCGGCCGCTGCTAGCCAATCCCCGCCGACTGCGCCCGGAGCCGAGAAACCAACACCGGCGAGTCCGACGGTTTGAGGTGCGCTGTGGCTCTGAGCTAGAGCGCACGACGCAAGGCAGCTTGGGCGCAAGGTAGAAGCGAGGCGGCAGCGCGGGAACCGGCCGCTTTGGTTGGGGCCTGTCGGGTGCCGGGACCCGAGACGGCGTGGGGCGCATGATTTCACGAGTTCGTTGCCGAATCTCCATACACTCGTCACGCTTCTGCTGAAAAGGGGGTATCCACTTGACGCAAGCTGGCCCTATAGGTTGTGTAAGTTACCGGCGTAGGACCGCTACATCTTATGGCGACTTGCGTTAAATGGATTGGCCGCCTGCTGAATACTTGCGCACGGGGAGGGCTGCTGTAAACGAACTGTTGCTACGCGCCGCCGGGAGAGTCCTCCCGGCGGCGCTACTCTTGCTTCTTTTCCAGATTGTAACGTTCCCGTTGCTCGACTGACACGGGGCCGTGCGAGGGTAGGGGCAAAGTGATTTATGGAAACCAATGGAAAAGCAGATAAACCTGATCGCAGACTGGCGGAGAGGTTTACAATTCTAAAACAACGCCTGCTGCTGGAGCGGTTAAATGGGACACCGGAATTCGAGACTCACGCCTCGATTATGCGCCAAGCCAATGAAGCGGCGTTCCTGGCGTGGGCATCGTCCTATCCCCTGCTGACCTTTCCATGTCTGTTTGAAGAAAGGGCCTCGGCGGCTGCTGAGCAGGCCCGTCGCCAAGCACGTCTTTACTGGAACGGCCTGGAAGCGGCAACGCCGGCTTCGCGCCGCCTAGATGGGCCGGGACAGCAGGGGGAATCGACAGCAACTGGCTCATCCCCATTGCTTCAATCTCTTGCCAAGACCTTCCTGGCCTAGTAGTGTTGCCGCCCGGCTATGAAATGCGTTTATACTCGGCTCTTGAGCGACGAGGAATTGCGGCCTCATCTGGAGCGCGGGGACGTTATTGCTTTCGAAGGTCTGGGTCGTGAGTGGGAAGAGATTGAACGTCAAGTCGAACGCCTTGGCTTTGGAGACGCGTATGCGGTGTCCCGCTCGAGAAGAGCAGGAGTGCCAGGCGAACAGGCGATTATCAGAGTAAGCCCGGTCCGCACGCAGCAAGAGGGTTGATTCCTTCCTCCAGATCAAACTTTTGGTTTCTCCCTCCAGACCAGACGGAAGAGCAGGATAGTTACCAAGCTCACAAGGCCCGTCAGGATCACACCCCAGATGGCTCGTGCGCAGACGCCCCCCTGAAGGAGAAAAACCAGAGTGATGGTTGCGCCAATTATTTGAGCTTGGCCGAGAGCGAGGCGAAGAACGGCACGCCATCGAGGCTGAACCGCTGCGGTATTCGGGTGGGCATGCATTGCCTTAATAATCTGAGCTGGAGACGAAGGCAAGTCAAAGGCGGCCAGGTTACGAATTGGTGACAAGTGGGAGACGAAGCCGGAACGGAGCAAATGCGTATGCCGTGTCCCGTGCCCGAAGAGCGGGAGTGCCAGGCGAACAGGATGGGACCAAACGTCTCCCAGGGTGGCGCTGCCGAGCAGGTTCATCCTGGGAGCACCGGTTAACCGACGAAGCCGAGCTGGCTTGGCGCCGGCAGCTCGGGGCGCGAGCCGGGTCCATCTCACCTGGACTCGGACGGTCTTTTGTAACCGAATTGTAACCGGACATCCGTTGTAGCTGTGCTCATATAGCTGTATGTTTTCGCTTATGAATTCCGGATTTATGAACGGTAACGTGAAAACGGCACCAGCGAACAGGCACATGAGTGTATCCTACGATACAATTGCCGCCGATTACGCGGTTCATCGAAGCGTCCACCCCGAGCTCCTTCGGAGGCTAGCGGCGCTTTGTGACACCAGGTCGCCATCGAGAGTTCTTGAGGTCGGCTGCGGCACGGGGAATTATGTGAACTCGCTGGCCGGTATCAGCTCCGCCCAATGTTCGGGGCTGGACCCTTCATCCAAGATGCTCGACGTTGCTCGCCGGAAGAACACGCCTGTTTCCTGGTTTCAAGGTTCCGCCGAGTGCCTGCCGTTTCCTAACGGCAGTTATGATTTTGTATATTCAGTGGATATTCTTCACCATGTGCAGGACCGTGGGGCTTTTTTCCGGGAGGCTATCCGCGTCCTGGCAAGCGGCGGCTGGTTTGTAACGGCGACCGACTCTGAAAGGACGATTCGTCAGCGGTCGTTGTTCCACTATTTCCCGGAAGCGATTGAGCCGGAAGTTGCGCGGTATCCCAAATCGGGTGAGATTCCCCAACTTCTCAGTTCTGCTGGGTTTCAAGAGCTTTATGATGAAACGATTGAGTTGGGCTATGTTTTATCCGATTCCGCCCCCCTTGAGCGCAAGGTGTTTTCTTTCCTTTTCCTGATCTCCGACGAGTCCTTTAATAAAGGGCTGGCTTATCTGAGGCAGGATTTGCAGGCAGGTCCGATACCCTGCGTTTCAACGTGTGCGATTTATGGCGGACGCAAGCCATCGGCCACCTAATCGGCTTGCAGGCGGGAGAACTGTCGGTTGCGGATTTCAAAGCGGGGTAGCGGCAAGTGGTTCCAGCAGTTCCGGCTTTATTTCGAGTTCTCCATTGCGTGATCACCCAGTTTGCCGTGCCCTGGCTGGAACTGCGAGACCGTCTGCCGGATGCGGACGTGGAGGTTGTGCAGTTCGTCCCGGTAAAGGCCTGGCGAGTTGGTAAGCGAGGACAGCCTGGCAGCCACCTCGTGCTCGAGGGAAACGAGGCTGGTGGCGAGCACGACCGCGCGCGCGGCTGCCAACCCGTCAACTACCGCCTGAAAACGCCCGGGATCATGCAGGACCTCTTTTGCATTCAGGTGGGCGGCCGTCACAGGGGCGCTTTCCGGCAAGCGCAACAGGTTCCTGACTGCTTGCTCGGTACACCTTGGATAGAAACCGCCGTTGGTCGCAGTGAACGTGAAGGCAGTAGCGACCAATGCCGCGGCCAGCCTCGAATCTGAGACACCTGACTTGCCGATCACCTCCGCAATCTCGGCCAGGCTCTCCGGGTCAATGCGGTAGTGTTGTTCATTAAACGAGTCGGCCAGCGCCCGCCTGCCGCTGGGGACAATCTCAATCAAGGCCGAGGCGGCGGCACGGAGAATCTCGGGCCGGTAAGCGGTCGTATTGGCATAAAAGATCGGGTCCGATGTAATCGCCGCCAAGTAGGTGCTGGCGACGCGGTCATCCGTGCCTGCCGTAGCCACTCCAAGCGCCTGGACAAATCGCAGCAGCTTGGCGGGAGCCTGGACATAGTCGTTCACGGTGATGTTCACTCCCAGCAACGGGGACCAATGTGCCGGATAACTCTCACGCACTCTTCGCAAAAAGAAGACCTCCCTCTCGAATTTGGTTGCAAACTGCCGTCCTTGAAGGACCTCGCTCACTTCCGGAAACGGGCAGTTTGTTCCCAGAGAGGGACTCTTCGTGGCCGGTTGAGCTTGGCCAGAGAGCGGTTTGCACACAATCGCTAGTAGAAGCACGTAAGCCAACAGCACGGCAGCCTGCCGAATCCTCCTAACCTCGATTTGCATACTAAGGCGAAGCATTGATTAGATGATCACTCTAATGATACCCGCCGATAGGGTCAAAGTTTGGCAGGTGACAATCAGGTGACGGGGACTAGTGTCGTTCGTCCTGCCTTGCTTGGTCCAGCAGAGCAAGAAAGATGTAGCGCCGCCGGACTCCCGGTGAAAAGGTCCGGGAGCCCTAAGTTTCTTCTGCGAGCAAGAGGCGTTATGGCGAGCGAATGCGGTAGAAGCGAGCGGAATAATCGGTCCAGTCGGGATCGCTGAAATAGACTGAACCGTTTGTGAGGGTGCAGGTTTTCAAGGAGAGCCAGCTTGCACTTGCCAGACTGGTGCAGGCTTCCACCAGGATGGGGATGTTCGTTGTGCCGGTGATATTAAAGCCAAAACCATTTGTGCGGACACCAAAGCCGGGGCCGCTACTCTGAATCAGCGGGTTCCATAGTTTTGCAGGACGGCCCGCAAAGGTCGCGGCCCAGCCAGCAGTTCCAGGCAAGTAATAGATCGTTGCATTGATGTCGCCGCCGAACACGGACGAGCCACTGGGGCTGGGGGTGTCACCCTGGAAATAGACTGCCGTCAGGCTGGTGCAGCCAGAGAACGCATAGTTCGCGATAATGGCGACGCTGTTGGGGATGGTGACGCGGGTCAGGCTGACGCAAGAAGCGAACGCATTCGTCCCGATGCTGGTGACGCTGTTGGGAATGATGACGCTGGCCAGTCTGGGGCAGGATTCAAACGCATAGTTGCCGATGGCGGTGACGCCGTTTGGGATCGTGTAGCTTCCGGCTGCGCCGGCAGGAAATGAGACGAGCGTAGTCTGGTTCTTATTGAATAGGACCCCATTCAGGCTGCTATAGGCAGGGTTGTTAATATCGACCGCTATGGCTAACAGGCTGTTGCAGCCTACGAACGCTCTATTGATTCTGATGACGCTGTTGCCTATCGTGACGCTGGCCAGGTTGTTGCACGAAGAGAAAGCAAAGCCCCCGATAGTGGTAACGCTGTTAGGAATCGTAACACTGGAGAGGCTGACGCAAGAAGCGAACGCATAGTTCCCGATCGTGGTCACGCTATTGGGAATCGTGAGGGTAATCAGACTCACGCAAGAATCGAACGCGTAGGCACCAATCGTGGAGACGCTGTTGCCCATCGTGACGCTCGTCAGGTTGTTGCAACTATAGAACGCAGAGATCCCAATCGTGGAGACGCCGTTGCCTATCGTGACGCTGGCCAGGCTCTCGCAGTATTCGAAGGCATAGTTCCCAATAGTACTCACATTGCTGGGGATCGTGACGCTGGCCAGGCTCGTGCAAAGACAGAAGGCCTGCTGCCCGATAGTGGTGACGCTGTTGCCAATCATGACGCTGGTCAGGCTGGTACAGGAATAGAAAGCAGAGTCCCCGATAACGGTGACGCCATTGCCAATCGTGACGCTGGTCAGGCTAATGCACGAATAGAACGCATAGGTTCCAATAGTGGAGACGCTGTTGGGAATCGTAACGCTCGTGAGGCTCGTGCAGCCTTGGAAGGTATCGTTCCCGATAGTGGTCACGCTATTGGGAATCGCGACGCTGGTTAGGCTGGTACACGAATAGAAAGCATAGTCCCCGATAGTGGTTACGGGGTTGGAAATCGTAACGCTGGTCAGGCTGACGCAAGAAGCGAACGCATTCGTCCCGATGGTCGTGACGGGCAGGCCGTTGATGGTGCTGGGAATCGTTACGGCACCCCCAGTGCCGGTGTATTTCGTGATGGTGATCGTGCCGTGGGAGCTTTTGTAGTTAAACTGGGCGTGCGCGACCAAAGGCAGCGTCAGGAGCAGCAGCAATGGCAGAATCCGCGTGGGGCAGGCGGTTCCTAAACCCCAGGGCACCTTGTTCACGGGGGCGCCGCCGCACTGGCAGGATATTAATGGACCGACCGAGCCAGTGAGAGCCTTGTGCTGTTTCATCTTTCTTTTCATCGTTTGTTGACTACTAGCCCCGACTTTGCTCCTCTGCCGGTGGATTGCCAAGCCCTATCTAATCCCGGCCAACCGGCTGCTTCGCACTGAGAATCGCACTACAAGGCCGCCTGCCGGTGATATGCGATTTGAGAAACCTTTCGTTTTTGGTTGCGGCTGCGCTGCGCTAAGCGTTCGCGCCCCGGGTTTGGAGGGCCAAACTGTTAACAACTTTTAACCTTCCCGTCACATGATCGTCACATGCCCGGATCATCCTGGAGGCGCGACCTGAGCTATGAAAAAGATACTGATCCTGACGGCGCGCTTCGGCGACGGCCATAACGCGGCAGCCCGCAACCTGCGCGACGCCATTGAACTAATCACCGATGAGGCCAAGGTCGAAGTCCTGGACCTCTTCGAGTCCACCTACGGCACGCTCAACACGCTTCTGAAGCAGACCTATCAGGGCCTGGTCCGATATGCGCCTACGGTTTGGTCGGGGGTATTCTCCATCTTTGACAATCCGGCGTTGTTCCGCCGGCAGATTGACACGATGGGCAAGCTCCGCGAATCGCTGGCCGCCGTGCTGCGCGACACCGAGCCGGATGTGGTGGTTTCCTGCTACCCGGTCTATGCGCACCTCATCCAGGACATCTTCCACGAGCACGCCGAACGCCCGTTCCGGTTTATTACGGTCGTCACGGATTCGATCAGCGTATGCTCCGCCTGGTATCGGGCGCCCAGTGACCTGTTCGTGGTGGCCAATGAGCCGACGGCCAGAGTACTGGATGATGCGGGCATTCCGAAACACCGCGTGAGGGCGCTGGGATTCCCCGTCAGCCCCATTTTCGCGCAGGAGCGGTCGAAGTCCCTGGTCGCTCCACGGCATGGTGACCGGCGCCAAGTACTCTATGTCATCAACACCGGCAAAGCCAAGGCCGGCAAATCCCTCGAACGGCTGCTGAAGGTCCCCGACCTGGACCTTACCATTACGGTCGGGCGCGACGCCTGGCTCAAGGCCCGTCTGTCCGAACGGTTCCGCGAGCACAGCGATCGCGTCCACGTCTATGGCTGGACCAACCAAATGCCGCGCCTGCTGATGTCCCATCATCTAGTGGTCGCCAAAGCGGGCGGAGCGATGGTGCAGGAAGCCATCGCCGCCCGTTGCCCGATCATTATCAACTAGGTCATTCCGGGGCAGGAGGAAGGTAACGCGCGCCTGGTCAGGAAACTGGGCATAGGGGCGGTGGCGGAGAACAGCCGAGAGCTGCGCGATATGGTGGAGGAAGCCTTTGCCCACAAGAGCCGCCAATGGCAGGAATGGCGTGACAACCTGGAGAAAGTCAGCCGGCCCGACGCGGCGCTTCGCGTTCCTGGCCAACAGCGACTTCCACAAGCCCAAACACATTTACTTCTGGAAGACCTTGCTTCAATGCGAGAAGGATCCCGAGGCAATCAAGGACTGCATCCGCCGCAACGAGCAAGTCTCCCTGACCCTCTACCGTGACGGCATGAGCGGCGAGGCTTTGCGGGCGCAGCCCCGGGTGGAGGAAGCCATCCCGCCCGAAGCAATGGCTTTAAGGCTGGCGCTACCCGCTGCCGCGGCGTGCAACAGCTAATCAAACAGGCCGGCTTCCCACTTCTCGGCGCAAGAGGGGACGCGGCCCTCGAGCAGGTCGGCGAAAGCCAGCAGTGCGCGGCGGGCATCGCCCAGCGGATAGTAGAATGCTTCCCAGTTGTCGCTGTCTTCGCCATCGTGATTCGGCAGGACCCACTCGAAGTGGACTGCTTCCTGAAGTTCGCGGAAGGCGCTGCCGGCGCGGCGTTCGATGTTCTGCAAGTCGCTCAAAGACAGTTCGCCTTTCTGGCGGCGGGTGCGGCGCAGTAGCTTGCGCCGCATGACATCGGTGACCATGTCCGGAAGCGAGAGGTTGCGCGCGGGGTCTTTGAGGAAGAGGATCTCGTCCTTCGACAGCGGGGCGAGGAACACGCTCAGCCGCCTGGCTCGGGACAGGGCCGGGTGAGTTTGGAGCAAGCGGCCGACGAATGGGTTGCCCTCAAAGAACGCATCTCCGCGCCCCAGCAGGGCTGCCAATTCCGTGAGGTCAAGGGCCTGCAGGTCGCCGCGCACGTCCAGCACCGCAAACCTTTGCTGGGGTCGCAAGGCCTCGATATTCGGTCGGGAGCGGAAATGGTAGTCCACACCGTCCCGTTCGCCAGGGCGGGGGTCACGGGTGTTGAAGAGCACCACCTTCTGGAGGCGATGGTGGAGGTCGGGATGGAAGCGGGCCAAGGCGCGGTCGAGCGGGCTCTTGCCGACACAGGATGGGCCGGAGAGGATGACCAGTCGTCCGGCAGTCGAGGGCGTCATGCGGCCTTTTGGGTCCGGGAGATTTGGATCGCCGAGGCCAGTCCAGCCGTTGGCCAAAACTCAAAAAGGCGGTCGGCGGATTTCAGGAAGGACCGCAACGAGCGGGTGCGGCGCTGGCGCAGGTAGCGGCAGAATGGACGCAGTGCAGTTTCAGTGTTCTTATGCTCACCGGCGAATCTCTCGACGGCTTGCCTCAACACTTCCAAGTCCTGGATGATCCCCATTCGGCGCTGATAATAGGCCAGGGCGCGGAGTTGCCGCTTAGTCAGCCCGGTAAGGCCAGGGGAGAGCGACTCCACGATGTAGCGAAAGCGTTTGAACGCCACGCGGGTCTGGTGAATCGTCCCCACGTCGGCCAGATCAATGGCCCGGCGCCGCTTCACTACTTCGGCAAAGGCGTCGGTCGCGGCGCGCACGACGGCGGAGGCGAGTTGTTTTCGCGCACGAACGTTCGCGGCGCAGGCGGCCAGGTCCCCGGTCATGGTGGCGATCCATTTCCCAAACTTCTTTGTCTTGAAGCGATTGACCTTCTTGGCGGCAGAACTGGCGAGCCGACGTTCGCGACGCCGAAGCCACGCGCGCAGCGGTTCAAGCTCCGGGAAACGGCCGGCGTGCTGGTCAAGGAAACTGAGCTGCACCTGGGTATCGCGCAGGTCGCCCAGAGCGGCGATCCGGCATTTGAGGCTGGAACGCGCCTTTTCCAGCTCAGTACTGGGCGCCACACAGCTTAGCAAGACGAACTGCGCGAGCAGCCGGCGGGTTGCGACCCGCAGCTCATGCACCGCCTCTTCCGAATACTCCACCTGGCAGCGCCGGAGTTCCTTACGATACGAATTCCATCGCTCCTCCAATGCTCCAGCGAGGGAAGGGGCGACCACCGCCGGAAGACGACCGGGAACGAATGGCAGGTCGCCTGTGGCAGATCTTGCGGGCTGAATGGCGGCGTCACCGGTTCGCTGCGGGGAGCGGGGCAGGGGAAGAATCGAGGAGTCAGGGAATGCGTCCGGTGTTTGCAGCGAGGCCGGGACCGTCGAGCCGAAGGGTGGTGGGACGGCGGCGGATGGTTGTGTCACGGGATTTGTTTCCACGGGTTCCTCCGGCGATACGGGCTCCGTCTTGCTAGGTTAAAAGTTCTTAGCTTCGCAGCTTGGTCACAGTTCCATTGCTTATTTACAAACGCAAAATACTACATACCCACGGGACCGCGCAAGTTCGATTGGGCGGCTTGAAGGGCAGGGGACGGGAAGGGCCTTTTGGAAGCACCGGCATCATAAGCAGGCATAAATCCGAAATCCGAAGACCGATTCCTTTGCAAAACCCCGCCTGATTCGGCCGCCAGGGATAGACGTGCGGGACGACTTCTCTCAACCTTTGGGCGCCTCCAGCCAGATTTTGTTTTTTGCCTTGTATATTGTATCTATACGGATACATTATTCGCATGAAGCTGTCCGTCCCTCGACTCCAGCAACGGCGCCAGCAGGTCCTCCAGCAGATGGCCGCCCTGGATCGCCTCCGCCGCGGTTCCCTGAGCCGCCAGTTCTTTCAACCAGCCACTTCCCGTCCCAAGACCCGGCAAGGCCCCTATTACGTACTCCAGGGATACCTCCATGGCCGAAAGTTCTCCGAGCGCGTCCCCGCCCAGGAAGTCTCCCGGCTCAAACCGCTGGTGGCCAACTACAAGCGGTTGGTGGCGCTGGCGGAGCAGTTGGTCACCCTCACGGACCAACTCACCCGCCGGACCCAAGGGCCGCCGCGCGCCCCATCCCGGCCCCACTCCCCGCCTCAACCATGATCGCCAAGTCCTTCTCCGCTCAGGATCAGCTCTTTATGCCCGGGCCGGCGTTTCTGCTCCCAGCCCAGGATCGCTACCGGCTGTTTGCCCAAAGGGTGCTGCCCGTGCTGCTGCAAGCCCGGGCGGTGCTGGCCGCCCTGTACTGCGGCGACAACGGCCGGCCTTGCATCGAACCGGTCCTGCTGTTGGCCCTGAGTGTGCTCCAATTTTGGGAGCGGGTTCCCGATACGCAGGCGGTAGCCCTGTTAAACTGGCACGTGGGCTGGGCCTTCGCCGTGGGCTGGGAAATCGGCCAACCGCTCTTTCATCCCAGCGGGCTGAGCCGTTTCCGGCAACTGCTGCTGGAGCACAAGCAGGCGGCCTTGGTCTTCGAGCAACTGGTCCAGGGCTTGGTCCAAGGCGGCCTCATCAAGGGCCAAGCGGCCCGGCGGGTGGATTGGACTTTTGTGCTGGGACTGGTCAGCCATAGGGGACGGCTGGAGTGCGTGCGGGAAACCCTCCGTCTGGCCCTGGAGCAGTTGGCCAAGCCGGTGGCCGCGGGGGACCGTCCCGCCCTCTGGCCGGTGTGGTGGGAGCGTTACGTGGAAAACCAGTTGGACTACCGCGCCCAACTCGCCGTGCTGCAAACCAAGCTGTGCCAAGCGGGCCAAGACAGCGTTGGCCTGTTGGGTTGGATCGACCAGAACTCTTCGGCCTCCTGGGCCAGCGCCAGCAAGGTCCAACTGCTGCGCCGCGTTTTTGCCGAGCACTTTGAAACCGCCCCGGTCGGCGCCTCAGCCGCTGCCCCGGTGTCCCACGAGAAGACGGCGGCTCAACCGGCCGCGGCGATGGCCACGGCCGCCCCTCCGGTGCCCAGAGACAAGACCCCGGCGGGGGCGGTTAAAAACCCCCACGATCCCGAGGCGCAGTGGGCCAAGAAGGGCAGTGGCGCCCAAAAGAAGGAGGTCGTGGGCTACAAAGTGCAGGTCTCCGAGACCGTGCCCGACTCCCCGACACTCAAGGGCCAGCCCACCCAGCAGTTTCTCACCGCCCTGGAAACCCAACCGGCTACCGCCAGCGATGAGCGGGGGCTGGAACAAGTCGTCCAGGCCGAGACACGCCAGCAACTGCCCCCGGCTCCCACCCTGTATGTCGACGCCGCCTACATCTCCGGGGCCAAACTCGCCCAAGCCCAAGCCCAGGGACGAGCGCTGATCGGACCGGCCCCCGCACCGCCGCACTGGCAGGGCCGCTACAGCGCCGCCGACTTTGACGTCACCTTCGACCCGCTCCAGGCATGCTGTCCGGCCGGCCACCGGCAGAGCGCCGCTTGCCAATGGCAGGATGGCGAGATGGGCGGAGTAGCCACCCGCTTTGATTGGAAAGAAAAATGCCAGGCTTGCCCTCAGCGCGCCCAGTGCGTCAGCCCCGACCGGAGTTCGCGCACCCTGGCCATTGGCCCTCACCACCAACTGCTCCAGCAACGGCGCCGCGAGCAAACCACCCCTGAATTTCGCCAGCGCTGCAAGCAACGCAACGCGCTGGAGGGCACGCAGAGCGAATTGGTCCGCGCTCACGGACTGCGCAAAGCCCGTTATCGCGGCCTGGAAAAAACCCGCCTACAAAACTATTTCATCGGCGCGGCCTGCAACGCCAAACGCTGGATCCGCCTCCTGCAATGGCGCGCACGGCACATCACACCCGCAGTGTGTACTGACATCAGCAAAAACTAGCAAAAGAAGGCTCCTGCAAGCCAAA
>Ga0224558_1003876_pt1 | contig 12085 bp, 14 predicted proteins | sample 714S32024metaG_FD_180682 | JGI IMG/M metagenome (GOLD analysis project Ga0224558, IMG submission 180682) | Peat soil microbial communities from Stordalen Mire, Sweden - 717 S3 20-24 | ecosystem: Environmental > Terrestrial > Soil > Wetlands > Peat | place: Sweden: Norrbotten County, Stordalen... | reverse complement strand
CGCCGGCAGGGCGTAATGAAAGGCGTTTGCCGCTCGTGCCACAACCGGGATTGGGTGGACGGGCATTTCGACAAGCTGGCGCACACCATTCAGGAGACCGACCGCATGACCCGGTCAGCCACGGACTTGATGCAGAGAGCGTGGGACCTGGGCATGGCGGACCCCGCCAACCCCTTCGACGAGCCCATCGAGCGGCGGTGGATGAAACAGTGGTTGTTTTACGCCAACTCGATCCGCCTGGGTTCAGCTATGGGCGGTCCTGACCACGCTAGCTTCGAGACCGGTTGGTTTGATTTGACCACGCACCTTCGAGAAATGCAGGAGTTGATCGACGCGAAGGCGAAGGGCGGCGGGCGGTGAGCGGTGGTGAGTGGTCGGTAATCTGGAGACGGACGGGATTACCGGCAAAAGACGGCTTGCGGTTGGCGGCTTTAGTTGGGAAAAACGGTGTCGTCCGGTGACAGAACGTTTCTTCAGCGGCGTTCCCCACGCCCACCTCCTTGGCGTCTGTCACCGGGCGCTTTGTTTTTTGTGGCGACGGGGACGCGGTGGATGTCCACAGGGAAATCGAGCGGCCTTATAGGTAATGGGGTCTTCTCCTCTCGCGATTTGGCTGGCAGAGCTTTTGTATTGAGATTGGTTCTCATTGTGCCGATAATCATTGGTAATGGTCAGTCCTTTGCCAGCGCGAAGCGAGAGTCCTGCCGCAAGCGTCCGGAAGAAACCGGCGTTCAGCGAGGCGGGGGCCTGGGGGACTGTGGGTGACGGCTGGCGTCATTTGCACGGGGGCTTCCGGGAATACGGCTACAGCATCGAGTGGCATGACTTCCAGGCCGAACGCGACCTGGACTGGTCACGAAGTTTTCACCCCGGCGGATTAGAGATCTGTCTGAACCTGGCCGGCTGCGGCGAGGTGCGGGCGGGGAATCACAGGCTTGCCCTCGCACCTTCGACGGCCGGGTTCTATGCTCAAAGCGACCGGCGTTTGGCGGGTGTTCGTCGCGGCGGCCAGTGGCATCGGTTTATCACCGTCGAGATGTCCTTGGAGTTTCTAAGAGAGCGCGCGCCAGGACCGGCAAAGGGGTTGCACCCGAGCCTGGCGGGCTGGATCAGGGAAAAGGCTGGCACGCCATTCGCGGCGGTGTCGGAGCCGGTGCGGCTGAGCAGCGAGCAGCAGCAGGTGGTGGGGAGTCTGCGGCAGCCGCCGGTATATGCGGCCGCGCAGCCGATGTGGTATGAGGCCAAGGCACTCGAAATCGCGGCGACCTTGCTGTATCAGCCGTTGCCGGGGGAGGAGTTCTTCTGCCAGCGGGTGAAGCGGCTTAACCGGGAGCGCGTGCAAAAGGTCATCGCCATCTTGAAGCAGAACCTGGCCGAGCCGCCGGGGCTAGAGGAAATCGGGCGGCGCGTCGGGTGCAGCCACTTTTATCTGAGCCGGATTTTTTCGGAGCAGATGGGCCGGAGCATCTTCCAGCACTTGCGCGAACTGAGATTAGAGCGCGCGGCGGCGTTGCTGTGCGAAGGCAAGATGCAAATCACGCAGATTGCTCTTGAGGTGGGCTACGCCAGCCCAAGCCATTTCACCTCCGCGTTCCGCGAGACCTTTGGGTGTTGTCCGGGGCTGTATCCGCTCCAAACGCCGACACAACGGACGCGTTAGAATCTCCGCAAGCTGCCGACAAAAAATAGCAAGCGGACGGAAGCGGTATTGATTGGCGACGGCTAGTCTCTTGCCGCATGAGAGCATCAAGTCAGAAGCTTGTGGCCGTTTCGACGGCGTTCATATTGCTGGCAGCCACGCGCCGTTCACGCGCCGATGAACAGCTGTTTGGCTTTGCCCGCGGCGCGGAGACGCTGCCGCAGGGCAGGAGCGAGCTTTACCAATTCGTGACGATGCGAACCGGAAAAGCGGAAGGCTCATATTACGGCTTCGATTTTGAAACCGAAGTGGAACATGGTTTCACGGACAAGTTTCAAGCCAGTCTTTCCCTGGAGCAGCGTTACATCAACAACCACGGTGTGGATGGCGACCGCGACGCCTTGGACGACACGGACGGCTACCGCTTCGGTGGGATAAACGTTTCCGGGAAGTACCGCTTGTTAAGTCCGTTCAAGGACCCGATTGGCCTGGCGTTGCGGTTGGAAGGCGGATATGTGAAGAATGATGAGGTGGATGGTCTGCCGGAGAACGAGTGGTTTATCGCCCCGGAACTGGACCTGCAGAAGAATTTCCGGGATGACACCGTGATCTGGGATTTGAACCTGGGCGCGGAATGGGCCTGGGGCAAACAGCCGGCTGAACGATATCCGCGTGAACTTGCCGTGCAGGGAGCCACGGGTGTTTCGTACCGCTTCGCGCCCAACTGGTTCATTGGCGTGGAAGGGAACGTGCGCGCTGAATACCCGCTGTTCGATTTTAACAATTTCGAGCATGCGGTGTTGTATGCCGGGCCGAGTTTGCACTACAGCGCGAAGCGCTGGTGGGTCACGCTCACCGCCGTCTATCAAGTCTGGGGTGAGGGCGTGGATGAACCGCACGACGGGAAGACTTACGCCGAGGAGACCACCTGGAAGGTGCGCCTGAAGGTCGGCTTCAATTTCTGAGCGCCCCGGAGCATCGATATGAGCGATTGGATTCACCGCATTGTGGCGCCGACGGCTATTGTCATCAGCGTGGGAGCGATACCGTGCTACGCCGCGACTTACCTGACGGTTGAACAGGCGCAGAGATTGTGTTTCGCCGACGCAACGGAATTTGCTGCGGCCGATGTCAAGCTCACGCGGGAACAGATGAAGACCATTGAAGGAGATTCCGGCGTGCGCGTGCGGCTCGAGGCGCAAAAGGTTTGGCGGGCGCAAGCAGGAGAGAATTTTCTCGGCTGGGTCATCCAGGATGAGGTGCTGGGGAAACACGAATTCATTCAGTGGGTGCTGGCGCTTAATAAGGATGGCAGCGTGCGGCAGATTGAGATTCTCGATTACCGTGAGACCTACGGTTACGAGATCCGGAACGAAAAATGGCGGGCTCAATTTACCGGGAAGCAGCATGGAGCCAAGCTGAAGCTGGATAGCGACATCCAAAACATCAGCGGCGCGACGCTTTCGTGCCGGCATATCACTGACGGCGTCAAACGCCTGCTGGCGCTTTATGATCTCGTGCTCAAGCGTTGAGATCCGGCGCTGCCGGCCGCTGCTCGGGACGTTCGTTGAGATCAGGGCGTCCGGCCTGGGCGAGAATGAACTCCACAGGGTGGTCAACGCGGCGTTTGCCGCCGTCGAACGAATCCAGCGCCTGATGAGCGTGCACGATCCGGACAGCGAACTCTCGCGGCTTAACAACGACGCCGCTGGCCGGCCAGTAACTGTCAGTCGCGACACCTTTTCCGTTTTGCGGCGGGCGCACGCGTTGGCGTCGGAATCCGGCGGCGCTTTTGATTATACCGTCGCGCCGACGCTGGCACGGTGGGGGATGCTGCCGGCGGGCCTCGGTCGAACGAACCCGGGCGGGTGGAGAGACGTTCGGCTGCTCGGGCAACGCCAGGTGCGCTTTGTGCGTCCGCTGGCCTTGGACCTGGGAGGCATCGCTAAGGGGTTCGCGGTGGACAAGGCACTGGAAGTTTTGCGTGCGGGGGGCGTAACCGCCGCGCTGATTAACGCGGGCGGCGACTTGCGTGTTCTTGGGCCGGAGCCGTTCCTTGTCCATTTGCGCCACCCCAGCCGGCCGCAGGCTTTCACGCGGGCCATCGAACTGAACGGGTGCGCGCTCGCCACGTCGTCGCCGTGCTTTACCGAGCGCCGTTGGCGCGGGCGGCGCGTCAGCCACTTGGTGGATCCGCTCCGGCAAACGGCCATCACCGGCGGCGTGAGCGTAAGCGTGCGAGCGGGCGAATGCTGGCTGGCAGACGCGCTGACCAAAATCGCGTTGAACTCTCCGGCGCTCGCGGAGCGATTACTGGCGAGGCACGGCGCGGAGGCTTTCGTCTTCACAGCATGAAGCGGCGCGGGCTCCAAATCAGTCGCCGGCATCGGCTGACGCTTTACGTTGTCAGCCTGGTGCTGCTCGTCTCCGGGGGGGCGTGGGCATGGATTCATCACCTGGACGAAACCGGGCAGGCCGGCGACGCGCTCCGCCGGACGAAACCCTGGCTGCTCAAGGCTCACGGCTTTGCCGCGGTGGGGTTCGTCCTCCTGCTCGGGACATTGATCCCAGTCCATGTTCGGCACTCGTGGCACGCCCGGAAGAACCGGAGCAATGGGGTTTTCTTTCTGAGCGCCGTGGGTCTGCTCACCCTCTCCGGCTACGCGCTGTACTACCTCGGCGATGAAGCATGGCGCAACGGCGCAAGCCAGTTCCATCTCTGGCTCGGGCTGGTTGCGCCGGTTCTCTTGTTCTTTCACATTCGCGCTGGAAAGAAAGCGGTCGGTGACAAGTGAAGCCGCTCACAGAGGAGCATTGGGTAAGGTGGCGCGCCGTTTGCCTGCCGCGAGATTCTTCGCGCCCACGGCCTTGGCCACGCCAGCCTCATAACGCGGGTCGGCTTTGTGGATGTGGGCAAGCTGGCGCTGAATGATTATCTCGGCCGGCGGGGGTTAGCATTCCGGTCCAGCGGCGGCGAGAAGCCGCCGGCTGGAACCGGTTGTTGACCGTTGTTTCGCCGCCGTGTCGGAAGCCCTCGAAGGCGCTTATGTTACGATGAGGAGAGGTCGAAACGGTCGAGGTTCATAACTTTGTTCCACACCGCTACGAAATCGTGCAGGAACTTCTCCTGGGAGTCCGCACAGCCGTAGACTTCCGCCAAGGCCCGGAGTTGGGAGTTCGAACCGAAGACCAGGTCAACCCGCGTGGCGGTCCACTTGGCTTTACCCGTTTTACGATCGCGGCCTTCGAACAAGTCGGCGTCTTTCGAGATCGCCTTCCACTCGGTGCTCATGTCGAGCAGATTCACGAAGAAGTCATTGGTGAGCGCCTCTGGCCGCTGGGTGAAGACGCCGTGCTGGGACCCACCGAAGTTGGTCTTCATGACGCGCATGCCGCCCACGAGCACCGTCATTTCGGGCGCCGTCAGGGTCAGCAATTGCGCCTTATCGACCAGCAGCGCTTCGGCCGGTATGCTGTATTTGGCCTTCAGGTAATTGCGGAAGCCGTCCGCGATCGGCTCGAGCACGGCGAAGGAGGTTGCATCGGTTTGCGCCTGCGAGGCGTCCATGCGTCCCGGCGTGAAGGGAACCGTCACCTGGTGGCCGGCATTCTTCGCCGCCTGCTCGACGCCCGCGCAACCGGCCAGGACGATCAGGTCAGCCAGTGATACCTTCTTCTTGCCGCCGGATTGGGCGCGGTTGAACGCGCTCTGGATGCCCTCCAGAGTCTTGAGCACCTTGGCCAGTTGGGCAGGCTGGTTGACTTCCCAATCTTTCTGTGGGGCCAGGCGAATGCGGGCGCCGTTGGCGCCGCCGCGCTTGTCGGAGCCACGGAAGGTGGACGCCGAGGCCCAGGCGGTCGAAACGAGTTGCGACACAGACAAACCAGAAGCCAGGATCTTGCGCTTGAGGGAGGCGATGTCCTTCTCGTCAATCAGCTTGTGATTGATGGCAGGGATGGGGTCTTGCCAGATAAGTTCTTCCGCCGGAACCTCCGGGCCGAGATAGCGTGCGCGCGGGCCCATGTCGCGGTGCGTCAGCTTGAACCACGCCCGGGCGAACGCGTCCGCAAACTGATCCGGATTTTCCATGAAGCGCCGCGAAATCTTTTCGTAGGCAGGGTCGAAGCGCAGAGCGAGGTCCGTGGTCAGCATGGATGGCGCGTGACGCTTTGACGGGTCGTGCGCATCCGGCACGGTATTAGCGCCCGCGCCGCCCTTCGGCTGCCACTGTTGCGCGCCTGCCGGGCTCTTGGTCAGTTCCCATTCGTACTTGAACAGGTTTTCGAAGAAGTAGTTGCTCCACTTCGTCGGCGTCTGGCTCCAGGTGACTTCCAGGCCGCTGGTGATCGTGTCATCTCCTTTGCCGGTGCCGAAGCTGTTCTTCCAGCCAAGGCCCTGCTCTTCGAGTCCGGCAGCTTCCGGCTCAGGCCCCACATGGGACGCCGGGCCGGCGCCGTGGGTCTTGCCGAAGGTATGGCCGCCGGCGATGAGGGCCACCGTCTCCTCGTCGTTCATCGCCATGCGAGCGAAGGTCTCGCGGATATCGCGCGCTGCAGCGACCGGGTCCGGTTTGCCGTTCGGGCCTTCCGGGTTGACGTAAATGAGGCCCATCTGCACGGCAGCGAGCGGGTTTTCGAGGTCCCGGTCGCCAGAGTAGCGTTTGTCACCCAGCCACTTGTCCTCGGCGCCCCAATAGACGTCGTGATCCGGCTCCCAGGCGTCTTCACGCCCACCGCCGAAACCGAAGGTCTTAAAACCCATCGATTCCAGGGCGACGTTGCCGGTGAGGATCATCAGGTCGGCCCATGAGATCTTCCGGCCGTATTTCTGCTTGATCGGCCACAGGAGGCGGCGCGCCTTGTCCAGGCTGACGTTGTCCGGCCAACTGTTGAGCGGGGCGAAGCGCTGCTGGCCCCGGCCGCCGCCGCCGCGGCCATCGCCAATGCGGTAGGTGCCGGCGCTGTGCCACGCCATGCGGATGAACAAAGGGCCGTAGTGGCCGAAGTCCGCCGGCCACCAGTCCTGCGACTTGGTCATCAGTTCACGGAGGTCTTTCTTCAGGGCCTTCAAGTCGAGGCTCTTGAACTCTTTAGCGTAGTTGAACCCCTTGCCCATGGGATTGGACTTGCAGGAATGCTGGTGGAGGATATCGAGCCTCAACTGGTTCGGCCACCAGTCCTGGTTCGTCGTGCCGCCGCTGGCAGTGTGTGTGTGGCCCGTTACCGGGCATTTGCTAGCTTCACTCATAGTATTTGCTCCTTTCGTTGTGTGAATTGTTTAACTCAAAGTGTCGCGGTGGCCGGCGATGCACGTTGGGCATTTGGCCTGCGCTGGCGCGCGCGGGGCTTTTGGGAGCAGCGGGCGCACCGGCCTCGAAAGTGAACGTGGTAATCCTCGATTTGGAATTCTCTCGGGTTGACCTTGGGCCAAGGGAGCTGGTTGAGGCGCGCGTCCTCCACGTCAATAATGCGCCCGCAATCCAGGCAGACGAGGTGGTGATGCTGGTGGAGCTTGGGGTCGAACCGGGCGGAAGAGCCGGGATGGCAGGTCTTGGAGAGGAGGCCGAGGGAAACGAATGTCCCCAGGATGCGGTGGACCGTCATCCGGGAGATTTGGGGGAGTCCGGCGCGCACAGCGCAGTACACCTGCTCGGCGGTGGGGTGGTCGGTGCGGTCGAGGACGGCTTCGAACACGGCGCGGCGCTGGGTGGTGACCGGCAGGCCGCGCTCGCGGTGGGCGGCGAAGAAGCGGTCGAGGCGTTGCCGTTTTTCCAGTGGACTCATTTGTCGGGATGAATATATGCACTAGCTGAGAATGATATGCAAGTGGGGTTTGACAGGCGGGGTCCGGAGCGTATCTTAGCCGGCGTCGCGTTGGCGGGGCGCAAGCTTGGGACAGCAGCAACAAGCGCAACCGTAGAGAAGAGTTTTTATGGCAAAGACAGACGAAGCAAAATCGGTTCAGGGTTTTTTTACAGTGCTCCTGAGGCAAACAGTGTTCAGTTGGTGGGCGACTTTACTCACTGGCAGAGCAAGCCCGTCAACCTGGTGAAACAGGCTGACGGGGTGTGGAAGACCTCTATCGCGCTGGCCGCCGGCACGTACCACTATCGGTTTCTGGTGGACGGGACGTGGTGTGACGATCCGCAATGCACCCTCAGGATTCCGAATATCTTCGGGTCTCACAACATGGTGCGCGAGGTGAGCAGCAGCGCCGAGATCCTGGCAGAGTCGAAATCCAGCGAAAAGAAGCCCGGCCGACGCCGCGTCAGCAAGAGCGCATAAAGGATTGGCCGACTAGAGCGGCAAGCGGGACGGGGACGGTGGCGGTGGCGATCACTTTGTTCGGGGCAGATTCACCGGCTGCGCTGGCGACGGTGGTCGGGGTGTTAGTCGAGGTGCCGGTGATGCTGTCGGTGTGCAAGGTGTGCAACCGGACGCGAGGATGGTACGGGGGGGCGAGGAGTTGAGCGTTGAGGGTTGAGAGATGAGGGACCAAAACATGAATTTAACCCCGATTGGAGTTATTCACTCCCCGCACCAGAGGGCGGAGGGAACGCCGATTCAGGCGGCTCTGGCGGCCGGGGTGGAGGGCACGGTGGAAGTGTTTCCCGAGTATGCGGCGGGATTGCGCGACCTCGATGGTTTCGAGCGGATCTGGCTGGTGTATTGGTTCGACCGGGCTAAGGAAGCGGAACTGGTGGTGACACCCTACCTGGATACGACCCCACGCGGATTGTTTGCCACGCGCGCGCCGTGCCGTCCGAATCCCGTCGGACTGTCGTCGGTGCGGTTGCTGCGGATCGTCGGCAGCATTCTCGAAGTGGAGGGTCTGGACATCCTCGACAATACGCCATTGCTCGACATCAAGCCGAACATCCCGGCGTTCGATGCGTTCGAGGCGAAGCGAATCGGCTGGTGTGAAAATGCCAAAGGTGGTTCGGTTGCAGCGGACGGCCGGTTTGCAACCGGCGAAGCATGACAGGCAAAAGCGAATGAAAACATCCTCCGTGCGTATTTCCAAAGCGGTCCGGACTGGCGCCAAGTGGCTCGTCTTGGCGGTGGTTGCTGCCGGCTGCCAGACGGAGTCCCAACGTGGCGCGGGAGCTGGTAGGCGGGCGGGCCAGGATCACAACATGCCGGGGATAGATTGTCCGCTCCGCAAGGCGGGGGTGGATCCGAGCGGTCTGCGTCCTTTTGCCGAGGTGGAAAAATACATCGCGTTCCTCGACCGCCCCGACCGCGCTGCGTGGCAAAAGCCCGATGAGGTAGTGACAGCGCTGGCGCTACATGGAAATGAGACGGTGTTCGATCTTGGGGCTGGGTCAGGATATTTCAGCTTCAAGCTGGCACGGGCGGTGCCGCGGGGAAAGGTGGTGGCCGCGGACCTGGAACCGGAGATGATCAGGCATATTCACCACAAGGCGATGACGGAGGGGGTGACGAATTTGACGCCGGTGATCATAAAGGCGGACGATCCGCAGGTGCCGGGCGAGGCGGATTTGGTTTTTGTGTGCGACGTGCTTCATCATGTGCAGGATCGGGCGGGCTGGTTGAAGAAGGTGGCTTCAGAAATGAAACCTGGGGCGCGGTTTGTGCTGGTTGAGTTTAAGGAAGGCAAGCTGCCGGAAGGTCCGCCTGAGGCGGTGAAGATCTCACGGAAGCAGTTGATCGAATTGGTGAGCCAGGCCGGGCTGCCGTTGGAATCCGAGAAGGCGGACTTGCTGCCGTATCAGGTGTTCCTGGTATTTCGAAAGGGGATGTGAAGTTACGCGAAAGTGGAATGCCGGAAGAGGCGTATTGGGAAACGCTGTTGGATGTGCCGCTGATTCTGGACCGGCTTGGAATTGACGCCCGGCTCCGGGATGTTGTGGAGTTTGGCAGCGGTTACGGGACGTTCACAATTCCGGTGGCGCGGCGGATTTCCGGGACGGTGACGACCTTCGATATTGATGAGGCCATGATCGAGCGCACCAGGCAGCGGGCGGCGGCAGCAGGGGCCTACAACGTGGTGTATGTAGTGCGGGATGTTTTCGCGGATGGGTTCGGCGGCGAGGCCGGCAGCAAGGATGCGTGCCTGCTGTTCAATATTCTCCACTGCGAGGAGCCGGTGCGGTTGCTGGCTGAGGCGGCGCGGGTGGTTCGGCCAGGGGGTGCGGTGCTGGTGATTCACTGGCGCTACGATCCGGCGACGCCGCGGGGGCCGAATCTGGAGATTCGGCCGAAGCCGGAGCAGATCGTGGGGTGGGCAAAGGAGACGGGGTTGCTGGAGCCCGAGGGGCCGGTGATTGATTTGCCGCCGTGGCATTATGGCGTGCGGTTTCGTCGCCATTTGCAGGCTGAACGATGAAACCTATTCGGCGCACCGGGCGCTGAAGATGCTCGCGCTCGCGCTGGCAGCCGCTCTACCTGCGGAATGAGAAAGTGGAGGCGACGGCACATGGGGCGCAGCGCCCTGGGAAGGCGGTCCAGAGTTGAGCGAGGGCCGGGAGGCCGGTGCAGTGGGCGGGGGCGAGGCGCTGAATGTCCATGCGGCGAAAGGCGGCGATGGTTTTGTCCATGCGTTCGGGACTGGCCTTCAGGAGGTGGAAGCCACCCAGGATGGCGTGAATCGGCCGGCCGCCGGTGAGTTGCTGGACGTATTCAAGCGTGTTCACCACGCCCGAGTGGGCGCAACCGAGCAGGATCACCAAACCGTCTTTCGTGTCAAAGTAAAGGGCTTGGTCGTCCAGCAACGGATCTGGATGGGCGCCGACTGGATCACGGAAGAAGGGGCCGCCGGTGTCTTCAAAGGTGTTCTGCCGCGGAATTTCCCCAGTGACGAAGATGCCGTCCAAGACTTCGGCGGGCTTGGATGTCCAGACTACGCCCGTGGCTGCTTTGGGGACGGCCTCAGCAGTTGCCGGATCCATGCCGATCGAGCGGGTGGTTCCGTCGGGATCGCGGACGAATTTCTCTGACAGGGCAGCACGGTGAAGAAAAAGGCGCGCTTGCGGGGCTGCCTGGTGGGCGGCCTTTAAGCCTCCGGTGTGGTCGTTATGGCCGTGGCTCAGGACGATGGCTTCGGCGCCTGTGAGGTTGAGGCGCAAGTTGAGGGCGTTCTGCAGAAACAGGTCGCTTTGGCCGGTGTCGAACAGCAGGCTGCGCTGTCCCACCTGGAGGTGGAAGGAGAGGCCATGCTCCGCCAGCAAGCCGCGGGCATAAACGGTGTTCTCGACCAGTATCGTGATGGTGACGCTCTCACCCATGTCAGCACCCAGTTTGAACGACGCGACCCAAGGAACGCAACTCTGCCCAAGTGCCGGATTGGCGATCCACTTTTTCGGACGGAAGGAGTTGACAACCGGGTCCTGGTTATGAACCATGGTGCATAACGAATAGGCCTATGGCGCGTCCGGTAAACAGACGGGTGATTGAGAAGCCCCCCATCATGGAGGGGTTCAAGCCCTTTGGCATTCCCATGCATGACCTGGAGCCGGTGGTGTTGCTGTTCGAGGAGTTCGAAGCGCTCCGCCTGGCCGATTACCTGGCACTTTCCCACAAAGAGGGGGCCCGGCGAATGAAGGTATCGCGCCCGACCTTCACCCGGATCTGCGACAAGGCGCGGCGAACGCTTGCCACGGCCCTGGTGGAAGGCAAAGCGTTATTCATCGAAGGCGGCACCTACCAGACCGAGGATTACTGGTATCGCTGCGAGGGGTGCTGGAAGCTCGTCATCAGCGCTGACGAAACGTCAGCCTGCCCATATTGCCGCGCGGCCACCGTGCGGCGCCTCAACCCCGAGCCGCCCATGTGCCAGACCAAGGGACACTGCATCTGCACCCACTGCGACACACGGATTCCCCACGTCAAGGGCAAGCCCTGCCGCGACAGCCGCTGTCCCAGTTGCGGGCGGATCATGCTCCGCGAAGGCGAGTATCACCACCAGCTTTACCTAAAGAAGAAAAAACAAAAATGAACATCATAATTGCCGTACCCACCCGCACCAACCGCACCGTCGATGACCACTTTGGCGATTGCGCCCAATTCACGCTTTTCAACGTGAATGACGAAAAGGCCGTTCAAGAGGCCGGGATTGTGTTCTCGCCGCCAGGCTGTGGATGCAAGTCGAATATTGTGTCTATTCTGCGACAAAAAGGGGTTTCAATTCTGCTGGCGGGCAGCATGGGAGAGGGCGCGGTGAGTGTGCTCCAAGGCCACGGCATTGAAGTCCACCGCGGCTGTTCCGGCGACGCCGGCAAAGCGGTCGAAGCTTTTGTGGCGGGCGAGTGGAAAGACTCCGGCGTTGGGTGCAGCGCCCACCATTCGGAGGCGGGGCACCAATGCCCGTCGCACCAGTGACAGGCCCGCGATGGCGAACCTGCAAACAGCCCGATCGCCGGCTTCCGGCCGCCTGCGCGTCACCCGCCGTCGCGCTCACCCGCATTGCGCCGTCTGCAGTTGCGC
>Ga0224558_1003875_pt1 | contig 12086 bp, 8 predicted proteins | sample 714S32024metaG_FD_180682 | JGI IMG/M metagenome (GOLD analysis project Ga0224558, IMG submission 180682) | Peat soil microbial communities from Stordalen Mire, Sweden - 717 S3 20-24 | ecosystem: Environmental > Terrestrial > Soil > Wetlands > Peat | place: Sweden: Norrbotten County, Stordalen... | reverse complement strand
TGCGGCTGCTGTTGCGCGATGCGGCCCTGCTATTGCCGGCGGACCGCTTCATCATCCGGATGTTTTCGCCGGTGGTGACCATCGGCGGCGGCGTGGTGCTGGATGTGGCCCGTGGGGCGGACGCCCTCGTCCGCGCGCGACCCCCTGGTCGCGCTCTTGCCAGGCTGGACGTTCTGGCATCCGCGGATGCGGCGGAACGCATCGCGCTGCTCGTGCGGGAGACGCCCTTCGGCATGGGAATGCCCGACCTGGTGGCACGCACCGGGTTGGTGGAACCCGAAATTGCGGCGGCCGCGGCGCGCGCTCCCCTCATCGCGATTGCGCAACCACAACCCTGGTACGTGGATCGTACGTGGTTCCACGCGGCCAGCGGCCGGATGGTCGAGGCGGTTCGCGAGTTTCACCGCCAGAACCCCTTGCAGCCGGGAATCGCCAAGCTGGACCTGCGCCCCGCGGGCGCACCGCCATTCGTGCTGGATGCCTTGCTCACGGACGCCGCCCGCGAAATCCTGACGGAGGGCGATACGGTGCGGTTGCGGGGTCATACGTTGGTGCTCAACCAGGACGAGCAACAGGCGCGCGAGGCCATCGAGCGTGCATTCCAACAGGCGGGGCTGGCGGCGCCCGCGGTGGCGGACGTGCTGGCGAAATCGGGCGTCGAGCCGGCGCGGGCGCGCTCGCTGTTGCAGATTTTACTGCGCGACAAACATCTGGTGCGCATTAACGACGAACTGGTAGTTCACCACTCCGCCATCGCAGAACTGCGGCGGATGCTGGAAGAGCACAAACCGGCGCGCTTCAACGTGGGAACGTTCAAACAGTGGACCGGAGTTTCGCGCAAGTACGCCATCCCGCTGCTGGAATTCCTCGATCGCGAGCGAATCACGCGCCGCGAGGGAGAGGAGCGCCTGATACTATGACGGGGCTGCTAGGGAACATAATACAGCAGCATGGATTTGCCCACCCGCTCCGTGGGCGCGATCCGGTCCGGCCACAGTGCCGCTTCGGGATGCTTGTCTCCCAGCCCCAGCCGCAGTTCCTTCCAGCAGGTCACTCCCACCGCGTTCCAGCCCCGGCTGGGACGCTGCACATCCATTCCCTGGATCGCCGGGAGACCCATCTCATGTTCGATGTCGCCAAGGGTCAGCGGCAGGAAAGCCACCTCCCGCGCGCCGACTTCGTGCAAGCGCCCGGCCAGGCGCTTCAGATCCTGGCCCCAGTCGAGATCGGAATCCACCAGGATCTTCTCCGGCTCGCTTCCACCCAGCTCGTTGAAGTACGCCAGGTAATCCGGATGGCTCGACAAAGACGAAGCGGCCAACCAGACCACCAGCAGCGGCAGGCCGATTCGAGCCCACTTCCGCGTCTCGGTGAGTTCCAGCAACCGGACCACCGCCAGGGCCGTCAACACCGCGAATCCGATATAGACCGGCAGCACGTGACGCAGGCCGATATTGATCCGGCTGAACACACCTACCAGCAAGATGCCGCCGGCAAATGCCAGCGGCAGCCAGGGCCGCCGGTAACGTTGCTGTCTCCGCAACGCCGGCGCCACGCCAAATCCGAGCAGGATCAGAAACGCCAGCGGCGTCTTGACCGCCAGTGCTACCTCGAAGAAATACCACCAACCCGTTGTGCTCCGCTCCCCTAACAGATAGCCCGGGTGCCCCTCGGTATTATGCTCCATCACCGTTCGGATGCCGCTGTAGAGTTCCGGCGCGGGCAGGCCGCCGCCCACCGAAAACCGGTAGCCCGCCCAGATCAGCAGGCAGGCAACCAGCACCGCCAGCCCAAACGAGGGCAGGCGTTCTCTCACGGCGCGCGCCAGCCAGGCCATTTTGGGGCGCTCGGAAAACACATACCAGGCCAGCGCCACCGCCACGCTCGCGGGCAGGAACACCAGGCAGGAAAACTTCGAAAGAACCGCCAGCCCGGTCGAGGCGCCGAACCAGGTGGCGTGGGCCCGCGTAGGCTGCTCGGTCCACACCAGCCCGGAGAGAAACGCGGCCCCCAGGAACGCCGTCAGCGCCATGTCGGTGGTGGCCAGCCCGGCGTGCGCCAGCACCGGCGGCAGAAAGCTGAACAGGAACACGCCGAGCGCTCCCACGGCCGCGCCGAAATAGCGCTTGCCCCACCCGTACACCACCAGGCAGGCGATCCAGAAGAACGGCAGAATGCCCAGGCGCGCCAGCGCCAGCGTCAGGTCGTAGTGTTGGTCGCGATCGAGGATGGCGATGCCCTCGTAGGTCATCGAGAAGAGACTCCTCTTGACCGTGCCCTGAGAGCGGACGCCTAGCAAATATGGTCCCAAGGCGGCTGCCACACGGGCCAGCGGAGGATGCTGCGGCTCCCACCGATAGACCCCCTTGTCCAGCCACTCCATGCCGCAGGCAATGTGGGCGGGCTCGTCGAGGGTGCGGTTGAACACCGTGTAGGTGGTCACAATCCGAATGGATGCGAGCAGAACCAGGGCCAGGGAGATGGCCAGACTGCGGCGCTCCAGGAATGCCAGGGACCTCGCGGCTAAAGAAGGGACGGTCTGCTGCCGTTTGGTTCGCACTTAAGTTTTGAATTTAACATCGTTCTAAGATGGTCATGATCGCCGATGAAAAAAGAAAGACCTCGCGTCACGCCGGCCAGAGCCGCGGTCGAGCGCCCCGTCTCCCGCGTTAGCCGCGAAGTCTGGCGCCGCCGCGCGCTGCTCATGCTGGCGCTCTGGGCCTTCGCACTCCTGGCCTATTCCAATTCCTTCCGGGCCGGCTTGGCGTTGGACAATGCCTCCGTGATTCTGAACGATCCCCGAATCCGGGCCGCGACACCCGAAAATCTCCACCTCATCCTGACCAAGGATTATTGGTACTACCGCATGACCACTGGGCTTTACCGCCCGCTGACCACGTTCTCTTACCTCTTGAACTACGCCATCTTCGGCAACGGCCCCCATCCGGCCGGCTATCATTGGGTGAATTTCGCGCTGCACGCCGTCAACATCGCGCTGGTCTACCTGCTGGGCCTGCTCGTGTTCCAGGAGACCAAGCTGAAAGAACACCTGGCCTTGGCGCTGGCCGCGGTCTGGGCAGTGCATCCGGTCCTCACCGAATCCGTCACCAACATTGTGGGCCGCGCCGATCTGCTGGCCGCGTTCGGCGTGCTCGCGGGCCTGCTGTGCCACGTCCAAGGCGGGGCTGCTTCGGGCTGGCGCAAACTCGCATGGCTCTCCGGCCTGGCGCTGGCCACTACCATCGGGCTGTTCTCGAAAGAGAGCGCCGTGGTGGTGCTGGCCGCCATGGTGATTTACGACCTCGCGTTCCGCCAGACCTGGCGCGCCCGCGCCTCCGGTTACCTGGCGCTGGCGGTGTCGTTTCCGGTCTTCTTCTACGTCCGCGATCAGGTTCTTGCCAATCTCCCCTCAGCGGTGGTTCCGTTCGGCGATAACCCCCTGGTGGGCGCCGGCTTCTGGACCGCCCGGCTCACCGCCATCAAAGTCATCGGAAAGTACGTGTGGTTGTTGCTCTGGCCCAGCCACCTTTCCTGCGACTATTCCTACAACCAGATCCCGCTGTTCACCTGGGGCGACTGGAAAACGCTGGTTGCCGTGGCGGTATGCGCCGCCCTGGCGGCCGTGGCGATTGCTTGTTACCGCCGCGGCAAACCAGTCTTTTTCTTCATTGCATTCTTCTTTGCCACGTTGGCGCCCACCTCCAACCTCCTGATCTTCATCGGCACCATCATGGCGGAGCGTTTTCTGTACTTGCCCTCGATCGGATTCGCCGGCTGTCTGGTAGTGACCGTTTATGCCGTTTGCCGGCGCCTTCCCCGCGTCGCGCCGGCGGCGCTGGCGCTGGTTTCGGTGGCATTCGCCGCCCGCACTTACACGCGCAACTTCGACTGGTTCGACGATCTGAGCCTCTGGACCAGCGCCGCCAAAACTAACCTCGCCAGCTATAAGACACATACCAGCCTGGCGACTGACTTGATCGCCGTCAAAGGGGGACTGGACCGCGCCGTCAGCGAAGCCGACCGGTCCCTGGCAATCCTCGACCCTCTGCCCGACGAACATAACGTCTCCGCGGTATATGCCAACGCCGGCCTTTGCTATCGCATCAAGGGCAACACGCTGTCCGCGCCGCGGAGTAACTACTGGTACCAGAAATCGCTCGACGCGCTGTTGCGCGGGAGGAGAATCGACGTCGTCTACGACCAGGCACTCCGCCGCGAGAATGCGGCGCACGGCAAAACAGTTACCAGATCCGGCTGGATTCCCTTGTACCTGGAGCTGGGCCGCACGTATCTCCGCCTGTCGGAACCGCGCCAGGCTCTGGAAGCGCTCACATTCGGCCGTGCGCTCCGGCCGGACCCCGAGTTCTTCGAGGAGATGGCGGCCGCCTGGCGCGCCCTGGGCGACTCGCAACAGGCCGCCATCACGCTGATCGAGGGCTTGGCCGTTGATTCGAGTCACACGCAATTCGCTTCTGAGCTGGTGGACCTGTACCAACGGACGGAGCCGCAAAGCTGCGCCATTCGGAATGTGGGGGGCTCGGTGAGCCTGAACCTGGATTGTCCCCTGGTGCACAGCCAGCTCTGCACGGCCTCCCGGAACGTGGCGCTGCTGTACCATCAAAAAAGTCAAGATCCTCTGGCCGCCAGCACCGTGCGTAGCGCCATCCACGATCTGGGCTGCCCGGCGGAATTATTCCGCTAGGCCCCGCGCTTCCGCCGCCGTCGCGGATTCTTCCTCCGATCGCCGCGCCGGCCGAAAAAGCTTGTGCTATCGGAAGAACCAGGGCAATCGCAATCCAGGTGAAGCGATTCGCCGACATCGGACCTCCGGCTCACTTCTTGGTCTTCTGTGAAGCGGCCTTGCCGGCGAGCAGGCTGTCGATTTCGGATATGAGCCCGTCCCCTTCGAAGATGTCGCGCGTAAGCAGGCTGTATCCCCAATCGTTCTTGATCGTGCCGCCGGCATCGATCAGGAAAGCGTGCGGCGTATCGAACTTCATGCTGAGCAGGTACGAATACGCCATCTGGCCGGCGTCGAACAGAATCGGGTAGGTAATGCCATGGCCCGAGATGTACTGCGCCACGGTGTTCTGATTGTCCCCTCCCGAGTTGACCACCGCCAGGATGGCCACCTTGTCGCCGTACTTCTTCTGCACTCGCTCCAGCACATCCGCGAACGCAGCGCAATGCGGGCAGGTGGTCAGCATGAGGTCCAGCAGCACGATCTTGCCGCGATAATCGGCCAGGTCATAGACGTGCATCTTGGAATCGGGCAAGGCAAAACCAGGTGCGCGGCGACCAGAGTTCTCATCGGCGGCGAAAAGCGCCGCGGTACACAGTAGAACGGCCAGGATAGTTCGCATTTATGTCCACCTTAACATGGGAATCCGCCAGGTAGCGCCGCCAGTTTTCTCAGCGACTCTTCATACGGCGCGCGGGCCACGCCTCTTTCCGTGATGATGGCGCTGACGTAGCGGGCAGGCGTGACGTCGAAGGCCGGATTCTCGGCCGCGGTGCCGGGCGGGGCCACCTGGGTGCCGAAAACGTGCGTCACCTCGGAAGCGGCGCGCTGTTCGATGGGGATCTGGCCGCCGGAAGCGAGCGTCAGGTCGAGCGTGGAAATGGGGGCGGCCACGAAGAACGGGACGCCGTTCTCCTTGGCGAGCACCGCCACCGTGTAGGTGCCGATCTTGTTGGCCACATCGCCGTTGGCGGCGATGCGGTCCGCCCCTACCACCACGCAGCCGATGCGGCCGGCCTTCAGGAAGTGGCCGGCCATGTTGTCGGTGATCAGCGTGACCGGGATGCCGTCGTGCTGCAATTCCCAAACGGTGAGCCGCGCGCCTTGCAGGAACGGGCGGGTTTCGTCGGCGAAGACGTCCACCTGTTTGCCGCTCTCGATGGCGGCGCGCACCACGCCGAGAGCGGTGCCGTAGCCCGCGGTGGCCAGCGCCCCGGCGTTGCAGTGCGTGAGCACGGTCTTGTGGTCCGGCACCAGCGCCGCCCCGTTGCGGCCGATGGCGCGGTTGATGGCGATGTCCTCCTCGCGCACCGCCAGCGCCTCCTCCACCAGCCGGCGCCGGATCTCGCCGATCGGCTGGCCGCGCACGGACGCGTACCGTCGCTTCATGCGTTCGATGGCCCAAAAGAGATTCACGGCCGTGGGGCGCGTGCCGGCGAGCGTGTCGCAAATGGCCTCCACCTCCCGATCGAGCTCCTGCCCGCTCGCGTGCAGCACGCCCAGCGCCACGCCCATGGCGGCGGCCACGCCGATAGCCGGCGCGCCGCGGATGACCATGCCGCGAATGGCCTCCGCAACCTCCTCGTACGTCCGGCAGGTCACGTACTTTTCTTCGAGCGGCAGCCGCGTCTGGTCGATCATGACGACGCCAGCCTCGGTCCATTGGATTGTCTCTACCATTCCAGTCATTAGGATACTGTGGGAGCCGGCCTCATTGTCATTCCGGCGTGGCGCACGCACTCGTGCCGACGCTCATGTACGGCTGTGCCGCACATGATCGAGAGCCTCATCGACCGCGGCGTCGATCTCCTCTTCCGGCGTGCCTTTTACCTTCTCGGCGCGGCGATTCGGGAATGCTCCGAGCTTTCAAGCCACCGCGGCCCGATCCTCCGAAGACGGGACCTTCTCCTCTACCACATGTGCGGCAACTCTCTCCGCTGGGCGAACAGCACGAAAAAGAACAGAGCGTTATAAGACGCGTGCATGATGGTGGCTGCCCTGGTGGATCCGGTTGCCTGGCGCATCCATCCGAAGGAGGCGCCCGCCAGCGCGATCAGCACGGCGTGACGCCACGAGTTGCCGTATTCCTGGAAATGCAGCAGCCCGAACGGAATCGTGGCCACCAGGACGCCCGGGACTGCGCCCAGGCTGCGCACCAGCAGCGGCTGCAGGAAACCGCGGAACGCCAGTTCTTCGCACAGCGGCCCGAACGTGACCCCGAAGGTCGCGAGCAGGATCACCGAAGTGCGGTCTTGCATCATTTCCGTCATCGGATTACTGACGTTGGGCGTGTGGATCCAGTAACCGATCAGGGCCACCAGGAAGGCGGCGCCCAAGCCGCAGATGACATTCCAGAGAAACGGGATGGACGCTCCGGTCCACCCCAGCGAGCGCCAGAAGGGACGCTCGTATTGCAGCCGGAAGATCAGCAGCAGCCCGCCGAACAAAACACCGTAACCCAGAAACTGCTCGCACAGGAGTTCGGACACGCGAAGGGCGTGGATGTGAAACAGGAACATCCCGGCCTTCACCACCGCCCAACCGATCAACATGCTGGGAATCACCAGGCCGGCAAACACCAGCAGATCGGGGTAACCCCAGAAGGGGTAACGCTCCGGCTCCGGCGGAGGCGCCTCGCCCGGTTCCGGGTTCAAAGGCGGCTGCTCTTCGATCATGAATCCCTTTCGATGAGCGCGGCCGCCAGCAGCGGGACCATCAGTTCGTGGTGGCCCGTAATGGCATATCCCGAGCCGCCGGAACCGGCGTGCGGGCGTTCCACCACGTTTACGCGCGGGCGGTAGTGTTGCAGGAAGTCGAAATCCGCGGTGGTGAAGTTGGCCAGCGGGTGGCCCAGGTTGCGCACCGCGGAAACGGCTTTGAGGAACACCTCGGGCAGCACCACGGCGGACCCCACGTTGAGGTAGACCCCGCCTTCATTCAGATCCGCGACATACGCCGAGAGCAGGCGGAAATCGCGGTGCGAGGCGCTGCCGATGGCGGCCGGATCGGCGGCGGGATGGGTGTGCGGCGTATCCGTTCCGATGGCCACGTGCACGGTCGCCGGAGTGCCCTGGCGGTACGCCTGGAGCAGCAGGCTGGAGGCCGCGTGCGCCGGCGGGGGTGAGGAATCCAGCCAGCGGCCCAGGGCTTCGCCCATGCCCAGCCCTTCCCTGTCCCCTTTCGCGATGGCGCGGTTCATGTCGCGGCCGGTCTCCTCGGCCGAGCCGAACCGGCCATCCGGCAGCACTGCCTCCACGTCTTCGCTGGTGTGGCCGGCCAGGGCGATTTCGAAATCGTGGATGGCGGCCGCGCCGTTCAGTGCAAACACTGTGACATAGCCGCGGCGCATCAGGTCGATGAGTACCGGCGCCAGACCGCACTTGATGACATGGCCGCCCAGTCCCCAGATGATGGAGCGCTGCCGGGTGCGCGCAGCGGCCAGCGCGTCCACTACCGCGCGAAACGAATTGCCCGCCAGTATCCGGGGCAGCGAATCGAGCCACCCCGCGACACCGGAGCCCGCGCGAAAAACGGAAGCGAAGTCCGCAATGTTGACCTTGCCGCCGCGCTCTTTCAGAGGGACGGTCTTGAGGCCCGCGAAATCGAGCGGGCGCTTCGAGTATTTGCTCATGCCGCCTTCCCTTTGCCGAGCACTTTTCGCAGAGCCTCGGCGGTGTAGCTTTTCTTCGACCGGCTCACCTGCTCGGGAGTGCCCGCGGCCACCACGCGGCCGCCGTATTCGCCGCCATCGGGGCCCAGATCGATGATCCAGTCGGCGGTCTTGATCACGTCCAGGTTGTGCTCGATCACCACCACCGTGTTGCCCAGGCCCACCAGGCGCTGCAGCACGTCCAGGAGCTTGCGCACGTCGTCGAAGTGCAGGCCCGTGGTAGGCTCATCCAGCAGGTAGAACGTCCGGCCGGTCTGGCGCTTGCTCAGCTCTTTGGCCAGCTTGATGCGCTGCGCCTCGCCGCCCGAGAGCGTGGTGGAAGACTGGCCCAGGTGAACATATCCGAGGCCCACGTCGTAGAGCGTCTGCAGCTTGGCGCGGATCTGGGGCAGATTCTCCATCAGGGGCAAGGCCTCTTCCACGGTGGCATCCAGCAGGTCGGCGATGGAGTGGCCCTTGAACTTCACCTGGAGCGTCTCGCGGTTATAGCGGCGGCCGCGGCAGATGTCGCAGGTGACGTACACGTCCGGAAGGAAATTCATTTCGATGCGCTTGAGACCGTCGCCCTGGCACGCTTCGCAGCGGCCCCCTTTCACGTTGAAGCTGAAACGCCCCGGCCGGTAGCCCCGCTCGCGCGATTCCGGCAGCATGGCGTAGAGATCGCGGATGGGCGTGAACAGCCCGGTGTAAGTGGCCGGATTGGAGCGCGGGGTGCGGCCGATGGGAGCCTGGTCGATGCGGATGACCTTGTCGATATTCCCGATTCCCTCGATGGCGTCGTGGGCGCCGGGTTCTTCGTGCGAGCCGTAGATTTCCTTGGCCAGCGCGCGGTAGAGGATCTCGTTGACCAGCGTGGATTTCCCGCTGCCCGAAACGCCCGTCACCACGGTCAGAAGGCCCAGCGGCACCTCCACGTCGATCGACTTGAGATTATGCTGGCGCGCGCCGCGGATCACCAGTTTCTTTTCCCCCGGCTGGCGGCGCTCCGTCGGAATGGCGATTTCGAGCGCGCCCGAAAGGTAGCGGCCGGTCAGCGAGTTGGGATTCCGCGCGATCTCGGCGGGAGTGCCCGCGGCCACCAGTTCGCCACCCAGGCGTCCCGCGCCCGGGCCCAGGTCGATGACGTAATCGGCCCGCTCGATGGTCTCGGCGTCGTGCTCCACCACCAGCACCGTGTTGCCCATGTCGCGGAGATGCTTGAGCGTGTCGAGCAGCCGGCCGTTGTCGCGCGGATGCAGGCCGATCGAGGGCTCGTCGAGCACGTAGAGCACACCGCGCAGCTTCGACCCGATCTGCGTGGCCAGCCGGATGCGCTGGGCCTCCCCGCCCGCCAGCGTAGCGGCGGAGCGCTCCAGGCTCAGGTAGTCGAGCCCCACGGCGGAGAGGAACTCCAGGCGCCGGCGGATTTCATCCAGCACCCGGCCGGCGATCTGCCCCTCGCGTTCGGTGAGTTCCCAGTTGCGCACCGTCATCAGCGCGCGCGCCACCGGCAGTGCCGTGAACTCCGCGATGGAAAAGTTCTTCACGCGCACGGCCAGGCTCGCGGGCCGCAGCCGCCGGCCCCGGCAGGCCGGACATTCCACCGGCGACATGTACTCGGTGAGCCACTCGCGATAGGTCTCCGTGGACTCCTCGTAAAGCTCGCTCAAGGTCCCCAGAATGCCGTCGAACCCGGCGCCACCTTCGAGCAGCAGCGCGCGCGTCGCTGGGGGAAGCTCCTCGAACGGTTTCTTCAGATTGATGCGCGACCTCTTCGCGAATTCCTCCAGCCGCTGCTGCATCGACCGGGAACCCGCGGCCGGACCCAGACCGCCGTCGAGCAGCGGTTTGGAGGGGTCCACCACCACCTTGGCCGGGTCGAAAGCCCACTTGCTGCCCAGCCCGTGACATTCCTCGCAGGCGCCGTAGGGACTGTTGAACGAAAACGAGCGCGGCTCCAGCTCCGGAATGCTGGCGCCGCACTCGGTGCAGGCCAGTTTCTGCGAATACAGGCGCTCCTCGCCGTTCACCACCGCGATCAGCACCAGCCCGTTGGCCAGCTTGGTGGCAACATCGATGGAGGCCTCCAGGCGTTTTTCGATCCCCGCCTTCACCAGCAGCCTGTCTACCACGACTTCGATGGTGTGGTTCCTGCGCTTGTCGAGCACAATGTCTTCGTCCAGAGAGCGCAGCACGCCGTCGATCCGCGCGCGCACGAAGCCCTGCCGGGCCAGTTTCTCCAGGTCTTTCTTGTACTCCCCTTTGCGGCCGCGCGCCACCGGCGCCATCACCATGATGCGGTCCTCGGGCTTGAGCGCCAGCACGTGCTGGAGAATCTGCTCGGTGGTCTGCCGCGAAATCCGGTTGCCGCACACCGGGCAGTGCGGCGTGCCGATGGAGGAGTACAGCAGGCGCAGATAATCGTAGATCTCGGTGATGGTCCCGACGGTGGAGCGCGGGCTGCGGCTGGTGGTCTTCTGCTCGATGGAAATGGCCGGGCTGAGACCGTCGATGGAATCGACATCGGGCCGCTCCATCTGGTCCAGGAACTGGCGCGCATAAGTGGAGAGCGTCTCCACATAGCGCCGCTGGCCCTCGGCGTAAATGGTGTCGAACGCCAGCGACGACTTGCCGGAGCCGCTGAGTCCCGTGATCACCGTAAAGGCGTTCCGGGGAATCTCCACATCGATGTTTTTCAAGTTGTGCTGGCGCGCGCCATGCACCGAAATCCGGTCCAGCATAGTGAGCTACGGATGGAAAGGACGATCTTTCATTGTGGCGCGGCTTGTGCCGGTTCCGCAAACTGCGCTATAAATAGCCTGGATATGCTGAAATGCGAGTACTGTGGCGGGCGGGTGCGGCGTGTCCACAGGACCTTTTTCGAGCGCTTCAGTTACATGGCGATCTATGCGTGCCGGGATTGCGACACGGAGAAGTTCTCTCCGCGCCACTACATGTTCCATTTCGGTCCCCACTGCCGTTGCCCGCGTTGCGGAACCTTCCGCGTCACCCGGCTGAAGGCGCCTGACAAGATCGATCGGTTGGACACCGGTTTTCTGAATTATCTGGAGCAACTGGCTGGAGGAAGGTTGTTTCACTGCCGTTACTGCCGGGTGCAGTTTCATGACCGCCGGATACTGGCATCCGAGGACAAAATGCCGGCGCCGCCGGTGCCAGAGGAGAAAGTCGCGTCCTCACCGGATCCGGAGCACGCGGATGTTTAGATAGGTCGATTCCCGCTCGTGCGCCTCTCAGCCGAACCCAACGAAGCTGGCAAGCGGCTGGACCAGATGCTCCACGAACGCTTGCCGCAATACAGCCGCTCGCGGATTCAGCAGTGGATTCAGGCGGGCCGCGTGCTGGTGAACGGCGTCCGAAAGCGGTCTTCGCACCCGTTGCGGGCGGGTGAGGCCATCGACGTCGAGCCCGCCGAAGCTCCGCCGCTCCGCGCCGTGCCGGAAGCCATTCCCCTGGCTGTGCTCTATGAAGACCCGGATGTGGTGGCCATCGATAAGCCGGCCGGCATGGTGGTCCACGCCGGCGCCGGCGTCCATTCCGGAACTGTGGTCAACGCGCTGCTCGGTCGTTTCGGCGCGCTCTCTGGCGTTGCGGGCGCGCTGCGGCCCGGCATCGTGCACCGGCTCGACCGCTACACCAGCGGCGTCCTGCTGGTGGCCAAGAACGACGACGCCCATC